>Ga0310696_10004339_pt1 | contig 17406 bp, 27 predicted proteins | sample AusTroGonzalo_MG_4_FD_203885 | JGI IMG/M metagenome (GOLD analysis project Ga0310696, IMG submission 203885) | Bovine rumen microbial communities from tropical cattle in Woodstock, Queensland, Australia - Gonzalo_02 (v2) (version 2) | ecosystem: Host-associated > Mammals > Digestive system >...
ATAATATGTACAGATACATGTGTTTTTACTGGATTTGCTGTATTTGATTTTACAGATTGTACATTTCTTTAATTTACTTCTAACTGAAGTAGATTGTTTTGTTTTAGTTTTAGCAGATGTGGTTTTTGCTTTAGATGCTTTTTTCTTTTTGCTTTTTTCATAATCTTTAATGGCTTGATTAGTAATAGAATTATCATATCTTCTATACATTCTAGTAGGTGTAGTATATTTTGTGAATTCTAATTCCCATATAGTATAAGTCTTGTTTTCCTGTATTCTTGAAGGATTTGCAGTAATACTATAGCTTCCATTTGGGATATCAATTGCATCTGTGACAACATCAAAGATTATACCTTCACGTATCCAGTAATCCAAGATAGTTATTATTGGTAAATTACCGTGATAATCAAGAACATCATAAGGAGTACTTGTATATTGTTTTTTCCAAGCTTCAAATTCACTATCAGACATTCCAGTCATATTAATAAGGCCATCTGGAAGAGTATTGTATAATTCTTTATAGACATGACCGTCAACCACATCATCTTTACTGATAACCACTTTGATTTTGAAAGTGTCAGCATCTCCTACATGCCGAGTCAAAGACTCACTTCTATCGGATAAATGTACTTTTGAATATGATATGTCCGGTGATACATCTACAGCATTACTGCCACGTATAACCCTTAATGGAATACTAGTGACCTGATAATCTCTATACATTCCATCACGAGGTAGTATATTGAAGAAATTAACATATTCCTCTCCATTATCTAATCTGTCTTGATAACTCATATTGTCCTCCCTGCAGTTTTATTATTCCATGCTAGTTCACGTCTAACTGCATCAACAATTTTACGCATACGATCATCATTGTCAACATCACCATACAAGTTAAAAATAATAGTTTCACCGCCACCTTGACCTGAAACACCATTAACTCTAGCAGTATTAATTGTGTTTAAGTTTGGATTGAAGTTATTGGAAACATTAGCACCTAACTTTGCAGTTGATGCTGCTAAATCACTATCTTCAATAGCTTCTTGTGTCCAGATTAATTCTTGTCTCATTGCTTTAACAATTTTACCAGGACTTCTTTGACCCAGACCAAGAATACTAAATGCATTCACTGCCTGTTCACCTAACCATTGCAATGCTTTAACAAGGGGATTGTTCATAACTAAATTATATGCCCAATCTAAACAGTTCTGCAATGCCTTTGGTATGCCTTGTATGATTTGGCTGAACTGATTAACAGCACCCGTAATAGTGTTAACGAGTATGCCTGCTAACCATTTTAATTTGTCACCTAGCCATTGTACAGCATTACGGAATTTCTCTGAATGATTATACAAGTATACGATAGCTAATCCCAAAGCAATACCTGCTAAGATTGCAACTGCTATCCATCCTATACTGAACCATCCCGCAGTTCCTTCCGCATATTGTACAGGAATCAATGTGCTTGTGACTGCTTCATAGATTTTTTGTACTGCACCTAATTCTTTAAACCATTTTGCACCATCTTTCAATGCTGATAATCCTCTTGCAGCTTCACCAATACCACTTAATCCAGTGATTGCAGTAGGTATTGCCATTTCTAAACCAGCAATAGCAAAGGTCAATCCGCCACCAAGATTTTCATTCAAAGCAATTCCCGCTTTCAATGCACCCTGTTCCAATGGTAAGAAGAAGTCACCTAAGTCTGCACGTGATTTCTCAATTTGACCCATGAATTCTTCCAGGTTATTGGCTGCAGTATCATACCCTGATAATCCTGCGACTTGTTCGTTCTGTTCAGCTTCAAGTAATGCATTAATCCTTTCCTGAATAGTACCTTTATCTTTCAATAAATCTACTTGATTGGATAATATACTTGAAGATTGAAGTTCCGCAACACTACCAGTTAAAATATAAGATTTCAAGTCCTGTTGTGCTTCCAATGCATTTTTACCTTGCATTACTGAACCTGCAAGATAATCTGCAACAACAGTAGCTTCCTGACTTAAAGCATCAGTAGTCAAACTTGTCTCTTTAGCTAATGATCCAGACAGTATCATGTTCATGAAAGTGTCATCACCAGGAACTTTACTAACAATGTTCTGGATTACACTTTGCATTTCCTGTGCTTTTGCAGTTCCAAGACTTGCACCGAGATAGAATTGTGTTGATTGTCTTTGTGTACTGGCTTCCCACATTTTTGTAGCAGAATCCAGCATTCCCATTGTTCCAACAATACCCATTAGCTTGTTGGATAATCCTTCTATTTCTTCGCTGGCACTTCTTACTTCACCGTCATCAACATCAATGGTTACTTCAGCAGTATCAGTTAATGTTTCTTCTAATTCTTTAGCTGCTTTAAGTTCACCGTCAGCGACTTTGATTTCTAAATCAACAACATCGTTTTCAAGGTCTTCCAGTTCTGCTTGAGCTTTCTGTATTTGCTCATCATCAATATTAATAGGAATGTTTTTGTTACCGACATTGTCGAGGAAAACTTTCAGGCCTTCAATCTTTTTTTGAGTTTCATCTAATTTTTTAGTGTCAGCTTCAAGTTTCATTTGAAGTTTCTTTTTCTTCAAATCATCAACTTTCTTTTCTAAAGCTTCTACTTCACTGTCCTCCACATCAGTAGCAACTTTTACCTGTACTTGTTTACTACTTTTAGCCATACTTATATCACCACCATCGGGGTATTATTCTGTTTATACTTCATAATTTCTTCAGTTATTTTTAATATCGCTTGATATTGCAGGACAGTCATATCACAGACAGGTCTATCAGTAATTTTATAATTAGTATACAAATGAAGAATGATTAAATGTTTACCGTCACCATTCTCCATATCTAAAAATCCATTAGTTCACGTTGATTGAAATCCACACCAGATAATTCTAATATCTTATTTCCTACGGCGTTAACAACACCGATAGGTAGGGCATTTATTTCTTCTAATGTGAAGTTTTCACCGTTTTGTTTGAATAATGCTTTCCTTAAAACAATCTTGTTAACTCCGAACATGTTTTTTCCAGCAATATTAAGCTTATCCATTTCTTGTAAAGTTAATTGTTTAACTAAAGCTTTTGCTTTGGTTCTTGTTCCATCATCATTTGGGTAAATAATGTGAATTGGTATTTTCTTCGCTTCACCTAATACTATCAAGTCTTCCAGTCCTACTTCTTCTACTTCAATAGTCGGTGCATTAAAATCATTTAATTCATCTTCAGTTAATTTATTAATATCTGTCATTGGTAATCCACTCACTTATAATATAAATAATCGTAAAAAAACAACCCACTATACATGCAGTAGGTTAAAAAATTTAAAAAAAAAGTAAGAAGAACATAAAAAAATCAAAGATTTTCAAAAATGTCTTCTTATTTTTATTCACAATATTCTTCTTTAGTACCACAAATGAATGATAACTTTTGAGCAGACCTTTCTTCAGGTTTCATCTCATAATCATTAGCATCCAAAATAGCACCACTGTAATTTTTAACAATAGTGAAAGGGTCTTCACCTTTGTACCTGATGGTTTCACGTGTTTGAATGTCACCAGGAATATGAATCATGTCCTGTAAAGTATCACGTAATTCTTCATATTGGTCACGGGTCTCGAATACAAGACGATCAATATCTAATTTGTAGGATACTTTGTCACTACCATCTGTGAGAACTTCATCGAAACATACTATTTTAGAAGTGGAAGTTTCGGTAGATTCTTTCACGCCTTGACCGTGTACAAGTATGATTCCGTTAATTAATACTTCAACATCTGCCATTCTATTCAACCTCCACTGTGACGTAAACGTCGATTTCGGTTATTAGTCCGTCGAATAATAGTTTTTGAACATGAATGTCTACAGTATTAGCATCTCTTTTTTCGACTGTGAAGACAATGTCTTTGAGTAAATCTAATGAGTTTACACATTCGGATTTGACACGGTCTATTTCGAATTTGATTTGAGATAGTGTAGTTTCATTGTTTCTTTCACCGAGGAATTGGTGTAATTGGAATGCTTTGCAGACGTAGTCTCTTACACGGTTGATGTATAAGTCTAGTCCGTTTGGTTGTTCGGAATTGACGACAATGTATCTGCTAGAGCCTCTGTCTTGACATTTTACAGTAGTGATACCTGCTTCGAGTAATGCTTTACCTCCGCCACCAGTTTCAAAACTGAGTTCTGGGGTTACTGCGGTTACTCCAGGTATTCTTTTCATTGTCATGGTATTGCCGACTTTCATACCTGCGACAAGACCACAGTAGTATGCAGCGGAATTCAATACACTTAATTGTGTTCCGTTAACAGTTAACTGCTGGGTTAACAGACCGTAACAGTGTTCGCCTGCAGCTGCGGCGGTAGTGATATTAGCTGCATCGGTTCCACCTGTTAATGCTCCGATGTATCCTGCAGGATATTTCATTTCCCATGTAGCATCCAAGTATGCGTCAATTAATGCTACGAATGTATCAGTAATAGCTGCACATACAAATAGAATATCCCAGTCTTCACCTTTAATCTTGGCAAGAGCTGCAGCTAAGTTGGTGGCGTCAACAGTTTTAGTCCAAGTACCGCTTGATTCAGTAGCAACATTCACACATAAAAGGCTTGTTGCACCATTCATGAACAAGTATGGTAAAGCTGCGCAACCATCGAATGTTGTGTCATCACCGAAAGTGGATTGTACTGCATCAAGACTAGTGAATAATTTAGGGTTAGTTTCAGTAGTTTTGAAAGCACCTATAACAGCAATCTTGCCGGCTTCACCAGTTCCAGGAGATTTTGCACTTGTCTTGTTGAACATTTTAACAACAGGAATTTTAGCTGTCATTTTATCTCATCTCTCCATATTCTTTCATCATTTTAATTAAATCAGTTTGACTTTTGATTTTACTGGTGTCCATTGTTTTCATGAATGCAATTTTATACCATACTGGTTTAGGGCATTCATCAATGGCTTTCTTTAAATCAAAGTCTTCTTTTTCTTCCTTTTTCTTTGCCATAAGTATCAACTTCAATATAATGTATGGGATAATTCGAAAGCTCCCATTACTCCGTAGCCTCCACGAATATTCTCGTTTCGTACTTCACTATTGGTGATATAGGTGTCGATGACAACATCGGTTAATCTGCGGAATGATTCTTCATTCGCAAATTTGGATAATAATAAGTCATGCAACTCACAAGCTTTCATGTAGGTATGATTGTTCGCTCCTTTCAAGTAGTATAATACAATTGTATTTACACGTAAAGGTTTACGGCCTTCAAAATCAGCATCATACTCCACATTGTTAATGTAAATGTCGCATACTGGTTTCTTACCGAATGTCTTCAGGATTTTTTCATCAAAACCAGTGTTGACTTTCCCGAAGATTTTTTGTCTATGATCATCAACCAAAGCCTCCAGGTTAGCTTGTAACCATTCGAGTATTTGGGTTGTAAATCCATAATCAGAGATGACATCATCAGAAATAGTGAATGTATATGTTATGTCAACATCAACTTCTTCATCAAAATTAGTCATTTTATTCACCTGTACATTTGCACAGTTCTTTTCAATCCTCTACCTAAGAAATCATTAGCTTTTGTTCCTGGATGATGAACAACAACTTTTTTGTAGAATCCGTATGGGGTTTTTAATGCTTTAGCATTTTTAGGTCGTATCACTATATCGTGAGGTTTAGTACCTGCTAGTACGAATATACCGTGTGGTGCTAATGCGTCATCCCAGTATCCAGTGATAATTGCATATTTCTTATGGACTCTTGTATCAACACGAATACTTCTTCGAAGACGGCCTTCTAGGTATGGTGTTTCATCCTTGATGTTATCTTCAAGGTTAACAGAGATATCCGCTGCAGCATCTTCTAGTATATCTGAGTCGTCTATGTAGAGTTGTACGAAATCAACTATCTCACCCATATGCTTCGCCTACCTCTTTTTTTGTTATAGGTTCGGCCTCTTGAGTGTTTGACTTGCTGATGTTTTATGAGGTCGGATTCTTCAGCTTCACTGTGTAGGTAAGCTTCTATGTAATCGTCGAGTAATGATTGGGCTTTATTAAACCAGACGTCATATTGAACTGGTAAATCGTCACCGTGATATAATGTTAATAGTATATCACTAGCTGAATGGTAGATTGCAACAGTTTTCAAAGCATCAACATTAGTTGTTGGGATAGGTACATAATTCCTTTTCAGGTTGGCTTCTATCCATGTAGTACTGTTACTTATGGCGGTTGTAAACATTTCATCAGATACATCATCGCTGATGTCTCCGAACATGCTGTTTACATCTTCTTTAGTACAATATAACATGTGGCATACTCCCCTTTTATTTCATTTAAGTATGGTCTTCTAATGCATAGATACGGCCTTTGATAGTACCTTCAGTTGAATCATCACCGATAGCAGTTTCAATATCTTTAATCCTTTTCAAGATTGTATTAGCAGTTGTTTCAGTACCGATTGCACCTTCAACATCTTTAATCCTTTTAAGGATAGTATTAGCAGTATCTTCATCACCAATTTTATCAGCTAATGCTTGTATAGCTGCAGCGTCACCAGCTTCAGCTTTCTGTAGCATTTCATAAAATTGTCTGTTGATTTTATCTTGTGGCAAATCTAGAATTGTAGGATATTTAGGCATATTTACTCACATCCTTGTAAAAAAATAAATGGAAAAGGTATCAAAATAAATCTAATTATGAATTTAGATGTACATGATACCGTTAGGTTCCATAATGTTTAATCCAGATTCAGCGAACAAGTAAATGTAACTTCTTTGTGGTTCATCTGGTTCGGTCATTTTCACGTTAATGAATGATTGTGGCAACATTGCGCCTTCTTCATTGTATACACGGCCAGTTTCAGATTCAGATTCCAATTGAGAAATAATACTGTATTTAGGGTCAGCATATTTTTCAATAGTACAGGTAGGAGTATCTAAATCCATAATGACTTTTTTACCTGAACCGACGTTGTTGGTCCCAATGTATTCGAAGTTACTGTCATCTAAGAGGTCTGATTTAGCTAATGCTAAAGTGATAGCTAATTTATCAGCTCTTGGTAAGAATACAGTGGTTGGAGTGAAACCAGTGTCAATACCGTTGATGTTTTCCATTGCATCGATGATTTTGATTTCGTTTTCAATTACATCAACACCAGTGGATGAACTAGTAATACTGTTTAAACCAGATACAGAAGTGATTCCTGCACCAGCAGCTAATGCGTCCATGTAGATTTTATCGTAGAAGTTAGCTAATTTACCAACTGATTTGTTCATGAATACTTGTAAGGTAGCGTCGAGTCTGCCTTTGTCTTCAAGACGGGTGTTCATTTTGAACATGAAACCTTTAGGTACGGTTGCGCCTCTGTAGATTGAAGGTTGACCGAAACTGATTTCGTTGAAGTCTAAGCCGTCACCTGTGGTGATTACTTCTCCTTTTACATCGTCAGGGTTGTTGTCACCGATATAATTGGTGAATTCACCAGCGACGTTTTGGACGATTGGTAATTTGTTTAACAATTTGATACGGTTGTAGATTTGTTTTTGAGCGTAGAATTCAAGGTTGTGAACTCTTTCTTCAAACATTTCAGGTATAGTTTCCATACTATCTTAATCCTCCTTTGGTTATGAACTTATTTAGGGTCTAGATGAATCCTGCAACAACAGTATTATCAGTTCCTTGTGTGGTTAAGCAGATAATATCTGATGCGGTTGTTCCACTTGATGCGGATAATTCGAATTCGTCAGCAGTGCTGCTACCATATACTAAGTATTTACCAGGTGCAGCGGATTCACCAGATTTCATTTTGATAGTTATAATCTTCTTAAAGATGGTTTCAACACCAACTTCTCTTAACATTTTAGCAGAGACTGCTTGTGCTTGAGTGTAGTTGGTTCTTGGTTCAACATCCCATTTAGGAACATTAGCTACAATACCGATACATACACCTGAAGTGGTTTTTGCTTTTACAGTTAAGTCACCATCTAACATGACTAAGTCGCCTTTGTGTAATTCAGCGCTTAGTACTGGTACTTTGATATCACCGAATGCGGTAGCACCGTCAGTGATTGTAATGGTACCTTCTTTTGCCAAAAATGGGGCAACTACACCGAGTTTACCCATATTGTATTCACTCATATTTACGAGTCCTCCATTTTAGTTATTTAAAGTAGTTTACCATCTTATCGATGTTTCCTAAGCTCTTTTTTGATTTTGGCTTAGGATTGGTATCGACAACGGATGGTGCGTTTTCATATAAATCTATGAACATGTCTTGGTCGGATAAGCAGAGGTTAAGTGCTTTTTCTCTTTGTGCAGGTACGATTTTGCCTTGTTGGATAAATTTGTCAACAATGGCTTCAGCTTTGTCGTGTAGTAATTCGTTGACGTTTGCCTGCAGTTCTTTCATTTTTTCTGCTTGTTCGAGTTTCTCATTGACTTCATCGTTTAGTTTGGCGATTGTGTCATCGACTTCACCGTCTTTTGCAGCCAATTGAGCTTTTAGTTGTTTGATTTCCTCGTCTTTTTTGTCGAGTTCTTCTTTATAGCTTTCTTTGATTTCGTTGAATTTGTCGGTAAATTTTGTTGGATCAACTTCGACTTTGAGTGGAGTTTCACCTTTACCATCATTGTTTCCTTCCTGATTTGTTGGTTCAGGATTTGGATTGTTTGTTGGTTCTGGATTAGTTCCAGTATTTTGTTCTTCATTTGCCATGGTAATTCACCTCAATAGTTTTCTTAGATGATAGCATTCGCTAACAAATAAGCGTGAAATTTGGAAAATAAGTTAATTTTTTTTATTCTATTACATGGATATGACGTCTAAGCTCTTCTACTTCAGGACCTAAACGTTTATACCTTGCGGAACATCTGCAATTTGGATGTTTTGGTGGTAGTTCGTCTACCTGGTCAATTGTGAATACTACATCACCATTCATTGCTCTACCCGTTGGTTTTTGGTTAGGGTCTTTGAGAAATGCTTGTTTGCATATTGGACATGCTGTGTCTCTGCAGTCTACTGTGAAGTGTGTGGCTCCACGTTCACGATTGATGATGTAATCTGATACTGTTGCAGCTCTTGCGATTTCAGTTCTTGCAATAGCTCGTGCACGTGTATTTTTAATTGCAGTTATTTCTTTGGCGATGTTTTCAGCTATTTCATCCTGTGGTAATCCTTCATTGTAACCTTCTTTTACGATGTCTCGGACACTAGTTTTAATGTCTTCACCGACATTAGCTATTAAGTCACCAATATAATTCTCGATAGTTACACGGACTAATTCTTTCTGAGCAGGACGACTGAATTTGTGATTATTGGTTTCAGCGAGAATAAGATTGAGCATTGTAGTATTATAACCAGTAGTTGCTAACGGATTAGCGGATGTATATTCTTTAGTATTCTCCATGAATGCTTCTAATGTATCTGATTGATTCACTCCTTGGGTCAAGCGATTGATTATCTCAAGGAATAATGCATCAGTATATTTAATACCTGATTTTATCAGTTTATCCTGTGACACCATAAAAAAGAACACCTCCTCCTTTTTATGGTAGTAATTCAGTTAGGATATCTGTGGTTAATGTTTCACCGCTAACAGGTTCTATGTTGAAGTCTTCTTCTGGCATTTCAGGTTCTTCATTCACATATTCAACTCCAGCTTCAGACTTGAATAGTAATGCTAGACTTTCCTGTACTGCACTATTCTCACTATCAATTACACCAGTATCCATCAACGGTTTAATAATATCGAATAGCTTTTTCAAGTCACCAGATGAGAACTTATCAAAACTTATGATTGGTGCTTTTCTTTCAGGACCCCAGTTAAATTCAACAACAGGATTGATAGTTTGCTTTTGAATTGCATTAGCTATTTCTTCAAGTATTCCATCAAATACCATACTGCCGAATTCTAATTGAGTCTGTGATTGTGCATAAGTACCAGTCTGTGAGTTATCACCCATCAACAGGTTTCCAATAAACATTCTACGGAAGATTTGATTATCCTTATACTGTAATGTGCTGAAGTAGGTTTCACCTTTATGACTTGACTCCAGGACACCAACTTCATCATTAGGTCCAAGAGTTAAACCAACAGTACCTTCACTTACATCTTCAAAAGCAGCTAATAATTCATCACGACTAGCTTCATTATCAGTTTTACCATATAATGTAGGGCTGCCGTTCTTTTCAGCGAAAGTCATCAGCCAATTCATCAGGTTTTCTTTATCTTCAACAATAGGTAAGAAGTCAAATAATAATCCATGTCCTTCATATTCATCATACAATGAATTATAACTGTATAATAGGATTTTGCTGATTGGTATGTCAGCTTCACCATTTTGTGTGACCTGGTGAAGTTCAATCAAGTCACCGTTCTCAGGGTCATAAGTGAATGGTTTCTGCTGCAATGTTTTGATATGTATTGGGATATGATCTTTAACAACAATTTTTCCATCTACTACATCGTACATTTTTTCATGTGCACTGAATCCCCATAGCATTGCAGAGGCCATTTGCTTAACTGTAGTGTTAAGTTCAGTTTCCATGTTTTGCAGCATTTCCAGTATGAAGTCGTAGATTTCACTGTCTTCTTCAGTGTTGGTCAATATCCATTTCTTGGATGATAATAAGTATTTTAAGATTTCGAATCCAGTAGCAACCTGTGTGTCTCTTAGTATACTCATACCTGTAGCATAAGACACATTGGTATCGTTACGTTTGAATAATGATATGTAGCTGGAGTGTTTTGGTACTCCTGCTCTGATGTTGCTTGATTTGGATACTCTTGTGAATATTCTTGTTATGTCATCTCGTATGCTCATCTTCGTCTCCTCCGTTTTCTTTTTCCACCTGTTTTAACTAAGTTGTCACCATGTTTGGAAAGGTACAGATATCCGTATGAGATTGCGTCAACGATGTCGTCATGTTTGCCGTTGGGAAATGATTTGAGTTCTGAGAGTAGTGTTTCTCTCATTTCGTCATTGTTGATGCATATGTGAACTTTACCGTCGTATATTGCATTAGCTAGTGGTGTTGCACGGTCTGCTTTAGTTCCGATTGGTTCGGATTGTTCAGTATTGTAACCTGCTAATGCGGATTTATATTCATTGTATAATAATCCTGAAGCACCGCCTTTGGTACCGGGTTCTAATAAGATTTTATATGCTGCACCGTCTAGCCGTGCAGTTTTTTGAATTACATTTTTCACGTCATTGCCGTATTGGCCTCTTTCAAAATCGAATATCCAGTATTGGTCTCCAGGTGTTCGCAGCATTCGTACTCCAACAGTATAATCTCTCTGGTCTCCTAATGTATCGTCACTGGATGCTATATCCCATGACCTGCAGCGTGCTATTGGCCAATCATCAAAACGAGTTTCAAAATGTAAATGATCAACATGGAAGAAATCAGATGTTAAATCTAAAGGCTGCTGTTGGTAGATAGCTTGAAATTGTCTTTCTCCCATTGATTTTCTTTTCTTATCATATTCAGCTAGTGAGTATCTTTCAGGCCATAATGGTTTGCCTTCTTTGTCAATAGCTGGAAATTCTAGGAATGTGTAATCATCAGGATAATTATCTTTTAAGTATCCTTGCAGGTCTTCACTATGCCAGCGTGTGTGCAGTATCACCATTTTAGTCTGCGGTTCAATACGCTGCTCAATAATAGTCTTAAACCAATCAATCTTCTTAGCTAGTAGGCTGGGTGTTATGTCATCGAATCCAGAGTAGATATCATCTAATATGATGTAGTCTGCATCTTGTCCTGTGATGGATCCACTTGCACCAACTAGTCTTATGCTGCCTTTCTGGAGTTCGCCTTTGCTGTCGGTGAACATGATATAGGTGCTTGAGTGTTTGACATCTGATAAGTATAGGTCGAATTCGGGTCCGATTCTTCGTATGTATTCTCGGAGTTGTATACCGAATTTCTCTGATAATCCTGCACTGTTATTGACGACCAATATGTTAAGGTCCTTATCTTTACTCAATAACCATAATGGAAAAGCTAATGTAATCATCGAAGACTTACTATGCCTCGGAGGCATAGCAACACATAAACGACTAATAACACCATCACGCAAATCCATCAAGTTTCCTGCTAAAGTATCAATATGCGGTGCATCAACAGTTTCACGAAAATCACAAGCAATATATTTACAATAGAATAAGTAAAGGTCATCATGACATGCTTCATTCAGATTCATCAGTAGATTGTCTATCTCGTCTTTGGAAAGCATGCGATAACACCTCTAATGTATCATTATCAAAGTTATAATCATTATGATTCTTAGCATTAACATCAGCATTAAGTTTGCCTTCAAATTTCTGAATATCTCTGCCAGAACGTTTCAAGTTACGATTCCAAACCTTATCTTTCAAACTTTCCAATCTTTCAATCTCTTTAGTATCAGGATGTTCTTTAGCTAACTCTTTAGCTATCAATTCATCGTAAGCATCATAATTTTTAAAATCAGATATTGTATCCTGAGAATATTTCTTATCATGAATAGCTTCAGCCTTTTTACTATCAAAATTCAATCGTTTATTTTCATAGCATTGCACACATTCATCATAATCGTATTTTCTAGGCCATTTACGGGCATTATTGTATTTTGGATAAGGTTTTCCGTCTGGCCATGCGAAATGGTATTTTTCTACGAAGTGGTCGATGTGTTCTATGAAGTATTTGAATGTGACGTCTTCGTATATTTCGTAGAAGCAGACTATTGCCCATAATTGTTTTGTTGCGTAGCATACTGGAGATTCGTTGAGTCCGTTGCCTCTTTTGGGTTCGGTGAACATTTTTTTAATCTCCTTTTTGTGTTTGCCATTGTTTTTTAAAAAATGGTAAATATAACATTGTTATATTCCTTTCTCTCTAAAATAAAATAAAATAAGTAATTATATGAATTTGAATATTATACCAACTATGAAACTAATAGCTATTGGTATTCCAACTATCATTGTATTTCTGAAGCTGCGTTGACTAGCTACAAAATCTGTTAATTCCTGTTTGGTATCTGTCAGGTCGTCTTGTAATGCATCAACTTTGTCTTCTAGGTCTTTGAATTTTTGATTGTTGGCTTCTCTTTGCTCCTGACTTGCTCTTAATAGTACTGTCACTTCTGTCACTTTCTCTATTAGTTCGATTTGTTGACGGTGGTCGTTGGCAAGTTCTTTATTTATTGAATGAATATCTTCTTTTTTTGAATCCATTCGTGCTCGGAGTTCTGCAACGTCTTTTTCAAGATTACTGAATCGTTCTTCGTAGAGGCATCCTGGATGGTTATTCATTTATGTTCACCATCCTGTTCCTCATATTCTCCTGCTGGGTCGACGTCGATTATTTCATAATCTTCATCATAGGTTTTAGCAGGTTTCATCTTCATCACCAGATATGTCAGTTGTTGGTTCTGGTGCATTACCTAACCATGATAGGTTGTTCGGATTTTTACTGGACCATACTGCAATTATTAATGTAATACAACCCATTAGGACGGTTGTTAGTTGCGCTTGGTCTACGGTGTATCCGAAGTATGCGAGCAATGTGGTTATGATTATTGCTGCGAATGTAGCTATTGTTGATATGTTGTTGGTTTCCATTCTAAATGCACCTTTTATTTTATTTTTTAGATTAAATGCTATGGTGGGCGGATGATGCCCATCGATAACACCTTTGTAGCAAAATTTGAGGTTTTGTCTCCAGGTAAGTATTTGGAGGGTCATATGTTTTTTGGAAAAATGCATCCCCATTTGCTATGTTATATCCATAGCTTTACGATTATAAATGGATAATGGAAGTTTAATATCGGAGATTTGGGAAAATAATTATAAAAAATAGGGGAAGTTTTTTAGTTAATTTTAGAGCATATTATAAAGGGGTAAGGTAAAAAAATATATCGGAGATTTTAAAATGAAATTCGAAAAAAGACTAGTAACAATTGATGTAAAAAAATATGCCGAAAAAATATATTTTTACGCAACCAGAGAATCTATTTATGTGTTAAACCGAAAATTATGCAGAAAAACTATTTTATAATTTAAAGTGTTAAATGTTGGATCTATATATAAAAAAACCCTTCCCCTTATATTACACCCTAAAAAAATAGACAATAGAAAACTTTTCCTTTTTTTATATTATTTTTTCTCAAACCTGTAAGGGGATATTAAACTTCACATTAGCTTGAGGCCATGAGGGAGATGAAATTTTTGTCCGCCGTTAAAATTGGTACTGTCTTGTGTGACTAGACCACATGTTGGACAGTAGATTTGTTCATCATCTACGATGAGATGGGTGTGACATTCAGGGCATCGATTAGGTATATGTGATTGTATGCTTTTAATATACAGTAATCGTAATTCTGCTCTTGTCAGCAGGAACTTGTCTACAACTTCATCTTCAGGAGTGATTTTAATCCCTCTTCAATAATATATTATAAATCACTGGCGAAGCTTATTGTTTACCAGTTTTTTGAAGTATATCGTGGTCTTTACGATTTGTTGTTCGTAATACGATTGGCATTGTCTTTATTAATCTGTAGACTAGTCTGCAGATGATTAATTCAAAAATAGGTTTTGTGAGATTGTATTTCTTAGATATTGTAAATGTACTAATATCAAGTTTAGGATAGTCTTCTTTTCTCATTAGGAATATGAATGCTAGTATTATTGTTTCGTTGCTGGATTGTCTGTGGAAGTCTTTGAATTCGTTGTTGAAGTCATCTATCCATGTTCTGATTATTGTTATTTGTGGTTTTTTTAATGTGAATGGTACTTCTAGTAATAGTTCGTCTAGGATTAGGTGTCTGTTTTTTCGTGCGGATTCCTGATTGAGTTTGTTTTGGTATTCATTACTGTATTTTTCAGAGCTTGTTGGTTTTTCATATTTTTTTAGTAATTTGTTATAATCAGTCATTTTTAGGAATCCTCCACTATTTCATATTTTTTTTTAGTCTATGCATTTGAAGCGGTAATAGTATAATCTGTCGAATTTGTCTATTCGTGGATATATTTTCATTAGTGTTTTTTGTAATTCTTCACGATTTTTATATCCTTCTAATTGTGCATCTTCATCTGTGATTTGTTTTAATTGTTTATAGCCAATCTTGGTTATGCGTAGTTTTTGTGTGAAATCTGTTCCAGTAAATACGGCTAGTACTATGTCTCCTGGTCGGACTCGTTTCTTGTTTTTGCGCATTGTCTGTGTTTTCTCACCGGTTAATATTGGCATATAGTATTCTTTGTTGAATTTGAATTCTTTCATACTTCACCCCATAAGTCTGCTAAATCATTACTGTTTATTACATGGTATTCGTTTATTTCATCATAATCATAGTAGTTGCAGCTTCCATTATTATGTTCTATTCTTAGGAAGTTTCTTTCAAAGTTTATACTATTTATTTTATCTAGATAGTATATTGTATGGTTTTCACGGTATGATAGTTGTATTGCGAAAGCATAATTATCAGTATTGTCTATTTTGCTGATGCTTTCTTCAATATAGCTTGCTATTAATGGTGCATTTATATTATTAGTTACGGTTATCAAATTTATGGTCTCCTTGATAGTATTGTTCCTTTAGAGTGTTCACCGGTATAATGGCTGTTTAATCCAGGTGTACCATATGGGCGTTGTACTGGTGTTGTTAGTGTCTGGAATACTATTTGACATATACTCATATTATACTCTAATATGAATGGCTTATTACTCAGGTTTGCAATTTCTAATGTGATATTGCCTTTGAATCCTGCATCTATATATCCTGCGGTTACATGTGCTGTTACTCCTAGTCTACCAATACTACTTTTTCCTTCGACTATGCCGACAAGATCATCAGGTATTTCGACATGTTCGATTGTGCTGCCTAATAGGAATTCACCTGGCATTAATTTATAATTTCCAGTATATGATTTTCTTAAATTATATTCACTCCCATATAGGTTTTTTAAGATTTCAGATAAATGTAAGTCTACACTGCAAGGTTGTATGTCCTGGTCGTTGATTGGATATATTACCAAGTCTTCTTCTAGTCGTTCCCGTATTGTCCTGTCTGATAGTATTGTCATATTTTTCCTCTCTAGCAAATTTTAGAATAATCATAATTATATTCCAAACATAACTCCTTAGCTTTATACTCATCAATTATTATCCATTCTAATCCTTTTAATAATACTTTTTCTCTTAACTTAATCAGATTTATAGACATAATCTCTTTTCTTTTTCCATTTTCATTATCATAATAGTAATATGCCCAATATTTTTTTTTACGTCGAGATACTCTAAATATCCCCGTTGAAGTCATAGTTTTACTTACATTGATTTTTTCTTGAATTGTATGTAACCTATAATCTCTATTTTTATTAATTTCAACTATTTTCCTGATTTGTTCTTCAGAGCGCTTATAAGAACCATATTTATTGCCTTTATTATGTAATGCTTTATGTTCACTTCTAGTCATGGGGATTAAATTCCAGATTTCATTATTTAGTTTATTTTCATCATCATGATGAATAATAATGCCTTCAGGAAACATTTCATCTAAATCACATTGATAAAAATCTTCAAAAATTAATCTATGCAATGATTTTCCATAATTTCCTTCTGCACGTGAAGTAATTACTAAATAACCTTTATGCATACTAACATTTCCAAATTTTGTCTGTACTGCACTACTCATGATTTTAACTCCGTTTATTATGTATTGCTTTCATTATAATCCCTGCAGTTTTACTACCAATATGAGGTAATTGTTGTAAATCATTATTAGTAACATTCAATAAGTCTTCTAGAGTATATAGGTTTAATCCGTCTACGATTGTTTCAGCTTTAACATCACTAATGTGTTTGATGTTCATTAGGTAATTGAATGCTGGATTGTCTGTTTTTTCCTCTAATCTTTTAACTACGTGTTTATTGTCTAGGCATTTGCGGGCTTGACTTCGCATATATAGGAATGCTTCTTTTTCATAATTGGCTTGTATTACTGTTGTGAATGTGTTTAGGCGAGCTATTGCTCCGATGTATTTTTTCTCATCAAAATATAGGTCTCCGCTGAAGTGTTTCATTTTGTTGAAGTAGCCTCTTCTTTCCCGTTCATTTGATACTACTATTACGAAGTGGTATGGGAAGGTTGTTGATTGGTCGACTGCTTGGTTGAATACTCTTGTTGATTTAACTGACTGTACAAAGTCACTAAGCGCTTTAAACTCAAAGACTACTTTTTTATTAAATATATAATCACCAAATGGCAGCTCTTTAACAATCACTTCATCACCTTAAGATTCAAAATATTCTTTAGCATTTTCAATCCTTGAATGCTTTTCACGATTGTCAATTTCAACTAACATTACATTAAATCCTCCAGAGCATAACCATTTTTAATAATATAATATC
>Ga0310696_10004340_pt1 | contig 17403 bp, 8 predicted proteins | sample AusTroGonzalo_MG_4_FD_203885 | JGI IMG/M metagenome (GOLD analysis project Ga0310696, IMG submission 203885) | Bovine rumen microbial communities from tropical cattle in Woodstock, Queensland, Australia - Gonzalo_02 (v2) (version 2) | ecosystem: Host-associated > Mammals > Digestive system >...
CGAAACATTCCGCAAAATTACGGCTCCGTTCATGCTGCGCCGCCTCAAAACCGACAAGAGCATCATCAGCGACTTGCCCGACAAAATCATCCAGGACGAATACGCCGAACTCACCCGCTCGCAAGCCGCCCTTTACAAACGCACCCTCGACCACTTCCTCGCCCAGCTCGAAGAAGAACAACAACTGAGCGAAAAGGCCAACGACGCACACGCCCTATTCAAACGCAAAGGCATCATCTTGCAGATGATTTTGGCGTTAAAGCAAATCTGCAACCACCCCGCAACCTTCTTGAAGGGGATAGACGACAACCATTTAAGGCGAGAGTCTAGTGAGAATCGTCATCCTGAGCAAAGCGAAGGAGCCAGTAACATTGTCGCTTCGTCGAAGGAATCGAGCAAACTCGAATCCGGCAAGATGCAAATGCTCCTGGACCTCCTCACATCCATTCAAGAACAAGGCGAAAAAACGCTCATCTTCACGCAATTCGCCGAAATGGGCCACCTGCTGAAATCCACCATCGAAGAGGAACTCGGCCTCCGCACGCATTTCTACCACGGCGGTTGCACACAAACGCAGCGCTCCGAAATGATCCAGGATTTCCAAGAAAACCCGGACTGCAAAGTGCTCATTCTCTCGCTCAAGGCAGGCGGCACCGGCCTCAACCTCGTCGCCGCCTCACAAGTCATCCATTACGATTTGTGGTGGAACCCCGCCATCGAAGCCCAAGCCACCGACCGAGCTTTCCGTATCGGCCAAAAGCGCAACGTCCAAGTCCACCGCTTTATCACCAAAGGCACCTTCGAAGAAAAAATCAACGCCCTTCTCGAAACCAAAAAAGCCATCGCCAACTTGACCGTGAACGCCGGCGAAACATGGCTCGCCGACATGGACGACAAGCAACTCGCCGAAGTCTTCTGCCTGGACAACACGATTGTGTAAAGCAAAACGACATTTGGTGCAGCCAGTAGCCAGTGGCGTCAACAGCGGAACTCAAATATTTTTTTAAGATTCCGCTATTTTAGCATTGCATTTTTGGCGGAATTTATATATTTTGATAAAAAAGCGCCAAAAACGAGGGTCTTATGCCAATAATCGGTCGAAAAGAGGAACAAAAACAACTTAGAATGTTGATGAATTCTAGACAACCGGAATTTATTATGATTTATGGCCGCCGCCGCGTAGGCAAAACGTATTTGATTCGTGAAACGTTCAAAGACAACCTGGCCTTCTATATGACAGGCATGAACAACGCCACATTGTCCGATCAACTGATAAATTTCAGAACCGCTCTGATAACGGCATCAGGAAACACAGACATTCCCGTTCCCCAAACATGGTTTGAAGCGTTTGAACTATTGCGCACCCACATGCAGCAATGCGACGCTTCAACAAAGATTATCTTCCTAGACGAAGTTCCATGGATAGATTCAAAAGACTCTAAATTCGTTTCCGCATTGGAGCATTTCTGGAATAGCTATGCATCTACGGATTCTGCAATAAAACTGATTGTTTGCGGTTCTGCAGCATCGTGGATGGTTAAAAAAATTGTTGAAAATCGAGGTGGATTACACAACAGATTGACATACAAACTAAAACTAAATCCATTTAACGTAAGCGAGACCAAAGATTTTTTGGAGTCAAAAGAAATCTATTGGGATTATCAATCTATAACAGAATGTTATATGATTCTTGGGGGAGTTCCCTACTATCTAAACCTTCTTTCAAAAGAACTCAGTTTGTCGCAGAATATAGACAAGTTGTTTTTCAGCGATTCAGCACTTTTAGACGGCGAATTCAAAAGTTTGTATTCTTCATTGTTCTTGCATAGCGATGATTATATTTCTATCATCAAGATTTTATCTAAGAAAAAAATCGGTCACACACGCGATGAAATTGTATCAGGCCTTGAAATATCTGATGGAGGCAGCATCACTCGAAGATTATCAGAATTGGAGCAATGTGGCTTTATTCGAAAATACAAAACATTGGGACGTGTATCATACCTTTATCAGCTCATCGATTTCTTTAGTTTATTCTATTTTGCCTTTTTGGAGAAAGGTTGCGATTTTGACAAAGATGCTTGGATGCACCTACAAAAGACGAGTACACACAACACTTGGTGCGGTCTCAGTTTTGAACAATTCTGTATCGTTCATGCCGATAGAATCAAAGAATTGTTAGGAATAAGCGGTATTGCGACCAAAACTTACAGTGTGTACTCCGACAAAGCACAAATCGACATGATTATAGAGCGAGGAGATAGAGTGGTAAACTTATTTGAAATGAAGTTTACCACACTGCCATACACTCTTGAAAAAAAAGACGCAAACAACCTAGAAAATAAAATGTCACTTTTGCAATCAAAGCTCAAGAAAAAACAAAGCATTATGAACGTTCTAGTTTCGACAGAGCCAATTAAGCCAAGCATCTATTCCACACGATTAATACAAAGAAACATTATCCTTCAGGATTTCTTTGAAAAATGAACTGATTCCGAGAAAATCAAAATCACAATTTCGCAAGTTAAAAAAGTTGAGGTAAAATGCGGCGCAAGGATAGAGAAGTTTTAGGCGACGAAAATATCGCGAAGATTATCGAACAATGCACAACTTGCCATGTCGCGATGGCGGACGATGCAGATGCAAGCAAGCCCTACGTGATTCCGCTATCGTTCGGATACAGCCTAAACAACGGCGTCTTGGAGCTGTATTTTCATTGCGCGCATGTCGGCAAGAAACTCGACTGCATCCGTAAAAATCCGAATGTTGCATTCAGCATGTGCGTCGAAAACCGCATCGAAATTCACGAAGACGTTTATTGCAAAAGCGGACGATTTTACGCAAGCGTCGTCGGGCAGGGCAAGGCTGAAATCGTCGAAGACGTGGCTGAAAAATGCCGCGGGCTTTCACTCCTGATGGAACGACAAGCTGCAAGCGCTCCGCAACATTTTGCTTCCGCGCATTCCATGCAATCCGCCGCACCGCAAGCAACAAGTTTCGCGCAATCCGCAGAAGTCCCACAGCACTCTGGTTCCGCGCAGTGTATACATGCAGAATCCGCGCACAAGTTCGAATTCACACCCGAGCAGGCCGCCACCGTGACAGTATTCAAAATAACGAGCACGAATTTCACCGGCAAAGCGAAAAACGACAATGCTCAAAAGTGCTAGAAAAATACTGGCATTAGCCTTGGCATGTTCTGCCCTCTGCTGGGCTGATTGTCACACTCTTAATCTATCCGTAACGTTTACAAAGAGCTATATGGTTATTGGGGCTCGTGGAGGTCTCTCACCCAATATTTTCTTTACAACATTGTCAGACTCATACGGAACCCGCTACGTATCACTTCATCGCGAAAGTGAGAACGACTCCGGCCGCATCATATGGGCGCTGTACTCCGAAAAGAATGGGATACTTGATAGCCTTATCGTTGATAAAAAACAAAAAATTTATAAAGCCGTAGGACTTGGCGAAGGAGGAAAGAATCCTCCCCCTCTAAAGAAGTTAAAACACAGCAGAAACAAAGTTGTTTCCGCGCCGCTGTCCGCACTTGACGAAGTTGCCAAAGAAATAGCTGATATCCACAAAACTGCTACCGAATCAGACTCGAACGACATTATTTTCATTGTGGAACCAGAAGACAACAAAGAAGCCTTCTTTCAAAAACTTCAATCATACAGGCCGTTGATTCAGGCAGCAAAGAAAGCGGGATTTACATATATAGCACTAGCGCTATTGTACCAAGTCGATCCTAGCTATGGCGATTTGTTAAAACTTTTTCAAGACATGTACGAAACCGTGGGGCTAAAAATTCCTTCTCAAGAAGAAATAGAAAATCACCCAATGTGTTCATGTACGCCAAACGACAATACGGAAAAGCCAAGCATCATAAAAATCTCGCCAAGTTTTGCAAATATATTGGGGTCATTGAACGCGACACCCAGCACCTCATCTAAAAAGAATGCAAAACAGTCGCTTGAAAACGAAAAATTCACTAAAGATGTTATTGATGCACTTGAAAAAATTGCGGAACTTCAGAACGCAGCAAATAATCGATTCAAACTTCCTTCCGAATCTGATATCGTTATAGAAGATAAAAATCGAAATGTAACGGAAATACAAAAGATGATACAGGTGCACGCTCCGACCCTAAAACATATTTACCGGGCAACTCTTTATAAGACCCCAAACTTTGCAGGAACGGTAACGGTAAAATTCTCTATCGCTCCAAATGGGGAAATTACAAACACATTTATTGTCAAATCCACTACAGGCTCTAGCGAATTTGATGAAAAGATCAAAGGAGCAGTCAGTCGCTGGAAGCTTGAGCCTGTAAATAAGGGAATCTCTACGGCTACGATTACTTTTACCTTTTCAGAACCGCAATAGTCCGCCGGGCATTTTCGGAACCGGAATCGTTTTCAAAAATTACGTACTAACAGCTCAAAAAGCGATGTGTAAGTACGTAATCAGCCCCAAAATCGCTTTGTGGGAGTCTCAAACCACTGCAAACTGGGCGGATTTACGTACTTGGCATGCGGGAAATGGTACATAAGTACGTAATCAGCCCCAGAAACGTTTTGAGGGAGTCTTGAGCCACTGCAAATTGAGCGGATTTACGTACTTGGCGTGCGGAAAATGGAGCAAAAGTACGTAACGGGTTCTTGGTTATTTTGTACATTACGTTCTTGAAGGCGCAATTTTCGCAGAAAAGTACGTAATTGTTTAAGAAACAGTTTTTGAGGGAGTCTCGGACAATTGCAAATAGGGCAGATTTACGTACTTGGCATGCGGGAAATGGTACATAAGTACGTAACGGGTTCTTGGTTATTTTGTACGTTACGTACTAGAAGGCGCTATTTTCGCAGAAAAGTACGTAAAAAGCAGGATTTTCGGCTAGAATTGTTAAAATTCAGCCTTTAAAAATTTAAAAAACGGGGATTTTCAATGTTTTTCGATGAAAAAAGTCAAAAATTACGTACTAACAGCTCAAAAAGCGATGTGTAAGTACATAATCAGCCCCAAAATCGCTTTGTGGGAGTCTCAAACCACTGCAAATTGGGCGGATTTACGTACTTGGCATGTGGAAAATGGTGCAAAAGTACGTAATCATCCCCAGAAACGTTTTGAGGGAGTCTTGAGCCACTGCAAATTGAGCGGATTTACGTACTTGGCGTGCGGAAAATGGTGCAAAAGTACGTAACGGGTTCTTGGTTATTTTGTACGTTACGTACTAGAAGGCGCTATTTTCGCAGAAAAGTACGTAATTGTTTAAGAAACAGTTTTTGAGGGAGTCTCGGACAATTGCAAATAGGACGGATTTACGTACTTGGCGTGCGAAAAATGGTGCATAAGTACGTAACGAGCACTTGGTTATTTTGTACGTTACGTACTAGAAGGTGAAATTTTTGCTGAAAAGTACGTAAAAAGCAGGATTTTCGGCTAGAATTGTTAAAATTCAGCCTTTAAAACTTTAAAAAACGGGGATTTTCAATGTTTTTCGATGAAAAAAGTCAAAAATTACGTACTAACTGCTCAAAAAGCGATGTGTAAGTACGTAATCAGCCCCAAAATCGCTTTGTGGGAGTCTCGAGCCACTGCAAATTGAGCGGATTTACGTACTTGGCGTGCGGAAAATGGTGCATAAGTACGTAAAGGGCTCTACCGGTTACGATGGGACCGTGAAAAACTTTCTCGGAGCGACTATCCTGCGGCGCTTTTCAGCCTTCGCCTTTACTGTGCGGCAGGTGCGGCGCTGTTGGCGGGGGCGGCGCTGTTGGCGATCGCGCTTCCCGCGGGGCTTTTCCGCAACGGCGCGACGTTCCCTATAGCGGTCTGCACTGCTGTTGCCGCAACGGAGCGACTGTCCCTATAGCGGGCTGCGCTGCTGTTGCCGCAACGGAGCGACTTTCCCTATTACGGGTGTCACAACGTTGTTGCGACTATCCTGCGGCGCTTTTCAGCCTTCGCCTTTACTGTGCGGCAGGTGCGGCGCTGTTGGCGGGGGCGCTTTCTGCGGGCTTTTCAGCGGCGAGCGGGTGCGACTCTAGAGACTCGATTCGCACAAAAAAAGGCCTAGCGGTAAGCTAGGTCTTTTTCGTTTATTTCGAGAGGGAGGCGGGCGCGCTTCCCGCGGGGCTTTTCAGCGGCGGGCGGGTGCGACTCTAGAGACTCGATTCGCACAAAAAAAAGCCTAGCGGTAAGCTAGGTCTTTTTCGTTTATTTCGAGAGGGAGGCGATCGCGCTTCCCGCGAGGCTTTTCCGCAACGGCGCGACGTTCCCTATAGCGGTCTGCACTGCGGTTGCCGCAACGGAGCAACTGTCCCTATAGCGGCCTGCGCTGCTGTTTCCGCAACGGAGCGACGGTCCCTATTACGGGTGCCACAACGTTGTTGCGACTATCCTGCGGCGCTTTTCAGCCTTCGCCTTTACTGCGCGGCGGGTGCGGCGCTGTTGGCGGGTGCGCTTTCTGCGGGCTTTTCAGCGGCGGGCTTTTCTGCCTTTGTCGGGAGAACGTTCTTGATGTTCTTCACGGCATCGGCGGACTTCGCTTTTGCAGCCTCGGCTTTCGCCTTCGCATCTGCGGCAGCATCCTTCACGTTTTCAACGGCTTTTTCAGCTTTTGCGGGAACGTTTTTCGCGGCGTCCTCAACTTTAGCTTTTGTGCCGTCTTCAACTTTTGCTTTTGCGCCTTCCTGAACCTTGGCTTTTTCAGCCTCGAACTTCTTGCTCGCGGTTTCGGCTTCGAGCTCTTCGATGGCCTTCGCGGCACGTTCCTCGAGTTCCTTCTTACGGCGAGAACCGGCCTTAGAAGCTCCTCTGACGCGTTTCTTCATTTCGCCTCTCAGCTTCACCTTGATATCGGTCTTGCCTTCCGGCTGGACCTGCGGTTTCGGCGGAATAGCGGTGCTGTCCTTCATGAGCGAATCAGACGGTGCGGCCACAGTACTGTCGCCTTCGGTGTAGTAGCCGAACGGAATGAGTTCCACGCGGCGGTTCTTCGCACGGCCTTCGTCCGTCACGTTATCGGCAAGCGGCATGCGAGTGCCGAAGCCAATTGCGCGGAGACGTTCGCCAGGAATACCCTTCAGCTGGAAGTAGTCCGTCACGGAGTGAGCACGGTCTTCGGAGAGTTTCTGGTTGTAATCTTCCGTACCGATGATATCCGTATGGCCCTGGACTTCGAGTTTCACTTCCGGAATCTTTTCCAGGAGAGCGACAATGTCGTCCAAAGTCGAGTAGCTGGACTGCAACAACGTTGCGGAACCGAATTCGAACTGGATGCCCTTCTTGAGGTAATCCAAGTCTTCTTTACGGCGCAGCGGGCAGCCACGGCGGTTCACCTTGATTCCAGGCAGCGTGTTCGGGCACTTGTCCCTATAATCCGGCACGCCATCCTTATCGGTATCGAGCGGGCAACCGTCTGCATCCACGGCGACACCTTCCGGCGTATTCGGGCACTTGTCCGGACCATCAAACACTCCGTCCTTGTCCGAGTCAATCGGGCAACCGACAGAATCCACGACGACACCCTTCGGCGTATTCGGGCACTGATCCTTGTAATCAAGCACGCCGTCTTCGTCCGTATCGAACGGGCAACCGACGCTGTCCACAGGCACGCCCTTCGGCGTATCCGGGCACATATCCTTGTAATCATAGACGCCATCTTCGTCCGTATCGAACGGGCAGCCGACGCTGTCCACGGCCACGCCCTTCGGCGTATCCGGGCACTTGTCAATGCCGTCGAAGACCTTGTCTTCGTCCGTATCGATGCCGCAACCGTCTTCGTCCACGACGATCGGCGGGAACGTATCCGGGCACTTGTCCTTGCGGTTCTTGACGCCATCGTTGTCGTCGTCGCCATCAAAGCCGAACGTCCACGTGAGTTTTGCGATACCGGCGATGAGCGGCTGGGACACGTAGCAGTAGCTAGCCCTGTAGCCGTTCTTGCCCTTGTACTTGATCTGGAAATCCTCGCAATTCTTCATGGCATCCTTTTTGTCGTAGCCATCGACGAGGTTTCCGATACCAATATCGATACCTGCCGCAAAGTCAACGTTGAAGAACGGAATCTTCAGGTTGATACCCGGCGTAAGCACCATCGGGTCGGTAATCGGGCTGAACGGATACGCATCGTTGCCGAAACGCATTTCGCCGCTGAACTCGAGGAACGGTTGGACATACTCGTTGATCTGCCAATCGACACCCGTGCTATAGACGAGCGTGTTCGACGCGTCGCCAAAGCCGATCATGAGACCGAGGGACGAATTCCAGATGAGCGGGATGCCCTTCTTGGTGTAATCGACCGAGATGACGCCCGTGAGGCCGAGCATGACGCTGTTCGCCGTGTAGGCGTAAGTCGGACCGCCCTCGTTGTCGAGGAACCAGGCGTGACGCGGACGCATACCCACGCCCTCCCAGCCGGTCGGGAACGTGAGATCGACAACAGCAGCCGTCGTCATGTAATCCGGGCCGAACAAGTGCGGCGTACGGTACTTGGCGTAGAACTGCAAGTCGCCGAGGCCCCCCTCGCCCATGTTGGCGCGGATGGCTTCGCCCGAGTAGTCCTTGGCGTGGTCATAGTAAATAGGAAGGCTCACGCCGATATCCAAATCGTCGCGAAGCCCAAAGGCAAAATTGAAGTTGCCGGCCAGCGCACCGTCAATGCGCCCCTTTTCCATTCTGCCATCCCAGACATCGAGTTGCTGGGTGCGGCCCTTGCGGTCCGTGAATTCGGCACCGCGGGTATAGCCCCAGTTGTCGGTGGCGATGGTACCGCCCGTGCCGACGCGGAAATGGAAGAAACCAATCGTGTTCGCATCTTGCTGATGGAGGCCGGTTTTGCCCCCCAGGAGGCCAGTCTGTGCAAAGACCGCCGCCTGCGCAAGTGCGAGTATCAAGGTAAGTTTTTTCATACTGTTCAATTATCTATGCGATTAGACACCACCACAGGTCCAATCAAAGTCAGAGCCATACTGTCCATCACATGTATACTGCCCTTCAGAGGGACAATCCCCCTCCCCCTGCAAATATGATGGAGGCACGCAAGAGAAGGAAAGCCAGGCACCGCACGGGACTTTATTAGAATTTCCTTCTATACTACAGAAAGATGCAACATCACCAGTACTGCAGCTTTCAACGCCATATTCCATTTTCAGTTTCCTATTGCAATAATCTTCAGCCGTAGTTACGAGGTCCTTTTTCCACACACCATCGGTCTGATCACAATAGAAGACTTCCTTTTCCATGTAAGGACGAACAAATTCACAGTCTATACTAGAAGTCATATCCGTCGGTTCCTGCCCCTCTTTATAGCAGTGGTCACCCTTCGTAGCGCAGTAATCGCTTACGTCATACCACTTGTCCTTATAGTACATCGTAGATGTCGAAGACCCGATTCCCACCAGATAAGAATCCTCATAGTCCCATTCCCTATAGTGTTCGGAACCGTCGGCCATCGTGCAGAGACGGCCTTTGGTTTCACGGCCATTCTCATTGTGCAAAGTCGAACAATTCATCTTGACCCACCCGGAGCCGTTATGTTCATACTGTTCATTCATGTACGTACATATTTCGGTCTTTGCGACAGTGGCGTTGCAGGCTTCGTTTGCGTCAGCGGCTTCGGCAACGTGACCGTTCTTGCAGATGAAGTCATGAACTAAAGAATTATCCACCGTGTACTTGTACTTATTTTCACTGAAATTATACCATCCATATTCATACGAATCGAGATTGCCAATAAATTTCGGTTCCTGAGAGCAGTCAACGCCAAAATAAGCATCGGCAGTTACCGTTTCTGAAACACCTGAATAAGAGCGATGGATAAACGTCGTTCCACTTTCCTCAACACCTTCAGGGATGTCATTACATATAGAGCATGCTTCATAGAAGTCGGTGCAGTTTTCGTGATCAGCAAGAGGCTTACTCTTTACACTGCACCATACATACGAAGTCATATTAAGCCAATTATGTTCATGGTCGTTGGTATTCTCGATACCTTTTTGACCGCAATAGTACAGATTGTTCTTGGAGAACGTCCACCCATCTCCTTCATGGACAAGCTTAGCCGTGCAAGGAGCGTTTTTCGCCGCATCCAAAGTCACTTCAAGTTCCGTTGCCTGTATCCATGCACAACCTGAATACATAATAGCGGTACTACGCAAAGGCTCCCCTTCGCAGTCGCACTTATAGTAATCAGAACCAAGCTTGCTCAATTTCGTCTGGGCAGCCATCTTATCCGCGTCGCAAACGCCAAACGCCTGCTCCGGAGTGGCAGCCGTCCAGTCATGTTTCGGTTTTTGAGATTCATCATATACCGGCGAACAAACGTGAGGAACACCTTGTGCATCGTTTTGCAATGTCGGCGTTTCACCCGAAACAAGGTTCCCAGTGCAGGGCTTATTCAAAGCAACTTCCGTTTCGGATCCCGGAGTCCATTCGCATCCGGAAGCCGTGCTAGCCGTGCCGGCAGTTTCGATACAGTCGCACTTGTACTTCTGGCTGTTGAATTCTTTCCAGTTGCTGCTCGTATTAGCCATCACGGTTTCGTTGCAAGCGCCAAGCTTGTCAGCCACGCCAACTGCGTGCCAGTCCGTTCTAGAGGCAGAAGCGATGATGGTCACCTTTGCATCGGGGCTTTCCAAGGTATACGCCTGGGCCGTGAACTTAATCGAAGCGTCATAAGTGCCTTCGGCAATCTTCGTGTAACTATAGTTACCCTGGATGTTAAGAAGATTGACGACATCCTTTTTTCCAGACAATGCTTGAACAGCCGCTTCCATAGTAGAAGCAACGCAGTTGTTGTTCGTGCACTGATAGACTGCGACATCCGTGTAGCCGTTCAAGAACAGATAGAAGCCATCCGCAATAGACCTCATTACCACAATCCTTGTAGCAACCCTACGGTTACCATTGACCGGAGACGGAGCTGAGCCATAGGTCTGCGCTAAATACTGTTGGGGGTTGATCCATTCCGTAACGCCATCGGCAGTATTGTTCCTGACGTAAAGTACATTCTTGAAGGAGCATTTTTCGTTATAGACTAAGTTTTCAGGAAGTTGTTCGTCAGTAACCATCTGGGTCGTCGGTTCAGCATGGCCCGCGCAGTATTCATCCACAGTGGATTCACGCCAGTCGTGGGTATGGTTCCGATAAAGCACGCCTTTTTCAGCACAAACGTAAAGTGAATCGGCGGAGAAGGTGCCCTTTGCATCAACAACAGGAGCACCGTCTTCGTTGTTATGAGTTCTTTCAGAAATGCCGTAATGACAGATTACTTTAACATCCATTTCAACGGGTTGCGCCAAGGTCCATCTATAAACCTTTTCATAGTCGAGGTAGTCGCACTTGTACTTATTACCACTAGATTCCTTGAACTCGGTCTGAGTTTTCATCACGGTTTCAGAGCACATACCAAATTCAAGGACGGTCCAATCAGCCTCTACCCACTTGCATTCGTTGCCGGAGCACTGGCACATGTAGTAATCATGGCGGGTCCTGGTAGAAATCGTAGCATCATCAAAATCGAACTGGACGAGATACTTGTCCGGGTCGTTGGCGACAGTCGCATCGCAAGTTCCAAGACGGCCATCGTTTATGAGTTCTTCAATGGTCTTGCCGTTGGACGGAGAAGAAGAAGCCGCGGAAGAGGGCGAGCTGTAGTTGTAAGCGGCTTCGATTACGCATTCCTCGCTGTTGGATGCGCTGCTGGATGCGGATGTCGATGTCGGTTCAGAGCACATCTTTTGGCATATGTACTCGCTGGGATACGGATCCGTACCAAAATAGGTGTAGCCTTCATGGCCTTCTTCGCGACCCTGGCAGGGATCGACCTTGCCATATTCGCATTTGTTGCCTTCGCACAGGCATTTCATGCTGTAGTCGACGGAATAGGTCTTCGTATCCTTGTCATTCCAGGAATCTAACGTGAATACGGCGAGCGCCCCCTTTGTCGACACTGCGCACTTTCCGGTTTCAGCTACGGCGGCACCTTCGGCCCAGCCGTTCAGGGGATACCAGACTTTTTCGCTGCGGTAATATTCGAAATAACGGAAATAGCCGCCTTCGGCTCCGGACTTCTGGACCTTGCTGTACTTGTCGACTTCGACAGCCTCGGTCGTATCGAGCTTGTAGGCGCTGACAAAGCCTTTCTGGAGAATCTTGTAGTAAATGTCGAGTTCCCCGCCGGTATAAGATTCCGTTTCACAGTTGTCTCCCCAGGAATAATCATCACTGTGCTGGCAGTTCCACCTGTAGAAGTTCGCATTGATAAGCAGGGCGAGGTAGTCCACGAAGAACAGGCTGCGCTTCGTGCCGTTGTAGGTCGTCACGACGGCGGTGTTGAAGTCGCCGTTTTCGGCGAATACCTTGCGGTAATCGTTGTAGATCTTGTTGAAGCTCGGGATTTTGCCGTTCTGGTCGATGAGCGCCATCACCCACACGATGCTGTTGAAGTATTCGTTCAGGCCGACCTTGTCGCTGCCCGGCAGGTAATGTTCGAAGGCGGGGAGCGTCGAAACCTTTTCGTCCTTGACCAGGGCGAGGGCCTTGGCAAGTTCACCGTTGGCCTGTTCGCTGGCTTCTGCGAACGATTTGTCCGACTTCACCAGGGTCTTCACGCGTTCGGCCTTGTAGTCCGTCAGGAAGTCGATGACCACGGTATCGGATTCGTCGGAGAGGTCCACGATGGCATTGTAGATGACCGTCGTCGAAGTGGAGCCGTTGCCGCCGAACGCCATGAACCCATTATTGGAATTGGAAAGGCTCATCTTGATGCGGAGCTGGACGAGCGGGTTGCTCAAGTTCGTGAGGTCGAGATCGCCTTCCAGACGCGCGACCTTGTATTCAGTAATCTTTTCGTTCGTCTCTTCGATCGTCACGAAATCCTTCTTGTTCGTGCCGTCGGCGAAGAGGTCCGTGACGAACATCTTGCCAGTCGCGTTGAGCTTCTTGTCCAGATCCATCACGGTGAGTTCGGTGTGGTCGCCGCCCTTGAAGTCGGCCCACAGCTGTTCGTAAATTTGTTCGGAACCGAAGCCTTTTTCGGCCTGTACCGGGAAACGCACCACCACGTGCTTCGAATATGTATTGCCATCGACAACGTTTATCGGGATGACGATATCCTTTTCAGCAGTACCGCAAACGACCTTCACGGTAATCGTGCCCGCGTCGAGGTCCTTCACCGGTTCGCCTTCCATGTGGCAGGCCTTGCTTTCGAGTTCGTCGTTCAGGCTGCTGTAGGCCTGGTTGAACTTGTCATCAAGCTGGCTGGAGGCGCTGCTGAACATGTTGTTGATATCATTGGTTATCTTGTCCATGTCGGCGTCCTTGCCCTTCAAGGATTCGAGCCACTGCTGTTCAGTGCCCGTGTAGCCGCCTTCCTTAGCGATTTCATAGGCGGACTTGCCGTTCGCGCCGGTACCGCCCTTCAAAGATTCGAGCCACTGTTGTTCCGTGCCCGTATAGCCGCCTTCCTTCGCGATTTCGTAGGCGGACTTGCCGCTTGCGCCAGCCGTGCCCGGGTCACCCTTGCCGCCCTTCAAAGATTCGAGCCACTGCTGTTCAGTGCCCGTGTAGCCGCCTTCCTTGGCGATTTCGTAGGCAGACTTGCCGTTTGCACCAGTTGCACCAGTGTCACCCTTGCCGCCCTTCAAAGATTCGAGCCACTGCTGTTCAGTGCCCGTGTAACCGCCTTCCTTGGCGATTTCGTAGGCAGACTTGCCGTTTGCACCAGTTGCGCCAGTGTCGCCCTTCGAGCCGTTCGAACCGCTTGCGCCGGTGGCGCCGGTATCGCCCTTGTCACCCTTGTCGCCCTTAGCGCCGGTGGCACCGGTATCACCCTTGTCACCCTTGTCGCCCTTAGCGCCGGTGGCACCTGTTGCGCCGGTGTCACCCTTGTCGCCTTTAGCGCCGGTGGCGCCTGTTGCGCCAGTAGCGCCTGTTGCGCCAGTATCACCCTTGTCGCCCTTTGCGCCGGTTGCGCCCTTGTCACCCTTGTCGCCTTTAGCGCCGGTGGCACCTGTTGCGCCGGTGTCACCCTTGTCGCCCTTAGCGCCGTCCTTGCCGTCGATACCGTCCTTGCCGTTCTTGATAATGCCAAGCGTGTCGCCGTCGCAAACGATCGCGAAGCCGGACTTGTCCTTGAGTTGCTTGGAATCGCAACGGTACTGGATGGCGTCCTGTTCGTTCAGCGCGATCCACTCGCCGTCCGTACAAACGTACATCGTCGCCGTGGATTTCACGAACGCCATGGAGCCTTCTGTCTTGTCGTTACAGTCATCGGGATTGACCGCACTGACCGTCGAGAAAGTCTGGTTGACATCCTCGGACACGAGCACGTCGTCACCGCAGCCGGTGAAATACAATGCCATTGCAGAGGCTGCAATGGCAAGTTTTAGGGTGTATTTATTCATTTCATTCCTTCGATTAATGATGGGTTCGTGACCGTACTACCTATGCCAGTTGAGCGATGCCTTTGAGGCGTTGCCGCCGTCGCTGGTAAAACGTTTCCGCTGGTAGAGCGTCTGCGCACCCGTTTGTTACAAAATTCCTACAAAATATAGTTTTTCTATTTAAACCTGTAAAGTTGTGATGAACAAAGGCCATCACGAGGAATCTGTAAGCAACGAAAACGAAAAACGTAAGCGTGCAGAAAAACGGCTTTTATGACAAATCGAAAGTAAAAAAAAGTAAAAAGTTCGTTAAAATCGGGTGAAAACAGAACCTTTTTGGAACGATTGTAATTTTTTTTTATCGTTAAAATTATTCTGCCCAGTGGTTGCCATTATAATTTTTGGCAGTGTCTGCGTCCATGCCGATTTGGCGGACCAAATCTTCGATGCTCGCGAACTTCTTTTCGGGGCGCAAAAAGGCAAGCAAGTCCAGCGCCAAGTGCTGTCCGTAAATATCTTCGTCGAAATCGAGCAGGTAAGCTTCGACGGCGAGCAGGTGCGTTCCGGGCGTTGTCGGTTGCGTTCCGATGTTCACGACGGAACGGTAAATGCGCCCATCCGAGAGTCTTGCGCTCGCGACATACACGCCGCCTTTCGGCAAGAACTTGTACGGTTCCATCTGCACGTTTGCGGTCGGGAATCCGATGGTGTGACCGAGGCGCTTGCCGACGACGACCGTTCCGGACAAACGATACGGACGGCCCAAATACGTCTGTGCGCGGTCCACATCGCCGTTCAAGAGCGCATTGCGCACGGCAGAGGAACTCACGCGTTCGCCCTTGTGCAAGACCATCGAAAGCATCTGCGTCGAGAGTTCCGGGAACGCGGCGGTAATCGTTTCGTAATTGCCCTTGCCGCCAGCACCAAAGCAATGGTCGTGCCCAAAGAACATCGAAACGACTTCGCGCTTTTCAATCAGTTCCGTGCGGACAAATTCATCAAACGAAAGTTTTGCCAATTCACGCGTGAACGGCAGCACCAAAAATTCGAGTCCAAAGCTTTCGATAAATTCGCGTTTTTCTTCGGTCGTCGTGAGAAGCAGCGGATCACCCGGCCCACGCAACACATAATTGGAATGCGGTTCAAAGCTGATGACGGTCGGCTGCAAATGATTCACTTCGGCGACAGCCTTGAGTGTACGAAAAAGAGCCTGGTGGCCCAAATGGCACCCATCAAAATTTCCCATTGTCACAGCACGTTTCATTTAATCATCACCTTATCTGTCATTCCCGACTTGATCGGGAATCACCTTTTTAATCATCACCTAAAAAGAACTTGGGGCAAATGCGGCCCGGATCATAAGTGCCAAGTCCAACAACGTTGCCGTTTTTATCGGCTACAAAGACAAACTTTTCCGTCCCGGGCGTCGTACTCAAATTTTCAACGGGCGTATGCCACGGCACCCAATTCCCTAAACGAATGGCCTTCACCTGGTCGTCATTCATGCGCACCACCGGGAAATCAAGCACCTGATCGACAGGGAGCAAATGTTCCGGCGTGAGGGCTTCCCCGCAAACGGCACGGTCAACAGTCACGTTTCCAATGCGGTGGCGGCGAATCATCGAGACGCAGCCGCACGTTCCAAGCGCACGGGCCAAATCTCGACCGAGCGAACGGATGTACGTTCCCTTGCTGCAGTTGCATTCCAAGTCAAATGTAGCAAAGCACTTGCCGGTACAGCCTTCCGTCACAAGGCCCTCGCCTATAACTTTGAGCGATTCAATGTGGATGCGGCGGGGCTTGAGTTCAATTTCGCGGCCACGATTCATCAAGTCGCTGGCACGATGGCCGTTGATTTTCACGGCACTGTAACTCGGAGGAACCTGGTCGATGTCGCCGATGAACTGCGGGAGCACCGCTTCGAGGTCCGCGCGGTTTATATTGCCATTAGAGATTGCTTCGCTTCGCTCGCAATGACGTATTTCGCCACTCTCGTCTCTCGTCTCTACTCTCTCATCTGCATGCACCACTTCCCCGTCCCATTCGAGGGTGTCGGTTTCGTAGCCGAGGTGGAGTCTGAACGTATAGCACTTGTCCTTCGCCTCGATGTAGGGCAAAAGGCGCGTTGCACGGCCGGTGGCGGCAATGATGAGACCGCTTGCACGCAAGTCGAGCGTCCCCGCATGGCCCACTCGTTTAGTACAAAAGACCCTTTTCAGAGGGAAAAGGGCCTTAAAAGATGTTTCACCTGCAATTTTGTCCAACAAGACGAAGCCGGAAGAGGCCAATTAAAGTTCCCCTTTCTGCTTCAGTTCTGCAAGGATGTCTTCAATATGCATGGCGTGTTCGAGATTCTCGTCCAGAACGAACTTGAGTTCAGGCACCTTGAAAATTTTCAAGGCCTTGCCCAAGACGCCACGGATAAAGCCGGCGGAATTGTTGAGCCCGACAAGCGTATCGCGCTTTTCTTTATCGGAGCCCATCACCGAGACGAGGGCCTTTGCATAGCTCAGGTCTTCGGTAATATCCACACGGGTAATGCTCGCGAGCGTGCTCACGCGCGGATCCTTCAAGCCCTTCTGGATGAGCTTCCCGATTTCTTCGCGGAATTGCTCGCCTAATCTATCAGTTCTTCTAGTCATTATTAGGTTTTAGGTTGTAGGTTTTAGGTTTTAGGTTGTAGGTTATAGGATGTAGGCTATAGGAAAATTATCACGGCTCCGCCGTCCTTTACGGACGCACAACGTGCGTGTAATTTTACCTAATCCCTACTACCTAACCCCTATTCCCTACTTATCTTCCTTCGCGGCGGCGGCTTCTTCAGCGGCCTTCTTGGCCTTTTCTTCAGCTTCTTCGCGGGCAACGTCTTCCAGCGTACGGGCGACCTTGACTTCCTTGAAGAAGATGAGGCTATCGCCTTCCTTGATATCGTCGTAACCCTTGAGGCCGATACCGCACTCGAAGCCACGAGCGACAGACTTGACATCGTCCTTCATGCGCTTCAAGGACTGGA
>Ga0310696_10004341_pt1 | contig 17402 bp, 15 predicted proteins | sample AusTroGonzalo_MG_4_FD_203885 | JGI IMG/M metagenome (GOLD analysis project Ga0310696, IMG submission 203885) | Bovine rumen microbial communities from tropical cattle in Woodstock, Queensland, Australia - Gonzalo_02 (v2) (version 2) | ecosystem: Host-associated > Mammals > Digestive system >...
AAACGTCGTATCAATTGCGACGGCCCCCGTTGGCCCTTTGTACCGGGCTTTGTTTGTGATATGATTTCTTCCATATGAAAGAGATATACATAACCGGACACAGAAATCCCGACATCGACACAGTCTGCTCGGCATATGCCTATGCCCGGCTGAAGAAGATCCTGGATCCTTCCAGGGACTACATACCCGTCAGATGCGGTCACCTCTCGGAGAGCGTCAAAAAGCAGCTGGACCTGATAGGCTTCAAGCCCCAGGACTACATGCGCGATGTCCATCCCAAGGTATCGGATGTCATGCACAGGGCCGAGGTCGTGCTGGAGGCCGACTCCCCGATATACAACCTGGTCAACGTCTACAGCATGAAGCAGCCCTCCGTCGTTCCCGTCATGAAGGACGGCGGGTTCTGCGGCCTTCTCAGTGTCGACGACATCACGGCCTGGTTTCTGAAGGACAATTCGGCCACCGTTCCGGTCTATGAATTCCCCGTCCAGAACATAATCTCCGTCATTCCCGGAAAGGTCCTTCAGAAGGGCGAAAAAGACATCATACATGCCAGGCTCATCGCCGGAGCCGCCGCAATCGAGGAATTCAAGTCCCTTGTCAACCAGGGCTCGCAGAGCGTCCTTGTCATGGGATACAGGATCGAGCACATAAGGCACGCCATGGAGATGCAGGTCCCCGCCATCATCATCACCACGACCGATTCCGTCGATGATCTGGACCTGGGCGGCTACAAAGGCCTTGTCTACGTCACCCCGATGGACATCGCCGAGACTCTCAGACGCCTGAGGATGACGGCCTGCGTTAAGAACCTGATGGGAAAGCAGGGCAAGGCGCTTCAGGTGAACGACCTCTTCGACGATGCAAAGGACATGCTCGCTTCCTCCTCCCTCAGAGGACTTCCCGTCTTCGACGGTGAGAAGTGGGTGGGTTTCGTCACACGAAGATGCTTTCTGGAAAAGCCGCGCTACGACGTGATTCTGGTTGACCACAACGAGGCTACCCAGAGCATCCGCGGCATAGAAGAGGCCAACATCGTCGAGGTCATAGACCACCACCGCGTCGATGCCGTGAAGACGGACTCTCCGATTCTGTTCGACATAGAGCCTCTGGGAAGCACCTGCACCATCGTGCACCAGATGTATCTCAGAAACGGCCTGGTTCCCGATGAGCTTACGGCCAAGGTTCTTCTGACGGGAATCATGTGCGACACGTTGATCCTGAAGTCTCCGACCACTACGTCTATAGATATATCAAGCGCGGAGCAGCTTGCGTCCATGTGCGGAATCTCCGACCTGTCGGCCTTCGGCCAGGAGCTGTTCAGCCACAGCGAGTCGCTCTCGACCAGAGAACCCATGTCCGTGGTGAATTCGGACTTCAAGATGTACACGGAGAACGGCGTGAAGATCGGAGTGGGGCAGTGCGAGGTTCCGACCCTCGGAGACCTTAACGACTACAGGGAGACCTACCTCGGTGCCGTTGAGGCGGTGAAGAACAAAAAGGGTCTGAACTGGGCCCTTCTGATGGTCACCGATGTCCTCAAGGGCGACAGCGTCCTGCTCTCAAGCGACAGCAGGTACGAGAAGAAACTGACCTATCCGGTCGTGTCCGACCACGTCTATGCGATGCAGGGAGTTCTGTCCAGAAAGAAGCAGCTTCTGCCCGAGATTCTGCATGCCGTGAGCTGACACGTAAGTGTCATCCGGATGTTATTGACAAACTTGTTTCCTTTTTGCTAAGTTACATTCTGCACGTTTACGCGCTGGTACTATGCCCTTGTAGCTCAGTCGGTAGAGCACCACCATGGTAAGGTGGGGGTCAGCGGTTCAAATCCGCTCGGGGGCTTTTTGGGGCGGAAAGTGCGTAAGACGTAAGGAGATATAGATATGGCAGAGAAGAAAAAAAGTCCTGTTGAGAAGATTGCCCTCCAGTGCACCGAGTGCAAGAGGAAGAACTACACAACAGAGAAAAACCGCCGTAACAATCCGAACAAGCTTGAACTGATGAAGTACTGCCCGTTCGAAAGAAAGCACACACTGCATCGCGAAACAAAGGTAAAGTGAGCCGAGAGGCTTTATGAATAGAGGAATATAGGCCAGTAGCTCCAACGGTTAGAGCACTGGTCTCCAAAACCGGGTGTTGGGGGTTCGAATCCCTCCTGGCCTGTAGAATCCTCTGTTTGGGAGAATCAGATGAAGAAGTTTTTCAGGTATCTTAAAGAATGTCGCCTCGAGATGAAGAAGGTCGCATGGCCCAACAGGGCAACCATCCTCTCATCTACGAAGATCGTTCTTATTACAACCGTCATCTTTGCCGCTCTTCTCGGACTCGTGGATTTCCTTCTGATGAAGCTTATCTACCTCATTTTCTAAGGAAGGCGGACATGGCAAGAGGCTGGTACACGGTTCACACCTACTCGGGTTACGAGCAGAAGATCGAGAAGCTCATCCGCAGGATGATTGAGACGGATTCCGATTTCGCATCCGTCTGTCTTGACGTCAAGGTTCCGTTCGAGACTGTCATCGAGACAAAGGACGGAGTCAAGAAGGAAGTCAAGCACAAGGTCCTGCCCGGATACATTCTCGTGGAGCTGGATCTTCCCGAGGACGACTCCTGGAAGGGATACTGCTCGCAGATCAAGCGCATCCAGGGTGTGACGGGTTTCCTTGCAGCCTCAAGGTCGTCCAAACCCATCCCTCTTTCAAAGGATGAAATGAACAACATCCTGCAGAAGACGGGTGAGATAAAGGCCGAGAAGGCCTTCAGGCCCAAGCAGAGTTTCAACGAGGGCGAGACCGTCAAGGTCACAGAAGGTCCGTTCTCAGGTTTCTCCGGTGTCATCGAGGAGATCAACTCGGAGAAGGGTCGCATCAAGGTCTCAGTCGAGATCTTCGGTCGTCCCACTCCCGTCGAGATCGAGTTCTCCCAGGTGGAGAAGATCTGACGACACCGCCGCCAGGGTACGCGGATGTTGCCCGGCGGATGGTTTTACATACGTCCGGTTTGTATATGAGAAACTCCTCTCCGGAGAAGCGGATGCACTGGTCGGCACGATGTGCGGGCTGCAGAAGGGGACCCGGAAAGGTGGGAGCCTGATCGTATGACAGGCGTTAATACCAGCGTGGAAGTCTGAACACTCCGCCAACCCAGGCAAGACTTCACACGTAAGGAGAGAAATATGGCAAAGAAAAAGGTTGCTGCAATTATCAAGTTGCAGTGTCCGGCCCAGAAGGCCACACCGGCACCCCCGATCGGTCCGGCACTCGGCCCCCACGGTGTAAGCGCACCTCAGTTTGTCCAGCAGTTCAACGAGAAGACAAGACAGTTCGAAGCTGGTCTGACAATCCCAGTAGTCATCACAGTCTATGCTGACAGATCGTTCTCCTTCATTCTGAAGACCCCTCCCGCAGCCGTTCTCATCAAGAAGGCTCTGGGTCTTGAGACTGCAAGCGGAGTTCCCAACAAGCAGAAGGTCGGCACTCTCACCCAGGCTCAGCTTGAGGAGATTGCAAAGACAAAGATGCCCGATCTGAACGCCAACGACATCGAAGCTGCGAAGCGCATCATTGCCGGAACAGCAAGATCAATGGGTGTGGAGGTGGAAAAATGAAGCGCGGCAAGAAGTATCAGGAAGCTGTAAAGAAGTACGACAAGGCTAAAGTCTACACGATTCCCGAAGCTGCCGGACTGCTCAAGGAGCTTTCATTCGCAAAGTTCGATGAGACGGTTGAGCTTCACATCAAGCTTATGCTCAAGAAGAGCCAGAGCGTCAGAGACACGGTCGTTCTGCCCAATCAGTTCTCAGCAGAGAAGAAGATCCTCGTATTCGCAAAGGGAGACAAGGCCCAGGAGGCTTTGGATGCCGGAGCAGCATACGTCGGTGACAACGATCTGATCGAGAAGATCCGCGGCGGATGGATGGATTTCGACGTGGCAGTCGCGACACCCGACATGATGAAGGATGTCGGTCGTCTTGGTCCTATCCTCGGTAGAAGAGGCCTCATGCCCAACCCGAAGACACAGACCGTCACAATGGACATCAAGGGAGCCCTCGCAGAACTCCGCAAGGGAAGAACCGAGTTCCGTTCTGACAAGACCGGTGTTGTTCACATGGCAATCGGCAAAGTCTCCATGGATGCCGACAAGATCGCTGAGAACGCGGTCGTCGCAGTCAAGGAGATCATCAGGAGGAAGCCTTCCGACGCCAAGGGAGACTTCGTTGTCAGTACAGCTCTTGCATCAACCATGGGCCCCGGCATCATGGTCGATACCAAGGAACTGCAGTAATCGAGAGGTGAGATATGGATTATCAGACAAAAGTGAACGCAACAAAGGAAGCTGCCGTCAAGGCGCTTAAGGATGAGTTCGGTCAGTACTCCGGTTTCATCTTCGCAGACTACCGCGGACTCACCGTCGCCCAGCTTTCCGACCTGCGCAAGCAGCTCAGGACAAAGGACGCGGCATGCCGTATCGTCAAGAACCGCTATGCAAAGATCGCAATGCGTGAGCTCGGACACAACGGTGTGGACGGAGACCTGGTAGGACCTACAGCAGTCATCCTCGCAAGGGGAGATGAGCAGAGTGCGGTCGCAAAGATCGTCATGGAAGCTCAGAAGGGTACGGAGAACAAACTCCAGGTCCGTGGCGGTTTCCTGGACGGAAGGGTTTTCGATGCTTCACAGGTGGACGCTTTCTCGAAGCTCCCCGGAAGACTCGAGCTCATCAGCCACCTCATGGCTACGATGAAGGCCCCGGTTCAGAAGGTTGCCGCAACATTGCTCGCCTACAAGGAGAAGCTGGAAAGCGGATCCGCAGCAGGAGAGGCAAAAGCAGAATAATGACGGCCTTAGTCTTCAAAGTACCATGCTACGGCCGTTGAAGAAAAATTGAAAAGGAGAAGTTAATATGGCTACAAGAGATGAGATTTTAGAGTCTATCGCAAACATGACCGTGATGGAGGTCGCTGACCTGATCAAGGCTATGGAAGAGAAGTTCGGCGTCACAGCAGCCGCTGCTGCTGTCGCAGTCGCTGCCGGTCCTGCAGCTCCCGCTGAGGAGGCTGAGGAGCAGACAGAGTTCGACGTCATCCTCAAGTCCTTCGACGCTTCGAAGAAGATCGCCGCAATCAAGGCTGTCAGAGAAGTCAGTGCAGAGCTCGGACTTAAGGAAGCCAAAGAGCTTGTTGAGGCTGGTGGAAAGGTCAAGGAGGGAATCTCCAAGGCTGATGCAGCTGCTGTCAAGGAGAAGCTCGAGGCCGCTGGCTGTGTGGTAGAGGTCAAGTAATCTTCCTTTGAAATGAACCTCCGGGGCCCGTTTCAGGGCCCGGGAGGGTTTTCTGTCTTTTCAGGCAGAGTGTGTAACCGATTTTTTTACCAACTGACTTAGGGGGTACACGATGGTTGCCAAGGGCAAACCCATAAACCGAACCTATATCGGAGCCGACTTCGAAGAAGTATGCGAGCTCCCCGACCTGATCGGAATCCAGAAGGACTCCTACGAGAACTTCCTGCAGAGCAACAAGCTCAGGGCAGGTCTTCCCCTTGATGAGAAGAGCGGCCTGGAGGAAGTGTTCAGATCCATATTCCCTATAGACGGTCCAAACGGAGAGATGAGTCTCAGATATGAGTCTTATTCCCTCGATTTCGACAAAATCAAATCCGAGACCGAGTGCAAGAAGAAGGGACGCACATACAGCGTGCCCCTCAAGGCTGTCATAAGCCTGGCCCTTGCCGCCAACGACGAGCTCAGAGAGAAGGAGATCTTCCTCGGAGACATCCCGCTCATGACCGAGCGCGGAACGTTCATCGTCAACGGCGCCGAGCGTGTCGTCGTCAGCCAGATCCACAGGTCTCCCGGTGTCATCTTCACGAACGAGAAGGGCGTCTACTCCTCCAGAATCATCCCGTACCGCGGCTCATGGCTCGAGTTCGAGATCGACGAGAAGAAGCGCGTCATCTGTGCGAAGATCGACAGAAAGAAGAGAATTCTCGGTACGCTCTTTCTGAGAGCTATCGGATACGATACACGCGAGAAGATCATCGCCGCGTTCTATGCCTCAAGGTCGGTCGCTCTTACCGACAAGACCAAGGAGGATCTGGACGGAATGTATCCCGCAAAGGACATCTACGCCACGATCGACGGCAAGGACGCCAAGGTCTTCCAGGCCGGAACGGCTCTGAACGCCAACGACCTTGAGCAGCTGATCTCCCTCGGAGTGCAGTCCATCGATGTCGTCGACATGGATGCCGAGGCCTCGCTGCACAGCGACATGGTCCTCAACTGCTTCGGCATCGAGGAGTCCAAGTACACCAACAGCGGAGTCAGCGACGAACCCACCAAGGACGAGGTCCTGAGCACAATCTACAGCGTCCTCATGCCCGGTGAGATGATCACCACAGAGCGCGGAGAGAGGGAGCTTCCCGAGATGTTCTTCTCCTCCAGACGCTACGACCTGGGAGCAGTCGGACGCTACAAGCTCCACAAGAGATTCAGCACGGGAGAGGATGACACAGAGTTCGACGAGAACCTGACCGTCCTCACACCGCAGGACATCGTCAACACGATGGCCTTCCTGATCAAGGTCTTCATCCACGAGGAGAGCATCGATGATATCGACCACCTCGGAAACCGCCGTGTGAGATGCGTCGGAGAGCTTCTCCAGCAGCAGCTCAAGGCCGCTTTCTCAAGGATGGAGAGGATTGCCAAGGACAGGATGAACACCAATCCCGAGGCCGTGAAGCCCCAGGATCTGATCTCCAACAAGCCCGTCGTGGCCGCAATCAAGGAGTTCTTCGGTTCATCCCAGTTCTCTCAGTTCATGGACCAGATCAACCCGCTGGCAGAGCTGACCCACAAGAGAAGGCTCACAGCCCTCGGTAGCGGCGGACTCAACCGCGACCGCGCCGGATTCGAGGTCAGAGACGTCCACTACACCCATTACGGACGCATGTGTCCCATCGAGACCCCTGAAGGTCCGAACATCGGTCTCATCGTCTCTCTGGCAAACTACACCAGGATCAACAAGTACGGCTTCCTCGAGACTCCGTACAGAAAGGTCAAGGACGGAAAGGCCACCAAGGAGATCAGGTTCCTCGATGCATACGATGAGGAGAAGTACTTCATCGCACAGGGCAACGCAAAGCTCAAGAAGGACGGAAGCTTCGTCGAAAAGGACGTCTCCGTCAGGAACAAGGGCGATTACTCGACACGCCGCCCGCAGGACATCAAGTACATGGATGTCTCGCCCAAGCAGGTCGTCTCCGTCGCCGCATCACTGATTCCGTTCCTTGAGCATGACGATGCCAACCGTGCCCTGATGGGTTCGAACATGCAGCGCCAGGCCGTTCCTCTTCTCTTCCCGGAGGCTCCGAGAGTGGGAACCGGAATGGAGACCAAGGCCGCCTATGATTCGGGCGTCCTTATCAAGGCAAAGAGGGGCGGACGCGTAAGCTACGTCTCATCGACAAGAATCGACATCACCGTCGACCCGTCAGAGTGCGAGATCGAGGGAGAGGTCGACACCTACGAAGTCCAGAAGTTCCAGAGGACCAACCAGGACACCTGTTTCACACAGGTTCCCATCGTGTCCAACGGACAGATCGTGCAGAAGGGCACCGTCATCGCCGACGGTCCTGCAACCGACTGCGGTGACCTGGCTCTGGGTAGGAACATCCTCGTCGGATTCGTTCCCTGGAACGGATACAACTACGAGGACGCCGTTCTGATCTCCGAGCGCGTCATCAAGGAGGACATCTACACATCCATCCACATCCACGAGTTCGTCACGGACATCAGGGAGACCAAGCTCGGTCCCGAGAAGCTCACCCGCGACATCCCCAACACGAGCGAGAAGATGCTGGAGATGCTGGACGAAGAGGGTATCGTGAAGATCGGAACGATGGTCCACCCGGGCCACATCCTGGTCGGAAAGGTCACACCCAAGAGCGAGAGCGACACCACGCCTGAGTTCAAGCTTCTGAACTCGATCTTCGGTGAGAAGGCCAAGGAAGTCAGGGACACCTCCCTCAAGGTTCCCCACGGAACCGAGGGTATCGTCATCGACATCCAGCGCCTGAAGAAGAGCGAGAGCGAGAGCGACGAGCTTCCTCCCGGAGTCGAGGAGACCATCAAGGTCCTTATCGCCACCAAGAGAAAGCTCCGCCAGGGCGACAAGATGGCCGGACGTCATGGAAACAAGGGTGTCGTCTCCAGGATCCTTCCTGAGGAAGACATGCCGTTCATGGAAGACGGAACACCGCTCGATGTCTGTCTGAACCCGCTCGGAGTTCCTTCACGAATGAACATCGGACAGCTGATGGAGACCCAGCTCGGATGGGCTGCCGTCAAGCTTGACGAGTGGTACACATCGCCTGTATTCCAGAGCGCAAGCATGGATCAGATCGAGTTCAAGATGAAGGAGGCAGGTCTGCCGCTTACGTCGAAGACCATCCTCTACGACGGAAGAACCGGAATCCCGTTCGTGAATCCCGTCTTCTGCGGATACATCTACTATCTGAAACTGCACCACCTTGTCGACGACAAGATGCACGCAAGATCAACCGGTCCCTATTCGCTGGTCACACAGCAGCCGCTGGGAGGAAAAGCCCAGTTCGGAGGCCAGAGACTCGGAGAGATGGAGGTCTGGGCACTCGAGGCCTACGGCGCCGCCAACACTCTGCAGGAGCTTCTGACCATCAAGAGTGATGACATGAACGGACGTGTGAAGATCTACGAGAGCATCGTCAAGGGCGAGCCGTCATCAAGTGCCGGAATGCCCGAGGCGTTCAACGTTCTGGTTCAGGAGATCAGAGGACTGGCCCTTGATATGAGCGTCTACGACTCCAAGGGAAAGCAGGTCGCACTGACCGAGAGAGACGAAGAGATCATCAACAAGAAGGGTCTTTGATTCGGGGAGCTATAGATGAAGGACATACAAGATTTCGATAGTGTAATGATAAAGCTGGCTTCGCCGGATCAGATCAAAGCCTGGTCCTACGGTGAGGTTAAGAAACCTGAAACAATCAACTACAGGACTCTCAGACCGGAAAGGGAAGGACTCTTCTGCGAGAAGATCTTCGGAACCACCAAGGAATGGGAGTGCTACTGCGGAAAGTTCAAGTCCATCAGATACAAGGGAGTCGTCTGCGACCGCTGCGGAGTCGAGGTCACCAACACCAAGGTCCGCCGTGAGAGGATGGGTCACATCACCCTCGCTTCGCCCGTTTCCCACATCTGGTACTACAGAAGCGTTCCTTCGAGAATGAGTCTTCTGCTCGACATCTCCAAGACAGCCCTGCAGAGCGTCCTCTACTATGAGAAGTACATCGTCATCAACGCCGGTGACACCGACCTGAAGTACAAGCAGCTTCTCTCCGAAGAGGATTACATCAGGGCCCGCGAGCAGTACGGAGACTCCTTCACTGCGATGATGGGCGCAGAGGCCATCAGAATCCTTCTTGCAGACCTGGACCTCAAGGCTCTGAGCGAGGAGCTCGGAAAGCAGATGAGGGAGAAGGGTGCCAAGACTGCGGACAAGAGGCTTCTCAAGAGGATCGAGGTCGTGGAGAACTTCCGCGACAGCGACAACCGTCCCGAGTGGATGATCCTCACGGTCATCCCCGTCATCCCGCCTGATCTCAGACCCATGGTCCAGCTGGACGGCGGAAGGTTCGCAACAAGCGACCTGAACGACCTGTACAGAAGGGTCATCAACAGAAACAACAGACTGCAGCGCCTGATCAGCCTCCACGCTCCCGACATCATCGTCAGGAACGAGAAGAGAATGCTCCAGGAAGCAGTCGATGCACTTTTGGACAACTCCAAGAGAAAGCGCGGAGCCGTCAAGGGCGCCAACAGCAGACCGCTCAAGTCCCTTTCTGACATGCTCAAGGGTAAGCAGGGTCGTTTCAGACAGAACCTGCTCGGAAAGCGTGTCGACTACTCCGGACGTTCGGTTATCGTCGTAGGACCAGAGCTGAGGATGCACCAGTGCGGTGTTCCCTCCAAGATGGCCCTTGAGCTGTTCAAGCCGTTCCTGATGAAGAAGCTTGTCCAGAGCGGACTGGCATCCAACGTCAAGAAGGCGAAGACCCTGGTCGAGCAGGAAACCAGCGACGTCTGGTCAGTGCTGGACGAGGTAGTCAAGGAGCATCCGGTCATGCTCAACAGAGCACCTACGCTGCACAGACTCGGAATCCAGGCCTTCGAGCCGGTTCTGGTCGACGGCAAGGCCCTGAAGCTCCATCCTCTGGTATGTCACGCCTTCAACGCCGACTTCGACGGAGACCAGATGGCAATCCACGTGCCCCTCACACAGGCCGCACAGCTGGAGTGCTGGACCCTCATGCTCAGCACGACCAACCTTCTGGACCCGGCAAACGGAAAGCCGATCGTCTATCCTTCTCAGGACATGGTTCTGGGTATCAACTACCTCACAAGGGCCAAGGCCAGCGACAAGGGTGACGGAAGGTACTTCGACAACATCGACGAGATCCAGATGGCCATCGAGGCCGGAAGCCTCTCCTACAACACCAAGATCGGATACACACTGCCCAACGGACACAGGTACACATACCCCAAGGATCCCGAGGACTACACGACTCCCGGAAGACTGATCTTCTTCGATTCGCTCCCCGCGGTCGAGGGAATCACGTTCGAGGAGTGCAACAAGCTCTTCGGAGACAAGCAGCTCAAGCAGCTCATCTCCAGGGCTCTGAAGACCGACAAGAACTCGGTCGTCGTTGACCTGTGCGATGCCATCAAGGACGTAGGATTCAAGTACGCCACACTGTTCGGCGCCACGATCGGTCTTTCCGACATGATCGTCCCCGAGTCCAAGAGAGTGCTCGTCGACGAGGCAAATGCAAAGCAGTCCGAGGTTCTGGACCAGTACTACCACGGTCAGATCACCCAGGAAGAGCGCTACAACAGACTCATCGACATCTGGTCGCAGACAAACGAGCAGCTGGCCGACGAGCTCATGTCCAGACTGCGCGAGAGCCAGAACGGATTCAACCCGCTGTTCCTCATGGCCGACTCCGGTGCAAGAGGATCCAAGACCCAGATCCGTCAGCTCGGCGGAATGAGAGGACTGATGTCCAAGCCCAACGGCGACATCATCGAGTTCCCCATCAAGTCGAACTTCAAGGAAGGTCTTTCGATCATCGAGTTCTTCATCTCGACCAACGGTGCACGTAAGGGTCTGTCCGATACGGCTCTGAAGACAGCCGAGGCAGGTTACCTGACCAGAAGGCTCGTCGACATCTCGCAGGACGTGGTCATCAACCAGGAGGACTGCGGAACCATCAACGGAATCGTGCGCACCGCCATCAAGGACGGTGACGAGGTCATCCAGTCGCTGGCCGACAGGATCACCGGACACTACACGCTCGAGAACGTCGTGAACCCCAACACCGGAGAGATCATCGTCCCGATCGACCATGAGATCACCGATGAGGAGGCCAAGGCCATCGAGGATGCCGGTGTGGAGGGAGTTCTGGTAAGAACCGTCCTCACATGTGAGGCCAAGCACGGTGTCTGCAAGAAGTGCTACGGCAGGAACCTTGCAACCAACAAGCCCGTCTCCGTCGGAGAGGCAGTCGGAATCATCGCCGCTCAGTCAATCGGACAGCCCGGTACACAGCTGACGATGAGAACCTTCCACGTCGGTGGAACCGCTTCGACAAGCGCAGAGGAGAACAAGGTCACCTTCAAGCACCCGGTCTTCATCACGAAGATCTCCGGAAGCACGGTCACCAGACAGGAGGACAACGCCTGCCTGTTCACCAGAAAGGGATACATCTTCTACAGGGCCGCCCTGGACGAGTTCAAGCTCGACAAGGGTGTCTCTCTGGCCAAGGACGTCACCGACGGCATGAAGGTTCCCGGAAACACCGTCATCTGCACCAAGGGCAAGGACAAGCTGGTCTGCTCCGTCAAGGGCGGAACGGTCAGGGTCTTCGACAAGACAGTCGTCGTCCTGGGCCCCGAGGAGAGGATGGATGCCAAGACAGGTTCTGTCCTGCACGTAACCGAGAACCAGTTCGTACCGACAGGCGAGACCGTGGTCACGTTCGACCCGTTCTCCGAGCCCATCATCTCCGAAGTCAACGGTATGGTGCGCTTCGCCGACCTCACTCTGGGCACAACGCTCATCAAGGAAGTCAACGAGGAGACCGGTACCGTCGGATACAGAGTCACGGACCATGCGCTTGACAACGTCGAGCCGAGGATCGAGATCATCGACAGCGACGAGAACGTCATCGCTTCCTATCTGCTGCCCGGTTCATCCTACCTGCAGATCGGAGAGGGCGAGCTTGTCACAGAAGGTCAGGTCCTTGCAAGACTGCTCATGGCCAGCGTGAAGACGAAGGACATCACCGGAGGTCTTCCCAGGGTCGGAGAGCTGTTCGAGGCCAGAAAGCCGAGAAACGTCGCCATCCTGGCCCAGGCCAGCGGTATTGTTAAGTACGGCAAGATCGAGAAGGGCAAGAGGGTGATCATCGTCACCGACGAGTTCGGAAAGGAGTACAAGCACTCCATCCTGCTCGGAAAGCACATCCTTGTCAGAGAGGGTGACCACGTCGAGGCAGCCGAGAGACTGTGCGACGGAAACATCGACCCGCACGACATCCTGAGCATCTCGGGAGAGAACCAGCTCCAGCAGTTCCTCCTCAACGAGGTCCAGGAGGTCTACAGACTCCAGGGCGTCGACATCAACGACAAGCACCTGGGAATCGTCGTGAGGCAGATGCTCAGGAAGGTCGAGATCCTCAAGGTCGGAGACACGAGGTTCATCCTCGGTCAGAAGGTCGACAAGTACCGCTTTCACGATGAGAACGCAAGGATCCTGGCCGACGGAGGTCATCCCGCAATCGCGAGACCCTGTCTGCTCGGTATCACCAACGCCTCGCTGTCCATCGATTCGTTCATCAGCGCCGCTTCGTTCCAGGAGACCACCAAGGTCTTGACAAACGCTGCGATTGCTGGTAGTAGAGATGAGTTGCGTGGTCTTAAGGAGAACGTCATCATCGGTCACCTCATCCCGGCCGGAACCGGAATGAAGTGCTACAGGGATGTCAAGCTCAAGGACGAGGATGCCCTGGCGCTGAGCGACAAGGTCGAATCGGTCATGAGCGAGCGTGCTCAGGAAGACATCGCGGATCTGGCAGATATGTCCACCGAGGATGATCTGGACCTCATGGGCGCATCGGAGGAGTATGAATCCGAAGATTACGCCGGTGACGACGAGGAGTGATTCCCGTCCGGATCATAGCTGACTTCGGTCGGAAATAGAAACCCGCCGGGCTCCGGCCCGGCACGGCCATCCGTACGGATGGTTCATTTGCGTACATGGCAGTTGTTCTGTTTTTCGCAGAAGCGTCGTGTACGGTGAGGAGTAAGCAAGAATGCCTACGATTAACCAACTGGTAAGAAAGGGACGTGCAAAGGTCACTCACAAGACCAAGTCTCCTGCTCTCGAGGGATGCCCCCAGAAGCGCGGAGTCTGCACAAAGGTCATGACGGTCACACCGAAGAAGCCTAACTCAGCTCTGAGAAAGGTCGCCCGTGTACGTCTCTCGAACGGCATCGAGGTCACAGCCTACATTCCTGGAATCGGACACAACCTCCAGGAGCACTCGGTTGTCCTCATCCGTGGTGGAAGAGTCAAGGACCTTCCTGGTGTACGTTACCACATCATCCGTGGTACCAAGGATACACAGGGTGTCACAGACAGAAAGAGAAGCCGCTCCAAGTACGGTACAAAGAAGCCCAAGGCTTGATGAGGAGGTATCTGTATGTCTAGAAGAACAAACGCACCCGTCAGAGAAGTCCTTCCCGATTCGGTTTACAACAGCACAGTTGTTGAGAAGTTCATCAACCGCATGATGCTGGACGGAAAGAAGTCCGTCAGCACACGCATTCTCTACGATGCCATGAAGATCATGGGCGAGAAGACCGGTGAGTCCCCGCTCGATGTCTTCTCCAAGGCACTTGAGAACGTCAAGCCCGTCGTCGAGGTCAAGTCCAAGAGAGTCGGTGGAGCCACATATCAGGTTCCGACCGAGATCCGCGAGCCCAGACGCGAGGCCCTTGCAATGCGCTGGCTCATCGCAGCCGCACGCAGCCGCGCCGGAAAGTCGATGAGCGAGAAGCTCGCAGCAGAACTGCTGGATGCATATGCAAACACCGGTTCCGCATTCAAGAAGAAGGAAGACATGCACAGAATGGCAGAAGCCAACAAGGCTTTCAGCCACATCAGGTTCTGATTCCTTTTTCAAATCATTCAAAGCCCGGGTTCAGCTCCCGGGCCTTTTTTTGCCCTGGTGAATGTTCACTACCGTGCAAAATGAATATATATGGCTATTTCATCGCGGGCCGTTCCGGGTTATGGGTATAAGCGGAGGTTCCGCATGGGAAGTTTGAACGTCTTCGGTGATTCAGTACTCAGGGGTGCAGGCTATGACAGCACATCCGGCAGACTCATTGTCAACGACAGGTTCGGACTGGGAGATGTCGCGGCCAGGGCCGGATTCTCGATCAGGAACTTCTCAAAGTTCGGCTGCACAATAACCAAGGCCTGGGACTACATCCAGCGCATGTTCCAGAAGATCGACTGCGACATGGTCCTTATGAACTTCGGCGGAAACGACTGCGACTACAACTGGAAGGCTGTCTCCAAAAGACCCGGTGACAGCCACGCCCCCAACACCTCGATCGAGGACTTCAGATCCACCTACGACAGGATGCTTGATTATATAAAGGAAAGGAGGAGCCTGCCCGTCCTGGCGACGCTGGTTCCCGTGCAGGAGGACGTGTACCTGGACCATGTGTGCAGGACGCAGAACCTTGACCGCGAGAGCATCCGCAGATGGAGGGACGGCCTGGAAACCGACCTTGCCTCCCATCAGAAGAAGTATTCCGATGCCGTTGTGGAAATCGCCAGATCCAGGGAGGTCCCTCTTCTGGACATAAGGTCCGCATTCGAATCGGAGAAGGATCCGAAGAGTCTCATGGGTCCTGACGGCATCCATCCGAACGCCAGGGGACAGAAGGTCATAAACGGCTGCTTCGAGTCCTTCATAAGCGGTTATCTGGCCTTCTGAGCGGCCGATAAAAAGACACTACAAAAGAATTTAGACTTTTTGTTGACTGCTATTGACAATAAATTGCATTTTGTTCTATATTAGCCGAGGTGTCCTGACGACGGTATGCCCTAAAAATACCTGAGAGCAGGATTCTAGAGCCAAACCAATCATTTTAGGGGTGATAAGGTGGTTCCAGAAACACGGTTTTTTCAACTTGTGCTATGTCGCAGCCTGAGACGTCGGGCCTTCGACCTCTGGATTCCTTCTTTTAAATAACTCAGAAAATAGTATAGGTTTGTCTCGACGGTAAGTAGGTAAAGGCTTTGTGCCTTTAGAGCACATTCATTTATTTTTTGGATTTGTGACAAAAGGTCACAAGGAGGACATGATGGCTAAAGAAAAGTTTGAGAGAACCAAGCCTCACGTAAACGTTGGTACCATCGGTCACGTCGACCACGGTAAGACAACTCTCACAGCCGCAATCACAATGTATTGCGCAAGAAAGTATGGTGACAAGCTTCTGAGCTACGACCAGATCGACAACGCTCCCGAGGAGAAGGCCAGAGGAATAACCATCAACACCAGACACGTCGAGTATCAGTCTGACCACAGACACTATGCTCACGTCGACTGCCCGGGCCACGCAGACTACATCAAGAACATGATCACCGGTGCTGCACAGATGGACGGAGCTGTCATCGTTGTCGCCGCAGACGACGGCGCAAAGGCCCAGACCAAGGAGCACATCCTTCTGGCCAGACAGGTCGGTGTACCTGCAATCATCGTTTTCATCAACAAGATCGACCAGATTGACGATCCCGAGCTCGCTGACCTCGTTGAAGAGGAGATGAGAGACCTTCTCAACAGCTACGGCTTCGACGGCGACGGCTGCCCCGTCATCAGAGGATCCGCATACAAGGCAATGACAGAGCCCGACAACCCCGAGGCAACAAAGTGCATCCAGGAGCTGCTTGACGCCATGGATTCATACATCCCGCTTCCGGAGAGAGACGTCGACAAGCCCTTCCTCATGCCGATCGAGGACATCTTCTCCATTTCCGGTAGAGGAACAGTCGTTACCGGTAGAGTTGAGCGCGGAGTCATCCACGTCAACGATCCCGTTCAGATCGTCGGAATCAAAGAGACCCGTGACACAGTCTGCACAGGCGTTGAGATGTTCCAGAAGACTCTCGACGAGGGACAGGCCGGTGACAACATCGGTGCTCTGCTCAGAGGTGTTGACAAGAAGGAAGTCGTCAAGGGACAGGTTCTTGCCAAGCCCAAATCAATCACACCGCACACCAAGTTCATCGGAACAGTCTATGTTCTTTCGAAGGAAGAGGGTGGCCGCCACAGCGCATTCGTTGCCGGTTACAGACCCCAGTTCTACTTCAGAACAACTGACATCACCGGAACAGTCGGACTTCCCGAGGGTGTCCACATGGTCATGCCTGGTGATCACACCGACCTCATCGTCGAGCTGATTCACCCCGTCGCAATGGACAAGGGACTCCGCTTCGCTATCCGTGAGGGTGGAAAGACAGTCGCTTCCGGTCAGGTTACCGAGATTCTCGACTGAGTATTGAATTCGAATGCTTTGCTCGGGCACTGAGCCCGGGCAAAGCCTGATTTTTTGGAGGAAAAATGGCTAACGATAGAATCCGCGTTAGACTGAGAGGTTTTGATGTCGAGCTCGTAGAGCAGAGCGCGATGTCCATTGTACAGACAGTTGTCAAGGCCGGAGCAAAGGTTTCCGGACCGGTACCTCTCCCAACCCGCATTAACAAGATCACTGTTCTTAAGTCACCGTTCGTTAACAAGAAGTCACGTGAACAGTTTGAGATGAGAACCCACAAGAGGTTGATCGATATTCTAGATCCTACAGACAAGGTCATGGAAGCTCTGATGAAGCTCGAGCTGCCGGCTGGTGTTGATGTAGAGATAAAGCAGTAATGAGGTAAGAGATGTTAGGGCTTATCGGAAAGAAAGTTGGCATGACACAGGTCTTCGACGAGAAAGGTCGTCTGACTCCTGTCACTGTCATTAAGATTGAAGGCAACGTAGTTGTCGCGGAAAGAACCGAGGAGAACAACGGTTACAAGGCCGCCGTTCTCGGATCCGGTGAGATCAAGGCTTCCCGCGCGACAAAGCCATATGCCGGACAGTTCGATGGCGATCCCAAGAAGACTCTCATGGAGTTCCGCGATTATGAGAAGGAAGTCCAGGTCGGAGATGTTCTCGGTGTCGATCTTTTCAAGGACGTCAGATTCGTCGACGTCACAGGAACGTCCAAAGGTAAGGGCTATCAGGGTGGTA
>Ga0310696_10004342_pt1 | contig 17398 bp, 14 predicted proteins | sample AusTroGonzalo_MG_4_FD_203885 | JGI IMG/M metagenome (GOLD analysis project Ga0310696, IMG submission 203885) | Bovine rumen microbial communities from tropical cattle in Woodstock, Queensland, Australia - Gonzalo_02 (v2) (version 2) | ecosystem: Host-associated > Mammals > Digestive system >...
AAGGTAGAATTTATCACCAAGTCGAGCATCGACGAGACGGTGGCCGACAGCGACCAGCGCTGGCGACCGCTGACGGATCTGGCACTCAACAGCATCGTCATCCGGGCCATGCGCGAAGGACTTGACGAGGAGTGTAATCCGAAGTCGGAAATCCAGCTGCTGGTGCAGTCGGAAGAGGTACGTGCGTACGACCCCATCGCCGACTACCTCTCACAGCTGCCGCAGTGGGACGGACAGAACCATGTGGCACTGCTCTTCAGCCGCCTGCCGGGACTCAGCTCTGAGCACTTGTCGTTCCTGACCATCTGGATTCGTTCTGCTGTGGCTCACTGGCTGCAGATGGACACGCTGCACGGCAATGAATGTGTTCCGACGCTGATTGGTGCCCAGGGTTGTGGTAAGACCACGTTCTTCAACCGCCTGCTGCCTCAGCACCTGCGCCAGTACTACCTGGACCACCTGAACCTCTCGAACAAGTTCGACAAGGAGATGGCGCTGACGAACAACCTGCTGGTGAACCTCGACGAGCTGGATGCCATCCGTCCCTCGCAGCAGAGTGCGCTGAAGCAGACTCTCTCGAAGTCGAAGGTCAATGGACGCCCCATCTATGGTGCCTCGCAGGAAGATCGTCCACGCTATGCCTCGTTCGTGGCTACGACGAACAATCCGCATCCGCTGAAGGACGAGACGGGCTCGCGCCGTTATATCTGCATGACCATTCCCAACGGTCTGTTCATCGACAACACTGGCGAGATTGACTACGAGCAGCTCTATGCCCAGATTGTCTATGAACTGCGTGAACTGAAGTCGCCTTACTGGTTCAACAACGAGGAGGTGACGCGCATTCAGCAGCTCAATCTGGAGTACATGGAGAAGAAGGACATCGGCGAGATTGTGGAGATACTGTTCCGCAAGCCGGAAGAGAACGAGGCTGGCACACCAATGAACTGCACTCAGATTCTGAAGGCCATCCAAAAGAAGTATCCTTCGGTACCCTCCAGTCACCAGTCGAAGATTGCAGTGGGAAGGGCTCTGAGAGCGATGGGCTACTCGTTCACCGACCGAGCGAACGTTCCTTTCTACAAGGTCATTGAACTGAACAATCTGCCGAAGGTCAAGGCAGCATAGCTGGGAGTGACCTGATGAGGTAGGTACGAGTTACCTCTCAGTTACCTATAGAAGCTATACCTAACACTCGGAAACACCTTTATACAAAGGGATTTCAAGAGATTTAGTTAGGTATAGCTCTTTTTTTATAAAACTCCACGAGATTTCTTCATAAATCAACGAGATGGACTCGTATCTCTATGAGATAGGCGCGTAACTCTATGAGATAGGCGCGTAACTCAATGAGTTTTTCCCAAAAGGAGCCGGGAATTTTTTTGCCTGGGCACGGGTATTTTTCGCCCCCTGGCCTCTTGCGCAGTACGAAAAAGAGGGGGAGATTTGGTGGTTACGGGTTTTCTTCTTATCTTTGCATGGACGATTGACGTCACTGACAAGGATTACAAGACTATTGAACAATAAAGAAGAGAACGGATGACTCTAAAGGATTTCCTTTCACAGAACGACCGCTTCGCAGCTACCAACGGGTGCGTGCTGACGGAGGTGCGCGAGGGCTATGCCTGCGCCCGGATGCTCGTGACGCCTGACCACCTGAACGCAGGGGGCGTGTGCCAGGGCGGTGCCTACTTCACGCTGGCCGACATCGCGCTGGCTGCTGTCATGAACAGCCGAGGGGGACTGACCTTCGGCATCGAGAACAACATCATGTTCCTGCACAGCGCCAAGGTGGGCGACACGCTGACGGCAGAGGCTACGGAGGTGTTCAACCACCACAAGATTCCATACGTGGACGTGCGCATCAAGAACCAGCACGGCGAGCTCTGCTGCGTCGTCACCGGCCTGGCCTACCGCAAGGAGGCATCACTGCCCGTCGAGGGGCTGATGTAGCACGATGGCACGGAGGATGCGGACGTCGTAGACGGGACGGTCGTCGTCGTCGCCCTCGCGGCAATAGCCTTGGGTCAAGTTACAGTTCAGGTTACGATTGGTAATATACTTGAAAGACATCAGTTCTCAGCCTTACAAAGGAATTTGCATTCAGCGGCGGAACAACTACCCTACTCCATTCACGCGATTATCAAATCGCTCACTGACATCAACCATCCAGTCGGGAAGCAGCTTCATGGCTTGGAAGATGAGGGCATCGGGCATCTTCTTGTAATAGGCGAAGGCCATAGGGCCAGCTATAGCGGCCAATGTGTCGGAATCGCCACCAAGGGCTATAGCGAGCTTGATACAGTCAACATAGTCTTTAGACTCCAGAAAACAGATGATGGCAGGACCAACAGTGCCTGCGCAGGTAGAGTTGAAGGTATAGGAGTCGTGGAAGTCGGCATATTTCTGGTTTGACCAGTCGGGATAGTACTTGTCAAGGATAGTCTCCCTAACGAAGTCTTTATCCTTTCCATTTTTCAGATGGAAGATGGCAAGGGCTGTAGCTACTGCACCCTTGATACCTTCAGGATGGTTGTGAGTAGGAACAGCTGTTTCTGTAGCCAACTTGATACATTCCTCTTCTGTCTTAGCGAGCCATCCGGCAGAGGAGCATCGCATAGCGGAGCCATTACCCAGACTGTGATAAGGCTGTGGATTGTGGCTGGCCATCCAGAGTTTGAACTTACTGCCAAAGCCTGCATGGCGATGCTCATTGGCACACTTCCAGAGATTCATCGTCATATCAAGACCATCAATAAAGGCTTCTGCACAAGCAAAGGTCAACACCGTATCATCAGTAAAGTGAGCTCGGGAACTGAATAGCTTCACTTTATTATAATCCTTTATTCTGTGACTACGTCCTTCGTAGGCACTTCCTGCAATATCGCCTATAGCTTCGCTGATCAAGTAGTTATTCATACACATGATTGTTTGATGTTGCAAAGATATTGAAAATAACTAAAAAAACAGTTTCTTCGGGCCTCACAAGCCTTGTGACAGTCTCATTTTATAGAATCTAATCGCATCCTGCATGATGTCCTCATGGTCGAAGGCCAAAGGAGGAAGCGCATCAACAGGGAACCACTGAGCTTTTGTGGCATCATCCTGACCAGTGACGATAGCTGGTTCATCAACGATGGCAAGATAAGCAACGGTGATAGTCCTTCCTCGTGGGTCACGGTCAATCTTGGAGTAGGCTCCTATCTGCTGAATCTTCGACAGCCGGAGTCCAGTCTCCTCCTCCAGTTCCCTGATGGCGCACTGTTCCGTAGTCTCATCCATATTCATGAACCCACCGGGGAAAGCCCAGTCTCCCTTAAAAGGCATGCAGCCTCTTTGAATCAGCAGTACTTTTGGTTCTGTCTCTCTCGTAATAACCACACAGTCAGCCGTCACTGCCGGTCTTGGATATTTATAAGTGTAGGTCATCTCTTAAAAAAGTTACTCATACCTTCTAAATCTAAAATGCCCACCCGTGGCTTTATTCTTACTTGCGCATCAGCTTAAGGAACGATTCTTCAGACGCATTGTTATGAGAGGTCGCAGGCTCTCGCTGCGCCACTCGGTTAAACATTACGAGGCATCAGGGGTGAAAAGGAGTCTTAAAGGGACGATTCTCCCACTGACTGCGAAGCATAATCATCGGACTAACAGAAACTCCTGTAGATAATTCCACATCACATTCTATCCTTTTACGTTTCTCACCGCAAAAATAGGCATTATTATTGAAACTTCCAAATTTCGGAGCAGCGAATTCAATAAAAAGTTCACATTACAAAAAAAATCTCCGAAGCGGGGAGGCTCCGGAGATATCGGGGGGAAGGATTAGAAGTTCTTGCGGACACCCTGCCACTCAGGGAACTTCATCTTCAGGTATTCGTCGTCGAGGAACAGGGCGGACTGACCGACCTGACCTTTCAGCTGCCAGTCGAGCCACTTAATGACGGCCTTGGCATAGTTGCCACCATGCTTCTCGTAATAGGTGCCGCTATGACCGTCCTTGGAGTTCAGCATGACCACGGGAATGTTGGAGGCAATGCGCTCGTAGTCCTTCTGGGCATTGGCGTAGGCAATGTCGCCAGGACCGCCAATCATGTAGAACATCGGGGTATGAAGATTCTTCAGGCACTCCTTGGTTGAGCCCATCATCTCCATGTCGCCAATGCCGGAGTTCAGCATGACGCAGGTCTTGATACGGGGATCGTGGGCCACACCCAGCACCTGGGCACCACCACACGACTGTCCCATAGCGGCCACATGGTCGAGGGCCAGACAATGATAGTACTCGGAACCTGAAGCGGCGTTCTGATCGGTGAGCCAGCTGAGCACCTCGAGCAGCATCTTGGGATAGGTGCTGAAAGCGGGTGCGGCAGGTGCGGCCTGCTTCTTGGCTTTCTTGGCCTTCTTCTGGGCTTCGGCACGCTGCTTGGCCTGTGCCTCCTGCTGGGCCTTGCGCTCCTCGGCAGTCATGGGCAGTATCTTCTCGCCATTGGCCATCACAACCTCGCCCTTGGTCTCGGGATAGGCCGACTTCAGCACACCACGCCACTGGGCCATCACATCGTCCTCGTCGTAGGGACCAATGGCTGCAATGACATAGCCGTAGGAGGCCACCTCGCTCAGCAGCAGGCGCATCTCCACATTATTATTGAAGCAGGCGCCGTTGGCATAGACCACCACGGGCAGGGCTCCCTGACGGGCCACCACTTCCTTCAGGTTCTGGGGACGATACACCGTGAAGCCAGGGCAAGAGGCGTCGCCAACCACTTCGGACTTGAAGGGGCCTGTGCCACCCTCTTCTACGATTTGTTTCTGACTGGTCTGGGCATTTGTCAGACCTACACTTGCAGCGACCAGTAGCGCTGTCATGACCAATTTCTTCATAGTTACTGATATTTATAGTTTATGATTTGTGGACTAAGGCAGAATTTTGATGGCCACAGCATGCAACTGCTGCCAGCCGGCACGATCGGTGAGACGCACCATGAAGTGGTAGTCGCCCGTGTCGATGTCGGCAGGAATCTTGATATCGTGACGGGCAGTGAAAGTGCGCTGTCCGGCAGGAATGGCGAAGTCCTGATTGTAAACCCAGGGGGTCACAGCCGACTTCTTCTCTTCCATCGAGCACTCTACTGACGAGGTGCTGTGGGTGTGATGGTCGAAATTGTGGTGAATCTCGATGTTGTAGGAGCCCAGCTCGGTGTCGTCGGTGAACAGGAAACTGACGGGAATAACGTCGCCCGGCTTGAAAACGTCGCAGTCGGTAGGTATGGCCACGATGTCGGTGGTGTTGATGACGGGATAGGTCATGTCCTTCTCGTCGTCGGAACTGCTGCACGCACAGAGTGCGCACAGCAGTGTAAGTGATAAATAGATTTTCTTCATCATTGTTTATTTAATCTTCATCTTCGTCCTCTTCCTCGGTGATGGTCTTCTGGGCGGTGGTCGATTTGCCGTTGCCGTCAGTCACCTTCAGACTCAGCTGGTCACCAGCAACGACGCCCTTGCCGTCGATATCGACATGGACGTGGAAGCCAGGGATGTTCTGCACACCAATGTACTTGGTGTCGGTAACGGCCTTCGTGGCCTTGGTGGTCTTGCCCGTAGCGTCGGTGACGGTAATCAGGATGGCTGCGGTACGTCCGGGGGCGTTGACATCGGCCTTGACGCAGATGAAGCCTTCTTCGATATTTGCCTCGTCCATCACAACGGTCGGGGCTGGCGTATCGTCGTCATCGTCGTCGCTGCAAGAGGTGAAACCAAGGGTAAAAACACACGCGAGAGCCAGCATGAGGCTCATATATTTCAGATTTTTCATTGTTATTTTCAATTTATTATTTGTTTAATTGTCAATTGTCAATTATCAATTATCAATTGTCCATTGTCCATTGTCCATTGACTAAAACTCCAGTCCCACCATCAGCGACAGGTTGCGCCCTGGTTCGGGCACGTCGATGAGGCGGTAATAACTGGTGTGGTCGTAGTAGCGGCGGTTCAGCAGGTTGTCTGCATGAAGCGTCACGTGGCAGGTCGTACCTGCAAGCAGGAAGTCTTTTCCTGCTGCGAGGTTCAAGGTCCAATGCCCATCGGTGGGCTTTTCGGGAGGAACAATCTCATTCTGTGCACCTACAATGTGGGCACTGAGCTCTATAAATAGAGGTGAGAGGTCGGAGGTAAGAGGTGAGCGATGAGAGGTGGGAGGTGTGAACCTGACACCAGCATCGACGGACCAAGGCGTGCTGAACGGCAGCGTATAGCCCTTCTTCTCGCCCGACTGCTGGCGTGCATAGAGGTATTCACCCTGTGCGTGCGCCTGCCAGTTGTCTGCAAAACGCCACGTCGCCTGCGCCTCCAAACCATAGCGCAACACACTGGCCTGACGGTAGTTATACAGCTGCAAGCCCTCCACATACTGTGCCGTTGGGTTCAGGTAGATGTAGTTGGGAAAGTAGTTCAGATAGGGGTCTATCTGCAGCTCCCACTCATCGTCAGCCCAGCTGATGCTGGCATCGAGCTGATAGGACTCCTCGGGGTCGAGTTGCGCATTGCCGCGCTCGTAGCGGAAGATGTGGTAGTTGATGCCGTCGGCACCCAGCTCCTTGGGGATAGGCATGCGGAAACTCTTGCCCAGATTCAGCTTCATGACCCAGAGGCCCGTGGTGTAGCTGACGCCAGCCGACCACGTCAGGCTGTTGAAGTTGCGGCGTATCTCGGCCGAACGCTCCTTATAGACGGAATCGGCACTCACAGGCGTGAGGAACCAGTCCTGATAGCTGTGGATGTGGGTCTTGGCGTGGTCGTAACGGGCACCCATATTCAGTATGAGGTTATCGCTGACGGTGTAGCGGTCCATCACGAAAGCTCCTGCACTCAGCGTCTCGAAGTCGGGAATAATAAATCCCCAGCCTGCACGGCGGTTGTGCTGGTACTCACTGCTCACACCACTGCGCAGCTCGTGCTTGCCCACCGTGTGGCGCAGCTGCAAGCCCAGCGTGTAGGTGCTCTTGTTGAAACGGCGTTCCAGCGAGCCGTCGGGCTGTGGCATGTAACCATGACTGATGGGCTCGGAGCACTCCTCGCGCAGGTTATTCTGATAGGCAAGGTTCAGCTCCACCGACGTTGCATCGTTGCGCCAGGTGGAGTGGCTGAGAAGCTTCAGGTGGTTCACCCACTGGTAAGGCAGGTCGATGTCGCGACGCGAGTGGTCGTAGTCGATGTTCGAGAGACGCACCTCCAGACCGTGGGCGTTGGCAAAGAAGCCACTCTTCGAGTAGCTGTCCGACACGCGCACATCGGTATGGAAATTGTAGCCGGCATAACCCAGCATCACGCTGCCGTCGCGTTCGCAGCCAGCGGTGTTGCGCAGGCGCTGGTCCTTCAGCTTAATCCAATAGGAGTAGTACTGAATACTGTCCGTTGGCACCTTGTAGTCGGCATAGTCAATGAGCGTGGCGTTGGCGCGATAGAACCAACGGCCCTGACGACCGCCAATCTTGGCCGAGATGCCCAGCTGCTCGTTGTTGGTGCGACCAAACATCTGCACACTGCCACTGAACTTCTTCGTAGGCACGTGGTTGGTATAGAGACTGAGCACGCCGCCAATGGCATCGCTACCGTAGAGCAATGCCGCAGGGCCCTTGATAACCTCAGCGCGGTCGATGGCAAACTGGTCAATCTCCAGCCCGTGGTCGTCGCCCCACTGCTGTCCCTCGTGCTTGATGCCGTCCTCAGAGACGGCCAAGCGGTTGAAGCCCAAGCCACGAATGGTGGGTTTCGACTGTCCGCTACCTATCGCCATCGCCTTCACGCCAGGAATAGCCTCGAGTGTCTGCATCAGACTACCAGCAAAGTTGTGCTGGAGGAACTCACGGCTGACCTGAACCTCCGTCTGCGACGTACGCATCTGATAGTCACGACGTTGCTGGCCTGTTACGGTGACGTTATGGAGCGTGATAGTAGTGTCAGCTGGTGCTGCGGCATAGAGCACAGCAGCCAGTAACATATTTATCATACTGTATGTTTGCTTAAATGATTAATAAAAATGAGATTGTTCTCCCACTTCACAGGGGGTATTTAAGCAAACGGAGGTGCACGGAGCTGGGGGATGCCACACACATCAAGGTAAGTATCACTCTGACGGTGGGCATACAGTACTTTACTTTCTTTATTATAACAAAAAACGGTGAGGAACACAGCTGCCACAAACGAGAACGTCTGGAACTGACAAAGCACACAATCGTGTATCGTTGTCGTCAGCTCAGCGATATGGCCGTGACAATGATGCTGTACACACTCGTTACACTCATAGTCTAAGGACTTGCTTGTCTCATGGACGTGGACAGACGACAGGACAAGCATTGGCAAAAGCACTGCCAATAGCATCCATGAAGCCAGAATTCTCTTTCTTTCCACGTTCATAACAAACTATTCTTGGGGCAAAACCAGCCCCCAATCCGTTTTCGGGCGCAAAGTTACAACATTCTGCTGAAACTGCAAAACTTTCAGAATGTTTTTATTCAGAATGGCAAGAGGTTAGTGACATCACGGCAAAGCAAAACGGCGCGACTCATCGCGAGCCGCACCGTTACTGTTTTTACTTATGTGTCTGGCGCCAAGTGTGGATGTAATCTACCAACTTGCGCAGAACCTCTTGGTCAACATCGTTAAACACAGAATCGTCGGCACCAAAGATAAAGTTGGCTGGTGCATCTTTAAGAATCTCGTCGACCTCGGCCTTCAGTGCTTTCAGGTCGCCATCCTTGAGTGCCTGACTGCGGTTGTTAAGTCCACCAAGCACAGGACGCTTGAAGAGCTTACTGATGTCGGCAAGAGAGAGACTCTTATCCTTCCAGTTGTGGAGTGGCGGGTTGATAACACTACCAGGATAGTCGAGATAGTCGTTGAAGGTTTCAGGGGTAAAGTGGCCACCACTTTCGCAAATATGAAGGATATTGAACGGAGCAATCTGTGACGCAACATCGCTCAACTGGCGATCGTAAGGCTTGATGATGTCGGCAAACACGCCATCGCCGAACTCCTCGAGGTCATCACCCTGACTTGAGATGTAGAATCCATCGGCACCTGCCTTGCGAGCCTCGCGAATGTAATAGAGCAAGCTCTGGGTAACAGCATCGAGAGCGGGTTTGATGGCTTTTGGATCTTGCTTGATGAGTTCTACAAAATGTCGGCGTCCCTCTCTATCGCTTGACAGTTGCGAACCTGCTGTCTGAATCAACACACGCAGTGGTGAGAATACCGTTGGGATGATAAGTGCCTCATTACCAAGTTCGCGCTTAAGCTGGCGCACCACATTGAGCTGTTCCTCCCAGGTTTCCGGAGCAAAGGGTTTGATGTTTTTCCAATCCTTGGGACTGCTTACGGCCTGAATCTCGGGAAAATATTCGTATTTCACATTTACAAAGTCAACATGGGTAGTCTTATACCAGTCGATATGTGACTGAACAGCCTTCTGACCTTCCTTGTCAGGGAAGTGAATGTTGAAGAACACGGGTACATAGTCGTTGGCGCGGCTCTGGTCTAATACTTGCCACAGCAGTTCGCGCTTGTTATAGTCGGCATACGTCTGGGCATTAGCGGCAGTTCCGAACACTGCCAAAGCAATGATTGCTAAACTTGATTTCAATGTCTGTTTCATAATTTATATCCTTTCTTTCAATTGTCCATTATCCGCTCGACCTCTGGTCGCTTGCCACCAAAGGGACGCAAGAATTGTCCATTATCAATTGTCCATTATCAATTATATATCACTCCCATCCAAGTGCTGAATACGGGTCGCCAGTTGTCTCTCCCGCATAACCCCAGTTCTGCTCCAGATTCGGATTCAGTTCAATCTGAGCTTCAGGCACAGGCAGATAATAGTTGCGTGTAGAGATGTTCTGGTACTTAAGATCGTCGGCAGGAACTTTCTCTTTGATGGTCTTAACCAGGATATGCCAGCGCTTTAGGTCAAACCAGCGATTACCCTCGGTAACAAACTCGCGATAGCGCTCATCCTGTATAGCCTTACGCAGTTGCTCCTTGCTTAAACCGGAAAGCTCCACGGGCGTACCATCGGCGGGTGAGCTCTGGCTGTTGGTGTATGGATTCCAGTAGGCACGGCGGCGGATAGCGTTAAGCGCATTGTAAGCAGCTGTAGTAGGACCATTAAGTTCGTTCTCGGCCTCGGCCTTAACAAGCAGCACCTCGGCATAGCGAAGAACCGACGAACTGGTGTTCTGACCTGAGATATAAGGAGCACTCTCGTTAGCCATATACAGGGTGTCGATATACTTGCGGAAACGCAGGCGCTCGAAATCGAAATCCTTACCTGTAGAAGGATCGAACAGACGTAGTGTCACTGAGGCATCGCGACGTTGATCGTTGGCATCGAACTCGTAATACAGATTGTTGTTGATAGCTGCAATGACTGGTAATTTGGCATTAGTAAAGCCTGTAGAGAAAACACAGTGACCAGTAATGTTTCTGTTTACGCCAAACTTATGTTCAACGGTAAATATCAACTCTGGAGCTTCTTTCTTATCGAGCGACCAGTTATCGATAAACTTATCAAGGAGCTTATACTTACCCGATGCTATGACCTTGTCGGCTGCCTCGATGGCCTTCTGATACAATTCTGACTGGTGAGCCTTTGAGTATTCTGAATCGGTTTGTGCCCAGGTGATATACACCTTTGAGAGTAATCCTGAGGCAGCCTGAGATGATGCCTCGCTTGTGAGTTTGGCAAAGTCGGCTGTGATACCCTCGGCCTCAGTCAGGTCATCTACAATCTGGCGATAGACCTCGTCTTTACTGGTGCGGGGCTCTCCCTCACCCTCGCCATCGTGAACCACCAAGGGCACGTCACCAAACAGGCGAACAAGGTCGAAGTAATAAAGGCCACGCAAGAACTTGGCAGCACGTACATAGTTATTACGCACATTGTCGGCCAGCTGATGGTTGCCACTCACCTTATCAATAAGAATGTTGGCACGGTTGATGGCAGTGTAGCGATAAAGCCATGCTGTCTTTACAAAGTCATTGGTAGGCGTGATGGCAAAGTTGCCTATCTCTGTGATGGCTGCGCTGTTGGCAGTTCCACGGCGTGCATACTCACTCTGCAGGTCGTTAAGGAAAATAAGCTCATCGTTCCAGGGGGCATTCATGCCACCATCGGTCAAAGTCTGATAAATACCATTAAGGGCAACTTTTACATCCGACTCATTCTGATAGAAATCATCCTTATCGATTGAGCTAATGGAAGTTTGGTCCAAATCGGCGCAACTGCCAAAAAGCAGACCTGCCGAGAGGATATATGTAGAAATATTCTTTTTCATAATCTTCAATGTTATATTTTACCTTTTTACTCTTTTACCTTTTTACCTTTCTTACAGCGTCACGTTAAATCCAAACAACACCGTCTTTGCTGTGGGGTAAGTGGCCATGTCAATGCCTTGATATAGAGCACTCTGCTCGTCGACGCCATTGCGTCCTCCCTCAGGATCGTAACCTGAATAGTTGGTGATGGTGAAGAAGTTCTGAAGTGAGAGATACAGACGGAGGCGGGCATCTTTGGTTATCTGTGGTACGGCAAATGTGTAGCCCAACTGTATGTTCTTAACTCTGAGATAGCTGGCATCCTCAACGTAGCGGCTATCTGATACGACTGTAAGATCGTTGCTGGCCTTCTGAATAGTGTTGCTGGGGTTGGTTGGTGTCCAGCGATCGGCTACTACCGCCAGGCTGTTATAATAGGTAGAACCCTTAGTAAGGCGGGTGGCGAAACCATTGTAGAGCTTGTTGCCGTACGATCCGGCTACATTTACAAACAAATCCCACTGCTTATATTTAAGAGATGAATTAAGACCGTAAGTAAACTTAGGTTGCGAGTTGCCCAGAGCGGTCTGGTCTTCGGTATTCACCACGCCATCGTCATTAACATCCTCATAGTAAGGATTTCCCGGTTCCAACTTATTGATGGTCTGAGGGGTGAGAGTTGCGGCCTGCTCCTCGCTCTGAACGATTCCCTTGAACTTGTAACCATAGAAGGTGCCGAGAGGCTGACCAACAGCTACTATTAGCGGAGAGATATAACCAAGTGTAGCACCACTTATGCTTGGAATGATTGACGAGGCACGTCCCAAGCTGGTAACCTCGTTCTTATTATGGGCAATATTACCATTAATATTCCACTTCCAGTTCTTGTTCTCAATAAGCACACCACCAATCTCAAGTTCTATACCCTTGTTGGTAACGGCACCAATATTGCGAAGCGAAGTGGCATAACCGGTAACGCCCTCTACGGGCACCTGCAGCAACAGGTCAGTGGTCTTCTTATAATACACATCGAGGGTGACGTTCAGGCGATTCTGGAAGAAACCAGAACTGATGCCTGCATTATACGATGCTGTCTTTTCCCACTTCAGATCGGGATTTGCCTTATTTACAATATAATAAGCAACAGTCTCCTCGCCGTTGTAGATAAACGGAGTTGATGTGGGCGACACATTGGCTCCAAACTGATAGTCGCCAATCTCCTGATTACCTACCACACCTGCAGACAGGCGCAACTGCAGATAGTCGACCTTCTTGCCAAAGTGCACAAACTTCTCCTTATCAATATTCCACGAGAAGCCTGCAGAGGGGAACCATCCCCACTTGTGGTTCTGAGCAAAGCGGCTGCTACCATCGGCACGAAGCGTGAGCGAAGCATTGTAGCGCGAATCGAAAGAGTAGTTAAGACGACCCAATACCGACTGTAGTGTACTGATAGTAGCATTGCTTGTAGAGCGATACAAATTGCTGCCTGCTGCCAGATTATTATAACCAGTGGCATCGTTGGCAAAGTTGCGTACTGTGGTAGCAAAGCCACTGCGATCGGTACGCTGTGTGGTATAACCTCCCAGCAGGTTTACATGATGTACCTTCTTAAAGGTGTTATCGTATGTTGCCGTGAATTCTGCCTGCCACACGTTGGTACGATTTTCGCCTACGGAGGCTACGCCATGGTACTCAAGACCTGTTGTTGTGTACGATGGAGAGTAGTTGTTCTCCTTGGTATTCGAGAGGTCGGCTCCAAGATTTACTTTCAGTTTCAGGTTTTTTATGGCCTCCAACTCAGCGTACACGTTGGCAATCAGGCGAGTGTTGCTGGTAGAGGTCTGAATGTTATTCAGGTCAGAGATAGGGTTGCCAACTACAGTCTCACCATCTCTTACGAACAGGTCTTGACTGACTGGAGTCTGTGAATAGTTATATGAACCATCGGCATTGTAGATAGGCTGTGTTGACGGGGTGATGAGTGCCGACATCCAGCTATTGGCGGCCCACTTGGCAGTCTGACCAGAATTACCATGGTCAACATTGCGCAAGCCACTAAGGTTGCTATAGGCACCAGAGGCATTGATGCCAACCAGCAGATTCTTATATATATTGCGTTCATAATTTACACGACCTGTATAGCGCTTCAAATCGGTACCAATGATTATTCCCTCCTGATTCTTGTAGCCTCCGCTGATAGAATAACGCGATACTTCGTCGCCACCAGTAAAGCTAATCTGATGTTCATGAGAGAAAGCCTGGCGCAAGGCAGCATCCTGCCAGTCATAATTTCCCGTAGGAGCAGAGAGCGGAGTGGACGGGTTAAGCTCATTATACAATTCGGTAAACTGCTGCGCATTAAGGAACTTAAGTGTTTTAGCAGCCTCGCTCCATCCAAATGTTCCCGTGTAGTTAATGGTGTTTCGGCCATGTAAGCCCTTCTTGGTTGTGATAATAATCACACCGTTGGCACCACGTGTACCATAGATGGCTGTAGCAGAAACATCTTTCAGTACCTCGACACTCTCGATATCAGCAGGATTAAGGAATACCAACGGATCTAAGGCAGCATCGCCACCAGCGGCATCGGTTTTGGTTGATGCTACATCGTTGTAAACAATCAGTCCGTCGATAACGTAGAGTGGCTCATTACCACCAGTGATACTGTTACCTCCACGGATGCGGATATTGCTTACAGCACCTGGCTGACCAGAACTGGTTGACACATTAAGTCCTGCGACAGCACCCTGTAACGCATTCTCAATCGAAGTATTCGACTGGCGCAGAACATCTTCGCTTACAGTAGAAATACTACTTGTTAGCTCTATACGTTTCTGAGCACCATAACCTACAACTACCACCTCATTGAGCTTGTTGGAGTTATCAACCAGTGCAATCTCTACAGGCTCCTCGAAGTCGTAAACATCTACATCGAGGGCGCGATATCCCACATATTCTACACGAAGCGTAAGAGGAGCTTCGACTTTTGTCTGCAGATTGAAGTTTCCGTCAATATCGGTTACTACTCCTTTACCCTTTTCGCTCTTTACTATTACTGATGCACCAATCAGGGGCTCGCCAGTGCGAGCATCAGTGATATGGCCGGAAATGATATTTTGTGCTATAGCCACAAGGGGGCTGATTGCAACGAGTGTTGCAATGAATATTCTTTTTACCATAAAACTAATACTTATTTACTTAAGATTCAACAATCCAAATTCGTGATTATACTTTGTACCGTCGGCGAGTACCCACTCAAGGAACTTGTTTACGGCATCGTCGCTCTCGTTATAGCTTACGCCAATCTTTTCAATAGCCACTTCTTGTACCTTTCCATTCTCAAGAGCCAAGATAAGCTCATCGAGTGTGGCCTTGTCAGAGAAACTCTCTTCGAGGTTCTTCTTGACGTCGAGGCCAATAATAGTAAGGTCGTTTTTAATATGGCGACTCTTAAGATCGAAGATGTTGGGCAGTGCATTGAACGACACTCCAAGCGGGTCCTTAGCAAGGGCAGTATTCAGGAACAAGTCATCACCCGAGATACGCTTGCCTCGAAAGTTGGTACTCTCCTCGCCAAAATTATGGGCGAACGACGAAGCAACCGATGTAGCATTGCTACCGCTATAGATTACGAGCTTTTCGAACTGCTTAACTTTCTTTACATCCTCATCAAAATCATCATTAAGGAAATAAAGCTGCTTTAGCTTTTTCGAGTTCAGGTGCTTGCCCTCCAGCACTTTTGCAGCCTCACTACCGCTGGCTGTGATAGGCAGCACGGCGAACTCTCCAAAATAAACAACATGGCTAAAGTCTTCTGAGTTTGTATCTTGATTGTCGAATACTACATTCAGATCTATGTTACCCTGATTCTGATTACTTTTCGCAATCTGGAATACTACTCCAGGATGTGTTTTTGCATATTCAGTTATCCACTTCTCTACCAGCGGACGTGCAAATTTTGGTGCTTTAACGTAGCGCACGCTACTTGTGTTGGTAGATGTTTGCTCAGCCCAAATATTGCTGATGTTGATACTGAACAATACTGCTATTGCTAATGCTATCTTTTTCATATGGATTCTTTTTTACTTTGTTTATTGCTATTATATATACCGTTCCCTTCATTGTTGTTGCCATCATCATCATCGGGCTACAACAATACTCACGCATTCGCATCTGATTCATTGTTTTCATAACTCTTTTCATTTTTACTTTTTTACTTTTATTATTATTTCTGGGTGCAAAGGTACGACGTTTTTCGCACTCCCAGAATCCCATCGATATGTCATTTAGCATACCATGTCTATGGTATTTCAACTAAAAAGCCTCTTTTAACTGCTCTAATGCATGCTTTAGGATAGATCTTGGAGCACCAACGTCCATGCGCATAAACCCATGTCCTTCAGGACTCTGCTCAGGATAGAACATTTCTCCGTCATTTAATGCGAGATGGGCACGATTTACAAACAGGTCAATAAGTTGTTTGTGATTAAGCCCCAGTCCTCTGCAGTCGAGCCAGACGAGAAACGATATTATTCTTTATTCGGCAAGATCGTGGTTGACCATCGAAGCCACACACGAGTCAGACCAAACATTTTCGGCTGTCTCAACCATATCTATTATGGTGTATATGGGCAATATGATGCCCTGTATGGCTATTGGTGCACCAATTCCCGACATCAACGAGAGGGTAAGAAAGAAGCAACCCATGGGTACTCCTGCATTACCGACGGCTGACACTACCGAGATAAGTATCCACAACAAAACGGTGCCAAAGGTTAGTGTTGTTCCACCATTCTGCATCACAAACAGCGATGTTACCAGAATAAAGGCAGCGCAACCATTCATATTTATAGTTGTACATATAGGTAGTACAAATCGAGCAATATTCTTGCGTATGCCAAGACGGTTTTCGGCAGTATCCATTGTTACTGGTAGTGTTGCGGCACTGCTCTTGGTAAACAGAGCCATAAGCACGGCTGGCGTCATTTTGCTTAATACATGTATTGGGTTAAGCCCACGAGCCAATAAGAACAATGGCAATATAACAAAGAACTGTATTACATTTCCCGAAAGAACCACCAACACATACTTTCCAATAGAATCGGCCACCATACCTGCCGATACCTGTGCCGACAACTGAGCCGAGAAGGCAACGATGCCTAATGGAAGCGTGAATATCAGCCAGCGTATCAGCAGGAATAGCAGCTCCTGCAATCCAAGCAGTCCTTTAGTTATTACAGTTTTATTCTCTGATTCTGGAAGTTTCGACAGTCCTATACCAACAGCAAAAGCCAACAACAACAGTGATAGTACATTACCCTCGATAAACGGCTTTACTATATTATTAGGTATTACACTAAGAATATGGTCATAATATGAAAGTTCTGGCTGTTGAATTGAAGATGTTTGTTGAATGCCAGAAGATTGTAGATAACCAGCGTCAATATTACCTGGTGCAATAACTACATACAAAATAGCACCTACTACCGCTGCAGCAATAGTAGTTAACAATGTATATAATAAGGTATGACCGAAAATACGGCCCGAACCTTTCGAACCGAACGTGGCAAATGTCGTAATCACAGCCAGAACAATAGTAGGCACTGCTAACAATTGGAACAGTCGAGTATAAACCATAGCCACAAAATCAGCCGTAGCGTTAAGCCAGTCTATTCCCAGCAAGCCCAATATTGCACCCAATGCAAGTGCTCCTAACCATATAACAGTTTTCTTCATAATGAATATCATCTTTTATCTGCCTGCAAAGATAAAACTAATTTGCTGAATGCGAAATACCAATAGTGAGGTATTTTAAAAAGGGATATACCAAAAGAAGCCCTGACTCATCACAGAACTTAGAGAAGGCGAAATCAAGGGGAACAGCCGCAAACGGGCAGAAACGAAAGAAGCCCTGACTCATTGCTGAATTTGCACAAACGAAAAGAGCCCCGGAGATTTCTCTCCAGGGCTCTCGTGAAAAATGGCGGCCTCCTACTCTCCCGCATTGCATTGCAGTACCATCGGCGCAGGCGGGCTTAACTTCTCTGTTCGGAATGGGAAGAGGTGGGACCCCGCTGCAATA
>Ga0310696_10004343_pt1 | contig 17394 bp, 21 predicted proteins | sample AusTroGonzalo_MG_4_FD_203885 | JGI IMG/M metagenome (GOLD analysis project Ga0310696, IMG submission 203885) | Bovine rumen microbial communities from tropical cattle in Woodstock, Queensland, Australia - Gonzalo_02 (v2) (version 2) | ecosystem: Host-associated > Mammals > Digestive system >...
ACGGTGTCATTTTTTGTAAAATTTCGTTAAATTTCACAAAAATAAATCTTCATAACTTGCGAAGTATCAACGACTTATGTATATTCTTTGTAAGATTATTCCAATTAAATGGAGAATATTTTTTAATGCGGAGTTTAGCCATGAAGTTGCATTCGGCATCTTTACTCGGGGCAATCGCCCTTTCCTGTTCACTACTTTCCGCCTGCGGCAGCAAGGAAGAAGAACAACCGGCACCGCAAGTCGAGGCTAACCCCGTCGTAGAACAACCCGCCCCGGTCGAGGCAGCCCCCGTCCAGGAGGAACCGGCGCTTGTTCCTATCCAATCCCTCAACGAAACTGAAGAACAGGCGGCTCCCGTAGAAACCCCGGCGCCCGTGTCCTATTCAAGCGTCGAGCAGGAATCCTCGGGACCGTTCGTCATCCAGGTGAGCATCCAGGCGTCCAGAAGGGCCGCAAACAACGTCGTCAGCAAGCTCTCTGACCAGGGCATCAAGGCCTATGTCGCCGAAGTCGAGAATCCGGGCGAACTCGAAGGAACGTTCTACCGCGTACGCGTCGGTTACTTCTCCAGCATCGCAAACGCCCAACAATTCGGCAAGGAAGTGCTCGCTCCGCAGGGTTACGCCGGTTGGGTCGACAACCGCAAGAACGACCGTATCGGTCAGCCGGGCATGAGCGAAGACATGTAGTTTTACAAAAGCATCTAAAAAAAGCAACGAACTGAATATACGAAAGGCCCCGCAAAATTGCGGAGCCTTTCTTGTTTTACGTTCAGTTCAATCCGACAAAATTAGTCATAGTCATCGAGAGTGCCATTTTGAGCACGGATATAGCCTTCGTCGCAAATATATTGGAATTCGCGTGCGGTTTCATCCATACTAGAACGGTTGCTATCATCACGTTGCGTCACATGAACAGAATTCGAGGTGCACTCGACCTGATAACTGCCGTCCCGCCATTCTCTCGCTTCTTCCTTTTCTTCAGCGCAATCTTCGGCTGCCTCAGCGGAACTCGAATAAGTAATATCCGTTGTGAAAATGGAGTGATCCCCATACACGGTTTGAGTCTGCTTGTAAGTCCCCCTCGTGTGAGTTTCGTAAAGGGTCACGGTATTGTCCGTGCGGCTCACATTGCAAGTATAGCCATTGGTGGACGAACTGCTGCTATCGTCGCAAGCCGTCATTGCAAATAAAACAGCCGAAGCCAGAATGAGTTTTTTCATATTATTACCTCTGTAAATTATAAATACAAGTCCGCCATGTTTTTGTCCAGCTCGCCACGCTCGGCGGCCTTACGCATTTTTGCGCACCGTTCTTCTTGGTACGCCTGATATTCGTACGCATCCAAATCATCACGTTCAACATAATAGCTTACAACAGTATTGCCCTCGCAATCTACACGTTCAGATTGGTTCTGGGTACTAGAAGCGTCTTCCTTTTCTGCGGCACACATCCTTTGAGCAAGGGAAACTTCCGGGTACGTGACCTTTTTTGTAATATCAGCTTTTTTATGGCCATCGTCATCCAAGGACACGTCTATAAACTGTTCATTAACCAGGCCCTTATACGATTCGATCACATGGACGCTATTGTCAGAGCGGCTTACATCACACTGGTATCCACTTTTTCCCCCTTCGCTAGAAGAACCGCTGTCGGAGGGACTACTGCCAGAATCGGAACCGCAAGCCGTCAAGGCGACCACGCCGAACGATGCAGCAAGCGAAACTGCAGAAAGTAAAAAATTCAATTTCATGTTTTAGCCTCTTTAAACTTCGCAAGCAACCCAGCGAAGAATAAAATATGTTTAATGAAATTTTCTACCAATATATATAATTTAACAAAGAGAAAGTACTGGTAAAAAAATTTCAGCTCCCGAACAAGCCATCCCAGCAGCCCTTGCCCCAAATTCTATATTTGGGCCATGCCTACTAAAAAGCCCAAAGTATTTGTCGTGCATCTCGGATGCGCCAAGAACCAGGTCGATGCAGAAAATCTCGTCGGTGAAATGCTCCATGCGGGATTCGTCACTTGCGATTCCGCCGCCAAGGCGGACTATATCCTCGTGAACACCTGTGGATTTATCGAAGCCGCGAAGGAAGAGTCCATCAATGCGATTTTGGCACAGGCGAAAACGAAAAAGACGAAGCAGAAGCTGATTGTTTCGGGTTGCCTGAGCGGCCGCTACGGCGAAGAATTGATGAAGGAACTGCCCGAAGTGGATTACTGGGTCGGCACGTACAAGCCGGGCGAACTTTTGAAGAAGATGGGCATCGTCGCCCCGCAGAGTTGCGATGCCGAGAACCTCCCCCGCATGAACTTGGGCGGATTCCCGCACCACGCTTATCTGAAAATTGCGGAAGGCTGCAACCGCCGCTGCGCCTACTGCGCCATCCCGCTGATCCGCGGCAAGCAGGACTCGCGCTCCATCGAAGACATCGTCGCCGAAGCGAAAGACCTCGAAGCCCAGGGCGTCAAGGAAATTACCTTGATTGCGCAGGACACGACTTACTTTGGACGTGAAAAGGGCAAGAAAGGCGGTACGCTTACGCAACTTTTGCGTGCGCTCCTCGACAACACGAGCATCCCGTGGATCCGCATGCTCTACTGGTACCCGATGTTCGTGGATGACGAACTGTTGGACTTGATGGCAAACGAACCGCGCCTGGTGAAGTACGTCGACATGCCCATCCAGCACGCTAGCGACAAGATGCTGAAACTCATGAAGCGCAACTACCGCAAAAAGGAACTCGTCGATCTTTTACACAAGATTCGCGAACGCATTCCGGGCGTGACACTCCGCAGTACGGTGCTCGTCGGGTTCCCCGGCGAAACGCACGAGGACTTCGAAGAGTTGATGGAACTGCTGCAGGACGTGCAGTTTGACCATCTGGGCGGATTCGTGTTCAGCCCCGAAGAAGGCACCCCCGTGATGGAAATGGACTTGCCCGCCGTTGACGAAAGCGACGCCCGCGCAAGACTCGAAGCGGTGACGGACTTCCAGGAAGAACTTGCCGCCGAATACGCCGAGAACATGATTGGCAAAACGGTCCGCATCATCATCGACCAGGTCGCCGAAGAGAGCGAATACCATTTTTACGGCCGCACGGAAGGCAACTCGATGGAAAACGACGACATCGTGAAAGTCATCGAAGGCGACGGCGACGTTGGAGAATTCCACAATGCGCTCGTAGTCGATGCCGAACCGCATGAACTTGTAGTGAAGATTGTGGATTAGTGAGTTAGGTTTTAGGGATTAGGGGTTAGGATTATAATCACAGCTTCGCTGTACAGTCAATAATTTTGCGCCTTTGGCGCCTAACCAACCTAAAACCTACAGCCTAACACCTATAACCTCATAACTTTACTATATTATACCCGCTAAAAAAGCATACGCCCGTGTATCACAATGGATAGTGTCCTTCCCTCCGAAGGAAGGTATTCCGGTTCGATTCCGGACATGGGTATTTAAAAAAAGAGCCCGCCAACAGGCGGGCTTAAACTTTTTCGATCGCAATTATTTGGCGTTCTTGCGTTCCTTTTCACGCTGGCGACGGCGTTTCTCGGTATCGTCTGGGAAGAATTCCGGGAAAGCATAACCGATGGTTACGCCAAAAACTATACCCTTCTTGTTCATGCCTTTCTTGTTCACGACACGAGAAGCGTAAGTATCGACAGCTTCCGTTCTGGAATCCTGGGTCTTTGCAAAGCTCGGGTTGTTTTCCGGGGACTTGCCGAGATCCGGCGCATAGTACATACCAAACGAGAACTGCAGGTAGTACCACTCATTCGTAAGGTACGCCACCAAGATATCGAACTGGAACCCTTTGACAGAAATCAATTCACGAAGGTTATCCTTCGGCGTCACGTCGTGGTCGAAATAGACCGTACCGTAAGATGCGGACAAGCCCAAATGAATAGGAATCTTCGGGAAGATATAATAGTTCAAGCCGACTTTATAGCCCGTACCGCCTTCAAGTTCCCAGTATTCAAATTCACTATCCTTGACTTTCGGCAAGAAACCGAAAGAAGCAAAGGCAGCTACATGCCAGCGGGTGATGTATTCCACCCCGATGCCAAGACCCATGCCCATGCCGGTTTCGCCCATGAACGGCATACGGGAACCGAGACCCAGTTCAAATATGAGACGATCTTTCAGCCAGTCACGGCGGCGTTCGGAGTTTGCATATTCATCCAAACGCTGTTCTTCTTCAAACTTTTTACGAGAAAAGAAATCCTTTTTCTGGGCCGCAGTCATACCGGCCGTAGAGGCTTCGACATTTTCATCTTCGTCATCGTCGTCGGCGACAACCTTTGGTGCCGGAGAAGCGCTTTCCGAAGTCGTCGCGGCAGCGCCATTCGCTTCCGCCACAGCCGGTGAAGCCGGCGCGGTTTCGGATTCCGGAGCAGGAGCTTCCGGAGCTTTAACCGTTTTTTCCGCGGCTACATGCGCCTTTTTATTTTTCAACGCCGCCCTACGGGATTTTGCAGGCGCAGCCCAAGCAACCAAACTAGCCAAACACACGAGCAACAACAATTTTTTCAGCATTAAAAGCCTCTGATAAAAAACTACGCTTGGAATATAACTTTTTATCCCACTTTTTTATCAAAAACTTCATGTAAAACTTGAGTTTTCGTTTGATTTTACATTTTCGTAAGTTTCTAGTACTCTAATGAGCCTTAATTAACTTGGCTTTGATGCTTCCGAGCTTGATTTCGCACTCCATCAGCACCGGAATTCGCTTTTCGTCGTCGGTAAACCAGATAAAAATACGGCCGCTGGAGTTGAAAATACCGTCTCCGTCGAGTACAGGTTCCACCTTGACGGTATTAAACTTGCCCAAATCCGTCTCAATAGTTTCCCGTCCATGGGTTATCACCTTGAGTTCATAGCGTTTTTTACCGCTCACGGCAGAAAAACGGGAAGTTTCCCCCACCTTTAACGGCATGGTGCGGACAAGATAAAACGCCGACATGATGCTATGCTCCAAGCCATCAATAGTCACGGAGGTATCGGCGGAGCGCTTAACCTTGTGCTTGACCGGATCCTTGAAGACCGTATCGGAAAGGACAGCCTTTTTCGCATCGCGATCGAAGACAATCAAGGACTTGTTGTGGAACGAGCCCTCATGGAGGGATTTACGGAAGACTTCAGTCATAAGTCCCTTGTTGCGGACGCGCGTATAAACAGTGTCGTGGACCGGATAAAACTTGTTGACGGTCTTATTGGCGGTCGCAAACGACAAAAATTCAGTTTTGCCATCTTTGATAGGCTTGACTTCGAGAGTGGCATAACCCGCCGTGATGAACCCCCAGCAAAGTTCATATTCGAGGCGTTCACCCTTCATCCAAGGAGCTTTCATTTCGGGAAGGGTCTGCCATTTGGGGAGAGGAACGGAGGAGGAAGAGGCCACGGAGCTTGAAGATGGCGCTGACGGAGCGGGCGCGCTCAAAGACGGCGGAGCGTCCACTTTATTTACAGATGTAGATAAAACAGTTTGCGCAGTCGGTTGCGGCACGTCGGATGAAGCAGAAGCCGTCTCGTTCGCAAACGAGATCGTCAAGAGCAACACAAACTCGAACAATAAAACGTTTTTTAAAATGCGATAGAACATAAGCACAACATAGGCTAAAATTTAAGATAACGACAATATACAAAAGTAAAGGAGGATTAATGGCTAGCGATTAGTCGTTAGTGATTAAGATGCAGCAGGAAAAGATAAGTGGTAGGTAATCCATGATTAAGGGATGGTAGCATGTCGATTTTGTGAGGAAAATCAAATAAAACACCCACTACTTCTTCGCTGCTATAAACTTCGTCGTAACCGCTAGCGAATCCTGTCTACCAAACTGATCGGTGTAAATCAGCGTCCAAGCAATGGTCGTATCCGTTTTCAAAGCTTGAGTGCCCGCATTGTACAGGTTAACCTTTGGGGAACTCACGTAAGCAAAGGGATAACGGTCATGAACATCATCAATACATGCATTCATCACATAAAGCACTTGTGCAGAACTGTAGGGGAACGAAAAACTTGATGAGGATTGAGGAATCGTAGGGCTGCTCTTGAATGACATTCCTTCAGGAAGCCCCTTCGCCTGGAGCTGGTAGTTGCTTAAAATTTGACCGCTAAGATAGTCTTCCGTTTTATAGTCCAACTGAGCAAAAGCTGCACGGAAGGCCACAGAATCCAACGCCGGGATATCATATATAGGCATTGCATCCGTTATTTTATTCGGGCCATAATTGATAAATAGCGTTTTCTCCGTAATCTTTGGAGGGTAGTACGTCGATGCAGAGGGGCACCTAGAGCAATCATTTTTCGAATAGCAAACAATTTGAGTAGAGCCGATGTAGCAAAGCCCTTTTAAAGTACAATCCCCATCGAGGGCAAAAGTCACCGTGTCAACACCAGTTCTCCTTGGACTAACAAAGCTGACGCGGTCGTAATCTCCATTAGCATTGAGATCTACGTAGCGGACATTGGCTGGCAACGGAACATCGCTATGAGAAATAGATTCATTACCGATAAATTGAACTTCACTGCCCGCAATATAGCCCTGGCTTGAAGCACTTGTGGTGACATCAAAAACTTGATATTTAAGTTCAGAGCCGTTTTCTACCGCGGAGGATGTGGTCACAGATCCGCTAGAGACAGAAGCAGAAGAGACTAAAGCCATTTCGCTAGAGATAGGAACTCCATTGGAGATAGGGACTTCATTGGAGAGAGGAACTCCATTAGAGAGAGGCTTGTCAAAACTAGCGCTAGAAAGAATTTCGCTGGAGCCGTTGCCAGAAGAAGTCCCCTGCAAATTCTCGGCATCACTTGATGAAAGATTGAATTCGCCAGCAATCGGCATAATCGGTTCGTTCGAATCGCTCGAGCACGACAACAACACCATCAGCGGGATAACACAGGCAAGCTTATTCGCCATATTATTTTTCCTCCTAAAAAGACGGAAGCCTTCAAGTTGACTTTTAATTAGCTATAGACAACAATCTTCCAATGTTTCAATATACATTTAATACAAAAAAACGTTGGCGGAATGCCAACGAATTAAGCTAATTGTTATTGATTATTGGTCAATAGTCATTAGTCAATGGTTATTGGTTAATGGCTAATAGCGCAATTTGACACTTTTGGTGCTTGTTTAGATAAAGGTATTAGGGATTAAGTTCTTTAGAAACGCACCTTCGGTGCATTTGCAAAGGGAAACACGCCGCAGACGCATCACGGAGATAGTTTTCGCAGTAGGAACCGCGCCGCAGGCGCATGCCCAGAGGGCGCGGAACGCGACCGACCTCAAAGCGAAGCGACCTCGAAAAGCATGCCAAACGAGCGTCGCAAAAATATGGTTGACGCTTCGCGTCCATTCCTTCGGCTCACAAATAGAAAACATAAATGTTTTCTGCTTGCTTCGCCTTGTGAACTATTGCATATTTTTCCTCAAGGAGGATAACTCAACTAGAGAACTGAAGTTCTAAGTTTCGTATATATGACCGAGTGCAGCTCTGTGTGGCTCGGAACTTTAGTTCCGTTCACGGTTTATATTGATGAAATAGCCACCGATGTAACTAGCACATTCATAGAAATTTTAATTTCGTTATGAATGTAGCTGGGTACTGCGGACGCTGAAAGCGTCAAAGCGCGAAGCGCGACCTCAGACCTCGATATCGCCCAAGCCCTTGCGGTAAGCGACGAGCTTTTCGCGGACGCTTGCGTCAGAAAGGGCGACGATGTGGGCGGCGAGGTAACCGGCATTCTTGCCGTTGCCGATGCCGACCGTGGCCACCGGGATTCCCGGGGGCATCTGCACGATAGAGTGCAAGGCATCGACGCCGTTGAGCGGGCCGCCGGCGCAGGGCAGGCCAATGACCGGAAGAACCGTGTGCCCTGCGAGCACGCCCGGGAGGGCTGCAGCGAGGCCAGCAACACCGATGAGGACCTGGAGGCCTCGCCCGGCGGCTTCGCGAGCATACTTCGCGGTGGCGTTCGGGGTGCGGTGAGCAGAGAGAATGTTGAATTCCCACACAATGCCGAACTGGTCGAGCACGGCGGTGATCTTGTCTACAGTTTCCTGGTCGGACTTGCTACCCGCAACGATACCGACCTTTGCATTCGGAACTTCATTAATCTGCATATTTGAGTCCTCTTTTATTTAATTCTGTCAGCTTATATCATTGTTGATGAACAATCACGTCCGTCATCCTGAGCAACGCGAAGGATCCAGAACTTTATTTTACTGGATGGGGGCTGCCCCCAACTCTTTGGCTCGGTTATGCCCATGCAAGCATGGCCGCAACACTCGCCTTCTGAGTTGTCTTCGTCCTAAAGGACTCAGAATGACGTAGGTGCATATTTTTATTTTGCGAGTCTTGCAAGGCCCTTCTTGCCGATGTCCTTGCGGTAGAACTTGCCTTCGAACTGAACCTTTTCGCAAGCGGCGTAAGCGATGTCCAAGGCTTCCTGGAGCGTTGCACCGTGGCCTACCACGCCAAACACGCGACCACCGTTGGTCACGAGCTTGCCGTCGACCATCTTGGTACCGGCATGGAGCACCTGGGCGCCGTTCTTTTCGGCTTCTTCGATACCCGTCACGACCTTGCCCTTTTCGTAGGAGCCCGGATAACCGGCGCTCGCGAGCACGACGATTGCAGAGCTGCCCTTCGGAGCCTTCGGGGCACCGAGCTTGGCCAGTTCGCCCTTTTCGGCAGCATCGAACAAAGCGAGCACGTCGCCGTCGTAGAGCGGGAGCACAATCTGGCATTCGGGGTCACCGAGGCGGCAGTTGTATTCCACGACCTTCGGGCCCTTGCTGGTCACCATGATACCCACGTAGAGAACGCCCGTGTAAGGCTTGCCTTCGGCGGCCATACCCTTGAGGGTCGGTTCGATAATCTTCGCTTTCACTTCGTCGAGGAGAGCGTCCGTCACGACCGGAGCCGGGCTGTAAGCACCCATTCCACCAGTATTCGGGCCCTTGTCGTCGTCAAAGACGCGCTTGTGGTCCTGGGCGGAGCTAAGGATCACGTAGTCCTTGCCGTCGCAAACCACGAAGATGGAGGCTTCTTCGCCGTCCATGAATTCTTCAATCACGACCGTCTTGCCGGATTCGCCAAAGACGGCCTTGTCGCCGAGCATTTCTTCGACAGCGTCGTTCGCTTCCTTGTCCGTCATGCAGACGATAGCGCCCTTGCCTGCAGCGAGGCCCGACGCTTTCACCACGATCGGAGCCGGGTGTTCGGCGAGGAACTTCTTGGCAGAAGCGAGATCGGTGAAAGTCTCGAAGGCGGCCGTCGGCACGCCGTACTTCTTCATGATATCCTTGCTGAAAGCCTTGGAACCTTCGAGGGCAGCGGCAGCGGCCGTCGGGCCGAAAGCGCGGAGCCCCCGGCGGCGGAATTCGTCCACCACGCCAGCGACGAGCGGAATTTCCGGGCCGATGACCGCAAGGTCGATCTTTTCGGCTACCGCGAGGTCAGCGATTGCCTTCGGGTTGGCCACATCCACCGGCACGCACTTGCCGAGGTTTGCCATGCCCGGGTTGCCCGGAGCGCACACGAGAGTGTCGCACATCGGCGACTTCTTGACTGCAAGAGCGATGGCATGTTCGCGACCACCGCTACCAACGACGAGAATGTTCATATAGCGTATCCTTTTGCTTTTTTACGGAGGATAATTTAGAAAAATGCAAGGAATAAAATTCTAAAATCTGAGGCTGATTAAGCTAATAAAACAGGCTAATTGAAGCAATCACAATAATAAACACTTAACATATACTGAAATTTGGTTTTCCATCACAATCACTTCACACTAGGTACACGAACTTATATTTCCTCACCTCCAATAATATTTCCTCGTTCTACTGAACAGTTTCCATTTTACAACGAACCACATCACCAGACAACACAAACTTTAAAATCGCAGCAATTACAACTTCAAGAGCTCCAGCCAATATCAAAGATATCAGCTAAAAAACACCTACCCATTTCCAAAATCTTTATACCATATACCCATCACAAACCAATACATAAAGATTAAGTTTCAAAACGAAAAGTTCAAACAAAATAAAAAAATTGCACCTAAATACAGTTTTTGCTATATTTGTAGAAAAAGGAGAATCAATGATTAACGTAAACATTTCCATCACAATCAACGACAATGAAATTCATCAAGCATACGAATACGCCAAATCAAAACTTGCCTGCACACCTGAAGAAGCCAAGCATATCGCTGACGAATATACAGACAAAGACGTTTTCTACATATTTAAGCACGAAGTTCTCGACAAAATACAACAGCCAAACATAGCGGAGCACCAATTATTTGAGGGTTTCTTCAAACAAAATTACAATGCAATGCAAGCATTAGCAAATACTTTTATTAAATGTTCAGAAAATTGGATAAAATACTTACAAGCACAATATTATTATCGTTGCAACACCCAAAATTTTGAAGATCCGTTTTGGCAAAAAGCAAAAAAACGCTCCGAAGATAGAGGATACGGAGATCGTTACATTCCCGAAAAAACAAATCTAGAATTTCAACAGATGATTTAAAGACATACAGTCGTTCTTTATAAGACAACATAAATCCTAACAATTATAGACTATCCAACAAAGGAAGAACAGATGTCAGCCACATTAGCAACTCTTTCTACATGCAAGCTTACTGCGCAAACCGTTATGTGCATGTACAATGCAGCAAAAATCGCATCCAATCTATTTCTAACTCACAAAATCGAAAATTTTGCAAAAGAGCCTTTTAGCGAGAAAAGTCTTAATTACATTAGCGAGATGGATCAATCTAAATTTGAAGAACTAGAACAACAAATCATCCATGCTTTAACCCACGCTGAATCCGTCGTAAAGGCGATTTATGTCAAAAATTTAACTGAAGCACATTGCCGTGGGGATATAGATTGGCTTACATTCTGTAGAATGAATTTTATTCTTAGTCAAACATTCACATTTGATTTAAAAACGCTTGTTCTATATTACAACGACGAAATATCAGAAGAAATAACAACAAACAGAATGTATTTTTTCGCACAACTTGGGTTAGTTGATTACACACATGCAATGTCAACAGAAGTACACGATTTATTCAACAAAAATGACTTCGGAGCTAACTTTATAAAATGTGCACTTCCTCAATTAAACGAAGAATCTAAAAAAAGGTGTAAAAAAACAGAAGAATTCGTGGACGAATACCTCTAAAAAAGAAATCAAACTCTTCTTTTTTCGCAGAAGCTCGCTAGTCACATAAAATCTCCTTATAACCCTCGCCTCACTTTTTTCCATAAATATCCACGAGACGCCGTTTTCGAAGCGTTTGCTTTCGAATGTGCGGAAGCCTTCACGTTCGTAAAACGAGACTGTTTCAGGCACATCGCCACTGGTATCGAGCCATGTGCGGCTATGCGGCAACATGGATTGAATTTCACGCAACAGGATACGTCCGTAGCCATTCTTCTGGCATTCCGGCAGCACCATCAGGCGACCGATATACAGCGAGCCTTCTTCGACACGCCCGCGAACCGAGCCAACAATCTTCCCTTCGTCGGAAAGCATTTTAAGCGTCATGTATTTCGGGAAATCTTCAAGAGCCTGCTCCAGCGATTCTTTCAAGCCGGGAGCATCGAGCCAATTCACTTCCGCAGCAATGGCGAAGAACGCCTTATCATGCAATTCCATCAGTTCCGGGACATCTTCAATTGTCGCAATTTCGATTTTCATGTGACGAATATCTATTTAATCGGTTTCCCTTTAAATTTCTATTTTCCAAAATTGTCGGATTTTATTTGCTGCGATTAGCTCGTTCAACCAACCCGCGTAAATCAACTTTGTATGTCCCCAAATCAATTTTTTCGTTTTTCAGGAACATCAGCATGTAGATGGGACAATACATGACTTTCCCTTTGACGCAGACATTGTCGTTGCAGAAAACGACTGCCTCTTGAATGTCGTAATTTGTCGTTTCCAAGGCGTTCTTTAAGGCGTTATGCCTTTTGTAATCCTTGCCCGACTTGATTTCTATGGGGAGCACCAGCCCATTCCGTTCAATGACAAAATCCAGTTCGCCTTGTTTTTTGCTATTGAAATAATAAAGGTCGAATCCGTGCGCTTTCAATTCCATTGCGGCCATATTCTCATAAACGGAACCGAAATTGATGGCATTTTCACCATTCAAGATTTTCAGCTGGATTCCGTTCGCGTATTGGCAAGTAAGTAACCCGACATCGTTCAAGAACAGTTTAAACAAGTTGCGCGAACGCGAAAGGAGCAACGGAATTTTAGGTTCATCTACGTTGTAAACGGGGAGAGCCACCCCCGCGTCTTTCAACCAGATAAAGGAATTTTCGTAACGGGAAAACTTGATGTTCTCATTCAATTTTTTTAGAATAAATCTCTTGTTCTGGTTATTCAGTTCCGGCGGAATTAGGTCAAAAATTTCGTTCAGGTAAAGCTTGTTTTCTGGGTCGTACTTGGCAATGTCCTTCTTGTACAACGCGATGATGCCTTGCTGGATTTCCAATATGTTCTGGATGTTGTTCGATTCCAGATACTCGGCAACTGCGGCGGGCATGCCGCCAACAACCATGTACAGGCGGAAAATCTCCATCATCTTTTCGTGGATGACAGAGTCAACTTCTACCTTGTTCTCGAAAGCGGCTCGTACCGAATCCAGGACTTCGGCCTGAACACCCACCGCCCTCGCAAATTCCTCAAAATCCAGAGGGAACATTTCCTTGACGGTTAAAAAACCGACAGGAAGGGAACGGATATCTTTGAGTTCAACACCAAGAAGCGAGCCGCTCAGAATATAACGGTAAGACCCGTCCTCGACCAGAAACTTGATTGCAGTTACCGCATCGGGGCATTCCTGGATCTCGTCCAAGAAAATCAGGGTTTCGCCCTTGACCAATTTTGTTTCGGCGTAGGCCGACAGGCGCAAAAGGATGTTCGAGCTATCGGCCCCCTCGAATACGGACTTGGCTGCCGGAGATTCAAGAAAGTTGATTTCTACAAAATGCTTGAAATGCGTCCTTCCGAACTCTCGAATGGAACTGGTCTTGCCAATTTGCCTTGCGCCAGTGACAAGCAACGCGTTCTTGTGCTTGGCATAGAAATCAGCCAAATAGTTGTCGATTTTACGTTGAATCATCCATTTTTCCGTTTATCGAACTCCAAAATAACTAATTTTGTCCGTTTTTCCAACTATTTTTACAATATTTTTGTCCGTTTTTCCATTTTTCAGAAAATTTCCCAAAAAACCAGTTTTTCGATGTGTACCCCAAGATTGTCAGATTTTCATCCCCTAAATTGTGAAATTCTAGGAAAATTTCTCGATTTAATATCAGTAAAGGTCAATTACAACAAGTTCGGGATGATTGAAGAATCTCGGAAGCCTTGTACTCTCTCTGCTGAGGCCGCGGCTGACTTCCATGACGGAGCCATTGTCTAGGGTATAAAGGCCATCTACATACTTGGCAAAGAACCCTTGATCGGGAGCGAGCAAGCCACGGTTAATGAACGGAATCTTCATCTGCCCTGCGTGAGCGTGTCCAGCCAGAATTAGGTCAAATTCATAGCGGCTGTAAATGTCGACCTTCTCCGGGCGATGCGTAAAAAGGATACGGAAGTGCGTCGAATCAGCCTTAGCGTAAGCGGCATCCAGTTGTTCAAGCCACTGTTCTTCGCTCATGTAGGTAGGATCGTCAACACCACAAACATCAATCGTGACGCCATTGACGGTAATGGTCTCGCAATCGCCATCAAGAACAGTGACGCCGATGCTTTTCATGTAAGCTTTCATCTCGTCCACTCGACCACTCCAGAATTCGTGATTGCCGGTAACGTAATAGCAGGGGTATTGGGTAACCAGAAATTCAATCAACTTATGGGCGTTGTCATCAGGAAGTCCGTCATCAAAAATATCACCACCCAGGAGGATTACGTCCGGGGACTCCTTGGCGATGCGTTCGATGAGCCAGCGCTGATCTGGACCGTAATAACAGGAATGCAGGTCCGTCACGAGCGCAATGCGGACATTGCCATCAACCATGTCCAGCTTGATGAGTTCAGTTACGGGAATCCATGAAACTAACGCTAAAACACCACAAGCCAAGAACAGTACGAGTATAGCGACTAATCCCTTATGCTTTTTCATAATTTCTCCATCGAAATCCACGTGTGGCCATTCTCGAAGCGTTCCGTATGGAAAGTGCGGAAACTTTCGCGCTCATCGGTTTTTTCTTCCGTTGTCATTTTGGGTTTAGTCATCAAATATATTTTCTTTATAAAACACATTTTTTTGTTTGATTTTTTTTACATCGAAAAAGTGAGAAAAAACAATCATTCACGCAATTAATGAATGAAGGGGCAAAAAGTTCTTTCGAACAACTCAATGCTTAATTGATAAATCAAGGAGAAAATACACCGGAAATAATATTTGTGTACAATAGTAGCTTTCCTGGAGTTTTTGACGTCTCGAAAAAGACAGCATCTAGGCCAGCGACATTATAATGGCTCTTTACGAGCAAAGTAGAAAACAAAAAAACAAGATCCTTTCATAGGAGGTTATTTACTATGAGAAAACCTTTAATAGTTCCGATTAAATCTTTCCCCAAGGGTTGGTACCTTACATGGAGCGTTTCGTCTCAATGCTATTACAATGGTAATGTCCAGATTAAATCGGGCGGAAATGTATTACAGACAATTGAAAAAACAGACCATAGCTCAAATCTCCAGATTCTCGGAAACGGAAGTGCCCTTATTCCTTCTGAGGATATGGAGATTGTTATTACGTTTTATGATGGTACGGAAGATGAAGAAATCCTAGAGCAACATCAAGTAAACATGATCCTGAACAAGAAGGGCAAGCCTGTTGGCATCACAATCGGAATGTGCGTAGAAGATTCGTACGACCAAGACTTCAACGACTTCTTTATTTCTCTTGCCGGTTGGGAAAAACGGGGATAAAAGAAGAAAGACTATAATTCTAGCATTTGAACTGAACCCCAAAAGTTGGGCTGTCAAAAGTTAGGATAGTTTACGGCAGGATCTAAAATCCTGCCCTTTTTTCAACAAAAATGCTGACTTATTGCATTTCTTTATAACTCTCCCTCACTTCTTCTCCATCGAAATCCACGTGTGGCCATTCTCGAAGTGTGCACGATTGTGTGACAACCGCGAATCGAGCCAATCCACTTCTGCGGCAATGGCAAAGAACGCCTTGTCGTGCAATTCCAAAAGCTCTGGAACATCTTCAATATTTGCAATTTCGATTTTCATTTGACGATTCTAATCCGTTTAATCGGCATTCCCTTAAATTTCTGTTTTCCAAAGTTAAAAAAAATATTAAACTTGAAATACATTTATCGGGGGACAAAATGTCAGATTCAATTTACAAGATAATACCCAAAAATCCATACACGAAGGTTTCTAAAGATAAGTTAAACGCCGCAAAGTCGTTTATTGAATCTACGGTTACATGCGATTGTGTCGATTTGGAAGTCACGGATAATCCGGAGTTTATTGATTGTGGAAGCAATCTCGTGAATATAACGTGCCCTAAATGCGGACAAGAAATAAGCTTTGACTGGTGGAATGAAGCTATGGACATCGCATGTGAAGATGAATTTAAAAAACTCGATATTACCCTTCCGTGTTGCGGCGAAACTTCGACGCTGAACGACTTAAGATATGATTTTAAATGTGGATTTGCTTGTTGTAGTATAAATGTTACGAATCCAGAAACACTAATAGACGAAGACGATTCATTAACTGAATCCGTTCAGAAAATCTTGGATTGCGAGATAAATTGGATAATCGCTCATTACTAATGACTACAAAGAAGCACATTTTCAACAACATTGTTTTTTCATTATAAAACAGCATGAATTTAGATTTTGATTTATTTAGTTTTTCGATTTTTCAGGCGGAGGGACTGGCTGATTTCGAGAAGGCGATTGCCGACATCTTTGAAGGCAAAGGCATGATTGAAATCAGTCATGAGCCTTTTGCTATTGGAGATTATTTCTATCCAGAGTACAATCCAAGGGAGCATGTCTGTTCGTGTTGGAAAACGGGATTATTCCCCAATTATATATTTTTCACATCTAATTTGGAAGATGGTTGGTACTCTTTGTTTAATTGTATCCATGAGAAATTGAAATGCAATAGCATTTTTTGCCGAATGTCGGGAAAGATGGACGACTATCCAGCGTATTCCTTTTTTTATTTTGACGATAAAATGAACGAAAGGTATATTCAGTCGCTTAAAGATGATCCACGGTGGGTCTTTTGTCAACAAGGTACGCCTCTTTGGTTCGAAGACATGTCTCATTACGAGAAAAAATTGAAGAAAGATAGAATGAATAACGAAATAATTATAGACTATCTTTCAAAAATAGGAATCGATTTCATGAAAATTGACGAAAATATAACGGAACAATTTACGTGTAAAGTTATATTTCATTGAAATGATTGACTGCCGCGACGGAGGGAAATGCAAATGGGAACTTGTAAAAATGTGGATGAAATAAAAACGTTGTTGTCAAGCAAGAAAACGACCGACGTGAGAAAAGCCGCAAAGTTCTTGCAGAAAAATTTGATGCCGGAATTGGAAGATTTCGTTATAGATGCGTTGCAAAATGAGTTGTTGCGGAATCAAAAATCTTGGGAAACAAAGTATGAACTAATTCACTGTATCGGGATTAACGATTACAAGAAAGCCACACCGTTTCTCGAGTGCGTCGCAAACATAAATGAAGAATTCGATACGATTACGAATGCCGCTGGTAGAGCGTTAATCAGAGTCAAGAGAAAAGATAAATCAGACGTTTCCGAGTTGCTCAAAAGATTAAGCACAATGGGTTATTCTTTGGGATATGGCATGCTCGACGCTCTTGGATATGATAAAATGCAACCCAATAACGAGGACATAAAGACTATAATTGATGCGGTTTGGGATTTCGGGAAAAATATAGGAAAAGGATTTTGTGACCCCCGTTATGGCTTGGTGGCGGCTTGTGCGGGGTGGGAGCCTAGTCTTGTGAGAGATTTTTTGTTGCATTGCATTGCTACAGGTGATGTACCTGTTAAATATGTAGCGGAAAATTCCTTGAAAGGCAAGTACGTGAGGCTGAGATAGAAGAACTGTAGAATTTTCATTTCAAGAATTAAGGACAAAAGATTATGGCAAAGAAACGTAAGACGCTCCCAGAAGATTTTCAGGAGATTATCAACAGTGGCGATATGGACAAATTCAAGGCGGTATTCGACAAATGCGAGGTATCCGCCACAGCACGCAGCAGAACGACAGAAAATGCGTTTTCGTTCAAAGGTCTAACTGAGGAGCACGTCTCATTCCTTGCCGAGAATGGCATCGATTTG
>Ga0310696_10004347_pt1 | contig 17386 bp, 14 predicted proteins | sample AusTroGonzalo_MG_4_FD_203885 | JGI IMG/M metagenome (GOLD analysis project Ga0310696, IMG submission 203885) | Bovine rumen microbial communities from tropical cattle in Woodstock, Queensland, Australia - Gonzalo_02 (v2) (version 2) | ecosystem: Host-associated > Mammals > Digestive system >...
AAAATAAATAAAAAATAATTTTTATTGTTATTGTGTTTATTCCCTGCTCTGCAATTTACTATGGGGGGCAATTGGCAATACAATTTTAAAAAGTAGTTGACAAATTGCTAAAAAGTTTGGAAAATAGTAAGTAGTGTAAAAATAAGTATTATTAAAACAAGCAGTATATTAAAAAAGTTGTATAATAAATATATGCATAGTCCGCAAAGGGCATTGCAGATTTTATTTGATTTGTTTTTAATTTATAAAGTGGTGGAGATATATGATAAAAAATAATAAAAATTTAAACTCCTGCTTTAAAGCAGGCGGTGTTTTATTTTGTGTTTTTATAGTGGCTATATTTACCCTTTTTGGCACAAATATTGCCCAAGCCCAAACTGCAATGGTAACTAAAGTTTCCGTCAATTATCCGAAAGATTCAGATTTAAGTCCTGCTCACCCTGGTTCTCCGTATCAATGTGATATGATGGTTCCCAATGACGATTTGATAGATACCTCTTATCTTTTTTATAACTCTTCTTCCGAGCCTGGTATAGAATGGGCTTTCCCTAATTTTTATGGTATGGGTGCTAACACAGGAGATCCTTGGAAGAACTCTGCTTTAATAGAATTTGACCAACCTTATTTTACCGGGCAATATACTTTTTATCCTAACCATTGTTTAAAATTATGTACCCAAGTTACCTGTGCTAATCCTCCTAGAAAAACTGAAGGTTCTTCATCTAATGGTAACTCTGTAAATAACTATTATGAGGTTGCAAGCAGTGATTTCCCTATCCAAAGTGTTTTATTTGAAGTTTTTAAATATCAGCCCGGTTCCAATCCTTATAACCAAGAATCAACCCCGCCTATAAGAACAATTGCCCTTACCCCGCAAAATGGCAATACCTGTAAAGGTGTTCCTGTTTGTCAAATTACGCATTCTGGAAATATGTTTACAAAAAATTGTTGTGAATGTTGGATTAGTGACGGCCACGGTGGTGGCGCTGTCTCAAGTCCTTGTGAAGCGGAATGGTCAAATAGCACGGGGGGAACAGGAACCAAAACATGTGGTCACCAATGCGATGATATCGCTAGATTCCACTCAAAAGAAGAATGTTTGGCCGGAACAACAACTCTTAATTTTTGCGCAGGATGGGATGGCAGTTATGAAATTGACGGCGAATTTGGCAAAAGCAATGGACAATTTGGTTTTAGGGCCCATATTCAAACAAAATGGCCCGGTGACGGAATATCTTCCGGCGGGGATGTTGAAGTTGACCATACTATGGCTTACCCCGGTGTAGTTCCAAGTGAACAATGGTGGAACGGAGAAGTCTCTCAAATTCCTATACAAGTTGATGTTACAAATGTGCACAGCGTCAGAAGTTCTTCCACAATGGTTGGCACAACAACAAAAGTGCCTGTGCAACCTTATAATTTAACCTATAAGTTAAGTAAAGACGCTACAACCACTATTAGACTTATGGACCCGGGAATTCTTTGTAAAGGAGGTTCTCTTCCTACAAATACAACAACTTTCCAAACTGTTGGAACTAGCGGTTCATATGATAATATAGATTTTAATATAATAGAAAACCAACCCCGCATCGGCGAAGGTATCCCCGATGGGAGAGTTACTAATGCAGATTTCTGGGATGGCCGCGATGACAGGGGCAATTTCTTACCGCACGGCAATTATTTAGTCTCTATATATGCTTCAACACATGATGAATGGTCTTTAGGTTCTGCTAGCAAATCTCCCGATATAAGCCGCACAACTACGCGCCAACTTTCCTTAGATCCTTTAAAAATAACAGATATTAAGGAAACAGGACTTACCAAATTTTCCACATCTTATGCTAAGGTTGACTATGTTATAACCGAACCTGCAACTGTTCACGTAATGATCTTTACCCCCGGAACATATTTTAATAGTGTTGATATGCCGACTTGGCAAGATCCCGAAACGGAAATATTAAACAGAATAGCAAACAACTCCGGCAGACTTGTTGATAGTATTGTAGAGCAAAAACAATCAAGAGTTGTCGTGAATACTAAATGGGATGGCATTTGCCGCAACCCGAATGGTTGTGATTTTAACAATGCTACTTATAATATAGATACCCCCATGCCCGATGGCGATTATGTCTATGTAATGTGGGCGGAAATTCCTTATTCTTTAACCCAAAATGCAACTTTACAAAATGTTATTTGTATAAACGGCGAATGGTGGGCCGGTGTTAGAACATATAAATATCATAACGGCATATTACCTATAAACAGAGGCTTGCCGGAAATAACCCTTGGTGCAGTAGGCTATTCAACAATAGGTTCAAGCCCGGTGGCCTATGGTCTTGATCCTTTTAACTTTAACTTCTCAGTATCAAGAGATGCTATTGTAGATGCAACAATCAAAACAACTGCAAACGCAGGGGAAACCCCGTTAGTAGTAAAGAAAATTTTGACAAATGAAGTCGCGGTAGCAAACAAATTAAACGCAGTTACTTGGGATGGTATAGATGAAGACGGCTATCAAGTTGCCCCCGGAACATATATGGTGGAATTCGTAGCCAAAGATAGTTTATATCCTGAAAAACAAGCAATGATGACGGAGCAATTCCCCATAGATTTGTTTAGGGTAGTTGATGTTCAAACAAGTTCCTTACTGGATGATGTAACAGCGCAGGCATCAATAAGTTATACCTTATCAAAGAGCATGGATGTTGTAGTGGAAATTTATGACCAAAGCGTAACAATCCCGACAGATGACGCGCATTGGTGTCAATATTCCACAACGCCGGCATCTACAACAACGGCTGTGTTAATACCGCCTGTACCCGGTGTAAATCCTATAAAATCTTTCACCTTGCCTAAAGCAGGCGAAGGCATGACAATTACCGAAGTTTGGGATGGTTTAATTCAATCAACCCAACCGCTAGGTGCAGATAGCGGTGTCAAGCCGGTAGCAGACGGCAATTACCCTTACAGGATATGTACAAGAACAATACAAAATGTATCAAAGTATTATGATTATACAACCCAAAATCCTGTGGCTTTAGCACAAGTTGATTCAACAGAAAAGATCGGCGCAACGGATAAACCGACAGGGTTTATAACGGTAGCGCGCGGCTCAATAGCATTTAATAAAGTTTTAATAACGCCGAGCCAACCGACTTTAAAATATTCATCAGAAACGGTTTATTTACCTTCTTATGAAATCGGATTCAGCACAAGCAGAGCAGCATCTGTAAATATAGATGTAATCTCAACCCAGCAAGGTCAATGTGTAGATCCTGTCACTAACGATGATTTTGCCGGTACAATCTGCCGCACTTTAAGCACCTATGCTTATAACGGCGTAGATGGTTACTTTGACCCGACAAAGATTTATAAAGTCTATTGGGATGGTAAAGATTCTAAAGGCCAATATGTTAAATATGGTTCTTATGAAATTAAATTAACAGGTTTGCCTTATCCTTTACCGGATCCCACACCGAACCCGATGACCGCCGCAGTTGAAGGTGTCGCTGCCGGTATGCCATTACCGACAATATTTACACAGGTAATCAGCGTAAACAACTTCCAAGTGTATGATAGATATGTAGAAGATATAACAAATGATAATCCGACAGCAAAATTTGCATATCAAATATCAGTGCCGATGAAAGTTGCAATACAAATCTTTAAACCCGGCACAACAACAAACAGGAACTCAACAACATCAACAGGTCTTATTGATCCTGTAACCCATGCGGATGTTACTAATCAAAATATAAATGATGTTTTGGTTAAATCTATTGTTGGTATCAGGCCGAACCTTGTTTCTATTGACGAAATTTGGGACGGCACCGATTATGCCGGCCAGGAAGTGCCCGACGGCATCTATCCTTATAGGTATGTAACCGTGTTTAATGCCTATGATATGGATTCCGTAACAGGTGCTTTGAATCTTACAACCGATACTTTAGCAACAGCAGGCGGTATGATTGCCGATTGGGAAAAATATATCACGCTTGAACATATCAATGTCGCCAGAGGTGATAGTTGGTACGCAGATCTTGATTGGAAGAGCAAGAAAGTGACATCATTCTTCCCTAACCCGTTTAATGGTAATGAGGGTTGGTTTGAAATTGCAAAATTACCTGCTCCTGGTAAAGTAACAATAAAGATCTATAATATTGCAGGCGATTTGGTCAGAGATGGTAGTAACTTTACTTGTATGAACGCACAAGGCCAAACTGATACTCTTGGCAATATTAACAATGATCCTGATCACATTGGTTTACAACCTTATATCAATTTGCCTGGTGTCGCAACAACTTCTCCTACTAGAAACTTTACATTAAGATGTAAATGGGATAAAAAAAATAATCACGGCAAAGATGTAGCGCGCGGTTTATATTATGCAATAATGGAACTTAACCCTACAAGAGGAAATGCCAAGAAATCCCAAAGAGTTATTAAGATTTTGATACCATAGGACAAAAGGATAAATTTATGAAAAATAATATAGCAAAAATAGTCTTAATGTTTTTAATATCAATGTCCTTTGGCCTAAACGCCAAAGCAACCAGCGAATGGGCAGGTACAAGTGCTAGTGCCTTCTTAAAACTTGGCACAGGTGCGCCAACTGCTCAGGCTATGGGTAATGCTTATACGGCTTTATCAGAAGGCACGCAAGCCCTCTTTTGGAACCCGGCAGGTGCCGCTACCAATGTTACAAGAGAAGTCCAGGTTTCCCACATGCAATGGTTTGAAGGCGTCGGCGATAGTTCTTTGGCGTATATTCAGCCTATCGGCAGAACGATGCTTGGTCTTTCTGTAAGATATTTAAGATTAAATGACCTTGAATTTAGAGATGAACACGGCATTCCCCAACCTTGGGCCGGTGCCGTTATGCAAGATTTTGTTGCAAGTGTTTCTTTGGCAAGAAGTTTCTTTAATGCCTTAGATTTAGGTGCAACAGCAAAGTATATCAATGAGAACAACGTTAATGTCCGCCATATAAATGCGGCTTTTGATGTCGGTGCAAAACTTCGTTTATTCAGTAATAAATTCGTTTTGGGCGTAATGGGCCAAAACTTAGGTGATACCGATGAAGTCCCTTCCGCTTTGCGCGGCGGCGTTGCTTTTAACACAAAATATTTTACCTTGGCAGGCGAATTGGTTGATTATGTAGATGATAAGATGCGCTACGGCGTAGGTCTTGCAATACATATTCCGGAAGAACTTGTCCAAGTTGCAACTTTTGATATTAGAGTGGGTTATTATAACCGCGATAATACAGGTTTTGCAGAAGACGGCACAATTGCAGATAAACTCGGTCTTGATACGACTTCAAAAATCTCACTCGGGTTTGGCTTTTACAGCAGCGAAGTTTTCGGTTACGGCCTTGGTTTAGATTATGCAATGATGCCTTTTGGCGCTTTAGGCACGGCGCATCAATTAGCAGTAAGATTGCAATTTTAATTAAAAAGCAATCTTTTAAGGTGTAAAAATGAAAATGAATAATAAAGGCCAAGCAGCGGTAGAATATATTATAACGGCACTTGCTTTATTTGTAGCATTTTCAATCTTTTACAAAAGTTATAGTTGGATAGTGCCAAGACAATTTGAACAGGGAGCAAAAATTATACTCGCTGTATATGAAGGTAAAAACTAAAGTCTTAATTTGGAGGATATAAAATGAGAACTATTGCAAAAATGCATTTGGCTTATGATAAAGCCATTAGAACAATTAAAAATCAAAAAGGTCAAAATACCATTGAGTATATGTTGATGCTTTTTGTTATCATCGGCGTTGTTTTTGCTGTCGGTGCATTATTGAAAGCTTATATGCCTGAGTTGTTTGATCAAATTAAAGCAAAAATCACAGGCGCAGCATCAGGCGACTAAGCAAGTTTTATGATTAAGAAAAATGGTGGGCAAGCGGTTGTTGAATTACTTTTAATTCTTCCCGTTTTTATGATGATAATATTCGTTATTTTGGAAATGGGAAATATTGCCTATCACACACTTCTTGCTCATCATATTTCTTATGAACTTGCCAGGGTTGGCTCTATGGTTGGTGTCCGCAAACCAAGCGGTGCAACGGATTCAACAAGAGTCTCCCTTAAAATGAAAGAAGCGCTCGCAAGAGCATTAGGACCCAACAAAGCAGCAAAAATGCAATTGTCTTCTGTTTTACAGAGGACAGGTCGGGATCCTCAAGTTAATGGTCACGTAAACGAGGACCTTGTTGTAACCTTAGTATATAGAGTGGATTTGGTTTTTCCGCTGACAAGTTATATCTTTGCAGATCCGCCTAAAAAATACGGGGTAAAAAGAATTAAGGCTTCAGTTAGAATGCCGGTTGAACGCCCGCTGATTAACTGAAACAGATTTAAGTTTATTATAAAGCAGTTTTAAAAAAAAGAGGAGTTTTAACAATGAACAGAAGAAGTTTTTTCCCGGTACTCATAGCAGTAGTTGCGGCTGTGATTTATTTCCTTGTCTTATATTTGGCAAAAGGTAATTTGACCAAAGCGCAAACCTTGGAAAGGGTTGCTATTGCAAAGGTTGATTTAGAAGAAAATCATCCGTTAGAAGAAAAAGATATAACATGGGCGGATATTCCTTCAATATATGTCCAAAAAGATGCTTATAAAGGTTCCAGCCTTAAAGATATTCAAAATTTGGTAACAAAAGTTGCTATCGGCAAAGGCAATCAGATTACAAAACCTTCTCTTACAACTTTAAATCCGGAAATGGGTATAAGTTTAAAAGTCAGACCGGGCAACAGAGCCTATATTTTACCTATCAATAACCAAATTGCCAAAATGATAAAACCCGGCGATAAAGTTGACGTAATTATTATCTTTGATGCGAATTTGAAAACAAATACAAAAGAAAAAATGGCCGTCACCATTTTACAGGATGTTTTGGTATTAGGTGTCGGTTCTAATTTCGGGCAAGGCCTTGATAATGCCGCTAAAAAGCAAAATAAAGAAGATGAACAAAACAGCGCTGCTTTCTCAGATACCTCAGTGTTAACTCTTGCTTTAGGCTTGATAGAATCGCAGTATCTTTCCGTAGCCCAGGAAGAAGGGGAAATAAATGTCGTCGTTCGCTCCAGAGGTGATAGCACCAGAGGAACGGTTTCACCTTCAAGATTGTCGGATATATTTAAAGGTTAAGAGATTTTATTATTACAGGAAAGGAAAAATGAAAAAGAATATAATATATAAAGTTTTACCCCTTGTTTTAGTTGCCTTAACAGCAGGCTCACAGGCCTTTGCTGCTAAGAAGACGGATCTTGTTGCCGTCAGTGCCGATATTGTGGAAATCAGCGGTTCGCTTACCACAAATACGGGTTTTGCCTGGAATCAACTTTTAGATTTCAGCGAAAGTGAAATCCCGGGCATATTCTCTATCGGCGAGTTTGAACGCAAAAGTTTGCTTAGCACTCGTTTGCATTTGCTTGAATCTGAAGGTAAGGCGCAAGTGCTATCTAATCCTAAGGTAATAGCAAAATCCAATACAAGTTCTAACTTTACTGCCGGTGGGGAAATACCTTTTCCTGTTGTAAATAATACTTCTGCCGGCGTAGATTTCAAAACTTATGGTGTGCGTTTAGACGTTATGCCTACGATTTTACCTGAAAGAGGCAATATTATCCACGTTCAATTTGAAATTGAACTTTCAAATCCGGATTATGCCTCTCCTATCGTGATAAATGGTTCTTCTGTTCCGTCTATTATTACAAGAAAACTAAACTCCCAGGTTGAACTTAACAGCGGGGAAACTTTAGTTATCGGCGGTTTAAAGAGCAGTTCAAGAAGCGTGGCAGAAGGTAGAGTTCCTGTTTTAGGTAAAATACCTTTACTCGGTGCTTTATTTAAAACAAAAACAATTAAAGAAGATCAACGCTCTTTATTCCTTTTCATTACCGTAGAAATGGTGGAGTAAGTTAAAAAATGGATACTACTAAGAACGAAACTTCCTCCTCGGCTAAAGTTATTGCTTTTACCGGCCCTAAAGAAGGCGTCGGTAAGACTACTTTGGTTTTAAATTTGGCTGTTGCTTGGGCAGAAACACAAAAAAGGCCGGTTTTAATTGTTCCTTTAGATCCTCTTGCCCGTCAGGAGCATGGTTTTTATTTGGGTATAAGAAAACCTGTAAGCGTAGCAGATTTGATTAAGAGTTTTGGCACAGATGCCGTGCAATATGCCGCATCTTTTTTACGTGGGAAAATTTCTATGTCACCGGTAGGCGTCGGTGTTCTTCCTTTGGGTTCAACCCGTCAGGAAGTTTCAATGATTTCGCCTAAAGTTTTATTGCATATTTTATCAAAATGCCAAGAATTTTGTGATATATTTTTAGATGTTGATTCAAGTTTCCCAATGGAAAGTTTTGCTTTTGATATAGCAGATAAAATCTTTTGGGTTACAAACTGCACCCGTCCGCATTTAAATACGGCGGTTTCGGCTTTTACTGATTTTAAGGAAATGCTTTTTCCGATAGACCGCTTAGATATTATTTGTAACCAATATAATTTGCCCGGCGCTATTGATCACGAAGAAGTAAACCAGTTCTTTATTAAACTGGGCAGAGAGCCGGTTGTCTATTTAACTTGGGAAGCCAGCGTTTTTGAAGCATCAAATAAAAGAGAAATTGAAATTTTAGTTAACAGAAGCAGCCTTTGGGTTCAAGAAGGTCTGCGCCCTATTATTAGGGTTATCCAAGAAACCCAACCTTCAGATAAAAAGTGGACAACTTCCGTCACACAAGAAGAATTTAAATCTGCCTCAAATAATATTTGGGAGGCTTTAACTTTATCTGTCAGCGGTTCTTCTAGCGCAAAACATTTTAAAGTTGAAAATGAAGACCTTTCCTATTGGGATGATTTAAAGAAACAAGTTCACCAGGAAGTTATTAAAACTTTGGAACTTGAGCGTATTGTCATTAGTGAAGAAGGTTCCCAAAACGAGCAAGTCCATAAACGCGTAACCGTTATTATTGATGAAGTCCTCAGAAAAAAGGCCAATGTCCAACTTTCAAGAGATCAAAAGAAACGTTTTATTACAGAACTTTCCGACGAAATTTTGGGTTTAGGTCCTTTAGAGGCTTTGATGAGAGATCCTGCAGTTACGGAAATTATGGTCAATGCTTATGATAAGATTTTTATTGAAGAAAAAGGTAAATTAACTTTAACAAGATACCGCTTTAGAGATAATGACCAAGTTATTCAGGTCATAAAGAGAATTGTCGCCCCGCTGGGCAGACGTATCGATGAAAGTGTGCCATTGGTTGACGCCCGTTTAAAAGACGGCTCCCGTGTTAATGCTATTATCGCACCTCTTGCGGTTTCCGGTCCGTCTTTAACAATAAGACGTTTCTCTCAAAAACCTTTCGGTCCGCAGGATTATTACCGCTTTGGCACTATTAGCGAACAATGTATGTTCTTCCTTGAAAATTGCGTTAAACTTAGAAAAAACATTATTATTTCCGGCGGTACCGGTACCGGTAAAACAACTTTCTTAAATGCCCTTTCCAGTTATATTCCGGCTGATGAGCGTATCATCACCGTAGAAGATACGGCGGAATTAAGACTTCAACAGGAACACTGGGTTTCCCTTGAAAGCAGACCGCCAAACGTTGAAGGTAAAGGTGCTATAACAATTAAAGATTTGGTTATTAACTGCTTGCGTATGAGGCCGGATAGAATCGTCGTCGGTGAGTGTCGTGGTGCGGAAGCCTTGGATATGTTACAGGCCATGAATACCGGTCACGAAGGTTCTTTGGCAACCATCCACGCAAATACACCAAGAGATAGTTTAACCCGTCTAGAAGCAATGTGTATGATGGCAAGCGCAGATTTGCCTATTTGGGCTATCCGCGAAATGATTTCTTCCGCCGTTAACTTAGTTGTTCAACTTTCAAGATTCTCAGACGGAAGCAGAAAAGTTACCTATATTACGGAAATTTGCGGCCAGAAAGACGGCGTTATTCAAAGCAAGGATTTGTTTAGATATACACAAACCAGCGTTGATGAAAATGGTAAAGTTCAGGGTAAATTTGCTCCTACTGGCGAAAAACCTACTTTCTTTGCGGAGTTTAAGGCAAAAGGTCTTGATTTACCTGAAGATATTTTTGAGGTTAAAAAAGAAGGATAAACTATGTCTTTTAAACGGGTAATAATATCTTTGTTTTTATTAGTCTTTTCCTGTGTAAGTGTTTTTGCACAGGGGCAGATTTTCAGTTTAAAACAAAAAGATTTAATTGCTTGTTCAAGAGAAAGAATTTTTGCTGTATATGACTTCTTAAATGATAAAAAACCCAATGATAAAAAAGATTTTTCGCCGGCATATTGCGGCCCTATGAAAAAAGCCGTTAAAATGCCTAAATGGTTGCAAGAAGATTTGGAAAAAATGTCCCAAAATGAAGTTTGGGAAATGAAAAAAGATAACGGCACAGAGCCTATAAGCGAAAATGAACTTTGGCGTGCGCCTTTGGCGGCTATTTATAAAATTCTTGAAATAGCCGAAGATATTGATAAAGGGGCAACGCTTGCTTCAGGCAAGGTTTTAGAAGAATTTAGCAATCAAAGAATATATTTAATTTGGGGTATTGAACGTTTAAAAGAAAATCCGGAATTACTTTCTTCTAATATGCGCGAAAGTATGCAAGGCCGCGGCCGCTCTATATTAGCGACTTTGGATCTTGCCGTAAAAGAAGTTGATAGTATGTCAGAAGCATTTCTTTCTTCTAATTGGAAATCTAAATTCAGAAAATCTTCTGTCGGGTTGGCCATTTTAGCAAATACGATTTATAATGATATTGTAAAAAACCCTGCTCCCAAACAGCCTGAAATTGTTAAGGAAGCCCCTCGCACCAATGACCTTTTGATACATGTTCTTATGACTATTGGTTCTTTACTTGTTATGTATGCTACTTATATGTTAGTTGAAAGGAAAAATGCCCAAATTACAAGAGTTGTTCAAGAATATATGCAAAAAAGTAATACATGGGCAGATGATTACAGCAGACAATTTTTAAACATAAATGTTAAATATATTGTGCTTGGCACTTTAGCGGCATTTACCATATTTGGTATTCTGTTTGCAATAACAGCAGGCGGATTCGTCGGTATTTTTATGTTCTGTGTATTTTTTGCTTTAGGCGCAGTAGTCGGTTTAAAAATGCCGGGTATGATTTTGGATTCTTTGAAAAAGAAACGCGGTGCCAAAATAAATAAGCAACTTATGGATGCTTTAATTCTTATGTCAAATGCTTTGAAATCAGGTATGGATATTGTTCAGGGATTTGAAATGGTTTCAACTGATTTGCAACCGCCTATTTCTGATGAATTTGGCTTAGTAATTAAGAATTATAAACTTGGTACGCCTTTTGAAAAATCTTTGGAAAATATGGAAGAGCGTGTGGAATCAAGGCTTCTTTCCTATATGGTTAAAGCCATTATTTTACAAAGACAAGTCGGCGGTAACTTAACAAAGATTTTTGCCCGTATCGTTGAAAATATCCGCGAAGAAAGTAAACTTGAAGAAAAATTACAGGCTATGACAGCCCAACAAAGAATACAAAGTATTGTTGTATCAGTTATGCCTTGGTTAATGGTGAGTATTTTGTTTATCTTCCAACCGGATGTTATGATAAAGTTCTATACACAGGTTACAGGTATAATAGTTTTATTTGTTTGTATTATTTGGATATGTATAGGTATGAAAATGGTTAAAAAACTGGGAGAAATTAAAGTATGATAGGGGCACAAGCATATTCAGCATCTCTTTGGATAATATCTTTATTTGGCGCATTATTTGTTTTTATCGCCATAAAGAATTTCCTTTCACCGGAAGAATATAAAGAAACTATTGCCGATATTGAAGTCAGGCAAGTTAAATCAACTTCTTCTTTTGCCCGTTTGCGCCCTAATGAAAATCTCAGAGATCGCTTTGCAATGTTCCTTTTAGAAAAATTGAAATTACAGAAACCGCTGGAAGAAATGTGGCTTTTACTTGGCAGTCCGGCAAAGCCGCAACCGGTAGATATTTTATTTATGAAAATAAATTGGGCTATTTTATTGCCTTTAATTTTTATTTTAATAACGCATAATTTTGTTTTTGTCTTTTTATGTGTAATAGGTTTTTACTTGCCGGATCTTATGTTAAAATCCAAAATACAAAAACGCCAGCAGGATATGCTCAGCAATTTTGCTACGACGGTTGACTTGATGGCACTTATTATAGAATCCGGTTTGGATTATATGACGGCTTTTGAAAGGATTATTAAAATTGCCAAAAATAAAACCCTTTTAGAAGTAGAAATAGAAAAAACCTTAAATGAAACTAAACTCGGTTATTCAAGAAGAGAAGCCCTTGAGCGCCTTGCCCAAAGAACAGGCGTTCAGGATATAAGATCCTTTGTCGGGCTTATTGTTCAATCTGATGAACTCGGAACCAGTTTGGTTGATTTGTTAAGGAATTTTTCTGTTGACCTTAGATTTAGAAGATTAAACAAAGCAGAAAAACTTGCGGCGCAGGCTTCAACAAAAATGTTAATACCGATGTTCTTTTTTATTTTCCCGGTGGTATTTATTTTGATGCTTGCACCTATGATAGGTAATTTGCTTAGCGGTGGTCTTTTTTAATTTTTAAAGAGGTATAATTATGAAAAAATTATTTATTTTATTTTTACTTTGCGGTGCTTATGCTTATGCGCAACAGCCCCATAATACACTTAGAGAAACAGGCAAAGAAGCCGGCATGATGCTTGATTTGCAAAAAATTTCTTTAGGTACGCTTTCAAATGTTGAACAGAAAAAGCAATATTTATCTACCGTTCAACTCGGCAAACAAAGAATACAAAACTATACTTTAAGAATGGTTTATGAAAATGCCTATGCCTTATATAAGAGAGGGGATTATCAAAGAGCAGCCGAAATGGCCAATGTTATTTTAAGTATTGACCCTACTTTAACACAAGCCCAAACGCTTGCACGCGAAGCCTCAAGAATGGCGGCTTACGGCACAATTTCAGAAGCCGAAATTATCCGTATGAAATATGAAGACGGCATAACTTTATATAAAGCGGGCCGCCTTGTTGAAGCAAGAAATAAGTTTGAAGAAATTTTAGTTCTTCGCCCTAATGAAACCCAAGCGAAAAAATGGATAGAAAGAATTGATGACGATATCGCAACCGAACATACCCGCAGAGGTTATTATGCTTACAAAAACGGGGATTATCAAGAGGCTTTAAACCAATGGTATAGCGTTTTGCTTATCAAAAAAGAAGATGCTGATTTAAATGCCAAAATAGCCGAAGTTGAAGGTAAATTGAAACAAGAAGAACTCCAAAAGACTTTAAATAGAGCCTTCTCTTATTATTCCGAAGGTAAACTTCTTGCTTCTTATAAAGAATTTGAAAAAGCCTTAGAAATACAACCCGGTGAACCTCAAACTCAGAAGTTTGCTATGCAATTAAAAGAAGAAATCGCAAACGGATATTATACTGCTGCTACAAATGCTTATAGCAGCAAGAAATATTCCACGGCAATTTCTAATTGGCAGGAAGCAAAAAAATGGGGCTATAATAAGGCTGATATAAACTCTCTTATAAAACGCGCACAGAGAGAACAGGAAAGAGTTAAAAAGTCTTCTGTTACAAAGAAAAAAGTAGTAGAGCAACAAGAATCTTCTGCTGCGGTTAATACTTATGAGCAAACAACTATTACCACAAATACAACTATTACGCCCAGCGGAAATCAAATTGTAACCGTAGAAGAAGAAACAATAACAACAACAACTCCTGCTGATTTCCCGACAAATACTTTGGTAAACAATAAAAGCAATACTATAACGGCAGAAGCCCGCCAGGCTTCTATTGACAGATATAAACTCGGTGCATCTTATTACTCAGAAGGTAATTATGAAAAAGCGAAGGAAAACTTCCAAGCCGCTTTGGACTTGAACCCTGATAATACCGATGCTATGTTAGGTTTAAAGAGAATAGAGGATAGTTATAACAGCAGGTAATATTTATGATAAAAAAAATTAGTGTTCGTTGGTTTATTTGGTTTGCTTTAGCATCTTTTTATACAATAATTTTAGGTGCATTATTGTATTTTAACTTGTTTAAATATGTCTTTGATGTAAATCTTCAAAATCAAATTATAAACACGGTTTCTAATAATGCAAGAACTTTGATTAACGGGCTTGTTGCCAGCAATGTCGTAAGGATTTCCGAAGTAGATGTTATAAACTTTTGGATGGCGCATGATCCTAGAATAAAAAATGTAGTATATTTTAACCCTAATGGTTCTATCCGCTGGCATAAAAATAAAGAACATTGGGATAAATCTTTTTCCGATTATGAAAGGGGCGGCTTTTTGGAAACTTATGCAGTATCAGAGGCTCTATTAAAAGGCGAACCTAAAGTAGTAATGAAAAATGAAGGCTCAATGTATGAAATTGCCATTCCCTTAAAACATGCAAAAGGCGATGACCCTAAGCAGAATATTGTCGGCGTGGTTTCTTTGGATGTTTCCCGCGAGCAAGTTCAGGCGGAAATTAAAAGTGCAATGTTTAAATATTTTATAGGTGCTATTGCCGTAATGGTTTTAATGGGCTTTGTTCTTTATATTTTTGTTATTAAAAAAGTAGTTTCTCCGATAGTATCTTTAACAAACAGCATTGATAATATTTCGACAAAAACTTTTCAATTTGATTTTGACAATAGAGCAGATGAAGTCGGCGATTTGGCAAAAGCGGTAGAAAATTTTCTTACTAAAGTAAAAGTGGAACTGGAAGAACAAGAAGAACTTTCCAAAAACCGCAAACATTATGAACAAGAATGGTGGTCAGAAGTTCTTGCAGCAGCCGTTCCTAAAGGCAGCCGTGCTATTGTTGTTGACGAAAACAATAATATTATGCATACCAATTTTGATTTACCTTTAAAGAAAGAAGGCCCTGTTCACTTGCTTGACCTTTTTGGCGCAAATCAGCAGGAAATGATGCGCGTCGTCGGTCAAGCGATGGAAAACCCCGGCAAAATCTTTAGAGCAACGACTCAAAGCGGCGGCAGAGAGTTCGGTATAAAAACTTTACAATTAACTTCTAAAGGTGGTATAATAAGGACATTGATTATACTTGAACCTTTGGCTGTAAAAAAGTAAAATAAATTTAGGAGGAAGTTTATGTTTAATTTAGAAATTAAAAAAATATCTTTAAAATCGATAGTCCTTTCGGCCTATCCGTTTATTGTATTTTTATTTTCTTTAGCATCGTCTTTTTTAAGTATGGGCGATTTGCTTGAAGCCGAGAGCGGTCTTTTTACGCAAATTACACAAATTCTTATTTTTTCACTTATGACAACAGCCGTAATTGTTATCTTTAGCATTCTTGCTGGATTTGTTTATAATTTGCTTTGCAGTTTCGGTATGAAAGGAATAAGATTTTCTGTGGTAGATCTTGACGAAGAAAATAAAGAAGAAGAGGATCAACCTCAGGAAGAAGAAAAAAAATAGGGTAATTTGGAGGAAATTAAATGAAATTAAAAATATCAGCAGTTGTAATTGCTTTAGTATTGGCTTGCGGTTTTGGCTATGCCCAATCAAAAACTAAAAACCAAACAAAAGCAAGTGACGTTAAAGTCCCGGTAACGGTTATTGCATTAACTAACAACCAATTTGGTTCCAGTGATGCTTCCCTCAATGCCGGTCTTGAAAACTATTTAGGTGCTACTTTAGATATTCAAGTTATAGATAGAGAAGTGGCTCTTAAAGATCCTAAATACCAAGGCTATAATCTTGACTATATGCCTTTATATTTAGTCAAAAGAACAGATTTTGTTAATGAAAAATTCAAAGAAGATTTATCCCGCGGTTTACCTGCTAACGATGAATATATTATCTTAGAAAAATCAACTAGATATGGCGTTTATGCAAATAGAGAAGCAAAACCCAATCAACTTGACTTATTTGTAATGTCACAATGCCCTTATGGCGTTATGGCTGAAAATAAAATTATTGCTGCTAAAAAAGCAGGTTTAATTCCTGACCATATTAACGTTAAAGTTCACTATATTGTCAGCCCCGGCCAAAAAGAAGATACTTTTAGCAGTTTACATGGTACTGCAGAATGGGAAGAAGATGTTCGCCAAGCAATTGTACAGGCAAAATATCCTAATAAATTCTGGAAATATATTGAAGAATTTAATAAAGATTACCGCACAACCCGCTGGGATGTCGTTGCTGAAAGAGCAGGTTTAAATCCTAATATCTTCAGAAAATACTGGGCAGACGGCGTAAAAATTCTTAAAGAAGATATGCAACTTTCTAACGATTATAATGTCCATGGTTCTCCTTCTTTTATTTGGGAAGGTCGCGTATCAATGGATATGGGCGGTTTATCCGCTATTCCCGGTCTTGAGAGAATAAATAATGCACCGACACAAGGCGGCGCAGCACAACAAATGCCTCAAGGTCAATGCTAGTTTCAGTTTAAATATTTTATACGGGGCATACAACTATATGCCCCGTTGTTTTTTATGAAGAAAGGCCGCTTAAGCAGAAACATATTTATAATAGTATTTATAACAACATTACTCGTTTTAGTGTTGTTAAGTTTATATATGTTTGCGGTAAAAGATAAAGATTTACAAAAACAAGAGGCTTTAAAAGTCCAATCTTTAAACGAACAAATTTCCCTGCAACTGGATTCTTTTATTTTAAAACAGCAAATTATTTTGGAAACTTTTATAGATAATAATTTTATTTATCCCGGTAAACAAATAAAATCTTCCGATGCAACTATCAGCAGTTTTGTGGAAAATATTTCTTCTATCAATGATGTTGTTATTTTAGATGCAAATGCTTCTCAAAAAGCATATTTCGGGCCTTATTATAAATTTGACTATAAAGATATTGTGGACTCAATAAAACAAAAAACACTTAACGAAAAAAAGATTTTTTTAGGCGGCTTAAAAAAGAACCCTGTAAGAAGGCAGTTAGTTTACACAATGGCCTTACCTTTGCCTGGTTTGGTAGATGGTTCAACGGGTGCTTTTCTTGCTCAAATTGATATGAAATCTTTAGAGGAAAGTTTCGCCTCTTTGTTAAACAAAGAATATTTTACCCTTATTTTTACTAAAAATGGTTTCTTAATTTTTTCCAGTACGCAAGGTGTCAGTACCGAAGCAAATAATAATTATCAAAATACTATTACTAAACTTTTAAATACTACTCAAAATAGTACTTTACCTTTAGCATTAGAAAAAGATTTAAAAGGTTATTTAAGTCAAAATCCTTCTAGTTCTTGGTATATTTATACTGCCAAAGCAAAAGATAATTTAGATTATAATTATATTGTCTTTTGCAAAGATAATTGGCAAGTTTTGGTTTTATGTTTTG
>Ga0310696_10004348_pt1 | contig 17385 bp, 17 predicted proteins | sample AusTroGonzalo_MG_4_FD_203885 | JGI IMG/M metagenome (GOLD analysis project Ga0310696, IMG submission 203885) | Bovine rumen microbial communities from tropical cattle in Woodstock, Queensland, Australia - Gonzalo_02 (v2) (version 2) | ecosystem: Host-associated > Mammals > Digestive system >...
GGCGAAAACAGCCTTGCCGATGGAAGTTCCTACACCGACACGCCTGACGGAGAAGACGAAAAAGCAGCGATGTTCGGCGAAGGCCAGTTCATCTTCAGTGGCGATGGCAGACTCACCGTTACGGCAATAGGTAAGTCGGGCATCGTTTCCGACGACTATATTCATCTGATGGGTGGCACAATTACGGTCAATATGTCAAGTTCTGCCACGGTCAGTGGGAGCGACACTTTGAAGCCGGTTTGCGTCAGGGGCAAGGACTATGTCAAGATGACCAATGGCACACTGAGCCTCACCAGCACGGGAACAGGTGGCAAGGGCATCAGCAGCGACGGCAACGGCTACTTCTATGGTGGCACAGTCAACGTGACCGTCACGGGCAGCAATTTTGGTTCCAGTGGCGGCGGTGGCTTCCCCGGCGGTGGAGGCCCGGGCGGAGGCGGCAACACCAACTCCAACGGCGTTTCGGCCAAGGGCATCAAGTGCGATGGCAACCTGATTTTCAAGGGGAGCAAGGTCGTAGTGAACTGCACCGCCCACGAGGGTATCGAAGCCAAGGGCACCCTTTCAGTTTCGGGCGGCGAGGTTTATAGCCATTCCCAATCGGACGACGCCATCAACTCAGGCGGCAACCTCACCATCTCTGGCGGGTTGGTTTGTGCCTATAGCCAAGGCAACGACGGACTCGATGCCAACGGCAATTGCTATATCAAGGGAGGCGTGGTTTATGCCATAGGCACTACTTCGCCCGAAGTGGCCATCGATGCCAATAGCGAGGGCGGCTACCAGCTTTACCTCACGGGAGGCACGTTGGTGGCCATCGGCGGCTTGGAAAGCGGTTCTTCGCTGTCGCAAAATTGTTATTCCGCCTCGTCATGGTCGCAAAGCACATGGTACGGTTTGACTGTCGGCTCAACGACTTACGCCTTTAAGACCCCTTCAAGCGGCGGCACACCCCTTGTGGTGTCGGGCGGTTCCACACCCACTTTGCAATCGGGCGTGAGTGTTTCCAGTGGGACGGAGTGCTTTGAAGGCATGTTTTACGTCAACGCTTCGGTCAGTGGCGGCAATTCGGTTAGCCTTTCGTCCTACACGGGCGGTAATGGTGGGGGAGGAGGTCCAGGAGGAGGTGGAGGCCCTGGCGGCGGTGGTCGTGGACCGTTTTGAATCCAAGGGTCCCTGAGCCTGTCGAAGGACCCTGTCAATGATGTTGAATCGTAATAATACCAGAGATATACCTATGAAAAATAAAGTCTTAGCAGCAATATTGGTGATAGCCATAAACTTTCCTTTCGTGCTAAAAGCCCAAACCGATGTCGCCCTCGACCCTGAGTTTGGCGGCAGAGTTTCCTTGAGCCTTGACAAGAGAATCGTCAAAGGCCTGCATGTTTCCCTTGAGGAGGAAGTGCGTTTCGACAACAACTTCGGCAGCCTCGACCGCCTGCAAACCACACTGGCTTTGAGTTACAAGGTGCATTCGAACATCAAACTCGGTGTGGGCTATGCCCTCATCAACGGCTATGGTGCCAATTCGGGATTGTTCAAGAACCCGCGCCATAGGTTCATGGCCGATGCCACAGGGATACTGCATTTCGGTAACTGGAACCTTTCATTAAAGGAACGCTTTCAAGTAACACGTCGCACGGGCGACTACAATGTGTACCAAAATCCCCAAAACGCTTTGATGCTGAAAAGTCGCCTGAAAGCCCAATACAAGGGTTTCGGCAAGGTGCAGCCTTACGCCTATTTCGAGGTGCGCAATTACTTGAATGCGCCTGTCATTGAAGCTGCCTACGACGGCAGTGTGTACGTCACTTTGGATGACTACTCCGAAGAAGGCGAACCTGGTTGGTTCTTGAAAGGCTTCAATGGCGGCTATGTCAACCGTTTGCGAGGGTCGTTGGGGACAGATATTAGATTGGACAAGCGCAACACACTGAATTTCTACATTTTGTGCGATTACCTCATGGACAAGCAAGTGGATGCCAACGCCGAAGGCACCAAACTGAAATCCTACACCAAAGAAACCGGCTTCCGAGGCTGGATTGGCGCGGGATATGAGTTTGCGTTTTGAGGGTGACCTCGTAATAGGAAAATCTATTTCACAACGAACTTACCCGTTTCAAGGAATTTTTCGCCCTTGATTTGTAAGACATAGAGTCCCTTTTCCAATCCCGCAACGGAGATGGTTCCATGGGAAGAACCCGCAGCCACCTTCTGGCCCAAAACATTGAAAATGGAATATTCCACCGTTACGCAAGGAAGGTTTTTCAGGTAGAGGACATCGGAAACGGGGTTGGGATAGACTTCAAGCGGCTGTTGACTTGCTATCTCGTGAACGACATCAAACGTGGGAATGATATTCAGAATAATGCCTTCCACCTTGGTCATCCCGTAATAAAAATTCGGGTCGGGAATGTCGTACCAGTTGTCTAAAGTCCCGCCATAGCCGAAGTTGATATGGAACTTGCCGTCACTTTCACGATAGCCATCGACCACGACGTTATGTCCGACCGTTCCGGCGGGGTTCTCAACAGCAAGATGGGCAGGATATCCGGCTTGCAGATTAGAAATCAAGGTGGCATACATCAAAGAATCGGGGTCGCGAAACAGCACACAGTCTGTGAAACCAAACCGTTGGTAAGCCTCGAAGGCCTGATCCACATAAAAAGTGCCTGAACCTTCAGAAGTGTAGATTTGTGTACAAGCCGTGCCGCAGGCGAAAACCACAGCAGCAGCCAACTCGTCGGGAAGTTCCTCTCCGCGCTGGAAAACGGCATCAACGGAATCCAGCATCACATTCAGCTGTGGGAATGACGGAAATTGCAGCGATTCCCAATCGTCATCGATAGCGTATTTCCGACCGGCGTAATTATGGAAATAGTCATCCCCGTCGTCGAAGCGGGTGTCTTGTGTCGTCCGCAAATAATTGATGATCTGTCCCATGGCAATGGCAGGACATCCGGCATAACTGTACGAGTAGCCATTAACCGGGTCTCTGGGACACAGTTGATTGTATGGGTAATCTTGCGTCCAGTGCGAACCAAGAAAGCCATCCGCGCGAAGTGAAGGAGTGGCAGCCTCTGGAATCGGCGCATTTTTTATGTACGAACCTTGCGCCCAAACAGTTAAAGCGCAGAAAAGAAACAAAAAGGTAAATACTCTTGACATATCACTGAGATTTGATTTGGGCCACAAAAGTATGATATTCTATCAAATTACGCTAATTTTGCATCGTTGGATGACAACCCCTTAAATCCACCTACCATCAACTAACTTCTGCAGTAAAAGCCACAGCTTGCCTTTTTCAATCCTGCTCAAGCTTCCTATCCGGCATAAGGCTCGCCACAGCGCAGTTCCCTGCGGAAGGCCATCCTCACCAATTGGTCCATGGTGCTGGTGCCATCGTATCAGCTTGTAGAATCCGAATGTCACGCCAAATCCCATCAGCATCACCACAATCGTCTGGGTGTTGATGGAGGCGCCGCATTTCCACAGCAACAGCCATACAAGCATGATGATCGTATTTCCGGTGAGTATCGAAAGTGAAGCACCGAGATGAGAGAAGCCCATATCAATGAAAAGGTGGTGCAGATGCGACTTGTCGGGTCTGAAGGGGGAGTGTCCTCTCAATATCCGCGCCGTCATCACCCGCAAGGTGTCAAAAACAGGGATGCATAATACTGACAGAGCGAAAGCTGCCAATCCAAAGCCCTGAGCTTCCAGTTGTGGAGCACCGTGGAGCGACATGGTTCCCAGAACGAATATGGTCATCATGAAACCTAGCATCATGGTTCCACCGTCGCCAATAAACATTTTTGTCTTTTTCCCGAAAACATTGTGCATGAAAAACGGTATCAGCGATCCCGCCATGATTACTGCCAGACTTGACCATACCGTTTGGCCTTCTACTATGAACAGCGTCCCAAAACCGATGCAAGCCAAAATTCCGAATCCTGAAGAATAGCCGTCTATTCCGTCAATCATATTAATGGCATTGATGATGCCTACCCCAGCTACTAACGACAGCGGAATGCCCACCCAGAGGCTCAATTCGTGTATTCCAAGCAGTCCGTAGAGATTGTGGAAGTAGTGTCCCGTGAGTCCCATATATGCCCCCACGATGCCGAACTGCATAAGCAGTCGAAGCACTGCCGGCAAGTTCTTCATGTCGTCCCAGACACCCAACACCAGCATCGTTGTCAATGCCATAATGCTCCACCGAATACTCGCTCCTTTAACCAGCCACGCCATGACTAGGCATCCCGCCAGTATCCCAGCATATACAGCCACTCCTCCCATTACAGGTATTGGCGTCTGATGTATCTTCCTCTCTTCTGGATTGTCCTCGATGTTGTGTCGCAGCGCATAGCGCAACACGTAAGGATATACCACTGCTGTCACCGTCAATGACAGAACAAACAAGATTATCCATTTTACAGTCATACTCATCATAGTTGTCACAAAGTTTAGTTAGGTTTGTTTATTTAGATTTCACCATATTGTAGATTTCCAAATGCTTATTCACTACTCCTGTTATATCGAATTCCCTTTCAGCCTTTTCCCTCGACGACTTGCCCATCCTGACTCTCATATCCTTGTCATCGATTAAGATGCGCAGCTTCTGAGCCAAAGCCTCGCTGTTCCTTGCAGGAACAAGAAATCCGTTCACGCCATCATCCACCACGTCTTTGCAGCCCACCGAGTCGGTTGTCACAATCGGTCTGCCCACAGCACAGGCTTCTATCAGCGACTTGGGAACGCCTTCACGGTAATAACTCGGGAACGCCATAATGTGGCATTGCTCCAATACGGACTTCATATCCTTCTGGAAGTCTAACCACTTGATGTATTTTCCGTCACAACGAGTTTCAAGTTCCTCCTTTGATACGGCATCGGCATTTACAGCCAAGCGGCCACAGAGCCAAAACTCCACTTTTCCTTCATACGCTTGCCGCAGTTGCTCTGCTGCCTCAATCAGCTCTATCACCCCCTTCTCCTTCACCATTCTGGCGGAGAAAACCACCTTCAGCGTTTCGTTTTCCGGTTCAGGGACATACTTGAAATCGTTCAAGTCAACGCCTGAACCTTTGATGAACTCAACCTGGCTTTCAGCCACGACGCCATAACGCAGAAACAAGCTTTTATCCTCTTGGTTTTGGAATATCACCTTTACCCTCTTCCTCTTGTTTGAGAATTGCATGATGGCCAGAATTCCCTTTGCCGTCATGCCTAATTTGTCGCCGGAAAAGATGGTTCCCAAGCCACTGACAGCGTTCACCACGCCGTGAATTCGGGCCAACTTGGCGGCAAGACCTCCCCAAAGGATGTTTTTCAGTCCTACGTGATGGACTATAGCATCTCGGTTCTTCCGATATAGTCTGTGCAGGAACCGCCAAGTCTTAAACTCTTGAATCGGATTCATGCCCGTGGGGTTGACTGGCAACTCGAGCATTTCCAATCCTAAAGCCTCCACATCCTTGCGCTGACCGGTGTCCTTGCAGACGACGGTGACATCCCAGCCCGCCTTTTGAGCGGCCAGAGCCACCTCTTTCCGGTGCGAAAGGAAAAAGCGGTCCTCGTTAACGATTATCAATAGTTTCATCTTTTTCCACGTTTTTGATTACCTTGGCAGGGAGGCCTGCAGCGACAGTCCACGCCGGTATGTCCTTGGTGACCAGCGCACAACTTCCTATCACGGCTCCTTCACCGATATGAACTCCTGGCATGATGGTGACGTTCAATCCCACATAGCAACCCTTTTCCAAATGAATGTCCCCGTATTTGGTCGGCATGTCCATGATATACTTTCCCACGCGGTAGTCCGTCATGTCGCGCCGGTGGCACCACAGTGTCACCCCATTGGCAATGACGACACCGTCCTCCACGGTAATACGCTTGGCGTTGCCGAAATCAAGCCTTACCCCGTGGCCGATGTGTACATTCTTCCCCACTTTGCAACCCAGTCCTCTCCAAATGGCAGGTCTCAGTTTTTTCTTATATAGAAACTCTAAAATATAGGCCTTGTAGGCGTAGGTGAAGATGAAGCGTTTCCATATCGTGCCAATGGCTAACGTCACCAATGTGAAAGGATTGATTCTTCCGTATTTCTCCTCGTCGTTAATCAGATGGAGTTTCTTAAAAAATCTGAAAGTTATCGTTGTTTTCATCTTTTTACCTGATTGTTTTTTATGTTCTGCGTTTTACTATTGCTCACTTTGATTGATAGGATTTCTTCACCTGCTTTTATTGATTTTATAAACCGTTTGGTCGATGCAATAATATTCCTGTCGAATTCTATTGTATTTCCCTCCACGATGATATGATCTATCTCATCTACATACACAGCATTGAGATCCCATGGTGAGCGTATTTTGCAATTTCTGACTGTCACCTTTTTCGAGGTCCTAAGCCTTACAGGTATCCTCTTGGTTGAAGAAATATCACAATCTGCTATGTGTACACTCCCTATTTGTATTCGCTTTCTGTCTTTTATCCTGCCCTTTGTCGTGATTCCGCCTTTGCATTTATAAATGGTTACATTTTCTATCTTTACATTATCTACGTAGTCTTTGCTATTGGGCTCAATGTCGATGGCATATTGTGGATTTGTGCCGCCAACGTTCGTTATTGTACAATTTCTAATGGTTACCCCGTCTGCACAGACAACGGAAATGCCCTGTCTTCTGCCATTATCCAAATAACAACCGTCGATTAAAACATTTTTCGATTGCTTGTTAATATATATGCAATCACCCCAGCAGTCCTTTATCGTCAAATCCGAAACCCTTATGTTTTTGGCATTGGTAATCTTGACACCCATTCCCCATTCGCCTTCTGTGCCAGTGTGTGTGAACTTGTCACCTACAATTTGCCCTTTGCCCCTCAGAATAATGTTTTCGCCTTCTAAACGAATGACATCACACATGGAGAAACTGTTGGGCATCAACGTTATGGAACCATCCAAAACCATCTCTGTGTTGCTACATACTGAAAGACAGGCATCTTTCTCACACAGAGCCTCAACCTTGTATCTTCCATTTTCTATAATAATGGTATTCTTGACCTCGGGATTGGCTAATGCTAACACATCTTTCAACGAGTTGACTCTATTCAAGTTGGCAAACAGCGATGTGCTGATTTCAGGCAACATCCATGTCCCTTGTATAGATACATCAGAGAATATCGCCTTATTTGATTCAATAGTAGTGTTGTTTCCCACGACAGTGCCATTTTTGATGACACCGCCCCTGCCCACTAAAACAGTGCTCTCAGGAATTGTCAATGCTTTTCCTTTCAGGTCAATGTCCGACATAAGAAGCATGCGGCGATTGTTTCCACTGCTACACAGGGAGATAAATGCAAAAGCAATTGTCAATATGCTCTTTACTACCTTCATTACTGGTTAGGCGTTTTCATCCACGTTTTTAATGAATCGGGCTGGGCATCCTCCCACTATCGTATGCGGCTTTACATCTTTTGTCACAACAGCACCGGCAGCAATAATAGACCTTTCACCAATACTAACTCCCGCCATGATTTTCGCTCCAACACCAATCCATACATCATTACCAATCGTTACACTTTTCTTCACCACGTCATTGTATTTGATGGGTTTCGACGTGTCATCCCATTGGTGATTGAAAGTCAGTATGTCCGAACCGTGGCCTATTGAGACATTATCTCCAATGGTCAATCCTCCGACTGCATTGATATAACATGCCTCATGGATGCACACGTTGTTTCCGATAGAAAGTTCCTTTATACGGAAAAGATAGTTGTGCTGTTTGATGGAAACGTTTTGCCCGCAACTTTTTGCCATTTTGCGGATGAGGATATACCTTATTAATATCCAGAAGCGCCCTCCAAAATGACTTGAAAAGCGGAACATCCATTCACGGATACAGTAGGGTATAAGTGCAATTATTGACGATAAGCCATCAATGAATACACCAAACACTTTAAAGATTTTTCTGCCAGTCATAGTGTCTCTTTGTTATTTACATCATTTATTATATTTGCGCTTCCAATAAAGATAAAGCATCAGCCCTAAAGGCTTTGTAATCAGGGGACATAACGGACGATACTTTTTTTCTCCCCCTACACTAACAGAATTCACCCCTCCTATCTTCAAATAGGCATAATAACCGATAGATTGAGTAAGTCGTATTTTTATTCCACTCTCCTTCGTTTGCATCAGCAGGCATCTTGCTGCCATCCCAAGGGGTGATTTCAATCGAAGTGACCTCCCTTGTTTTGAGAGTCCACCCTCCAAATAGTCGGTGCTTCCGAGAACTTCATGCGACCACAGCATGTCGTATTTCATGGTAACGAGCATCATGAGTACAGAAGGCCCTATATATTTCTCATTCTTAAATATTGGGAATCTGGTGTCGCCTACTTTGCTGAGGAAATAGCCTATATAACCGTCTGCAAAATACCCTTTGCCTTTAAATGCTTGAAATGACATGGTGGTGTCCTTGTCAAATACCGGTTTTGCGATGATTTGGCCATTCGATAATCCCTTATGGTTTTTCACTAATACTCTATAGAAGTGAATCACGCCAATGTTGGAGTCTTTGTACTTTTCGGCATAGCGTGACAGCTTCTCAACAGCATCAGGCAAAAGTTGCTCGTCATCATCAATGATTGCCACGAAGCAGTCCTTGTCGTTAATGTGGTCAAAGGCATAATTGACAGTAGAACTCTTTCCTCCATTCTCTTTTTGCAGATACTCCACACCGAAATCTGCCTCTCTTTTTATTTCCTCAATAACAGGGTCATAGTCCGACTTGCTTCCATCGTTAACTATCAGCCACAAGAAATCCTTATGGCTTTGTTGCTTAAGCGTTGCAAACAGCTGGGAAAGGTTTTCTGGCCTGTTGTATGTTGGAGTGAATACTATAATATTCATATTAGTTAGTTTAATCAATATATACTATTAAAATAAAAATCATACATATCCAAACGTTGAGTTACTACCATATCAAGGAACCAGTTAATCATTATATATATGACAACTCCGTTCATCAAATGAACCGGTAGTCTCGTTCCGAATTGTTTCTTCCAGAAACCAAAACCATTAATCTCTGACAATGCTAATGGTACAAATACCAAAAAATAATTGTTCACTCTTGTAAAGGCATAGGAATAGGAAGAACAGAAGAAGATGGTCATGGCAATGATAAGTGCATAAAGATAAGTTGATATTAACAAATACTTTTCTTTGCTTACCTTCTTCTTCTTTGGCATCGTAATGAGATAGAAAACGGTGAAAAAGATAAAGAATATGGCCATGGATGTAATACTCTCAGTTGACTCCCAATGGTCCAAATATTGGTCGTAGAAAGCTAAGGTGAGGAAATATCCCACCTGCATACGCAGAATGTACACGAGAATGGCACCAGAAAAAAGAACGAGAAGTCTTAACGGTGTTACCCTACGTTTGCTTAGGATGAATAAAGGTAGCATGACAAGAGCCGTTGGATGAAACAGTATGGCAATTATAAACAAGAAATAAGCCCAAAAGTTTTTGTTTTTGCGAAGGAGCATGTAGGCAAAAATAGTTATACCGACAGCAATTGTTTGTTTTAGCTGTGAGAACAGATGAATGTAGCATGTTGGCAAGAAAATACTAATACATAATAGGGGATGGTTGGAATATCGATAGTACAACAACAGGCTTGGTGACACCGAAAGCACCGCCACAATAATAAGAACGCCCTGGAAGGTAAATCCCAACTTTGCTAATATGAACAAAAAACCGAAAAACAAGATATTTTCCCCTGATCGCATTTCATAGGCAGCATGTATAGTATCTGCATCCGAAAGCATTTCGTATTGCGAGCAATAACGGAGAAGGTCGATTCCTCCTGTATAAATATCACGCATTCCAAGAAATAACGTCAGCAGAACTCCTGATACAATGAAGAAAAATTGTTTTTTCTTCTTGCCCCAAAGGAGCGAGAACGCATAAACGAATGCAATAGTATACAGAAGAACCTGGAAATAATACATCTCTATATGGATTGGCTAATTAAAGAATTGGCACTGGTAGTGTCTTATTACATTTTGCAATTGTTGGTTGTTCTCAGCTTTACCTGATAGATTTCTCCGTAGAAGAGCAATGTCCTGAACATTTGGATTGGTGAGGAAATCAACACCGCGTTGGCTATGAGTGAAAATCTTATCAGCCGAATAGCCGTTCATGTTGGCCATGCACCAGAACCAGATGTCGTCAGCGCGGGGACACAATTCCATGAACCTAACTTCATTGAAAACCTCATCGGTGAAGCAGTGCGGAGGATAAAGCACCCCCCCGACACCGATACACATGTTTCTGGGCGATGCCACACCAACACTTTGGACCTCCTTCCATTTACGGTAATCTTCTGGCATTCCATGCTTGTCCACATTGAAACTTCTGAGTCGGCCACCATGAACATGATGAGGGTCTGTCTTGTAGGCATTCACCAAGTTCTCGATAAGGTCATATTCGTATAGCACATCATCATCAATGGTAATGATGACGCTTTCAGGATGCTCTTTCAGCGTTGGAATGAGTTTCTTGAACGAGCGTATGTCTTTTGTGTAACCAATCTCCAGCCCTCGTTCCATCTGCCGTTGTAGAGACACTGGTATACGCTGATCCTTCATCTCATCAGCAAGCCACAGGATGATGCGATTGGGTTTCACTGTTCCCTGCATAATCGACTCAATGGTGAGATATACTTCATAATATCTCTTACTATACGTGGTAAGCGAAACGATGACCTCTTTGTCACAGAGCTGTGCGTCAGATACGCCTTGCTCTTTGGTATGCAGGGTGGCATACTTTAGGATTTCTGAGCGTAATCTGAAATCTCGCCTCTCATCATGCTTTTCTAATATAGTGCAGAAAAGCTTGTTTAATAAGTTCTTTATTTTCATGCGTAGTTTCATATATAGTATTTAGAGCGATTCTATATGTTGGATATTCTTTTTATATTCATTTGGCTTATCAAGCATTTTTTTTAAAATCATTTTTGTATAAACGTGCTCGGAAATCTCAGTTGATTGAATCTCAATGCATTGTATGGACGACAATCCCTTAACTATAGCGGTAGCCAAGCGATGTTTGCCGTCGAGCACATAGTAAGACGATTCTATACGATATATTATAGGTTTTTCTTTCTTTTCTTCTTTGCTCGCAGCAATTAGTCTTTCAACCAAAGAGTGGGAATACTTATGTTCATATCTACCATCGAGGCAGCCATTAATCTCCTCTTTGAAATAACGGGTTTGTGTAATGTCTTCACCTGCCATTATTGCCTTGATTAGTTCTACATGAGGCGACTCTGCAATCGACATTCCAACATGGGTGTACGCATCTTTCAATCCGTCAAAACTCAACAAGACTTCGCTCGGGTTTATTTCAGTCGTTCTGACGTTTCCCTGATTCGTGATGGTGAATGGCGGTTTTGAATAGGCCTTGATGCCGTATGCAGTCTCAAAATAGACAGTCCTGCCCATAAGTTTCATCGTCTTATTGGCAACCTTGCGGTACAGGGCTAACGTATTATGGAGCAATATGTTCATAGGACTTCCAATGCCTTTAGTATCTGTTCACAGTATGATGTGTTTGTGTTTGTCACAGCGATTTCTTTTATTTCTTTTCTTCTCTGCTTGTATTCGTCAAGGCCGTTCTTGACGTCTTCCAAGTATTTTTTCAATTCCTGCACATTGTAAACGTGATGACCGGGCATGTAGTCAAGCGGATTGTCGAACACGAACCCTCGTGTGTTTTCATACGTCTTATAGTCATCCAGTGTATAGCAAATGGGCTTGTCAACAACAAGGTAATCGAAAGATACAGACGAGTAGTCAGAAATCAGACCATCTGTAAACGGGAACAACTCATATAGTTTTACCCCTGCTTTAGTGAAGTCTTTGTTTTCCACTACCTTGATATTGTTAAACTCCTCAAAAGGAATATCGTATTTCTTTTGGGTATTATGCAGTTTCACCACCAATAGTATATTGACAGTGGAAAGCCACTTGTCAACATCCTTCCAATCTTTCGTATTAGCCAGTATGGGAAATTGACTGATGACACTTTCGGGATACTTACGCTCCACAATGCTGTTCCGAACGGTAGGAAGCCAGAAAATCACTTTGTCATAGTCCTTCTTCAGTTCTGTATAGTATTGTTTTGCCTCTTGCGATGGGTGAAGCATCCAGTCATAACGGGGATACCCTTTCGGGAGTAGTTTATCGGGCGATACTTTCCAATATTTTGATTTTGATTCCACAAAGAGCGGACCAGGAACCAATGCTTTGTCAAACTGTATGTAATGATTGCCTGTTTTGGCCTTAAAGCCACATCCATGCCAAAGCAGGATGTATTTTTGCCCAGGTTTGGCCTGTTCTTGGGGTATTAGAAAACTGTGTGTTGCAAAAACAAATCTTGCCTGCAAATGATATTTGAGGGTTTTTAGGGGCATGATTCCTAACTTGTTTTTCTTGGTGAGGAAGGTAATGCTTGTTCCTGTATATTTTTTTCGGTAGCAATTGGCATCATCTACCAACCAATAACAATTGTAGGTTTTCCCTGCAATGGATTCTGACAGATAATCAGATAAAGCTAATGCGTTATCTGAATAATCAGGGGTACTGATAAAGACGATTTCATCTTTTTTTATCGTAACCATCTTCCGAAAGATAGACAAAGCTCCTTTGTTGATGAGCAAACGGACAGATTTCAATATCGATTTGATGATACTCATGTGCTTTATTGCCGTTTTCGTTAATTGATGGAAATTATCCCTCGTTACTGTCAGATACCCTGTTGCTTGTCTCTACCCGCAATAATGAAGAACTCACTCCCTCGGTATGGTTCAGATACACCACCTCGACCCCCAAGGGTTTCAGGTCGATTTCTGTTTGTTTCCAACGCTCGTTGCCTTTCCAGTCGTTGCCGATGAAAATGGCATCAAAATGAAGCTTTTGCCAAGCGTCGGTCTTGCTCAATGTGTTGCACAGCACCACTTTGTCGACGCATCGCATCTCGGCAACAATGGCCGCACGGTCGTGTTCATTGACAACAGGAACCTTGTGCTTGTATTCGCTCACCAACTGGTCGCGGTTCACTCCGACAATCAAACTGTCACAAAGCTTACTTGCCTGGTGCAGCAAATTGAGGTGGCCGATATGGAACATGTCGAATGTCCCCTGTGTATATCCAATCTTGTACTTTTTCATTGTGCTTGCTTATATTTGTCTGGTATCTCATCTGGTCTTTTGGGGCGTATCTGGTTGAGGCCTTTCACCACACTATGGGAAGGCACGTCTTTGGTGACGATGGCACATGCCCCAATGGTGACATCGTCGCCAATGGTAACCGGGCCAATCACTGTGGCCTTGGCACCAAGGATGCAGTCGTTGCCGAACTTGGCGTGACGGCGAATATGGTTCTTGTTTCTTTCCTTGTCACCCTTTAGAACAGCCATTGACACAAAGTAGGGATAAACTTTGCAGTTGTCGCCTATCTCAGCCGTTGGACCTATGCCGATGCAGTTCGGATGTCGTATTTCAAAGTTCTTGCCAATCTTTACCGTACAAGGTAGGCGCATCTGATATTTCTCCAACAGTTTGTTTTCCATGCGCTTGGCACGCATACGGTTGATGCGTCCTCCCTTTTCATAAATGCGGCGCATCTTCTTGAACTTCCGTTCTGCCTTGCGGTCGAAGTTGCTGATGCAGAGGAAATCTGTTATCCAAATTTTGATATCTTCTTTGATACTCATTTTTTCTTTTTTGTTTTTCGTTTCAGTTTCTTGGTGAAGGGTTCGATGGTCGAATAGAATAGCTGATAAGCTTTGGGGCGGAACAGCAGCGACCATCCTAAATACAACACCATAAAGACGACAAGCTTCAGTGCTCCGTCGGCATAGAGCGACAGGGAACAGAGCCTCCCGACACCGTAAGAGAGAGCTGCAGCTGCCAGCGAGGCTATCAAGACGGGCAGGATGTCAAAGAATTGTCGCTGCCAGCGATAGCCGATATACTTGGACACCAGCCAGATATTAACAAAATAGGAGAACCATGTATTGAGCACCATGCCTATCAGCAAACCTTTCATACCATAAAGCAGCAGGCCAGCGATGACAAAGAGGATGCCCACGGCCCGCTTGATGAACGTCCAGACGAACATCGTCTTGCTCTTGCCGATGGCTGCCACTGACTGGTAGTTGATGGACTGCAGGCTGTAGGCCAGTCCAGCGACGCACAACACCTGAAAATAAGGTACACTGGCGGCCCATCGGTCGGAATAGAGGAGGATGAACAGCGGTTTGGCGCAAAGCAACAGTATGAACATCAAAGGGAAGGTGACGTAGGAAACGGTCATGGTGATCTTCTTGATTATATTGCCCAAGGCGGTCTTGTCGTCCTGTTTCTCGGCATAGAGCGGATAGGTCACTTGCGACATCACTTTTGAGATGCTGGTTGAGGCGAGGCGCTCGGTGGAATTGGCCTTGGAGTAATAGCCCATGGTGGAGGCATTGTAGAAACGTCCGATGAGCAACCCCTGAATCTGGTGGCCAAACTGGTTCAGCAAATTCGTCAGGAACATATAGAAACCGAAGCCGAAAAGCTCGCGGAACGACTGCCACGAGAAAACCCACTGCGGACGCCACTTGACGTAGAACCAGAAAACCAAAGCTGGAATCAAAGCTGTCAGCATGTTCTGAGCCACCAATGCCCAAACTCCAAAACCCTTATAGGCCATGATGATGGTGATCGTCAGTGCGGTAATCGAAGTCAAGATGGTCACGATGGAAAGGATTTTGAAGTTCATCTTCTTCTGCAACTGGTTGCGCTGCACAATATTGAAAGCATAGATGAATAATACAGCCCCTTGCACTCTCAAAATGTCGCTCAATTGGGAGATACCATAGAATCTCGCGATGGCGGGAGCAGATAGATAGAGCACTGCATACATCACCACCGACAGGCCCATGTTCCAGAAGAAGATGGTTGAATAGTCGGTCTGTGTAGGGCTCTTTTTCTGGATAAGGGCGGATCCGAAACCACCGTCGATGAACGATTCTGCCAACTGCATGAAAATCATCAACATGCCGATACAGCCGTAGTCGTAGGGGGTAAGCAGTCGCGCTAGGATGATGCCCGAGATGAACTGTATGAGTATCGTCGAGTACCGTTGCAGTGCTGTCCACACCACGCCTTTGACTGCCTTCTGTTTTAATCCTTGCTGCATAAGGGGTTTACGCTAATATTGTTATGATTTGATACATTATAGTTTATGCACCATAACTGGTACTTAATTAAATAAGCGGCAAAGATACGGATTTTTTCCTAAATGAATGAAATTAAAACTGATTTTTTTCGCACCTCATCTCCATGGCTTTCTGATAGTCCCTGTACCACTCAGCGAACTTTCTAAGTCCCACTCTCAACGTAATCTTCGGAGTGAACCCGAAATCGTGTTCCAAAGCCGTGGTGTCGGCGTAGGTGGTGGGTACATCGCCGGGCTGCATGGGAACCAATTGCTTGTGTGCCTCGAAGTCGTAATCCTGTGGCAACACTCCCGCCCGCAGCAGCTCCTCTTGCAGCGTTTGGACAAAATCCAGCAGGTTTTCCGGCTGTCCGCCACCTATGTTATAAACTGCATACGGCGGCACTGGCAGGCCGTCTTCGCCTGTTTTTCGCTCTGGAGCACCCTGCATCACACGCAGCATTCCTTCAATGATGTCATCAACGTATGTGAAGTCGCGGCGGCAGTTGCCGTAGTTGTATATCTGAATGCTCTCGCCCTTCAACAGTTTGTTCGTAAAACCGAAATATGCCATATCAGGTCTGCCGGCAGGGCCATAAACGGTGAAAAAGCGGAGCCCCGTTGAGGGGATGTCGTAGAGCTTGCTGTAGCAATGCGCCATCAGTTCGTTGCTCTTTTTCGTCGCAGCGTACAACGACACCGGGCCATCCACCCTGTCGTCAGTGCTGAATGGCACTTTCTTGTTCCCACCGTACACGCTGGAACTGCTGGCATAAACGAGATGCTGCACGGGATAATGGCGGCAGGCTTCAAGAATATTGTAGAACCCGATAATATTGCTCTCAATGTACACGCCAGGATTCTCTATACTGTATCGCACTCCCGCTTGGGCAGCGAGGTTGACCACTACGTCAAACTTGTATTCCTCGAACAGTTTATTGACCAGCTCACGGTCTGCAATAGAGCCTTTAATGAAACGGTAGTCCACCTTCACATCTTCCGTCTTGCTCATTTCATCTAACATTTGAAGACGATGGTCTTTCAGACTCGGGTCGTAGTAATCGTTGAGGTTGTCGATACCCACTATAGTGCTGTTGCACAGTTCTTTGAATAATTTTTTCACCAGATGACTGCCGATAAAACCGGCACTACCTGTTACCAAAATCCTCTTATTGTCAAGGTCAATTTTTTTCATACGGTTAGAATCTGTACTGATTTTTCGCCGCAAAAGTAAATGTTTTTTTTTGCATAAATGTCATTTTGCAGGCTGAAAATTTGTGGTATGATGTCGATGGGATTCATGAAGAAAAAGTCTTTGAAAGTTTGGGTTGCGAATTTTTTGTATTTTTGCGCCAATATAATCTTAAACATATTCTATCATGACACTCGAAGAAGCAATGCGTGCCCGCCACATGGTGCGCAAATACACTGACAAGCCTTTGCCGGAAGACATTGTGGCGCAACTCAACCAAAGGATTGAAGAAAACAACCAGAAGCATCACACCGACATCCGCCTGATGCTCAACGACACGAACGCCTATCAAGGCATCGTGAAACTGCTGCTCGCCAAAGGGGTGAAAAACTATTTCATCATGGCTGGCGACGAGGCTCCAGATTTGGGCGAACGCCTCGGTTATGCTGGTGCCGACCTGATGCTCTTTGCCCAGACCCTTGGACTGAACACATGGTGGGCCAGCGGCACCTTCAGCCGCAAGAACACCAAAGCTGTTGTCGGCGACAAAGCTGTGCTTGGTGTGGTGGCTGTGGGTTATGGAGCCACACAAGGCGTGCAGCACAAACTGAAACCCGCATCGGAAGTCAGTGCCTACGAAGGCGTTGCGCCACAATGGTTCAACAATGGCGTGGAAGCGGCACTGCTAACACCGACCGCCCTCAACAAACTGAGTTTCTTTGTGAAAGGCCAAGGCAATAAGGTCGCACTGACTTATAAAGAAGGTGCTTTTGCAGGCGTTGACAAAGGCTTGGTGAAATACCATTTTGAACTCGGTGCAGGAAAGGAGAATTTTGAGTGGGTGTAGGATGAAAATGAAAACGCTCATCATTCTCGCAGTGCTACTGTTGATCACGGTAGCAATAATTGCTCTATTGAACCA
>Ga0310696_10004349_pt1 | contig 17381 bp, 10 predicted proteins | sample AusTroGonzalo_MG_4_FD_203885 | JGI IMG/M metagenome (GOLD analysis project Ga0310696, IMG submission 203885) | Bovine rumen microbial communities from tropical cattle in Woodstock, Queensland, Australia - Gonzalo_02 (v2) (version 2) | ecosystem: Host-associated > Mammals > Digestive system >...
AGTGGTAGGGGATGCCCATGCGGCCGACGATGGAGTCGCTGTAGGCATGGAGGATCCTGTTGATCTGGTCGGAGGCGGTGTTGTCCTCGACGATGACGCCGAGCAGGGAAATGCGTTTGGAGTCGTTCATGCTGAAAATCCTTTCGTGATGGTTGCTGTTGTCCGTGGGCCGGTGCTTCGGCGTCCGCCGCGTGCATTGCTCTGCCGCACGTGCGGCGGAACCGGATGCTCCGGAGTTACTATACACGCGGAACGGAAAAACGCAAGCGGAAAACGGAAAAAGCCGCGCGATTCGCGCCGTGTCCGTCCGTTCCGCGTCGAAAACGGTCATGAAAAAGTCCGCGCCCGCTTCGGAAAGCGGACGCGGACGAATACGCTCGGAAAGCGAGGGGGCGGAAGCTTATTTCGCGGAATCCGCGGGAGCCGCGGGAGCCGCGGGAGCTTCGCCGAACTGGTTTGCTTCCTTCTGTCCGTCGGTGATGCAGAGGTAGACAGCCAGGAGAATGCTGACGTACGGGATGCACATGACCAGGGAGATCCAGCCGGTCATGCCGAGGTCATGGAGTCTGCGTGCGGAGCAGGCGCAGTTCGGAAGCGGAAGGATGATCCAGCCGACAAACGGAATGCACTGAGCGAGGAGGCCGGGGACGATGTAAAGGAGATAATCCTGCTTGCTCATTCTGCCGGTGAAGGACTTTTTCGCGGTGTCGACGAGGGCATCGACATAGCTGGTCCCCTCGGCGGGCTTGTTGTTGCCCAGACGATACTGGTACGTGAAATAATTGACGAAAGCATTGACGAAAGCGTTCACATCGATGTTTTGTGCCATGGTTATTTGCCTTGATTTGTTGGGGTTGCGGGGATTGTTGGGGAACTCGTTTTCCGTTGCATTTGTCCCGGGTGGGACGCCTTGCACCGGATACGACAGAATAATATAATCTTCCTTCCCGAAAAAACAAGGCGGGAATGCGATTTCATCGGAATTTTTCCGAGAGCGTGAATCCCTCGAATAAACAGCGCATGCGCTGCGTCCGCCGTTCCGGCCGCCTGTGGAACGGGAAACCGGCGGGAGTTCGGGCGCGGAGGGCGAGTTCATTGTTTCTCCGGTCTGCCCGGGGTGCGCGGAAGCAGCCCCGGACAAGCCGGAATATGCATCAGTGCATGAAGAACTTGAACCAGATGTAAAGGACGAGTTCGACGATCAGGATGACGACGAGGAACTTGAAGACGGTGTTCACGATCCCGCGGGAGACTCTGCTTTCGGCATCGGGATCGTCGCCGGCGGAGAACGTGTGCAGCGCGTAGGTCGAGAACTTGCCGGGGATGCGCGGGACGTAGGTGAAGATGCGTCCGAGCGAGAGCGTGAGACGCATTTCCCTGTTCAGCGCGCAGGAGTTGGCTTCGAGGAAGCGCGTGAGGCTGCGGCGGAAGAGCTTGAGGAGGGAAAGAATCACGAACGGGGCGCAGATGACGAGGAAGATGCCGAGGAGAACGGCGAGGATGCTCCAGACGGAGACTCCCTGGAGGCTCTTTGCCATGAAGGCGAAGCTGCTGCCGAGGGCAGCGAGGCCGACGCCGCCGCCCATGATGAGCATGGGAGCGGAGAAGCTGGATTCCTTCTTCGGCTGGTCGCCGCCGGCGAGCTTGGCGTCGACGTCCTGCGTGACGGACGACTCAATGGCGTCGGTCTTGGCCGAGAAGTGCTTTTCGGCCTGTTTCTGGATGATGTCGCCGATCTTGTAGAACGGCATGAGGATGGCTTCCTTCACGGAGACCGGCTGCTGGATGAAGTCGGTCACGACGGCGTCCCAGATAAGCCCGTCGGGGGTGTAGAAGACGCCGGACTTGCCGACGAAGAGACGGCGCATGGTGCCGGCCGTGACGGCGACCGCGAGCGTCATGGATTTCGCGGCGGGGGCGGTGCCGGTGGTGGCGTTGATGTACATGACGCAGACGTTGCTGGTGGCGGCGATCTTCTTGTGCGCGGCCACGTCGTGGACGATCATGCAGAGGTGGAAGTTGCGTCCGTTCATGACGAGCTTTCCGGCGAGGATGAAGGAGCGTTTCGCGGGGGAGAAGAGCGCTTCCATGTTGATGAAGTTGTTCAGGAACTCGCGGAGATTGGTCTGGCAGATGATGATCTTTCGGACGAGGTCGCAGCAGGTGACGTTGTTGGAGACGACGGCGTCCTCGGCGATCATGGCGCGGATGTCGGCGAACGCCTTGGAGCCGGCGATCGAACGGAGACGGCCGAGGTCGAGGCCGTCGAGCTTGTCGGTGTTCTTGCGTCCGGTCCAGTCGCCGTAGGGTGCGATGGCAGCCTTGAACGCGGTCCATTCGGCCTCGGAGATGGCGTTTGCGTCACCGGGGACGGCCGCCCGGAACGCCTGGAAGAATGCCGCGAGGGCGTCGGCGCGGTTCGGGTTCACGCGTTCGTTCAGATGCAGGACGCATGCCGGATCGGCGGGAGAGAGCGGAGCTTTTTTGAAGAAGTCCTCGACGGAGGAGGAGTCGTAGGGGTCGAATGTGTTCTTCGGGACGCGGGATCCGGAGTCGGGCGAGCCCGCGTACACGAGCGCGTGGCAGCTGTCGAAATAGTCGTCGACGTCTGCGGCGACGGATTTGTACGCGTTCCAGAGGCCGGCGGTGGCGTCGCCGTAGGGGAAGAGTTCTTTTTTGCGGGCTGTTTCCTCGTCCTTCCAGGCGAGGAAGCCCTTCAGCATGCCTTCAAAGGCGTCGAGCTCGGCGGCGCCAACGCCGTCCGCCCCGGAGATGTCCTTCTGCGAGCCCGCGGCGGCCATGGCGAAACGGATGCAGTCGGCCGCGAGTTCGTCTTTGACGGGTTCGGGGGGAATGATGCCGTCGCCGTTCTGGAGCGCGTTGGAGACGAGCTTTCTGAATTCGTCGATCTGTTCGAGGGTGATGGCGCTCGAAGCGGGTGCCTTGATGCTCTTCAGCGCGAGCTCGGCTGTCTCTTTCGCGCGGCGTCCGTCGGCGTCCTCCGCATTCAGGGCGCCGAGGCGGAGCGCAGGGGACGCGGTGATGAAGTCGGAGAGGTCGGAGACGGTGGCGATGATCCACTTGAGGAGCTGGCGGACGTCCTTCACGTGGATGCGGCCGGAAGCGTCCTGCGGGATCAGGGCGAGGAAGTCCGCGGGGCAGAGCAGGTTTTTCGCCGGGATGCTGGTCAGCGTCCAGTGCGCCGGGTCGAGTTCGTAGGCGTTGCGGAAGTCGTCCGGCGACTCGATGACGAGTTGAGAGGAACCGCCGATGCGGCGGAACTTCATGGATGTCTCGCTGAAATGTTCAGGACTGTTCATGATGGGGTGTCTCCTGGTTTTCGTTGGATTTCGGTATCGTTTGAAATTGAAGCAATGTCAGAAGCAGCAGGATCACCAGCCCCTGCGCCAGCAGCAGAACGCAGGTCCGGCTGTCACCCCAGAGCAGGGGGATGGCGCCGAGCCCGGCCACGATGGAGAGCAGGTGGATGATCCGGACGGCCTGCGGACGGGTGAGCCCCATCCGCACGAACCGGTGCGAAATGTGGTTGTGGTCGCCCACATAGAACGGCTTGTGAGCGTGAAGACGGATGAGGACGACCGCGAAAGCGTCGAAGATCGGGACCGCGAGCACGAAAAGCGGGATCAGGATGGAGAATTTCCCCGCGGCCGCACCGGAGGTTTCCGGGTTGTAGTAGGTCACGCGGGCGCTCACCACGGCCAGCAGGAATCCGACCAGATGGCTTCCCGCATCGCCCATGAAAATGGACGCCGGAGCTTTGTTGAAAAGCCAGAAACCGCAGCACGCGCCCGCCGAACACGCCGAGAGCGCCGCCACAAAGAATTGGCCGCCGCTCCACGCCGCCGCCGTGAAAAACAGAAACGCGATGGCCGCCGTGCCGACGGACAGGCCGTCCATGTTGTCAAAGAAGTTCATGGCGTTCATGATGAAGACGATCCAGAAGACGGAGATCGGAATGGTCAGGAACGGCGAGTTGATGAAGATCGTAATGTGCAGACCGCCGAAGAAGACCATGGCGAACGCGATGAGGAATTGCCCCGTGAACTTGAACGACGCCCGCATGGCGTGTTTGTCGTCGATGACTCCCAGGACGACCGCCGCGACCGCGCAGACGCAGATGGCCGCCAGTTCGCCCGAAATATTGCGGAAGCCGCCGACGATCTCCTCCGGGAAACGTCCGGGGACGATCAGCAGCGCCAGAGCGCCCGCTGCCACCGGGACAAGCCAGGAGACCAGGATCGCGACGCCTCCCAGCAGAGGAGTGGCCTTCCCGTGCAGCTTGTGCCCCTCGGATCTCGGGACGTCCATGATCCCTGTCCGGCGTGCAAGGACCCGGCAGAGCGGGACGACCGGAAGCGACAGCAGAAACGATGCCGCGAAGGCCGCCGCATACAACCAGAGATAACGGTTCACGATGAAGTCCTTTTCGTTCAGTGAAATGAAGCGGATGCCGCTCCATGTTTTTCTATAAATATACTGTTAGCAAAATGGAATGTCAAGCAAAATGCCGATTTTTTATTGCTGGACGGGAATGTCTTCCGGTTCGGCAGTCTCCTGTTCGGGAATGACTGCTCCGGGTTCGGCTGTTGCCCCGGGTTCGGCTGTTGCCCCGGGTTCGGCTGTTGCTCCGGGTTCGGCTGTTGCCCCGGAGTTTGCGTTGTCTTCCGGTTCTGACACCTCATCCGGGGCGTCTCCCGGTTCAATTTCCCTCTGACGGCGTCTGTTCGCGAGCCTCAGCATGTGTTCGCGTTTTTTCTCGAAGAAGTTGGCGTGATGATCGTTGACGAACATGATCGCGGAGATGTCGAGATCCATATCGGGATAAAGCATGGCGTCCGCGAACGGGATGCCGAAGACGAGCCAGAGCCCGAGGCCGACAGCGAGGAAGGGGCCGAACGCGAAGCCGCGGCGGCGGAATTTCGGATGCCGGATCGTGTAAAACGGCATGAAGACGACCGCGATCATGGAGCCGGACAGCATGATCCAGAGCGTCGGGAGCGCCCCGAGCGCGGCGGCGAACCCGGCGATCAGCTTCACGTCGCCCAGTCCGAACGCCTCGCGTTTCAGCGCCTTTTCGCCGAGCCACGAGAAGAGCGTCAGGAGCGTTCCGAAAAGCCCGGCGGTCACGATGGAGATCAGGAATCCGCGCCAGTCGAGCAGATGCGGTTCCAGCCCGACTCCGTGGAGCAGGTGGTAGAGCGGCGCGAGGACCAGCAGCGAGTAGGTGAGCTCGTTCGGGATGAGGCGGACCTTCATGTCGATCAGCGCGGCGGGCCATGCCACGGAGAGGGTCAGGAAATAGACGAACATCGCGGGGAGCGGCAGCTTGAACTGGAGCACGAGCGCGAAGGACGCCATGTACATCAGGCCGACGGCCATTTCGCCGATGAGATACCGCGGCGAGATCGGGGCGCGGCACCAGCGGCATTTCCCGCGCAGAAAAAGGTAGCTGAAAATCGGGATGTTCTCCCACACCGAGATCCTGTGGTCGCATTTCGGACAGTGCGACGGCGGTCTCACGAGGCTCATGCCGAGCGGGAGCCGGTAGACGCAGACGTTCAGGAACGAGCCGATGCAGCAGCCGAACCAGAACGCGACGAACGAAAAGAAGACCGGATAGGTGTGGATCGCCTCCGAGAAGACGACCGGATCGAAGATCGCAAGGCCGGGGGCGTCCGCGAGGACTTCCCGAAGGGTGTCGAACATGCTGGCGTGTACGGGGATCATTTCCGCGCTGTCCTGTTCATTTCAGGTCGTCGAGCCAGAGGGCCGGGGAGGCGTCGGAGGGGACGCGCCAGCCGGACCGCGGCGAAAGAGAGAGAGGGGAGACCGCGGGGCCGTCCGGCGAACAGGAGCGTTTGAACTGCTGTGAGAAGAATCTCCGGAGGAAGAGTTCGAGGGTGCGGCGGACCTCCTCGGGAGGATATTTCCCGGCGAAGGCCTTTTTCGCCCTGCGAAGGATCACGCGAGGGGATTCGTTGAGGCGGACGAGGTGGAAGAGATAGAAATCGTGCAGTTCGTAAGCGCCGAGGATCTGTTCGGTCTTCTGCTTCGTCTCGCCGCTTTCGGATACGGGGACCAGTTCGGGCGAAACGGGTGTGGCGAGGATGTCCCCCAGGACGGACGCGATCTTTCCGCCATGTCCGTCCGCATAGAACGACACGAGGTGGCGGACCAGGGTCTTCGGAACGCCGGAATTGACGGCGTACATGCTCATGTGGTCGCCGTTGTAGGTGCACCAGCCGAGGGCGATCTCGGAAAGGTCGCCGGTGCCGACCACGAGCGCGTTCGAGCCGTTTGCCACGTCCATCAGGATCTGGGTGCGTTCGCGGGCCTGGGCGTTCTCGAACACCACGTCGGCGACCTTCGGATCGTGTCCGATGTCGGCGAAGTGCTGAAGGCAGGCCGGGCGGATGTCCACGGTGCGGCAGTCGCAGCCGAGAAGTTTTGCGAGCTGGGCGGCGTTGTTCTTCGTGCGGGCGGTGGTGCCGAATCCGGGCATGGAGATCGCGATGACCGAGGATGCGGGGAGGTTGAGCGACGCGGCGGCTTCGTGCGAGACGAGGAGCGCCAGCGTGGAGTCGAGTCCGCCTGACACGCCGACCACGAGCTTGTCCGCATGGGCGGTCGTCATGCGATGCGCCAGCGCTGATTCGAGCGCGGCGGCGATCCAGATCGTCCCGGCGCGGTCTTTCGGCAGGAAGGGCAGCGGGTCGCGTCCGAGCGCGGCGAGGCGCTTCGGATCTTCCTCGAATTCCAGAAGATACTGCTTTTTCGCAGGTTCGAACTCGGCGGAAAACTCCAGCGAGGGGCACGGGTCGGAAAGCTCGGACAGCACGGATTCGCCGTTCCCGACCATGACATTGCAGCAGACCGGCATCCCGTAGAAGCCGTCCGTGACGGATTCCCCGGACTTCGGCGCGGCGAGGATGAAATCCGCCCCGTGTTCCTTCGCCGCGGCGAGCGCGAATGAACGGAAATCGGCGGGTCCCATAAGCGCGGACGGGACGGCGGACGGACAGAGGATAAGGCGTTCCGGGTCGCGTTTGCGCCGGGTGGAGACGAGCTCGATGGGAGCGAACACGGTTGCCGGGGCATCGAGCGGCTTTTTGTTCCGCGCGACGATCTTTCCGGCGCGGATGCAGAGCGAGACGGCGTACAGGACGCCGGACCGGGAACGTTCGGGCAGGCCGACAACGAATGTGACGGGGCTTTTTGCCGTTTCCTTCAGCAGGAATTTGACTGCCTTCTGCGCGGCGTCGAGGAGCAGGTCCTGTCGGAAGAGGTCGCCGCAGGATGCGCCGGTGATGCAGAGTTCGGGGAAGACGACGATTGAAACGCCGAAGGCTTCGTACATTTCGAGGGCGGCGAGGATTTCGTGCGCGTTCCGGATCGGATCGGCGAGGCGGAACCCCGCGCCGGAGACGTCGGCCGCGGCCTTTATGAGCTTCGATTTCGCGGCGGCTTTTTTCATCGCGGCCTTTTTCGTGGCGGATTGTTTTGTTTTCGAGGATGGCATGAGGAGACTCCTGATTCTATTTGCGTCCGAAACGTCGTTCGATTTCGGAGATGGAGATGTTCAGCATGGTGGGGCGTCCGTGCGGACAGGAATAGGGCAGGGCGCAGTGGGACATCTGTTCGATGAGGGATGCTGCTTCCTGAAGTGAGATATGGTCGTGGGCTTTGATCGCGGCCTTGCATGCGGCGCGGGCAAGGGTGTCCGTGGCGAGGCGCTGCCCCGCGCCGAGTTCGCCGATGCGTGCGAGCATGTCCTGGAAGAAGCCGCCGACGTTTTCCTGCCTGATGGCGGCGGGGACGGCGTTCAGCTTGACGGTGTTGCGGCCGAAGGGTTCGATCTCGAAGCCGACGTTTTCGAATTCATGCAGATTGCGGGCGACATAGGCCATGTCCGCGGGGGAAAGCTCAATGGTGATCGGCATCAGGAGCCGCTGCGAAAGCGTGCCGTCGACGCCGTTCAAAATGCGTTCGAAGAGGACGCGTTCGTGTGCCGCGTGCTGGTCGATCAGGACGAGGCCGCCGGGGATGGCCGCCACGATGTAGGAATTCTCCAGGACGCCGAGCAGGCGCAGGCCGGTGCCGCCGAAATCGGAAGCCGGCGCATCCTCCGCCACAAGCCGGAAGTCGGGCCGCGGTTCGTCGGGGGACTCCTCCGGCGCGGCCTCGGGCGGGATCGGCAGGGGAGCGTCCTCCATTCCGCCGTCCGGAGCGCAGCCCGGTTCGGAACCATTTCCGGCAGCCCGGGGAGGATTGAACGGCGCATGGAGCATGGGCCCGAGGACGCGATAGCCGACGCGGGCGGATTCGAGGAGGGCTTCGACGGAGGTCACGATGCCGGACGCCGGAACGGGGGGCGGAACGGGTGCGCCGCCGGGATCCGGCGCGGTGCGCGTCTGCATGTCCGGAGCGAAATCGGGGAACAGCCGCGCGGAAGTCTCGGCGGGGTCGTTCACGCCTTCGTCGGTGACCGGGATCACGGCGTCGTTTGTGCGCAGGGCCGCGGAAACGGCCGTGCGAACCGCGGCGATCACGTCGAATTCGTTGCGGAACCTCACTTCACGTTTGGTGGGATGGACGTTCACGTCGACGGATCCGGGCGGCATGGTGAGAAAGATGAGCGCGGGCTGGAAACGTCCGCGTTCGAGCATGGGGCCGCATGCCTCTTTGATGGCACGGTAGACCGGCGCGGATTCGACCGGGCGAGCATTGACGAAGATGCGCTGTTCGGCGCGGGAATTGCGCGTGAAGCCGCGGCGGGCGATGAACCCGTTGACCGTGATGCCGCGTTCGGTCCGTGAGAACGGCAGGAGAGCCCCGGCGTATTCGCGGCCGAAGAACTCGGCGATGCGGGGCAGGATGGACGGCGCGGCCGGCGTGGAGAGCAGGATGCGGCCGTCTGCTTTCAGGACGAACGCGACGTCGTGATGCGCCAGGGCGATGTTCGAGAGTGTCTCGACGATGTGCCGTTCCTCGGTCGCCACGGTGCGGAGGAAGCTTTTGCGTGCCGGGACGTTGAAGAAGAGGTCGCGGGCCGTGACCTCGGTTCCGGGCGGGCATCCGGCGGGCTTCTCGGAGACGGACTTGCCGCCCGCGATGAAGACTTCCACGCCTTCGGGCGTTTCCCGGCGGCGCGTGCGGATGGTGAGGCGCGTCACGGCGGCGATGCTGGGAATGGCTTCGCCCCGGAATCCGAAGGAGGCGATGTCGAAGATGTCGGCCTCGGAGGATATCTTGCTGGTGGAATGCGGGTCGAGGCAGAGCAGGGCGTCGTCGGCGTCCATGCCCTCGCCGTCGTCGGCGACCGAGATGGAACGTCGTCCGCCGTCCTCGATCGTGACGGTGATCTTCAGGGCTCCGGCGTCAAGTGCATTTTCCACGAGTTCCTTCACGATGGACGCGGGGCGTTCGACGACCTCGCCCGCCGCGATCTTGTTGCAGACCTCGTCGCTCAGCTGTCTGATCTTGCTCATGGCCCGGTCTCCGGGACGGACGGTGCGGACGGAAGCGTTTCCGGCATGGGCGACGGCAGCAGGAAAGAGAGACGTTCATCGTAGTATTCCGCCTCGCGGATTCGCCCGGAAGAGCGCAGAAGTTCGGAGAGGAGACAGTTGATCTCCACATCGTCCGGGTAGAAGAGAAGCAGAGTGCGGAGGATGTCCTCTGCGTGTTTGTCGTCGCTGTCGGCCATCAGGCGCCGCACCTCGACGATGTTCTGCTGGATGTTCGGACGGGAGGCATTTTCCGCCTCGCGCGAGACGGGGAAGAACCCCGGGAACAGGAAGTCATCGGAGAAGACGATCGGATCGCGTGCGTTCAGTGTGACCGTAAAACCGGAGTTGTTCCGCGCATCGAACACGTCCTCCTCGGCCTTCATCCTGTAAATGGAGATCACGATGACGGTCGTGAGGATCACGAACGCCATGAAGATGATGAACGGGGCCATGTCGTCGGACGTTTTGTCCTTTGGTTTTGCGGGACCGGGAGGCACGTCATGCCTCCTTCCCGGCCGTCATGCAGGGCGGGAAATGGCAGGCGCAGGCATGGCCGGGGGCGAGCTCGCGAAGCTGCGGAGGTTCCTCGCGGCACAGACGGCGCTGTTCCTCCGTGAGCGTGTCGGCATGGTCGCAGCGGTCGCAGAAACGGCATCCGCGTCCGAACTTGTCGGGGGAGGGGACGGTGCCGCGGATGGTGCTGAGGCGGTTGTGTTCGCTGCCGAGGACGGGGACGGCGCGGATGAGCGCGGCGGTGTACGGATGCTTCGGATGCGCGATGAGTTCGGAGACGGGCGCGGTTTCGATGATGCGTCCGGCGTACATGACGGCGACGCGGTCGGCGAGCTCGGCCACGATGCCGAGATTGTGCGTGACCAGGATCACGGCCATGCCGCGGTCCTTCTTCAGAGAGAGGAGGAGGTCGAGGATCTGCGCCTGAATCGTCACGTCCAGCGCGGTGGTCGGTTCGTCCGCCACCAGGATGGACGGCGAGCACCCGAGCGCCATGGCGATCATCACGCGCTGCTGCATGCCGCCGGACATCTCATGGGGGTACTGCTTCGCGCGGTTCGCGGGATCCGGGATGCCGACCTGGCGCAGAAGCTCGACGGCTTCTCCGAACGGATCGGCAACGTCGCGGCGATGCAGCCGGACGGCCTCGGCGATCTGGTCGCCGACGCGGAAGACCGGGTTCAGGGAGACGGACGGCTCCTGAAAGATGTAGGAAATGCAGCCGCCGCGCACCTGGCGCAGATTGCGGTCGTTGAGCTTGAGAACGTCCGCCACGCCGCCTTGTTCCGGGCCGCGGTCGAGCAGGACTTCGCCGGAAAGCACGACCGGGGGTTCCGGCAGAAGCCGGGCGAGCGACATGCAGGTCACGCTTTTGCCGCAGCCGCTTTCGCCGACCAGGGCAAGCATTTCGCCTCGTTCGAGCGAGAACGAGACGTCCGTGACGGTGGGCAGGAGTCCGCCGTCGGAGCGGAACTGAACGGAAAGATTTTTAACGTCAAGCAAAGGCATGGTCCATCTCCGGAAAATCGATGCTAATAACATACAGCGTGAACAGCGGAAATCAATCATGAAAGGCAAAGAAACACCAAAAAAAATCCTTGAAAATATTCTTGACAAGCGCGCGAAAACATGCTATATTGCCGTAAACGTGTTGAATACGACTCCATCTCAAGTTCAAAGCCATAATCCGAATATGAACCTGTCCAGACTCCTTCTGTTTGCCGCATTGCCGTTCGCCGGACTTGTCGCCTGCAACTTCTCCCGGACCTCCGCCGGAAGCGCCGCAGCCGCCGTCCCGGAGGACGCTCTGATCCTGCCCGCCTCGCAGGGCAAATACGATTTCTCCAAGCTCAGGATGGAAAAGCTCGGACGGGGCCTCATTGCGGTCCGCAGGAACAAGGACGAGGTCTTTGTGACCTGGCGCTATCTTTCGTCAGATCCCTTCGACGTCGCGTTCAACGTCTACCGCGACGGCAACCGCGTCAATGTCACGCCCGTAACGATCGGCACGTATTTCATCGACCGGAACACGGGCGGCGGCGCCTACACGGTGAAGCCTGTCGTGAACGGGCGCGAGACGGGCGAGGAAAGCGCGGCGTTCACCCTGCCCAACAAGGCCCCGGAGGGCTGCATCAACATCGCGCTCGACAGGCCCGCGGACGGCGTGACTCCGTCCGGAGAGGCGTACGCGTACTCCCCGAACGACGCTTCTGTCGGCGACGCGGACGGCGACGGGGAATACGAGGTCATCCTGAAGTGGGATCCGTCCAACGCCCGCGACAACGCCCACGACGGCTACACCGGAAACGTGTATTTCGACTGCTACAAGCTCGACGGCACGAAACTCTGGCGCATCGATATGGGCCGCAACATCCGCGCCGGAGCGCATTACACCCAGTTCGTGGTGTACGACCTCGACGGCGACGGCATCTCCGAACTCGTGATGAAGACCGCCGACGGCACGGTCGACGGTACGGGCAAGGTCATCGGCGATCCGGAGGCGGACTGGCGCGAGAAGGGAAGCGACACGGCGCAGCTGCCCGAGGCCGATTTCCGCAAGACGGGGGCGAATCCCGCCGGGACTCGCAACATCGGCCGCATCATGAGCGGGCCGGAGTATCTGACCGTGTTTTCCTGCAGGGACGGCGCGGCGCTCAAGACCATCGACTACGAGCCGCCCCGCGGAGACGGCATGGCATGGGGCGACAATTACGCCAACCGAAGCGACCGCTATCTGGCTGCGCTCGGGTTCTTTGACGGCGAACACCCCAGCGTGGTGATGTGCCGCGGGTACTATGCCCGGGCGGCGCTGGCCTGTTACGACTGGGACGGCAAGGACTTGAAGACGCGCTGGTGCTTCGACACCGCGAAGGACCCGCGCTGGAAGGGCTACGAGGGGCAGGGCAACCACAATCTGCGCGTGGGCGACGTGGACGGCGACGGCAGGGACGAGATCGTGTACGGCTCCTGCACCATCGACGACGACGGGACCGGCCTCTACACGACCGGGCTCGGACACGGCGACGCCATGCAGATGACGCAGTTCGCGATGGATATGCCCGGCCTTCAGGTGTGGTGCTGCCACGAGAACAGGCGCGACGGCGTGACGCTCCGCAATGCCGCCGACGGAAAGATCATTTTTCAAGTCAAAAACAACAGCGACGCCGGCCGATGCATGGCCGCGGATGTGGATTCCGTGAACCCCGGCCTCGAAATGTGGGCGTGGTCCGGTCTCGGCATGCGGAGCGTGAAGGGCGAGACCGTGGCGGCCAATCCGCGCAACATCTCCGTGAACATGGCGGTGTGGTGGGACGGCGACCTCTGCCGCGAACTCCTCGACAGGAACCGCGTGTCCAAGTACGACTACGACAGCGGCTCGTTCTTCACTATGATCTCGTTCGACGGCTGCGACTCGAACAACGGCACGAAGGCAACGCCGTGCCTTCAGGGAGACATCTTCGGCGACTGGCGCGAGGAGGTGCTGATGCGCACGGCCGACAACCGCAATCTCCGTCTGTACGTCTCGACCATCCCGACCACCTACAAGTTCCACACGTTTCTGGAGGAACCCGTGTACCGGTTGAGCCTCGCCCTGGAGAACATCTGCTACAACATGCCGACGCAGCCCGGATTCTACTTCGGGCCCGACCTCTTCGGGTCCGGCGCGTTTTTCCGCGGGACCTACTTCCCGAAACTGGCTCCGCTTCAATCCCCGCAGACCGCGGGCTCCGCGAAATGATCCCCGTCCCCCGAACGAACCACCACTGAGGAGACCGAATGATGATGAAACGATTCTTTTTCGCCGCCGGATTGGCCGCCGCCCTGGCGGCTGTCCCGTCGCAACCCCTTTTCGCCCAGCGGCAGCCGCCGACGGAGATCGCCCCGCCGACCAAGTACGATTTCACGAAGCTCAAGCGCGAGAAGCTCGGGCGCGGCGTGATCGCGGTCCGGCAGAACGCGGACGAGGTATTCGTGACCTGGCGTTATCTCTCGAAGGACCCGAGGAATGTGTCGTTCGATGTGTACCGCGACGGGAAGAAGCTCAATTCCGAACCGATCACGGATGTGACGTATTTCATTGATAAGAACAACGGCGGCGGCGTGTACACGGTGAAGCCGGTTAGGATCATGCTTGTCCGCTCGATATATAACAGTTATGGCGACTATGCGGGAACCGACACCATATATACGGATATTGACGAAACGTCCGCGTCATATACTCTGCCGGAAAACGCCCCGGTCGGATACGTCGACATCCCGCTGGACAAACCCGCGGACGGCACGGACCCGAACGGCGAGAAGTACACATATTCTCCGAACGACGCGTCGGTGGGCGATGTGGACGGCGACGGCGAATTCGAGATTATCCTGAAATGGGATCCGTCGAACGCGCACGACAACGCGCACGACGGCTACACCGGGAACGTGTATCTGGACTGCTACAAGCTCGGACGCGCGGAAAAAATGTGGCGCATCGACCTCGGAAAGAACATCCGCGCCGGAGCGCACTACACGCAGTTCATGGTGTACGACCTGGACTGCGACGGCATCGCGGAAGTCGTCTGCAAGACCGCCGACGGCACGGTCGACGGCACGGGCAAGGTGATCGGCGACGCGGACGCGGACTATCGGACTCCGCAGGGCCGCATCCTGACCGGACCCGAGTTCCTGACCGTGTTCTCCGGCAAGACCGGGGCCGCACTCGAGACGATCCCGTACGCCGTCCCGCGCGGCAACGTGCGCGACTGGGGCGACAATTACGGCAACCGCTGCGACAGGTTCCTGGCGGCGGTCGGCTACCTCGACGGCGAACGCCCGAGCGTCATCATGTGCCGAGGCTACTACACGCGGACCTGTCTCGCGGCGTACGACTGGGATGGCGAACACCTCGTGAAACGCTGGACGTTCGATTCCAACGAGCCCGGCAACCGCGCTTATGCTGGGCAGGGCAACCACAATCTGCGCGTGGGCGACGTGGACGGCGACGGCAGGGACGAGATCGTGTACGGCTCCTGCACGATCGACGACAACGGCAAGGGACTGTACACGACCGGGCTCGGACACGGCGACGCCATGCACCTCACGCAGTTCGCCTGGGATATGCCCGGACTTCAGGTCTGGTGCTGCCACGAGAACAAGCGGGACGGCGCCACCCTGCGCGACGCCGCCACTGGGAAGATCCTGCATCAGGTCCGGCGCAATACCGATGTGGGACGCTGCATGGCCGCGGACATCGACCCGGCCAATCCCGGCGTCGAGATGTGGGCGTCCGGCATCCCTCCGCAGACAGTGAAGGGCGAAACGCTCCCCGGCAACCCGCGCGGACTCTCCGTCAACATGGCAGTCTGGTGGGACGACGACCTCTGCCGCGAACTGCTTGACGGAAACATGATCAGCAAGTACAATGCCGCGCAGGGGACCTGCGAGCCGCTGATGCGCTTCGACGGGTGCTCCTCCAACAACGGCACGAAGTCCACTCCGTGCATTCAGGGCGACCTCTTCGGCGACTGGCGCGAGGAAGTGCTGATGCGCACAGACGACAACAGCCGCCTGCGCCTGTACGTTTCGACCATCCCGACCGCGTACCGGTTCCATACCTTCCTGGAGGATCCCGTGTACCGCATCAGCCTGGCGACCGAAAACGTCGCGTACAATCAGCCGACGCAGCCGGGGTTCTACTTCGGCCCGGACCTCATTTTCAAGGCCGCGGCTCCGGGGCGGGACGTGCTGTTCCGCGGGACTCTGCTCCGGCTGTACGTGCGCTGAGCGCCGGGCTTTCGGACTGGCCTTCTCCCCTGAAAAAAAGAGATCCCCCCGCGAACGGAAAACGGACGCGGGGGGATGAAGAGACTGTCTGCCTTATTCTTCTCGTGGAGATTCTTCCATAGCTTCCTCCTGAGCCGGGATCCGTTCCTGAACATCTTCCTTCGCTTGTTCCTGCGGCCGCGCTTGCTGCTGTGCCTGTCTGTTGTTGCGCGAGGCGCGCTGCTGCGCCCGCTGCTGTTCGCGTTCCTGCGCCTGGCGTCTTCTCTGTTCCGCCTGTTCTTCGCGTTTCTGCCTGCTCTGTTCCTTCTGCTGTTCGAGTTTCTGCCTTCTCTGCGCTTCCTTCTGTTCGCGTTCAAGTCTGTCCTGCGCAGCCTTCTCTTCACGCTGCTGCCGGATCTGTTCCCGCTGCTCTTCGATCTCCTGCTTCCTCTGCGCTTCTCTCTGTTCGCGTTCGAGCTTTCTCTGTTTCGCATCATCATCTTCTTCTTCGCTGTACACATTCTCTTTGTTCCGTTCACTGCGGATGGCGGCGTTCGAACGTGTGATCCTGATGGAGTTGACATCGGTGACAAGGATGTAGACCAACGCGCAAGACGTGCAGAGCATGACGATCATGAAATGCTTCCGGAGATCATTTCCGATCTTTTCCAGCATCGCCTCCCGCTGTTTTCCCTGGGATGTGTATGCGACGGAGCTGAGGGAATTGTAGTAGGAGAAGAAGCAGTCCGGGACGAACAGGATAATCACTCCCCAGAAGGGCACTCCGAGCGTTCCCGAGATATCGAACCTGGTCAGGATCGCGGCGATCACGGTGCATACGATCAGAAGGATCCCGAACGCTCTGAGCATGACCCTCTTGTTGAAGAGGGATCCCTCGCGGGTGGGAAGGAAGTCCGTCGTGTTCGCGGCGCAGAAGATGTAGTTCTGGCAGATGAAGAAAACGGTCAGGAAGAGCAGGATGTAGACGGACAGCATGAAAATCAGCAAAGCGAAGAAGCATGCCGCGGCGATGGAGCCGATGACCCCCATCGCATCCGGGTGTGCCTCGTAGAATCTTGTTCTCCCGAAAGAGTCCGTCACCTTGTAAATGACCGGCCTGTCCGCTTGCTTCGCGGTTTCCGTGACGGTTTCCTGTGCGACCTCGTGCGACATGGTGAGCGCCCGGAACACGCGGGAACTGTTCACCTTTTCGCGCATGTATTCCGGCGTCAGGGCGATGATGTACAATCCGGCAAAGACGAAAATGAGGATGAACGGGATGAGGAAGGAGGGAACATTCCGTTCATACAATCTAGCGCCGAGGAGCATGACTGCGAAAATGAGCAGGAACGTCACGGAGCAGCCGTGTTTTTCCGAGGTGGTGAACCCGGGGAACGTGAGGGTGCGTTTTGTCGCGGCGTTCAGATATTCGATATGGCCGTTCAGCCGGTTCAGGACATTCGGGCTGGACGGACCGTACGATGCGGCCTCCATGATCCTTTCCCGGATCCTGTTCGCGAGCTGCTTGTTTTCGATGGGCGGGTAATCGTCAAGTTCGGAGCAGATGTCCATCGCTTTCCCGTCCGCGTCCCGGTCCGGATTCGGCGCCAGGGCACGGATGGTTTCCGGGGTAAAGGGGGTCAGGCGTTCTTTATACTCGCGGTAAAGCGTGCGTATGACGTAACTCATGCTGGCGATGTATGCCAGAAGGATCAGCGACACGAGGACGAGGAGCCAGTAGTCCGTTTGCAGCTCGGAGTCCTCTTCCGAGGAGAACAAACTGGTGATCAAATCCGCGAGTGCGTTTCCGGCGAGCTGGATTTTCCGGTTGGGAGACGAGCCGCCACCGTTTGCCAGCGAGGATAAAACGGGGAGATTGGAGAGAATCACATGGAGATGGATCAGAGCGGCAAGCATAAACCCGGCCTTTCGAATCGTGGAGAGGACTCCGTTTCTTTTGTTTTCTGATTTCGCGTCTTTCTGAGCAAGGCCGCAAACGACCCGGTACGGGGAGGCATGCGTATCTTTGTTCGGTAAAGCGGACTTGTCAAGAGATAATATAGCGCACGGGAGGGAAAAGTCAAGAAAACAACA
>Ga0310696_10004350_pt1 | contig 17379 bp, 13 predicted proteins | sample AusTroGonzalo_MG_4_FD_203885 | JGI IMG/M metagenome (GOLD analysis project Ga0310696, IMG submission 203885) | Bovine rumen microbial communities from tropical cattle in Woodstock, Queensland, Australia - Gonzalo_02 (v2) (version 2) | ecosystem: Host-associated > Mammals > Digestive system >...
ATCAGTTTTTTATTTGAACTATCTGAGAATATGAAGTAGTTCTAGTTAAAAGTTGAATCTGAAAAGTAAATGCAGCTATTGCTGCTCAGAGATTAATATCAGAATTCAAAGTTGAATTGATTATTAATACATGACTTGCTTGAGCTATAAATAAATCTTTAAATATGTTAGATTTTGTAGTTTCCAAGGATGCTGTATATCATGATTTTGACTTTACTGAACTATGATGTAAGCCAACAGAAATTCCAATGATGGATACTTCAGCTTTCCCTTGAGATTTACAGTGGAGAGAAAAAATTATTAAATGTTTTGAAAAAAATAAAAATTCTGAATTTTTCTCTGGTCATAAGATTATTGAATGAAGAATCGCTAGTTGAGATCAGTTTATTGCAGATAAAGAACTCAAACAACATATTATAGATGTTTGTAATCCAGATTGCGTAGAAATGGAATGAGCATCTATCGCTCATGTTTGCCGATGTAATAAGATTCCTTTTGTAATTATTCGTTGTATGAGTGATAATGCAGATGAAAAGTGAGCTGATCACTTCACATTTAATACTCAAATAGCTGGTAAAATATCAGCTACATTAATCAGTGAAACCCTGAAATGAGATAATGATTAAAATTTTCTTTCCTTGAATTTTCTATATGAAAAACTAATCATATCGTAGTTACCTATTTATCATAATTTTCCTAAACTATGAAAAAAATCTGAATTATCTGAGCTATGCAAGAGGAGATTGATTACCTCATTGAAAGTATGAAATCTATGGAACAAAAAGGTGAATTTTTTGTTTGAACTATCTGAGAATATGAGATAGTTTTAGTTAAAAGCTGAATCTGAAAAGTGAATGCAGCTCTCATGACACAGACATTAATCAAAGATTTTCAGGTTGAACTAATTATTAATACTTGAATCGCCTGAGCTATGCATAGTGGCCTGAATATGCTAGATTTTGTAGTTTCTAAAGATGCAGTTTATCATGATTTCGATGTAACAGCTTTTGGTTATAAACCTACACAAATCCCAAGAATGGAGACTTCATGTTTCTTAGGAAACGCAGAACGAAATCAAAAAATAATTAAATGTTTTGAAAAAATTCAGGATTCAGATTTATTTAAAGGTCATAAAATTATTGAATGAAGAATCGCTACTTGAGATCAGTTTATTTCAGATATGGAAACTAAACAACATATTATTGATATTTGTGATCCAGCCTGTGTAGAAATGGAATGAACGGCTATCGCACATGCCTGCCGATATAATAAAATTCCATTCGTAATTATTCGTTGTATGAGTGATTGTGCTGATCAAAAATGACATGAAAAATCTGAATTTAACGAACATTTAGCCGCGAAAATGTCAGCCACATTAGTTAAAGAAGTATTAGAATGAGATAATAATTAATTCTTTCTTTCCTTGAATTTTCCAAATAAAAAACTACCATTCAGTCAGATTTTTTCTTAATTAAAATTACATTAAACAAAATAATGCCATTTGAATTAAAATCAGATTATAAACCAGCATGAGATCAACCAAAAGCAATCAACCAGATTGTGGAAGCTTTTGAAAATTGAAAGAAAAATATCACATTACTCTGAGCTACATGAACGTGAAAGACTTTTACCATGGCAAATATCATCCAGAAAGTTCAGAAACCAACTCTCGTAATTTCACATAATAAAACATTAGCAGCTCAGCTTTCTACTGAATTTAAAGCATTTTTCCCAAATAACGCTGTACATTATTTTGTATCATATTTCGATTATTATCAACCAGAATCATATCTTCCATCTTCATGAACCTATATAGAAAAGGAAGCAACAATTAACCAAGAAATCGAGATGTATAGACTAGCAACTATGGCTAGTTTGCTTTCTCGTGATGATGTAATTGTGGTTGCTTCTGCATCATCTCTTTATGGTCTATGACAGAGTAGATTCTTCCAGGAAAATATGCTTCAACTCAAAGTAGGGCAGTCCTACGATTTCAAGGAGATTAAGCATCAATTATTACATATGCAATATAAACCTGTTCATGGAAAGATTGAGCCATGAATGTTTGATTTGAAATGAGAGAGATTAGATATCTATTCTTCTACAGAAAGAGTCGTTTATCGCTGTTTCTTTGATGAAGATACTATCGAAAGGATTGAAATCCGTGATTCTATCACATTTGAATTAAAATCTCAGGCTAATCAGGTTATTCTTTGGCCTGCTACACAATATTTACAGGATACAAATGATTTAGAGACTATTCTTCAACAGATAGATTTAGAAAAAGAACTCAGAATTAAAGAATTTGAAAAAGCCTGAATGTTAGTCGAAGCTGAGAGAATCAAAAAACGTGTGGAATATGATTTACGTATGATTCGTGAAACTTGATTCGTTAATGGAATAGAGAATTATTCATTATATTTCGATAAACGTTTGCCAGGTGAAGCTCCAAACACGATTTTTGATTACTTTCCAAAGGATTTCTTATTGATTATAGATGAATCTCACATGACAGTTCCTCAGTTGAATGCAATGTCGCAGTGAGATAGAGCTAGAAAAAATAATCTGATTAAATACTGATTCCGTCTTCCATCAGCTATTGATCATCGTCCATTACGTTTCGAGGAATTGGAAGTTACTCTATGATGGAAAGATTTAGATGAAATTAAACTAGACCAAGCTGCTGATAATCTAGACCTCGTTTCGACTACGCATTTACAGGTTATCGAAGGTCAAGAAAAAGCCTCAAAATGAAAGAATGAATCGTTAATAAATAAGGAGGCTCGTGCAGAAAATCAACGTGCTAATCTTAAATCAAAGATAAAAGACCAAGCGAAGTCAATCTTCCTTTCAGCTACTCCTGCCGAATATGAATTACAGCTTTCCGATGAAGTGGTTGAACAGATAATTCGTCCAACATGATTGCTTGATCCGATTACTTATGTCTATCCGAAATCATGAGATTATGCTCATCTGATGGGTAGTGTAGATAAGTTATTGAAGAAAAAGCCTCAATTGGAGATGTATCTAAGCGATAAAGAATCTAAAAAAGATGAAAAAGATATTCTGAAAGATTTGTTTGAGTGAGATTCAGATTCTTGAGATTAGTTTGTATTTACAGCTAATATTGATAAAAATAAATACTGAGTTTATATATAAATAAAAACATCACAAATAATGCATAGAATAAGAAAATTAATATGAATATTATGTATACTCTGAATCGTATTTTTTATTATTTGTGATGAAAAATGAATTAAAATCGAGTGGGATAAAGACCATATAGTTTTGCATCAAACGGCAACCTCAGAATCAAATACTTCTAAAAATATAGCATATAAGACATCGGATATAATCCATATTTATCCAGGTTTTGAGAATCCTAAGAATTTACGTAGAAGTAATGGATTGGATTTAGAATATATAGCTAAACTGGAAGAAGAAAAAGTATTGGAACAGGAAAGATTAAAAGCTCAAGAAAAGGTTTATACATGACCTAGTTTAATTTCTATGAATGATGATACTATATCTAGTGTTTTTCAGAGAAATGAAACTAAGGATGATGAAACAAAAACAGATGAAGTTTCTCTAAATAATACAGAGAATAAAGATAACTTACCAACAACAATAAATGAAACTTGAAATATTCAGAAGCCAACAAATAATACTACTTGAGAAACAAAACAGGAAGTTAAGCAGGAAGTAAAACAAGAAATTAAACAAACAACATGACCAGAAACTAAAGTGAAAAATAATTCATGAAGCCAGGAAACTGCATGATTTGTTGATAAAACTTGAGAATTTTCTACTCGTCATACAATCAAGAAATATGAACATAATAAAGAAACATTAAGTTTGAATAAATGAATAAAAAAAGTCATCACAAATGATGATATCAAGGAGAATGACTCAACTTTGTACAAAAATTCTACATTAGTTAAATTATATCCATGATTCTCAAATCCTAGAAATTTACGTCTCGGTGCTGGTATAGATGAAGAATTCTTAAAGAAACAAGAGGAATTGCAATCTTCTACTATTATTTCATTATCTGATAATGAATCTACAACAAGCGAAAAATCTGAATCTCCAATAGAAGATAATTCAGAATATTCTGGTACTTGAAATATAACTGAAGATGTAAATGAAGAGAGTAATATTGATCTCATAAAAATAGATAAACCAAATTTATCAACATCTTCAGTAAATTTGAGTCAATGAAAAGAAATAAAGACTACAAAAATCGAAAAATATAATATTTCAAAACATTTTTCATCATTGAAGAAAGGTGTACCAATGAAACAAAATTTTATAATTGAAAATACTATAGAAGAAACTCCAACAAACTGACTTTCAGATCCAGTGATAGAAAGTTTATTGGAAAATGAAGAGATCGATATTGATGTGCTTGAAAGTGAAAATGATGAGTTTTTGCAGAAAGTTTTCGATGAAACGAGAGATACATCTGTAATGAATCTAATTGTTGAAAATTATTTGAATGAATATCAATTCGTAAAAGCTAAGAGATTTATAGAAAATCTTCCTGAAATGTATAGGGATGAGCTTAAGCCATCGCTTAATTTACGTGTTGTATTTAATTCATTTGCCCTGACTTCTAAAAGTATAAAAGAAACCTTGACTTCATTAATTCAGAATTACGTTTCTAAAAACGAGATATCAGAAGAGGATAAAAATCGATATCTATGAGTTATAGAATTAATGGATAGAAATTATGATAGATTCTTTGAAATCTCTGAATGATTTAAATCTGAAAAAAATAAAGCATTTGCATCTAAACTTCAATGATATAAAGATCAAATTTCTAAACAAATGTGAATGCCAGAATACTACTTTGATACTTTAGTAGCTCTTGAATTATTTAATCAATGACTATTCCAGCCGGCAAAAGTATTGGCACTTTATTCATTACAGCAAAATTCAAATTATATATTACCTTACCAGATTCTTGCTTATGCAAATTTCCTTACGAATTCTCGAGATACATCTATTGAATATCTTAGAAAACTTATGGATATTGATCCAAATAATGCTGAAAAATATCGTTTCTTGATGTGAGTTGCTTATTATCGAGATGAAAAATATCAACAATCAGTAATTATGCTATCATTAATAAAAGATGCTAAATTACGTTTGGATGCTGAAAGGTACTTAATTCGTGATTATATAATCCTAGATCAAAAAAATAAATTAATATCAATTTGGAATAAGGTATTATGATATGATGATTTAGTAGCTTCAGATTTTTATACTTATTTCTATGAAGCTTTTTATCGTCCATTCTCAGAATGAGAGAATCATCAAATTTATTCTTTGGATTCAGAATTGGCAAATAAAATGATTCGTGTATGTAGTATAAAACTCTCAGAAGAAGAAAAAGCTGTATGTAATTATTGAATGATAGGTAAAAATGTCGCATTATGACAGTTTGATTGATTGGAAGAATCCTTATTAAAATTAACATCAGAATATCCTCAATGATATCTTTACCAGGCATTATGAGAATATTATATCCAACAGTGAGACTTAGATAAAGCTAAAGCTTATCTATTGAAAGCAGTTTCTATGACAAAAAGAACTCCAGAAGTGGTTCAGATTAAAAAATTATTACAAAATATAATGTAATCGAAAATTACTATCATAAAATATTGTTCAATTCTTCCTTTCTCTCCTCTATGAGATGTCTTATTTTAGATTTTGCTTTTCTTATTCATAATTTCATAAATGCTTGTCTGAATTCCATTTTAATCTTATATAATTTTTGGTTATTATTAACTGGAATAGCATCACAAACATCAATCATATATACTTTATTATCATTTGATATTATTACATTTGAAGATGATAGGAACCTATTGAATATTCTGGTATAAAAAAGAAATCTTCTCTTTCGTATATTCTTTAGGCTATCAATATCTTCTTGAAATCATATGATATCAATTCTTGCATTTTCATCTTTACAATAGGCCATATATCAATCAAATAATTCCAACAAATCAGAAAGTACCTTATCATCAAGATTATGGATATTTACATCTTTAAGAAGTTTTCATTCGATATATTTTTGCTTTATGTAATATGTACCATCATCATTTTTTAGAAGCTGAGTTTCTGGAAGAAATTTTCAGATATATTGCTTCTTCTTTTTTATATTTTTATTTTGCTCCTCAAATGAATAGGGTGTATGAATCGAATCTTTTCTAAAATACTTAAAAATATATCCTTTATCATCAGGTTTGGAAACGTATTTAATAGCTCAATAATTCAGTGTGTTATCAATATCTATTTTATCCATAGAAAAAATATGCTTCGAATAAACATATTATGAATATATTTATTAATATGTCAAATACAATAGAAAGTTTATTCAATCAGTATCTTGTTTTCTAATATATAATTACATCCAAAATTAATCAAATCTTCAAAATCTTTTTTATCTCAGCATGAAAGTCGATAATCTTCCAAAATTTTTCTATATTCCTGATGCTGAGGATATCATCTATCAGGAGACATATCAATTCAAGGAAATTCATAATTCAATAAAAAAGTTAGAGATTCTTTAATTAGATTAAATTGTTGTTTATTTAATTGATTCATAGGATATTCATTTTCATAATATTTATGCGTTTGAAAATGTAATAATTCATGTATAAAACATTTAGTCCAAGCCCTTAATCTCCAGTCTTTTTTTGGTGGTTCCATAGCCCAAATTTCTCAAGTCTCCCAATTGTAGGGTCATCTTTGGCATGTTGTATACCAAAATTGAAAACTTTCATTATAAATAGGCCTTTTAGTTAGGCTTACCATTAATTCAAAAATCTGATTTTTCTGCTTATCTAATTCTATTTTTATTTGTCTTGCTGCATCTTCAATTTCTTCATGATTTTCATTATATTTTTTCTCTAGAAATGGAGCTAGGATTTTTTTGCTTTCTTCAAATGATAATCACTTGATTCTTTTAAAAATATCCTGAGCTTCCTCATCCATATTTTCATATCATCTTCAATTAGTAAAAGAATTCATAGCACACCACCAATTCCATGCATCTTTTTTAATATCATAACTGCTAGTAATCTCAGGTATAGTTCTTTCACTTTCCATACCATGTAAATCTGAAATATTACGCATGATTTTTGGATAATGATATAAAATTAATAGTGATAACTTTTTCAAATCTGAATAGTTTTGCACCTATATAATTGCTCAATTAATACCAATTTTGCTAATCAGTGAGGCATAGTAATTGCTCCAAAAGAAATTTCTTTCAAATCTGAAAATTTATTTTTCAAATCTTCTCTATTTAATCCATAAGGTCATCAAATGATGAATACACAATTCTGAGAATTTATCTCTTTTCAAAGTTCTTCCGTAGTTAATAATTTTCACTCTTTTGCAAGTAAAATCTTTTTATAATTCTGATATTTTTTCTCTATAGTTTTGATTACATATTCAGTTTCTTTTTGGATTACTAATTGATGATTATCATCCTTAAAAGGTTTCAAAGTATCAAAAACTACATCTTTTCACAGACGCTTTTGATATTCTTCTATTGCACTCGCAAAATGCTTATCAGAATCTGAAATATTTAGAATTACGTGCATTGTATGAAAAAATCTAAATCAAATCCCAGTATAGAGAATTTCTAATTTATTCCAAACTCATTTTTCAATAAATCTACTGAATCTAATTTTTCTCGTGGGAATAATTCAACTTGCTTTCCATATTTCTCAACTACTTTACATTCACGACCAAAATGACCATAAGCTGCTGTTTCTTCATAAATAGGGGAGCGAAGATTAAATCTTTTTTCAATAGCATAAGGTCTTAAATCAAAGAGATTTCATAATTTTTTAGCGATTTCTCCATCTGTAAGTCAGATTTTTGAAGTTCCATAAGTATTTACATAAACGCTAAGAGGTCTAGCAATTCATATAGCATAAGAAACCTGAATCAAAACTTTGTCAGAAATTCCAGCAGCAACTAAGTTTTTAGCTAAATAACGAGCCATATAAGCTCCAGAACGGTCAACTTTACTTGGATCTTTTCAAGAAAAAGCTCCTCATCAATGTGCTCATTTTCCACCGTAAGTGTCCACAATAATTTTTCTTCCAGTCACTCATGTATCTCAATTTGGTCCTCAGATTACGAATTTTCCAGTAGGATTAACCTGTAAATCAATCTGGTCGTTGAATAAAGCTTTAACTTTATCTTCTAGTTCAGCTACCAAACGAGGTAGAACGATATTCTTTACATCTTCACGAATTTTATTGAGCATTTCTTCATCTCATGCAAATTCGTCATGCTGTGTAGAAAGAATAATAGTTTTAATTCAGATTGGTTTATCATCGTCTCAATATTCAATCGTAAATTGAGATTTTGCATCTGGACGTAAATAAGTCATCTCTTTTCACTCTTTACGAATTTCTGCCAAAGTTATGAGCAATTTATGTGATAAATCCAAAGTCAAAGGCATCAAATCATCAGTTTCATTACAAGCATATCCAAACATAATTCCCTGATCTCCAGCTCCTTGATCTTCAGCATTTTCTCTTTCCACTCCACGAGAAATATCAGCCGACTGTTCATGCAAAAGTACTTCGATATCGCAAGTATCAGCATTAAATCAATATTCATCTTTTGTGTAACCAATCCTGCGAATTACATCACGAGCCACTTTTTCTACATCTACATGTGCAGTAGATTTCACTTCTCATGCGAGTACAACTTTATTAGTCGTAACCAAAGTTTCACAAGCCACTTTTGAGTGCGGATCTTGAGCTAAATAAGCATCAACAATAGCATCAGAAATCTGATCACAAACTTTGTCTGGATGTCATTCAGAAACTGATTCTGAAGTAAATAGGTAAGTCATCTTCCCCGAGATAAAAAATAAAAATACATTCTGATTCTTGAACGTATTTTTGGATTCGTGAAGTCATTAGACTTCATCACAGCTGAGTAAACTTCTGCGTAAAATTTAATTGTCTTTAGCAATTTTTTTACGTGGTTGCAAGCGATACAAATCCATCCACATTCTGAATCTAAAGCTAATATATTTATTGTATATCAAAATACAATATTTTTCTACTCTCCAGCTTCTATATCAAAATCATCATCTTCAGCGTCAGTAGGGAAGTGATCTTCAACATCATCGTCTTCATCATCATCCCAACTTTCGAAATCGAATTCATCATCTTCATCTTCAATCTTTTTCTTCGCAGGGGCTTTTTGAGCTTTTTTAGCTCTTTTTCTTTTGATATTTTCATCCTCCATTTTCTCGATATCATCCTCAATTCCAAGCATTTTCTGTAATCCCTGATGCTCTTTTAATTTTTGAATCACTTTCTGTTCAATCTGTCTTACTCTTTCTCTAGTAACTTCAAATTCCTCTCAAACCTGTTCAAGAGTATATTTAGGTCCATCAATTCCATATCTCATTTTAACAATTTTTGATTCTCTATCATCTAACATTCATAAAATCTGATCCAAATTAGCTCTAAGAGTGTCTCTCTCGGCTAATTGATCTGGACGTAAAGTATTTCCATCTTCAATTAGATCTGCCAGTGTATCTCTACCTTCATCTCCAACTTCTCTATCAAGTGAAACATTACCAAAAATAACTTCTTCAAGCTTTTTAACTTTTTTGATAGGATATCATAATTTTTGTCAGATTTCTTTACTTGTTGGTTCTCTTCAAAGTTTTTGGAACAATAGAGAATAAGTTTTATTATAAGAATTGATTTCATCAATTAGATGTACAGGAATTCTAACGTTCTTTCACATATCAGCGATAGCTTTAGTGATAGACTGTTTAATCCACCAAGTCGCATAAGTTGAGAATTTGAACTCCTTATCTGGATCAAACTTTTCAATAGCTTTAATAAGTCAGATATTTCATTCCTGAATCAAGTCTGCAAACCCAAGCCTACCTCCAAAATAACGTTTAGCAATAGCAATTACTAATCTTAAGTTTGATTCAACTAACTTTTGTTTAGCTGCTTCATCTCATTTTTTCACTCTTCTAGCAACTTCTTTTTCTTCTTCAGCTGTTAAAAGAGGAATCTTTGAAATATCATTGAAATATAACTTAATGTAATCCTTATACTGCATATCAGGAGGTAAGTCAGTCTTTCAGTATAATGAAACCTTTCAAAGTCTAGATTCTTTCTTTGTTCATTTTTCTTCTTTTTCTACATTATCCAACTCCTCCTCGATAGTGATTACCTTAATTTTTAGTTTATCACACAAATCATAGAATTTTTCCAAAATCCTGATGGATCCTTCCATATTATCGAGTGATGCAATCAAGTCTTCCTCCAAAAGACTTCATTTTTCAGCTCATTTTAAGAGTAAATCCTGCAAATCTTCACTTAATTCAGAAATATCCTCCATGAGGTTTTCATAGATCTTTTTTCTTTCTTCGTTCATATATTATGGGCTATAATGCTAAATAATCACAAAAAATTTTATCACAAAAACTTACCATATCTTAATCTTATATTTGAGGTATTGAGTGGAAGAGCTTTATTGTTAGGTCAAAAGCCTATTTGATATGCCTATTTGCATTCATTTCATAGAAAAAAAGGATACCACATCGAGTACCAAAAGTACTATATATCATTTCATATATAAAAATCAAGTAAAAAAATAGAAAAAAGTCTGATTTTTTTTGATTTTTTTAATGCTTTGGAATATAATTAAACCGATTTATAATTTTAATCAATAAATTATGACAAATATTGAACAACTAAAGAAAGAAACAGATGAAATAAAAAAATGACTAGATGAACTTAAAAATAATGTTTCACTTTCTGAAGCAGAGAAAAAAACTAAAGCAGAAACTCTAAAAACACAAGCAGAAAAAGCAAAAGAAAAGATCCAAAATGAAATTAATGCCTTGGCAGATAAAACAGATGATGAATCAAAAAAGAAAAAAGAGCAAGCTGAAACATTGTTAAATAGTTTTAATGAAACTATGAAATTGTATGAATCAATTTTAAATTCTTCAGAATCAAAAGAAAAAAAGCAAGAAAAAAAGAAAAAAGAAGATAAAAAAGAGAAAGGTGGAGAAAAAGAATGAGATGAAGACGATGAGGATGAAGAAAAATGAATTTTGTGAAAAACATGAGAATGGATATGAGAACAGTGGAGTGATGTAACAAGTTGAGATAAACGAAAAGAAGAACCATGAAAGAATGTTCTTCGTGCTGTTTGATTTTGAGTTACATGATATGCTATATATAAATGAGTAAAGAAATTATGGAACCGAGCTTTTTGAGATGATGATAAAGATAAATCAAAAAAAGAGGATGAAGAAAAGAAAAAAGATGAAGATAAGTCATTTTGGGATAAACCAGTTTGAAAATTTATAAAATGAGCATGAGCTGTATTATGAATATGATCATGAATATACTATGTAGCACATGGATTATATACTAAGAATCGATGATTAAGAGACTTATGGGACTGGGAAAAAGGTAAAAAATTAGATTTTGATGAAGCAATGGAGTATTCAAAATGAGCCATTGCAAATCAAGATAATAAAGAAGGTATGTCTTATGGTATGGATTTAAAATATAATGAAAGTACTTGAGAAATTGAGGCTTATTGAGAAAAAATAAAAATAGATAAAGATAAGAGAAAAATAGAGTGACTCAATGTAGAATTTAAAAAATATGAACATATGATTAGTGCTGCAATATTAACAGCATACTTAAAGAAAAATTATTCGTGAAAATGTACAAATAATAATCCATTCTATTTAAATTGAGATTGGCAGTGAGATGTAAATGTGAGTACATGAAATGGTAGTGAAGAAGCAGCAGATTGAACATGAAATTGAGGTAGAATAGTTGGGGTTACAGCTGGATGAATTGCTTGAATCTTAGCATGAATATATGGTTGATTGAAAGCTTGAGTAGCAGTATGAATATCAGGTTGAGTTGTATGATATGGGGCTGGTCAAGCATATGATACTAATAATATATTACATGATCTTATGCCTGAGCTTGATGATGATTATTGAAAAAAGAATTTCGCTTGATATTTAAATAAAATGGATTGCCGAAAAGCAAGAAATCAAACAGAAGAAGAAGTTACAGAAAGTCCAATAAAAGAAGAAATAGTAGAGTGTATGAATGAAATTCAAAATACAAATAAAGAATTAGCAGAAAGATGATGAAATAGAAAATTAGATGCAATACAAGACCCTAATGATGAAAAGAAGTACACAATTAAAGCATATGGTAGAGATTTCTCTGCTGAAGTAACATGAGATAAATGAAATAGAAAAATCAGAATTATGTGAATATCTGGATGAAATCCTAGTATAAATACAGATATGGAAAAAAGTGGTATTTCTAATTTAGAATTGCCTCTAAAAGAATGATGTTATATGTCATGTTTCCTAGGTTTTATATTAAGTAATAATGATATTATCCAGAAATGAGTAGAATATCCACGATTTGAGTATAAATCTAGATGATTATGAATTAAGAAATGAATATATTTCAATAATGCAACAACTATATCAACAGATTACGATACTCGACTATTAACAGAAGAAAAGTTTAAAAGTAGAATGCCTACATTGTTTCAAGAAAAAAATAGAAACAAATTCATAGAATTCTTAAATGATTGAATAACTGATGATAGTAATATCTCAATATGGAAGAAACCTAAATAATAAATAAAAAAGACATTAATTAATGTCTTTTTTTTAATAAACACTTTATAGTTAAATCTATTTTGATAATCACATAAGCAGTCCATTGTAGAACTCTTGCTCCACATTATCAAGAAACTCAGAATAGTTAGTGATGTATTTCTTAAAAGTTTCTTCTTTATAATTTTTTTCACTTTCATTAACAAATTCTTCTAATTTATTTTTTTTTACAAACTTTGGCATGATATCTAATGCAATTCATTGGATAACATCTCAAATAAAAGCCTTTTTAGTTAAATCTGGATATTGTCCTATCCATTCAGATTTTTGTAAATCATTATAAATTTTATTAACTAGTTCTTTTAGAGTATTCATATTTTATTGGTTAGTATTAAATTAAAAACTTAAGCAGCCATTTTCATATTAATATCTCTCATATTTTGCTTTCTAGTATCCTCAGAAATATTTGTAACATCTATATAATCTTTATAGGCTTTATTAACTTGCTTCATAATATACCTAATAGCAACCTTTTCTCCATCATCGTTAGATTCATCCATTTTTTGCTTTAATTTATCCACAGATTTTTTATATTCCTCATTAACGTCAAATTTTTTAGGAAATCTATTAATAAACCAATCAAATCTTTTTCATGATCCGAATACAGCAAAGCTATTTGCTTGCCATAGAATTTTACGAGCCTTAGTTTCCGTATCTAGAGAACTATCATTTATATTTTTTATTGAATTTCAAATTCTAATCATTTTATATTTTGACCGTCTTTTTAGAACGGCTCTTTCTGAGACCTCTGTTACGGCATCTAAAGCATCCAATTCACCTTTTAAATCCGAATTTTGTTGCTCTAAATCATTAATTTTTTCTCATAATTTATCGGCACTGCGGCTTTCTTGTGATAAATCTATTAATCATTTGTTTACATTTTGATCTAAGTTGAGTCTTTGAGATTCAGATAAGTCCTTTGTTAATTCGTCTAATATATTTGATAATTTTTCATCTTGTGTCTTTGAATCATCCTCTAGAACTCTTAATTTTAATGATTTTATTTTTTCAGTTTTAATAAGCTTGTTTTTAGATAAATAATCAATTGTTAAAATAAAACTAGATTTTGTAGATTCAGAGGCTCCATCAATACTATTAGAGAATCTATCTAATTTATTATTTTTTGCTTTTTCCCCATCACTTTTTCTCTGGTTCGATTCTAAAAACACTTTTCATATATCCTCAGAAACTTTCTTGGTAACATCTTTTAATTTTTGTCATTTAAGGTTTAAACTTTTATTTAAACTTCAATAATCAATTGTATTTAGGTCAGACATCTTATGATGATAAATAGTTAATAAAATTCTTCTGTATAATTATATATCAAATTCTCAAAAAAGTCAAAAAAAATTAGACTTTTTTTGTTTAGATTAGTCTTGTTTTTATTTGAGATTATAATATAATAATATATCTTATTTATTGACTTTATAAGTAGATGAAAAAAATAATATTCTTGAGTATCCTAATTACATCTATTATTATTGCATGATGTGATATAGAACACAATTTTATGGATGTTGATAATCCTAACGCAAAGGAAGATTTAGAATATTATATTTGAAGCTGAAATTTTTCAAATATTAATATAGATGAATTAATTCCAGAAAGTTTATCATGAACACGAAATGATGCAAAATGATACGCAAACAAATATTATGAAAATACATTTGAGTGATACGTAGATAAAGCTAAGGTATTACTTTCTTGAACAACACAAAGACTGAAATGATACTATAATAGTTGAGTTGATGAGCTAAATTTAGTTATAAAAGATAAAGTTGATGAGGCTATTTCGGAAGAATTAAATAAATTTAAAATAAAATAATTTTGAAATTTTAATCAATGCAAAATAATATATTAAAAGAAGAAACTCTTTCACATAAGTTAATTAGTAAATGATTTCGAGCATATATTTTTGTATTATTTATAGGTCCACTGTGATATTTAATTAGATTGTTAGCATCAAATACTTTATCCGTATCTGATGTTTGAATTATTTATTGAGTTGTCAGTTTATTTTCTCTTTTATCGTGTTATAATGATCTTGGATTAACTGAGTCATTGCAATATTTTTTGCCAAAATATCGATTAGAAGGTAAAAGATGACAAATAAAAAATACAATCTGACTTTCTTTTTTTATGCAATTTATAACCTGAATAATAATTTTTTGTTTATTGTTTTTTAACGCTGAATGGTTAGCAATTCATCATTTTCATGCAGTAGAGGCTACAAACGTAATTAAAATTATGTCATTTTATTTTTTATGAACAAATTTAATACAAATATGTGGCTCAATTTTTGTTGCTTTTCAAGATACGTTTAGCTCGGGATTTATGGGATTCTCTAATATGCTTGCCGTATTAATATTTGCTATTGTATTTCGAATATTAGCTAATTTTAATGTTTCATTATTCGCACTGGCACGGATTATTTGAGTATCTGTATGAATATCTATTTGATTAACACAAATTTTCAGAAAGTATAAATATTTGCTAAATTTAGAAAAAGATAAATTAGATAAAAATTTGATTTCCACTCAATTTAAGTATGCTTTTTGGGTGTTTTTAACTTCAAATGTATGAACTTTACTTTGAAATGTAGATCAACAACTAGTTGTAAATAAATTATGAGCAGAATCTTCATGATATTTTACCAATATGCTTTCATTACTGAATATTTTTGTTACAGTTGTTAGTCCATTATTATGATTGCTTTTCCCTATAGCTACAGAACTTTCAACGAGAAAAGAAAAAGAAAAATTTCAATTGCTAGAATCTACAATGTATACACATTTTACGTTCTTAGCACTTGTTATATGATGAATATTCTTAGTATTTGGACAAGAAATTTCTGTATTACTTTATGGAGAAAAGTTTAGATTCTCAGGAGAGTTACTTCAGATTTTATGACCATGTTTGATATTCCAATGTCTAAGTTGGTTGAATTTTAGCCTATTAGCAGGACTTGGAAAAATTAAGGAAAGGTTCAAAATTTTATTGGTTTCTCTAATTATAAATGTTACATGTAATGTGCTAGTTTTGTTTGTATTTAATCTAGATTTGCATGCAGTAATCTCAGTTCTTGCACTATCACGAGTTATCCAATTCATTTGATGATTGATATATATTCGAAAAGAATATCCATTTCATTTTGATTGGAAGTTTTTCTTCAAAAATATTTTGATAATTTGAATTTTATGTGGAATGTTCTATTGGATAAAAAATATTTCAACGTTGTTTTATCCAGACCAGAATAGGTGGCAACTCTTATTTATGCTTGCTGGAATTTGTATGATTTACGTTTGAATAATAGCATGATTCAATCGATGAAAGATAAAATCTTTATTAAATGAAGTGAAAAAAGTTAGAAAAGCTGATTCATAATTTATTCTCCTCACAGATATGCAGATAGATATTTCTCACATTCCACAGCAGCCGTGAGTTTACCTTTTCAAAGATTCAAAAGGGACTATTTTGTATATCTGAAAAGCTAAAAATCTGCAGAAACGTGTTTCTCAATATTTTACCCCAAATTCACTTTGGAAGCAGGAGATGGTAGCTAAAGCGTCAAAAGTGGATTTTTTCGTAGTAGCAAATGAAAGTGAATCTCTATATTTAGAGAATAATTTGATAAAAAAGCATAAACCTTTTTTCAACTGTATGCTAAAATGATGAAATGGTTACACTTATATCAAGTTTTCAGATTCAGATTTCCCTCAAGTTTTGACTACAAGAAATAAGAAAAACGATAAAGCTACATATATTTGACCAAAACATAATACAAAAGAATTAAAAAAACTGATGCAATATTTACGTACAATACTAAAATATCGTACTTGTTCAAATTCTCAGTTCAAAGAATGAAAAATTTGTTCAGATTTCTATTTTTGATTATGTGGTGGATGGTGCGAGAAATGTAAAAATAAATCTGAATTGCCAAAGTTAAAAGATGAATACAAAAATAACCTTCAGATTTTTAGCTCGTTTTTTAAGTGAAATACTAAACCGATTGAAAAAGTATTATTATCTCAGATAAACGATGCAGTAGCGAAACAGAATTTTGAGTGGGCGAGTCAAATCCGTGATATTTATATGCATATCGAAGAATTGGTAGAAAGACAACATGTGGAATTGTGAAAGAATCTCACATGATATGTATTGGCTATAAAAGAGATAGCTTATTCCCACATTTGTGTTCTACTTAATTTCTATGAATGAAAGCTTATAGATATAATTCGTCAGGAAATACCGATTGATGATGGAGATATCTATCGGATAAAATCGTGATTTGAAGCAGAAATAGGAGACTTAAATATTCAAGAATGAAATTCAGCTTTCTCCCTTTTGGCTTATTCAAATAAAGTATCATTCAATAAAGAAGAAAAAGCAGCATTGATAAATATGCTGGAATGATTTTTTGATTCATACGTCATATCTTCCACTTTGCAGTGACCATGATTACATAATCAGTTACTTGAACAATTGCAGTCTCGCTATAAATTCAAGAATTTCCCTAATTGGGTGGAATGTGTGGATATTTCGCATATGAACTGAGATTGGATTAGTGGATGATTATCATGTATCGTTTGATGAATCCCAGAGAAAAAGAAATACCGTAAATATAAAATAAAATCTGT
>Ga0310696_10004351_pt1 | contig 17379 bp, 16 predicted proteins | sample AusTroGonzalo_MG_4_FD_203885 | JGI IMG/M metagenome (GOLD analysis project Ga0310696, IMG submission 203885) | Bovine rumen microbial communities from tropical cattle in Woodstock, Queensland, Australia - Gonzalo_02 (v2) (version 2) | ecosystem: Host-associated > Mammals > Digestive system >...
TCACCACGAGGTCAAACTGTTGGACACCGCCGACCATCATGTCTTCTACGACAAGTTGACTTACATCTATTTGGAGATGCCGAAGTTCAACAAGACGGAAGACGAGTTGGAGACGATGTTTGACAAGTGGCTGTTTGTGTTGAAGAACCTCTCGCGCCTCTTCGAACGCCCGAAGGCCTTGCAGGAGCGCATCTTTGAGCGGCTCTTTGAGCAGGCCGAGATAGCACGTTTCACCCCAGAGGAACGTCGAGGCTATGAGGACAGTATGAAGGTCTACCGCGATATTAATAACGCCATCGCCACGGCAAAACGAGATGTAAGAGCAGATGAAAAACGTGCCACCGCTATAAGGATGAAAGCCAAAGGCTGTGCCGCTGAAGACATTGCCGAAATGACAGAATTATCCATTGAAGAAATAGAAAAACTATAATCCCATCCGTAAAATCCGTGAAATCCGTGGTTAAAAAAACAAATCCACAAAATTCGTAGTTAAATCTCAAATCATCAAATAATCAACAATTAAAAACAAAACAAACCCAACGGACAAAAGAAAGGACAAAACAGATGTGTACGGTAAGCATTGACATAGATGAGACTGCGATTCGGGATTTACGCCCTGAACTGGACACTACAGCAGCCATTCGCCTTTGGGCGCAGGAATTGATAGACCTACGCTTGCAGCAGATGCAGATGGAGGATGAAGAGACAATGGATGTTGAAGAACTGCGTGCCATGTCGCATGAAACAGTTCGGAAGGAGTATGCATGTGACAGGGCTGAAAGCCGGCGGCAAGCACTTAAAAGGGATATGACACCTGAACAATTGTATTCGCTGATTTCAGAGGAAATTGATGAAATTTATGCAAAAGGTTGATTATAAGTATATCATCAAACCTCGAGCATCTCGGAAGGTTTTCTCGTTTTACAGCAATGTGGCGAAGAAATATCGTCACACGTACGACAAGGAGAACTTGAAACGCGACGTGCAAAATGCAGTGTTCTCTATCTACCAGATAGAGCGTACTCTTCTGCGACGCGAGCCGACCCTATCGCGATGGAAGGGCTACCACATGGCGAACACCGACAAGTGGTATTTTGCCTATACCATTGATGGCGACACAATAACCATCGTGGATGCCTGCCACGCCCAAAACATGCACGAAAAAGAATCCTGACCCCCAACTGAACAACGGAATAACTAACAAACTAAAAACAAAACCAACCCAAGGAACATAAGCCATCAACACCCATCGAAAAAAATACAAAAATTAATCCCTTTGCCTCTTGACAAGCATAGGGATTTTTCCGTATTTTTGCACGCGTGAAAATAGGCACCTCCATGATTGACCAACGCGAACGCTATATCAACCCCTACACCGACTTCGGCTTCAAGAAGCTCTTCGGCACCGAGATGAACAAGGATCTGCTCATCAGCTTTCTCAATGCGTTGCTGTCGAAAAGCCAGCCCAAGAAGGTCATTTCCGACATCAAATACCTTCCCTCCGAACATCTCGGGGCATACTGCAACCGTCGTGCCATCTTCGACGTGTATTGCGTGAACGAGAAGGGCGACAACTTCATCGTGGAGATGCAAAATGTTTCCCAAAAGTTCTACAAGGACCGCAGCGTGTTCTACTCCACCTTCCCCATCCAGGAACAGGCGAGGATGGGCGAGGACTGGGATTTTGAGTTGAAGGAGGTCTATACGGTGGGCATCCTCAACTTTGAGTTCAAGGAGGACAAGTACGACAAGGATTGCCTCCACCACGAGGTGAAGCTGTTGGACACCGCCGACCACCACGTCTTCTACGACAAACTGACCTTCATCTACTTGGAGATGCCGAAGTTCAACAAGACGGAAGACGAGTTGGAGACGATGTTTGACAAGTGGCTTTTCGTGTTGAAGAACCTCTCGCGCCTCTTAGAACGCCCGAAGGCGTTGCAGGAGCGTATCTTTGAGCGGCTCTTTGAGCAGGCCGAGATAGCGCGTTTCACCCCTGAGGAACGCCGAGGCTATGAAGACAGCATGAAGGTTTACCGCGATATTAATAACGCCATCGCCACAGCAAAGAGAGATTCCAAAGCAGAAGGCAGGGCAGAAGGCAGGGCAGAAGGCAGAGCGGAAGGCAAAGCAGAAGAAAAACTCGACAACGCCAAGAAGATGAAGGAATTAGGTGCAACCATCGATTTCATCATGCAAGTGACCGGCTTAACCCAAGAAGAAATAGAAAAACTATAATTTAATCCGTAAAATCCGTAAAATCCGTGGTTAAATAATACCCGAAATCTTGAAAATCGCAATTATCAACACCCGTTGAAAAAAACACAAAAATTAATCCCTTTGCCTCTTGACAAGCAAAGGGATTTTTCCGTATTTTTGCACGCGTAAAAATAGGCACAAAAGCATGGAAAAAGAAAACCCCATAGAAGAAGCCCAACGTTATGTCGACAACGCCAAAGATACCCTCAAGAATAATGGCGAACTTGACACAGCCACCCGTCTTTACGGCGACCGGAAATATGTGCGCTCGGCAGGGCACTTCCTGTGGAACGCAGTGCTGATTGTGCTTGATGCCGTATTTCAGGTGAAGACTCCGCGCCGCCGTCATCCTGATATCAAGGTCTATAAGGACGCTGTGGCTTCCCGCGATCGCAAATTGTTGGCCTTGGTGAACAATGGCTACGACACCATGCACATCGCCATGAGCTACGATGGCAACCAAAGCAAGGCCATTTGCGACGAAGGCATCCGCCTCGCCAACGAAATCATAAAGATTTGCTCAAAAATGTTGCCGAAGCAGCAAAATTCCATTTCGTCTAATCCGCAACGAAGTTGCCAAGCTTAATCCGTAAAATCCGTAAAATCCGTGGTTAAAAAACAAATTCGCAAAATCCGTAGTTAAATCTTAAATATCAAATAATCAACAATTAAAAACAAAACAAACCCATGCCGACCATCTACGAATACTTCGGAATTGTCTTCAAGTTCTTCTCCGATGAGCATGAACCGATACATGTCCATGTGCAACGGGCGGGCAAGGAAGCCGTGTTCGAATTGATTATCCAAAATGGCAAACTTGTTGAGATTAGGCAGAGGGAAACTTCGGTCAATACCCTTTCAGAACGCGACACCAAGACAGCTCGCCGTTTCGTGGAGAAATATGCCGACAACATTGTGGAAAAATGGGTCAACTTCTTCATTTATAGAAAAAAGGTTAGATTAACCAAAATCACGCAGAAAATATGAGCAAGAACGTCCTTATGATTATGAGCTTTGTTTGCAACGACGACATTACCGTTGATGTGGTGTTCAATGACGGGACGCGCCAGCACATCGATGTTGGTGCTTTTGTTCGCAAGCACCCACATCCGCAGTATGACAAGTACCTTGACCCAGCCATGTTTAGGAAATGCAAACTGCAATATGGCAACATCTCGTGGGGCAACGACCTTGAATTTCATATAGAAGACTTGCACAACAACCTCATATTTGCTTAAATCTTTGAATCTTAAATAATTAAATCATCAAATAATCAACAATTAAAAACAAAACACTATGAACAAAAAATTTACAAAACTGATTGCAGCCCTCGCGCTGCTGGTCTTCATGACACCGAGTCTGGCGGGGTGGGGACAAACAAGAGCCGAAGTTGTAACTTACACTTTGGAACCAGCTCCAGGTTCAAACAATAGTTACGCTAACAATTGTGATATTACAATTAATGATATTACATGGAACCTTACAGGTAATTCCACACTTACACCTTGGCGCATTGGAGGCAAAAGCCTTGATGGAGAGGACCGTACTCTTTACTCCAAGACAGCCCTTGAGGACAATGTCTCAAAAATTGAAGTGACACATGGCACCGCAAGCGACATTACTGTGAATTCATGGACGGTTATTGTAGCTACAGATGCCAGTTTTAGTAATGTCATCAGCACTTTGACACCTACTTTTGAGGCAAGTACCACGACTACGATTACCAGGCCCAATGGTGCTGATTGGACCAACTGCTACTATAAATTTGTCTATAATGTAACTGTATCATCAACCTCTAACAAATACCTTCAGTTTACCCGAGCGAAATTTTATAAAGAAGAAGGCGCTCCCAGCGACTTCGCCATCACAGGTGATCCTGTTGCTCTGAATTTCGACCTCTACAACAACACTTCGGCACAAACTGTTAGCTACACAAGCTCAAGTACAGGTGCCGTTACAGTAAGCCAAAGCGAATATGTTTCCACAAGTGTTAATGGTAATACGATTACGGTTACTCCTGTGAAGGTAACTCCTTCTGCTCAGACCATCACTGTTAGCCAAGCTGCTGACGGCAATTATGCAGCCGGTTCTGGAACTTTTACAGTTAACATTACTGATAGCACTCCTCAATATACCGTAACCTATAAAGCCAACGGTGGTACTGGAGACGACATTGTGGATATTTACTCCGAAGGTGACAATGTGACTGTGCGTGCAAACACTTTCATTTATACTAGCCATGCCTTCACCAAGTGGACTACCAACCAAAATGGCACAGGCAACGAATACCAGCCTGACGACGAAATCCAAAACATCCAAGCCAATATCGAACTTTATGCCCAATGGGAAGTGAGCTATGAGACGGTTGATGAACTTACCTATGAATTTACTGGTATTTCTGGTACAGGTTATTCAGCATGGAGTGACAAAACAGGTGCTTCTGGAGCCATTTATGCAGGCAGATCTGGAGGTAACTACAGTTCAATTCAATTAAATAGTACATCACCTAATGGCATTGTTTCAACAACATCGGGAGGTAGGGTTACGAGAGTAGTTGTAACATGGAATAGCAACACGGCAAACAGCCGTAGTGTAGATATATATGGTAGTAACACTGCTTATGAAGGTTCATTGGATCTTTATGATGCAGACAAACAAGGCACAAAACTCGGCTCAATTGTTAAAGGAACCAGCACCGAACTGACCGTTTCTGGTGACTACACATACATAGGAATACGTAATTCTGGAAATGCTATTTATATGGAAAAAGTTGAAATTACTTGGTCAACAGCCCCAAGCACAAATCCTTCCATCACGGCCGAAGATGTGAATATTGCATACGATGCCGAAGAAGGCGAAATTGAATACACCATCACCAATCCTGTGGCTGGCGGCAGCATTGTGGCTTCCACTGATGCCCAATGGATAGAAGTTGATGATGCCCCCCAAACCGATGCACAAGGTTCAATTGATTTTATCTGCGATGAAAACTCGAACTTCTATGCACACAGCGCCACGGTTACGCTGACCTACACCTATAGTGATTCGAAAACAACCGTAACCAAAGACATTACGGTGACGCAAGCCTTGAATCCTGAGGGAGTTGGTTCTTCGGCAGCGAATGCTTTCACTGTGTCTGAAGCCATCGATGCCATTGATGAAGTGGTTACCGTTTCGGGTGCCTATGCTAGGGGTACCGTTTCTAATATTGGCACGGCATATAATTCAAGCAACAACTACATTACTTTCGATATGAAAGATGAAGCAGGGGATGATTATTACTTGAGAGCCTATCATTGCGTTAGCACTTCTGATGCTGACGCTTCAGAAGTTGCTGTAGGTGATATTGTTGTCGTTCATGGAGATTTGATGTTATACAATAACTCAATCTATGAATTTGGAGAAGGTTGCCAATTGGTTTTTTTGAAGCATCCTGCTTCCATTACTATTGAACATGCCACAGTTGACGCCGCTGCTGTTGAAACCATGGGTACCATCACTGTGACTTATGATGCAGTCGACACCGAAACTAATACTCCTGACATTATTTGGTACACTAGTGCAGAAGCCACCATTTCCACAGAAGAGCCTGCATGGATTGATGCTGATATCAACCAAACGACTTTGAATGTTGATTATTTGATTGCTGCTAATAACGGTGAAGCCCGCACCGCTTACTTCAAGATTTATGGCATGGATGCTGAAGCCGACGATGTCTATTCCAACCTCGTCACCATCAACCAAGCTGCATACATTCCCACTACCACCTACACTTTAACCACTACTATCGAAAGTGGTCGCCATTATATTATCACCAATAACTCGAACAAGGCTATGGGAGCTCAGAACACAAACAATCGTTCAGCTGTCGACATTTCTATCGATAACGGTGTGGCTACAGTAACTAGTAATGATGTTTACGAGTTCGTCATCAACGGCCCCGATGCGAATGGAAGTTATACCATTTATGATGTGGCCGGAAGTGGTTATCTTTATGCAGCAGGAACAGGTTCAGCGAATCAATTGAAGAAAGAAACATTTAATAATGATGGAGAGAATAGAGGTTTTTGGGAGATTAGCTTTTCTGACAATGCGGCTGTTATTACAGCAAAGACTACTGCAACCGATAGGAAGATTATAAGATATAATAGCTCGAATGCATGTTTTTCATGCTACAGTACAGGCCAAAATCCCATCTACCTCTACATGAAGGACGAGACTACTCCTCAATATGACTTCTACAAGGACATCGCAGCTCACACAGATGCAACTGGTGCTGGAAATACTGACGGATGGTATTTCATCGCTTCACCGCTTGCCAGTGCTTATACACCTGCGGGCAGCATGATTGCTAATAACACCTACGACCTCTATAGACTGAGCGGTAATACATGGGAGAATTTCAAGAATACAGACCATGCAGATTTTACCACACTTCAAAATGGCCAAGGTTACCTCTATGCTAATTCAGCCAATACCACCTTGCATTTCAGCGGTGCCATCAATACATTTACCACTGATAACAATGCAAACGTGAAGAATCTGTCAACAGGTTGGAACCTTATCGGTAATCCTTATAACATCCCGATTTACATCAACAAGCCTTATTATACATTGAATGAAACTCGTACTGCCATTTTGGCTACAGGAGTCAAAAACGTTGCCATTGTTCCTTGCACTGGTGTCATTGTAGAAGGCGGTGAAATCATCTTCACCCCAACATCTCAAAACATCACCTCAATTAACAACGGCAACATCCAAATGACTCTGGCGCAACAAGCCACCAACCGTGGTAATGCCGTCATCATGGATAACGCCATCGTGAACTTCAACGAAGGCAGCCAACTCGGTAAGTTCTACTTCGGCACACAAAACGCCAACCTCTACATCCCGCAAGGCACCGAGGAATACGCCATCGTGAGCAGTAACGGCCAAGGCACTATGCCCGTCAACTTCCGCGCCAACGAGAACGGCACCTACACACTCACGGTCAACCCCGAGAATGTGGAGATGAACTACCTCCACCTCATCGACAACATGACCGGCGCCGACATCGACCTGCTCCAGACCCCGAGCTACAGCTTCAACGCTACCACGACGGACTATGAGAGCCGCTTCAAGTTGGTGTTTGCTAGCAACGGCACTTCGACAAGCTCAGCGACCGACGAGACCTTCGCCTTCTACAGCAACGGCAACTGGGTCATCAACAACGCCGGTGAAGCCACCCTGCAAGTGGTCGACCTCATGGGCCGCATCCTCAGCAGCGAGGCCGTCAACGGCAGCGTCAGCAAGACCATCAACGCCACACCTGGTGTGTATATGCTTCGCCTCATCAATGGAGAGAACGTGAAAGTGCAGAAAGTGGTGGTTGAATGATAGAGATTCCTCTGCGGGGAATGGAGTTGAGAATAATGGTTTAAAGCGGCGGTAGGAAACGTTACGAACAACCAACTTGTTGAAACCGCCGCTGGTAACAATAACAAAAAACTCCATTCCCGCGAAGCGGGAAACTGAACAAACAACAATTAAACAATTAAACGATAAACAATTAAACAACAACATACAACAATGAAAAAACTGATAGTAACAATCGCAATCGCCCTCTGCATGGGCATCACCACCTACGCGCAAGAAGCTTTCACCGGTGCCGATGGCGTCGCCGAAAGCGGCCTCTTTGGCTTTGGCACAAGCTTCTTCAGCAACGGGGAACTCGGCTTGTTCTCTCCAGATTACTACGATTATGAAGAGGAATATGAGGCCTACAACAACTATCCGCAAAACTATGTGGATAACGGCCTCTTCGGCATGGGCGGAGGCAATACGCTCTTCACCAGAAGCAATAGTCTTTTGCTGCCTGGTTCGCATGGCGCAACTGAAGACACCAACGCTCTTCCCTTGGGCAGTGGCATTGCCGTGCTGATGGGTCTTGGCGCCGCCTACCTCGTGGGCAAACGCCGCAAGGAAGACTAAAGAAAGATTTTCTTTTCAATTTTGTTTGTTGGGTCAGTGGCTTCGGCCACTGGCCTTTTTCTGTAAAACGCTTGCGAAATTCCAAGGATTATCCCTATCTTTGCACTTTCAACAAATGAGATAATCCCAAAAATAGGATAATATGATACTCGTAAAACAAGCTGGCGTCTACGTCAACATCCTGAATTGCAGGCTGAAGAAGTATTTGTCCGAGGTGTTCAAGAAGAACAATGTCAACCTGACGGCGGAGCAATACTTAGTCATGGACACGCTTTGGAATGAGGGCACGCTCACCCAGCAGGCCATCGCCTTCATCATCCAAAAGGATAAGAACTCGGTGACGCAATTCATTGACAATTTGGAGAAAAAGGGCTTGGTGACGCGTTCGGTGGCAAAGGAAGACCGTCGCGTGAACAACATCGTGGTGACCCAGGAGGGCATGGCCCTCAAGGATTCCACCAAGCAGTTGGCCATCGACACGATGAACAAGGCGCTTGAAGGCATCCCTGAGGAGGACGTTCAGACTTTTGTCAGTGTGCTGAAAAAGGTTTGTGGCAACATCAGCGATTTCGGGAAGCCGTCAGAAGAAATTGAACTTTGAGGTTGGCTTTTCCACATTTGGCATTATTATTGGATAATTTTTCCCCATTCAAACCGTTGATTTAATATCTTTGCAGACTTTAATTTTCAATGAATATGAAAAAGAGAACCCATTTTATTCTGGTGCTTTTCGCAGCGGCGATGCTGTTCGCCTCATGCAACAAAGGCCCAGGTGAAGGTGGCACTGGCACGGTGCAAGGCTTCGTGAAGTTAGTGCATCATCCCGACAACGACTACACGCTGACCCCCGACACCATGGTGGCCGCCAAGACCGATGTCTTCATCATTTATGGCGATGAGGCCTATTTCGGCAACGATGTCGAAACAGGTGCCGACGGCATGTATCAGTTTGAGTATCTGCTGCCTGGCAATTACACTGTGTTCGCCTATTCCACTTTGCCATCGGGCGAAAAGGTGGCGGTGAGCGAGACGGTCGAATTGGCGCGGGGTGCGATCGTGAATGTGCCTACGCTCTATATCCACGATGGCAAGGCATACGGCACTTCTGTTTTGAAAGGCCGTGTTCATGCTGCCTATTACCACAACGGCAGTTACCGTGGCGAGGGCTGGGCTTGCGAGCATCGTGTCTACATCCGTCGTATGGGTGAGGACATCCCCTTCGACGACACCCGCGTGGGTCCCGATGGCTATTTCGCCTTCCAGAAACTGCAACCCGGCGAGTACGAGGTCTATACGGTGACCCAAGACTTCAACGAGGTTCCCGATTTCGTCTTCCAGACCATCACAGTGGAGGAAAGCGGGATAGTCTATGAGCTTCCGGAACAGTTTGAGATTATTATTAATGTATAATGAAAAAGAACTACGAATTTGACGAATGTAACGAATTGGATTTATTCGTATAATTCGTGTAATTCGTAGTTAAATAAAGAAATGAATATGAAAAAGTTAGTTTTATTATTGGTCTTCGTAGCCATTGGATTCAGTGCAGTGGCCCAGTCAGTCTCAGAGAGCACCATCCAGAAGCGCGAAAACCGCAAGGGCATGGTGCTGAAGGAATGGAACACTGCCGCTGGTGACAAACGTGCCTTCCTCGACCGTGTGACGACCTACGACGAGCTGGGCCGCAAGATTGAGGAAATCGAATATGCCAGCTATGGCCAGAAATGGCGCATCGTGTTCGAGTATCCCGCCAACAGCGACATCACGGCCAAGGTGGTGCGCGAAATCGAATACAACGACCGCGACAAGGTGACCCGAATCAGGAAGTACGAGTACAACGAAGACGGCTCCAAGAAATGCCAGAAGAACTACTATCCGAACGGCAAATTGGAGTCGGTGAAGACCTTCGAATACGTTCCCAAATAAGGCCGTGGAAGAGATTCTCGACATAGTGCAAGGCATGAAGTCCATCACCCTCGATGAGATGAGTGCCGTGAAGCTGATGAACCGCATCGACACGAAATATGTCGTGACGGAGGCGCAGCTTCACGCCATTTTGTTGGGAATCAAAGACAACTACTATGCCCAGGAGGTGGAGGGCAACCGCCTTTCGCCTTACAGCACGGTGTATTACGACACGCCCGACCTGACCATGTACCTCATCCACCACGACCGTCACTTGGTGCGCGACAAGGTGCGCGTGCGTACCTACGTTGACTCCCACTTGACCTTCTGCGAGGTGAAACACAAGAACAACAAGGGGCGCACAAAAAAGAAACGCATTGAGGTGGAACCCATTCCGAACATCTTGGAGAATCCCGAGGCGGCGGCGTTTTTGGCTGAGAAACAACCATATACGGTTAGTTCGCTCAGTCCGCATCTCATCACCATTTTCGACCGTTTCACTTTGGTGAACTACGACAAGACCGAACGCCTCACTATCGACTGCAACCTGCGCTTCGAGAACTTAAGGAGTGGCAATACTGCTTCAATGGCACCTCTCGCCGTGATGGAATTGAAACAGGATGGTCGTGCCCATTCGTTGCTGAAGGATGTGCTCTTTGAATTGAGAATCAGGCCGTTCAAGGTCAGCAAATACTGCATCGGCACCTGCTTGACCCGCCCCGAGGTGAAGCAGAACCGGTTTAAGAAAAAGCTTAGGAGGATGGAGAAATTGCGGAATGAGGAATGTGGAATGAGGAATGTGGAATGAGGAATGCTGAATGAGGAATGAAGAATTTTGAATATTAAATTTTGAATTTTAAATCTATCAATATGAACCTACTACAAATCAACATGCAGGACTTTGATCCTGACATTGCGCGAGAATTTGGCGGCGGTGCCTCCACCATGGATTTCCTCGGCGTGCCGCTCTTCGATGCCCAGAGCCTTTGGACGACCTTGATCCGTTTCGTGTTCAACTTCCTCATCTGCTGGGTCATCATTCATTTCTTTTATTACAAGAAGGCCAACCGCAAGGACTATTATTTCACCTTCATCATGTTCGCCGTGGTCATCTTCCTCATCATCTCGCTGATGGAGAACATGAAGATGAACATCGCCTACGCTTTGGGCCTCTTCGCCATCTTCGGCATGATACGTTACCGAACGGAGACCATCAAAATCCGCGAGATGACGTACCTTTTTGTGGTGATGGGTCTGAGCATCGTCAACGGCATGGCACTCTCGACGAGTTATTCGGAACTGCTCATGGTGAACCTGCTGACCGTGCTGGCGATTTGGCTGCTTGACGGCACGAAGCTGTTGAAACACACGGCCATGAAGATCATCCTCTACGACCGCATCGAGAACACCAAACACGGCAAAGAGGAAGACCTGAAGGCCGACCTCATCGAACGCACAGGCTTGGACATCTCGAAAGTAGAGGTGGGACACATCGACTATTTGCGTGACGTGGCCTTCGTGAAGGTGTACTACAAACCCATTGATGACGAGGTGAATACGATTGATACGATAACTAAGTTGAAGGACTTCGATGCATAGACTATGGCCCATGGCTTATGGCCTATGGCTGCCCCTACGTAAAGGCAAGCCATTGGCCATAGTCATAAGCCATAGTCCAAAAAGGAAAATGAGAAGGTTAATAACCATATTACTATTGTTGTTCACGGTGTCGGCCTTCGCCCAAAGCGAGCGCACGACTGACTTCGGCGGCATCGTCTCGGCTGAGGTTGAGGCGGGCTTGGGCGGGTCTTTCGGCTTGTCTGCAGAAGAGGAGTTGCGCTTCGACCATAACTTCACCCAGTTCGACCGTTGGCTCAACTCGGTGGGCGTGGACTATACCTGCCTGCACAACCGCATGAACATTGGTCTCACCGCCGACTACATCCGCCGCCACAACGACCGAGGTTATTATGAGAACCGTGGCCGTTTGGGTGTGCAGGTGACTTACACGGAGGACTATCGCCGCTTCAAGTTCCAGGTACGCAGCAAGGCTATCGGCACCTTCTTCGACGAGCGCACTGGCGAGCATCGTGTCAATCCGAAACTCTATTGGCGCAATCGTCTGAAGGTGACCTACCAGCCCATGAACAGCCGCTTCAAGTACGCCCTTTCCTCAGAGCTGTTCTGGCTCACCAACGACCCCAAAAAGGGCGGCCTCGACAATTTGCGCACGGTGCTTTCAGTAGATTACCGCTTGGCGCGACAATACACCCTTTCCGCCTTCGTCCGTATGGACAACGACCTTTGGGTGACCGAACCCGTGGACAGATTCTATTTCGGGCTGACATTGAAGGCGAAGTATTGACTAATAAAACCCCAGCATCCAAAGAGGCAACTTAGCACCTACAGGCGATTCAATGTCGTCGGCAAAAATATAGGAATCAGGCAAATCTGCGATTTTGTTGAAGCCACCCTACACCTCTTTCAGTGCCTGGCGTACTTCCTTGTCCGTAATGTTCTCGCGGTCAGTTTTGTCGTAGATGGCGAGCAGGACGATTTCGTTGTTGTCGGTTTTTTGTGCGAAAAGATTAAGGTAGATGACTCGAGCACCACCGCTCTTTCCTCTCCCTTTCGATGTTATGGCCATTCTTATTTTGTAGATGTCGTCGGCTATCTTGGTTCCAGCTTCGGGATTCTTTTCGAGCTCCTTTTTGAGGTTTTCAAGGTCGTCTTTTATCGAGGCATACTTCTTCCTGAGAGCCTTGAATTCCTTGTCGAATGGCGGAATGGTTCTTACCTCGTATTTCATGCTTCGCTCAATAATTCTTCAACGGGACGAGTTTTAATCTTGCCGCTTTTCACGCCTGCGGCCCTGTGGGCTATTTCTTTTGCGTAGTCTGGTTCTGCGCTTTTGGCGGTCTTCACCTTGGTCACCCCATCTAACTTGAGAAAAGCCGCCATCAGTGCGCGCAAGGCGGGGTTGGTGGCATCGTAGCGTACTGTGATTGTTTCCATAATTCGTTTGTTTTGATGCTGCAAAGATAGCTTAATTCTGTCAAATACTTGATAACATAAAGCAAAAAAAGCTCTATTGGTTTCAATTCGGCGAAACTGTTGGCTACAGACAACACTTTTTATCAAAAAATGTTGGTTATAGACAGCGCTTTTCATCAAAAAGTGTTGGTTACAGGCAACACTTAGGCCCCAAACTGTTGAGATTCCCAAGGGAATGGAAATCGTTGTCTATGTTTCCTGCGGCGGCACGAGCCACTTACCAGTTTGTAACATATCCCACCGCCGCTGTATAATTATGAATTAAACTCCATTCCCGAAAGGGAATCTCTTGAAAAGTCTGTTAATACATGTAGCTTGATTATGAACGGTTACTAAAAATAAAAAGGCACAAAAAAGCCATTTTTCAAATAACTTTGCCTATTTTTGTACTCTCGAAATCAATTAAAATCTAAACGATATGAGTACAAAACAATCAATGAAAAGAATCGGCGGCATCAGCCTGATTGTCGGGGTGTTGCTGCTTGGCTTTCTGCCTTCGTGCGGCAAGAAGGAATCGACAACGACTACCAAGGGTTCGAAGACTTATGTCGAACGTATCCAGCCCATTAGCCAGGACTTGCTGCCCTTCTTGGACAGCTACACCTCGGGTGTCATCGCGGCGGGCGAGCCTGTCGTGGTGCGTTTCAACAATCCTGCGATGTTGAAGGTGAAATATGGCGAGGACATTTCCGCCAAGGCCTTCAATTTCACGCCTGCCTTGAAGGGTAAGGCCGTGTGGATCGACGAGAACACCGTCGGCTTCCAGTACGACAACATCGACAAGAACCAGAACTATGTCTGCAAGTTCAAGATGTCGGACTTCGTGGATGTGGGTAGCGACCAGACGCTTGAGTTCGGCTTCGGTGTGCGCCGTCAGAACTTCAGCCTCGTCACGGTGCAACCGCTCTGCACTTCGAACGAGGAGATGAATTACCTCATGCGCGTGGCTTTTGCCGTGCCTGTCGATCAGGATGAGGTCGCTAACCTGTTCGATGAGTCGTTCCGCAAGAGCCATCCTGTGCAGGTGACCTACGCTGGCAACAATGTCTATGACTTTGAGATTCAGAAGTTCCAGCGCAAGAATGCCAACTATGAGGTGGCTGTCGTCCTCGATGGCAAGGCGTTGGATTGCAAGGCCAAGATGGAACGCAGCCTGACCGTGTATGCCAAGGACACCTTTGAGCCGGTGATGTTTGATGTCGACAAGGCGGCCAGCAAAGGCACGTTGCTTTTCTCACAACCGCTGAAGGAGAGCCAGAACCTTGCCGGTTTCGTCGACTTCAATCAAAAATTAGGCTATAAGGCTGACATTAAGGGGAATAAGATTGATTTCTATTTCGACAAGTCGTCCTTGTATAACTACCAATTGGAAGACTTGGTTATGACGGTGGGCAGCGGCATCCGTGCCGAAAACGGTATGTTGCTGCAAAGCGACTATCCGTTTGATTTCGAACTCACTGACAACCTGCCCAAGGTGCGTTGGACGGATGACGGTATTATCATTCCCAATGTGGATGAGACCACCGTCTATTTCGATGCCATCTGCCTTAACTCGGTGACACTGAGGATTGTCCGCGTTTTCGACGACAACATCCTTTCCTTCTTGCAGGACAACGAACTCAACGAGACTTACGGCGTACGCAAGGCGGGGCGTTTGGAGAAGAAGGTGCGCCTCGCCATCGACAATCCGTATGCCAATCAATGGAAGACTTTCCCCATTGTGCTGTCCGATTATATTAAGGTGGAACCTGGCGCAATGTACCAGTTGAGCCTCAATTTCGGTCCCGCCGACTACACTTTCGCTTCTGACGAAATGAAGAACGCCGTGATCGACAATGATGCTAAAGAGGCCGATTACTGGGACGGCGAGAGCTACGACTACAAGGAATACAACTACGATGGCGAGTGGGGCGACCCCAACGGCTACTACTATTACAACTATGTGGAGGAGAAGAAGAACATCGTCGTCAGTGACCTCGCTGTGACCGCTAAGATGGGCCGTAACGACATCGTGGACGTGTATGTTTACCAGATTTCGGATGCCAAACCTGCTTCAGGGGCACAGGTCAAGGCGTACAATTTCCAGAAGCAGGAAATGGCCAAAGGCAGTGTCGACAATCAAGGCCATGTGCAGTTGCAATGCGCCAACCGTCCCGCCTTCGTAGTGGCAACGGACAAGAAAGGCAGCAAGTCGGTCATCAAGCTGAACGATGGCAATGCCCTGTCGTACAGTCGTTTCGACATTGCGGGCGAGGCCGTTGAGAAAGGCGTTTCCGCTTTTGCCTATTCCAACCGTGGCGTGTGGCGTCCAGGCGATGACTTGCAGCTCAACCTCATGCTCAACGACTTGGAAGGCTCCATCCCTGCCGATTATCCTGTCGTCCTCGAAGTGTTGGATGCTACAGGTCGTCTATACGCTAAGCAAGTGAATACCAAGCCTGTGAACGACATCTATTGCTTTACCGTCCCGACCAATGTGGCCGACGAGACAGGTCTTTGGACGGCGCGTTTCAAGGTGGGTACAAGCACCATCACCAAGAACCTCCGTGTGGAGACCGTGAAGCCTAATCGCTTGGAAATCAAGTTTGAACTGCCTGAGGTGGTCAGCCTCTGCAAGAACGAGCGCGTCAACCTGACTTCAAGATGGCTCAACGGAATGAAAGCCAACGGCTTGAAGGCTGAGGTGGATGTGAAGGTGCGTGGCGGCGAGACGGCTTTCAAGAATTTCCCCAGTTATACTTTCGTCAACGAGACCCAGAGCTTTGAACCTCAGGAGCTGACTCTCTTCAGCGGCAACCTCAACTCGGAAGGCATCGCCAATGTCGGCTTTGGTCCTTTGAAGGATGTCTATGCCGCGCAGATGATGAACGGCACCTTCACGGTGAAGGTCTTCGAGCAGGGCGGCGATTTCAGCATTGCCTCCTTCAAGACGAAACTCTCACCCTACGAGCGTTATGTGGGTGTGGAGTTGCCCGAAACTTCCTCAAAATATGGCAGTTACTACGACACCAACAAGGACTGGAAGTTCAACATCGCCATGGTGGGCGAGAACGGTGCGGCCTACAAGTCGGCGGTGGCGTTGGAGTATGCGCTCTATAAGTTGGATTCCTACTGGTGGTGGTCGAGCGAGGATGAGTATTCACTGCAACGCTATGCCTCAGGCACTTACAAGGCTCCTGTACAGAATGGTGCTTTGACCTGCAACGGCACGACTTCGGTCACATTCAATATCCCGAACGAGAAGTGGGGCAGCTATCTCTTCGTCGTCAACGACAAGCAAGGCGGCAACATGTTCGCCAAGGTCATCAGCTTCGACTGGGGCTATGGCCACAGCTCATCCGCTTCGGGTGCTCCGGCACAGTTGGCCATGAAAGCCACGGCTGAAAGCTATCAGGTGGGCGACAAGATGGTGGTGACCTTCCCCGCCAACGAAAAGGCTAAGGCTCTCGTCACGGTGGAGGCCAACGACCGTGTGTTGCAGACCATGTTGGTCGAAAACCTCGGTCAAGAAGGCAAGGTGGAAATCACGGCTACGGAAGAGATGATTCCGAATGTGTACGTCTATGTCGCTCTGATTCAGCCGCATGATGCCAACAACGACATGCCGATTCGCCTCTACGGTGTGGTGCCGGTGAAGGTGGAGAACAAGAAATTGCAGCTGCAACCCAACATCCAAATCCCCGAAACGGCTAACACAAAGAAAAAGTTAGAAGTAAAGGTGAGCGAAGCCAACAAACAAGCCATGACCTACACCTTGGCCATCGTTGACGAAGGCATCCTCGGCCTGACCAACTTCTCGACCCCGAATCCTTACGGCTACTTCAACAGCAAGCAGGCATTGAGTGTCCGCACTTGGGACAACTACGCCAACATCGTGGATGCGTTCAGCGGCGAGTTGGGCTCTGTCTATGCCATCGGTGGTGACGGCATCCTCAACCAGGAAATCACCCTCGACAACCGCTTCAAGGCATACGCGGTCACGTTGGGACCTTTCGAGTTGAAGGCTGGCGAGACCAACACCCATAGTTTTGAAGTGCCGCTATGCTCTGGCGCCCTGCGCTTTATGGTGGTGGCCAAAGGCAATGGCAAGGCTTTTGGCTCGGCTGAAAAGCAGATGAAGGTGGTCGACCCGATCAACCTCTATCCTTCGGCACCGCGTGTGGTGGCTCCCGGCGACGAGTTGAACCTCAA
>Ga0310696_10004352_pt1 | contig 17377 bp, 4 predicted proteins | sample AusTroGonzalo_MG_4_FD_203885 | JGI IMG/M metagenome (GOLD analysis project Ga0310696, IMG submission 203885) | Bovine rumen microbial communities from tropical cattle in Woodstock, Queensland, Australia - Gonzalo_02 (v2) (version 2) | ecosystem: Host-associated > Mammals > Digestive system >...
TACTCAGGGAAACAAGGTGTAAGCCAAACCGGAACACAGACGGTTGATAATACCACGCTATTCAATGGCCAAAAAATAAGAACCAGCATCACCGGTCTTGGTTCGGGAACAACAGTCTACGACAACGCCGTTGTGCTGGTGGGCAACCTGCACTTGGATGGTGTGCCGTCAAACGGAACTAATCCTTTTACCATGATGTCAGTAGATGAGGATAATGACCATGAGCCTGACTATAGCCTGATATACCATCACAAAGGCCGTACCGCGATTGCTCCTATCCGTTTTGACTTCCTGAACATACCTGGAACAGCGCAGGCGCAAAAACCCAACGACGCCAGCCTTATCTGCAACTTCACCATCTTCAAGACTAGAGGTTGGTTCGAGACCACCAATACAGCACTTTTTTACACCTCGCAACTGGAGTATGAGAATCTGGATGGCTGCGCCAAGACCGACGCTCCGCTCATCTTGCTTGGCGGCGTGGTAGACCAGTTTGTTTCGACGCAGAAAAATGACGTCGAAGGAAAAACCATCTATATCCATGTGGGCGGCAACGTGTGGATCAACGAGTTCGGCATGGGCACCCACAGCGACGGCAGCAAGTCCACACCCCACGTACCCGTTTCGGTGACAGGGGGTGACTACGAGAGATTCTACCTTACAGGCACCTATAACGCCAATGCTGCTGTGAGGGACGATAATGCGGAATGCTACATCAGTGGTGGACACTTTGGCGAGGTGGCTGGTGCTGCCCAAGAGCAGATAGGTAATAATACTACCACATACGGCAATGTGCATTGGCAAATCTACAATGCCGACATCACAAGTTTCTATGGTGGTGGCGTCAACGAAGCCAAGCCTGTGAAGGGCAACATCACCACCGATATCTACAATAGCCATGTGACCACTTTCTGCGGCGGGCCGAAATTCGGCAACATGGCCACGAACAAAACGGTGACCACCACGGCAGAAGGGTGTGTCTTCGGAACCTATTTCGGTGCCGGCTATGGGGGCAACTCATACAGCCGGAAGAAATACTACGACGAAAGAACACCTGCTTGGGAAACTACCCTGCAAGGCTATTATACTACTGATAGGGGTAAATATTTCGATGGATTGTCGACAAATTCTAAAAATGGTGGTGGCAATGACGCCCAATACGGCAAGAAAGGCCCTGGTGTGGCTACAGATTTCGACTATGAGTTTTTCGTCTGGAGTAGTGGACAGACAGGAGGTCGTTTCTTTGTAAAGTTCGTCTCCTTCTCGCTGGCGCAATGCAACGATGTGAACTCCACGCTGACGGGCTGCACCGTCAATGGGAACTTCTATGGCGGCGGTAGCCTGGGCAAGGTGTCCGGCACCGCTGCTTCGGTGCTCGACAATTGCACCGTCAAGGGCAATGCCTTCGGCGCCGGCTATTCCGCCACCCTGCCCACCATCCCCGTCAGAGATGCAGGGTTTGCACAAAGCGGCTCCAATTATTTGATTCCTGTGTATAACAGTTCATCGGGCATGTTCGAGCCAGGCACTTTCTCTGGCACAACGGACTATACATGGAAACATGTGGCTGACAACCCGTCCAACGGCGGAGCGGGGTTTGACGGCACACAAGTCAAGACAACACAGAATATCGAAAAGACCAACCTCGGTTCCGTCGGTACTGCTGTGTTGACGTTGAAAAATACCACTGTCGATGGTAACGTCTACGGTGGCGGTGACGAAAGCTCCGTCAATGGTACAGGTGATGAAGGAAACACCACCGTTATCCTCGAAGGCAGCACCCATGTAGGTGGCAACGTCTACGGCGGCGGCAACAAGGGTGCCGTCAGCGGCAATTCTAAAGTGGAAATAAAAGACCCGGAACCTTGAACAGCGGCTCCCATAGCATGACCCGTCGCGCCGAGGCCCACGACTACACACGCCCCGGCACCTACCACATCACCCTGCATGTGGCAGAAGGGATGGGCAGCCCCCTGGGGAAGGTGGTGGGTGATGTGGAAGCCCTCTGCCGGACAAAGGACGGATGGTGGGGATAACGGTTAATGGTTAACGTTTAACGGTTAAAGATGAGAATGAAGAGTGAAAACTGAAGAAATGAAAAAAACAACATACGATATGAAACAGAAATTACGCATACTGTCCTTGTTGCTGGCCCTACCGCTGTGGACGTGGGCGGATCCCACAGAGATCACATCGCTGGGCAGTATTGGCTCATCAGGAGATTATATTATCACTGCTGACATCGACGCCACGGGCTTCACCACCTCCATTGCCTCCTTCAGCGGCACCCTCAAGGCGGCCATCAACCCGACAACCCACATGCCCTACAAGATTCAGAACCTTAGCGTGCCCCTCTTTACCACCCTTACTGGTACGGTGAAGAACCTGGTGATAGAGAATGTGACCATCTCAGGCCATACGGGCAACACTGGCGCCATCGCTTGCACCGCCAATGGCTCGGCCCGTATCTATAATGTGGGCATTCTCAGTGGTTCTGTGGGCGGCACAGGTTACACCGGCGGCCTCGTGGGTTTTCTCGACGGTACCGCCCGTGTCATCAACTGCTACAGTTTTGCTAATATTACGGGCGGTAGTGTGAAAGCTGGTATTGTGGGGTATAATAACCATGCTTCCAAATCTGGCGATATCAGAACTATGGTCATGAGCTGCATGTTCTATGGTGAAATCGAATATTCCTCCAATAGCAATATCTACCCCATTTATGGAGGAAACATAATCAGCAATGACAATACCAACAAATTGAACAATTACAACTATTACCTTTATGAAGCCCCTTATAGTGCAAACCGAATAATTCCAAACGCCAACTACAACTGCGCCCTGTCTGCCGAGAAACGTTTTCTTGTGCAGTTCGAGTTTTTCCGCAACCTCCTTAACTCCACTCGTGAAATAGCAGCGTGGTATGCTACAGGGGCTACTGCCGACGCCCATACTAAGATGCTCAAATGGGCACTCGACAAAAGCGTTGCGCCATATCCCATCTTGAAAGAGCAGGGCACCTATCCATCGGTAGTAAATTATGACCCTGTCAATACTTTTGATTATGAAACAGGACAAATGGTGGCCCGTTCTTCCGTCACCGCTCCAAACAAAGGCAAGAATCTTGGCACGCTGACCGTGAATATCTCTATTGGCTCCGGTTACCCCACCGATGCTGCTATCAAGCCAGGCAAGTCCCAAATCACCCTTCAACGTACCGACAAAGACTTCGACGACTACAACTTCAATTACGACAAGGTGCAGCTGCCCTACTACAACGAGGTAGGCACCAAGAATTGTACCGGGAACAAGGTAGTCACTGGTTGGAAAATAACAGGTATGACTGGTGGCACGCAAGGTACCTACACGGCCGCCGACCAGTGGGACGGCTACAATTTCGCTGACAGAAGCTCCTATGCTAAAGATCTTTATTCCGTTAGTGGTCGTGTTTTTTCGCAGGGCGCCTATTTCGATGTGCCAGAAGGAGTGACGGCAATTAACATTGAACCTTATTGGGGCAAGGCTGCATATCTTTCTGACGCAAACTATGATCAATATGGGTATGCTGCAGGTGGAGTCACGGATTTTGGTACGCGCTATTCAAACAACACATCATACAATATCAATGGTAGTTCACAGAAGGTTTACACATCTATTGGTAATGCCGTTAATGCTTTGACAGGCGTAACGTCACCTACTGTTTATGATTATGCAGTAGTATTAGTGGGCAATTATCATAAAGGGGGAGATAATGAATTGTCCAGTGGTAGCACACCATTCACCATCATGTCTATCGACCTCAACGAGGACAATGAACCCGACTATAGCCTGATTTACCGCAGTGGCAAACAAAAAAGTTTTTGCCCCATCAGATTTGATTTTATTAACGTACCGGGTATGGCTATGGCTCACAAGAGTTCAAGTGACAAAAATATGGGTATTCCCGGTAACTGTAAGATGATAGGTTGGTTTGAAATTACCAATACTGTTTTAATTCATTACGCACAATTTGAGTACGATAATGAGAATAAAAAGAATGGCACTTATCCGTTGATTCTGTTGGGCGGCGTGATTGAGCAGTTTGTTTCCACTAATGGTAGTGAAGGCTCAGTGGCCAATACCAAATATATCCATGTGGGTAGCAATGTTTGGTTCAAACTGTTTAATAACGGTTGCCATATGGATAAAACCAACACAAAAACGCCACATATTCCCATTTCTGTGACGGGAGGCCAATATGAAGAGTTTTATTTGTCGGGTTATTTTCAACCCAATGCCCCCTACCATAATGACAACGCCGAATGCTACATTGATGGTGGATATTTCGGCGAAGTGGCAGGAGCCGGACAGGAAAAAATTAACGGGAATGTTACATGGTATGTAGACCATGCCTATATTGAAAACTTCTTCGGAGGTGGCATCAATGTGGATAAGCCTATAGCTGGACATATTACTGACACCATCATGAATAGCTATATTGGCCTCTATTGCGGTGGTCCGAAGTTTGGCGATGTGCAAGCAAACAAAAACGTCTCCACCTATGCCGAAAATAGCACCTTTGGTACCTATTATGGCGCTGGTAACGGTGGCACGGCATTTGTCCGAAGAATTTGGTCTCCAGGTAGTGATAATGGCCACAATCGATACGGTGCCGTAACATATCCTTGGAATGATTGGCTGTGTGATACTGATCCGAGTCATGAAGGCTACGTACGAGGGAGATATATCACAAATGTGGGTTTTGCCGCCGACTACGAGGCAGAGAACTTTGAAGGTTCTAGTACGAATACTGTGGCTCGTCTTTATATCAAATATGCCTCTTTGTCATTGGCTAAAACCAACGATGTCCAGTCGATATTGGAAGGCTGCACGGTGGAACAAAACTTCTACGGTGGTGGTAAACTGGGTGCTGTGGATGGCAATGCAGTTTCCGAATTGAACAACTGCATGGTTAATGGCAATGTTTTTGGCGCAGGTTTTTCTGCATCAGTTCCTACAGTTAAAGTCTATCCCGCGGTGTCAAAAAGTGGAAGTGTTTATACAAATTGTTACAATCCAGAACCTAAATACAACAGTAGTACGGGTCAGTTTGAAAAGGGAGTACGTCCAGATCCCGTTGAATACACATGGTCTTCGAGCGGTTCTACCTCGGATCCTTTTACCGACAACGGTGATTCCCACGAAATTTTCACCGACAAAGATCTCGACAACCTTGGTAAGGTTTTAAGTAACGTCACCCTCACCCTCAAGGGAACCACAAAGGTGGGCACAGAAGGCGTTGCCACTACAGGGCACGTTTACGGTGGCGGCGACGAGAGCTCCGTCAACCGTAATACCACCGTCATTCTTGAGGGCGAAGCCAAGGTCCTCGGTAACGTCTATGGCGGCGGGAACAAGGGGGCTGTCGGGGGGAGCTCGGAGGTGATTATTCAAGATACGCCGCAGCCATAGTTTTGGAGGCATAAATCCTATAAAAATGAGTATTTTAGCCCTCGGCTCCACGCCGAGGGTATTTTCTTGCTGTCGGGTAGGGCTGGGGTTCATTAGCTGCACATCATTTGTTCAGTACTTGTTCGGTCATTTACTGAACAAGTACAGAATAAATGACGAACGACGGTCTTGCTCTGTTTAAATCGCTGTTAACAAAATATTTTTCACGCTTTTGTAGATATATCAGGAAAAAAGCGTATCTTTGCCAAAAATACCGACATGCTGCCTGCCATGCAAATGGCTGGTTGTTAGTATGTAGGGTGTATTTTATAGTAAGGAAAGAATATATAATATTCGCGATATGGCAATAAAGAAGCAGAATATTGGCAAAAAGATGATTTCTTTTGAGGATGTTCGTGGCAAAATTGTTGAGGTGCGAGGGCAGAAAGTGATATTGGACTATGCTGTAGCAGAATTGTATGGTGTAGAGACGAGGGAAATCAATCAAGCGGTAAGAAACAATCCACGGAAGTTTCCTAAAGGGTGGATGTTTGAGCTTGATGGTCAGGAGTCTGCGGTTTTAAGATCAAAAATTTTGATGCTAAAAGCCGAAAGTGGAAGCGGAAAAATTCGAAGCATAATTACAAGGCTTTCACCGAGAGAGGGCTTTATATGTTGGCCACCATTCTCAAGGGAGAGCAGGCGACGGATACGACAATAGCCATTATAGACGCTTTTGCCAAATTGCGCGAGCTGTCCCGGACGATAAGTGAAATGACACAAAATCCAGATAAATACCAACAAAAGACGTTAATGCAAAAGAGCGGGGAGATGATGGAAACCCTTTTCGGCGATGCATTGTCGACCAGCGAAACTGAGACGGAAATAGAATTAATTTTGCCGTATTGAAGTTGAAACACACTGTAAAACGGACGAAATAAAAACGACCCATGAAGAATAACTACACTCACGATATGAAAATCCGAAATAACCATATGCGGCTGCTGCGTGGCGCTATGCTGGCGGCGGCGATGCTTTTTTCTTACGCGGGCGCGCACGCGCAGGTCAAGGTGGAGGGTGATGTCTTCGGCGGCGGCAACTTGGCCAATGTCGGAGGGAAAAGCTCGGTGATTATCAACCGGAGCAACTACGATACGATTGGCGGCAATGTCTACGGCGGCGGTGCCTACGCCCATGTGGGTACTGCAAGCACCGACACCACCCGCGTCAGCATCCTGCAGGGTACCGTCATGGGTCATGTCTTCGGCGGCGGCCTAGGTCGCAAGGCTGCGGGTTTGGATACCGCCATTGTGGCTGTGGTCAACGGTGTGGTGAGAGTAAACGTTGGTGATAGCACCAACGCTGATGGCATCGTAGGCAGTGCCACCATCAACGGCTCGGTCTTTGGTTGCAACAACCTCAACGGTTCGCCGAAGAACAATGTCTTTGTGGACATCTGGAAGACGGCGCATAGCAATACCAACGGTGTGGGTTCGTTTGAGAGTTTGGAGGCTTTCCAATCAAACGTTTCTCATGACAAGACCGCTTTCGCCTTGCAGGCTGTCTATGGTGGCGGCAACGAGGCTACCTATATGCCGGCTATCGACCGCGTGAAACGTGATACCATCCGTACCATCCAGGTGCATATCCATGATTGCGACAATACAGTGAAGATGGTTTACGGTGGCGGTTGCGCCGCCGATGCGGGATATATCGTCGATCCTAACGCCACCAATAAGGACACCATCGATATCGATGTGACGGTCACTGTCGACGGTGGCCGCATCGACACCCTCTTTGCCGGCGGCGACGGTCACACCAAAGATGATCAAGGCCACTACCGCGCTGCTGATATCTATGGCAACGCCCACGCGGCCATCCATGGCGGCTACTTTACGGCAGCCTTCGCCGGTTCGAACACGGCGGGTGACATTCGCGGTGGTAAGAAGAGCCTCCTTCTTGATAAGACCAGTGGCTGCTCTCAGGAGGAGTTTGTTATCTCGCTCTTCGGCGGTGCCAACGAGGCTGTGACCAGTGGCGATGTGGAGCTCACTGTGGGCTGCGGTGTGGGTTATATCCACGAGCTCTATGGTGGTTCAAACAAGGCTGAGATTATCAACGGCAACGTGACGCTCAATATTAGGGGCGGCCACTTTGCCAATGTCTTTGGCGGCTCGAAGGGTGTGAGTGGCAATCCCGGCATCGCTGCCAATATCGATGGCGACGTAACCTTGAACCTCTATGGCGGTACCATCACGAATGCTTTCGGCGGCAGCGACCAGAATGGTAACATTACTGGCAAGATTACTGTCAACGTGCTCGACTATGAGCAGGAGAACTGTGCCTTGGATGTTACCAACGTCTATGGCGGTGGCAACGTGACAGCCTATACGCCGACAGATGCTACCATTATATCCCCCGTTGTCAATGTGGTTCATATCGCACAGGCCAATGGTGTAAAAGGCAGCGTTTATGGTGGCGCCAAGGGAGAAACAGCTACTGTGACGGCCAATCCGAAGGTTAACTTCGGCTATGCCAGTGGCATAACTCTTCCCACCGATTATCCCACCGGCAATCGTCGCGCCTATGTCAACGGCAATGTCTTCGGTGGTGGCGATGCCGCTCCTGTGGTGGGCAACACCCTGGTGCTGGTGCAGAATGCCAACAGCAGCGCCGCCAAAGTCTTCGGCGGCGGTAACAATATCGCAGGCGGCAAGGGTGTCAGCGGTACCGCTACGGTGAATATGAATGCCGGCACCGTCACCGACGGTCTCTATGGCGGATGTAACGAGAACGGCACCGTCGACAGCAATATCTTTGTCAATATTACCGGTGGCACTGTTGGTACCGACGATGCTGCCACAGACGACGGCGTCTTCGGTGGCGGCTATGGTCCTGGCACTTCGACCAAGGGTAAGGTCAACCTCGCCATCAACGGTTCAGGAGTGAACATCTACGGCGATGTCTATGGCGGCTCTGCCAAGGGCCATGTCAACGATGCTGCTACCGACACAACGTTAGTCAGCCTGACCAGCGGCACCATTCATGGTGACCTCTACGGCGGTGGCCTGGGTGATAACTCCAATGCCGCTTCCGTTAGTGGTGCTGTGGTAGTGAATGTGACTGGTGGCTCAGTGGAAAATGTCTTCGGCTGCAACAATGCCAACGGTGCACCGCAGACCTCAGTGGAGGTACACATCAAAAACGGAGCTGCTGTCAGTCAGAATGTCTATGGCGGCGGTAATCTGGCTCCTGCGACTGTCTCGCCTGTTGTCAGTGTCGAAGGTGGCACAGTGACAGGCAATGTCTTCGGCGGCGGTAACCAAGCTGGTGTGGGTAAGAGTACCGATACCACCCTTGTGGTAGTGAGCGGTGGCTCGGTTCTTACTGGCGTCTATGGCGGCTGCAATACCAGCGGCACGGTGACGGGCATGGACAGTGTCTCCATTGTGGGCGGTACTATTGGCGCCAGTGACGCTACTGCCAATATCTATGGTGGCGGCCTGGGTGAAGCAACTCGCATGAAAGGCGACGTGAAAGTCGTTATCGGTAAGAAAGACCATACGGGTGCCACCATCTATGGCGATGTCTATGGAGGTTCGGCTAAGGGTAAGACCAACTGCAATGACGAAGGAACAGCGCGTGAGGGTACTACCAAGACCGATGTGACGCTCTATTCCTCTCTGGCCAAAGGCAACGTCTATGGCGGTGGTCATGGTCCCGACAATAAAGAGGCTCATGTCTATGGTCCTGTGACGGTGACGGTGGCTGGTGGTAGTGCCGATAGCGTTTTTGGCTGCAACAATCTCAACGGTGCTCCGCAGAGCAGTGTGGATGTGGTTGTTGGCAAAGGCAGCTCTGTTAACTATGTCTTTGGCGGCGGCAATGTGGCGGGATGTAATATCGCTCCCACGGTGACTATCTCTGGCGGCACGGTGTACTATGGTGTCTTCGGTGGCGGTAATGCCGCTGGTGTGGGTGGTGCTCACGTTGTAATTGACTCGGGAACCATCGGCCCTAATATCAACAACAGAGGTCTTTCGAATAAGGGTGTCTATGGCGGCTGCAATACCAGTGGTGTAGTGGATGGAGATATCGTGGTGGACATTAAAGGTGGCACCTTCGGAACGCAGACAGACATCAACAATAAACAGTTCTTCAATATTTTCGGTGGTGGATATGGTACAGAGACCAGCACCACAGGCAATGTGACCGTCAACTATGGTGTGGACAATGGTGTCGAAAGTGATTATCCTAAGACCTACGGTGACCTTTATGGCGGTTCGGCTCTCGGCAGTGTCAATAGCAATTCCAGTAATACCACTACAGTGAATGTCCTTAACGGTAGTTTTGGATATACGCAAGAAGTTTACAATGCTGCTGATAATATTATTTTGCAGCATGGCGGCAGTATCTATGGTGGCGGACTGGGAGAAAAGGGAAGCGCTACCAAAGGTCAGGTGAACGGTGTGGTACATGTCAACGTTGGTAAGAACACCGATCCTAATCCAGCTGTAAACAAATCTGGCAATCCTGTCTATTTCACAGGTGTGGCAGATCTTCGTTCTTGTAGTGTTTATGGCTGCAACAACGCTGGCGGTTCACCCCAGGCCGATGTTTATTTGGATGTGTATAAGACCAGACACACTAAGGTGTTGGAAAACAATACTGTGAAATATAATGACTCCATCTCCGGAGATAATTTTGCTATCAGCAGTATCTATGGTGGCGGTAATGAAGCCCACTATGCACCAGAAAATCGTAATGCCAATTCCGCCAAAAGGACCCATGTGTTTGTACACGGCTGCGAAAACTCTATTGAGTCCATTTATGGTGGTGGCAATGCAGCAGATGCCGTTGGTGTGATAGTGGAAGTGGAGGGTGGCCATTTCGGCGATGTCTTTGGCGGCGGTAACGGTCTGGTTACTCCTGCCAACATAGGCGCGGGAGGACAAGGATTCGCTCTTCTCGCAGGTAGAGTCACCTACCAGTACCAAGGATGTAATATGCAGGGTACCATATCGGGTGAAAAATATACACCTACACGTCCTAACGACTATTATTGGACTTGTAGCGGCGGTTTGGTAGTGGAGACATGGTTCTTTGGCGGTAATGAAGCGGAAATATATAATGGTCTTGAAAACACCATCACCTGTGCCGAGGCCCGCTCATACATCTATAAATATGTGTATGCAGGTAGTAGACATGCAAGTATCTATGGTGATGTGAAACTCACGGTGGAAGGTGGACATATTGACAATTTGTTTGGCGGATCGAAAGGATATAATATCAAACCGGCACATATTAGAAGATACCCAACGGATGCTGAGTTGCAGGCAGACATGGATCAATATAACGCCGAGACTGATCCTGAAAAGAAGAAACTCAAGTATTCCCAGGGCTTACGGGATTATCTGGCAGCTCATAGTGAAATAGTTCGCGGTTCGGGTGGTAATATTATTCTTACCGTCAAGGGTGGTACGATAGGTGATATTTACGGAGGTTGCGATATCAACGGTAATGTAGAAGGTACTATTACCATCAACGTTGAGTCCAACAATTCAACGGAATGTCCGCTTTCGATTGACAATATCTATGGTGGCAGCAATTTGGCCAAATACGAGCCTGTGGACAGTGCCATCACCTCACCTGTAATTAATCTTAAGCACGGTATCATAGGTCGTGATGACTTGTATGCAAAGACCCCCAATGAGGTCCATGGCTGTGTCTTCGGCGGTGGTATGGGTAGCAACCGTTTCATCAATGACGGTGTGGTGACATGCAACCCCAAGGTGCTGATGAATCCCGGGAATGGTCAGGATGTCTGGGTGAAGGGCAATATCTATGGTGGTGGCTACCTGGCTTCGGTGGGTAAATTTACCCGTGCGGACACTGCTTACCAGAGCAGCCATCCCGAAGCTAAATTGAATGCGATTCTTTCCTGTGCTCCGAAAACCGGCCATGCAACCGTTGAAATTCGTGGTGGCAAGGTGGGACCCGCTACATTGACAATGCCCGATTTCCGCGGCCATGTGTTCGGTGGCGGCAAAGGTGTGGTGAATAACATTGCTGAAACGCCTTATATCAATTTCGTCAACACCACAGAGATAATCATTGATGGTTCGGCCTTTGTGAAAGGTTCTGTTTACGGTGGCTCTGAGAATGGTCACGTATGGGACAGCACGTTGGTGAAGATTCAAGGAGGACAGATTGGTGCTGGTAACGGACTTGATGAACCTTATTCCAACTGGGATGTTGAATCGTTGACGGAGTGCAACAGTTGGACTTATACATCACCTTACGCACCCTATGATAAATTTGCCAATGCGACGGGAGAACTGGAAAAATACTCCACTGGCGATACCACTTTAGGAGGCAGACTTGTAGCTTCCGACGGCCATACCTTCTATGGCAATGTGTTCGGCGGCGGTTCGGGTTACTTCCCCTATGCGCCGGGTCAGTGGCTGCAGTCGGCGGGTGTAGTCTATGGAAATACGCGTGTGGAGATTACAGGTGGCCATATCCTCACCTCTGTCTATGGTGGTAACGAGTTGACGGATGTCAACGGTACCACTACGGTCATTATGGAAGGCGGTACCTTGGGTGTGCCGCGCACGGAGACACAAATCACCAATCACCCTGTGACCTGCTACCTCTTCGGTGGCGGCAAGGGCGACCAGCGTTCCCGCTTCGCGGGCTGGACCAATGTCGACAGCGCCTATGTCGAAGTCAAGGGTGGCAGAATCTACGGTTCCGTCTTCGGCGGTGCCGAGGACGGCCATGTGAAGCGTAATGTGAAAGTGGTGATTAAGGACAATGCCTACATCGGTACCCATGGTACCTCGTATGTGGATGGCAATATCTTCGGTGGCGGCCGCGGATTCAGCGGCGAAGATGTCACGGAAGGTCTTGTGGCCGGTAATATCGATGTGGAGATTACCGGCGGTACCATGCTGGGCTCCATCTACGGCGGCGGCCGTCTGGCCTCCGTGGGACTTAATGCTGCCAACGGGCAGATGCAGTCGGGCAAAGAGCATGGTCATATCACCGTCAATATCAGCGGTGGCACTATCGGTAACGGCGATGTGGCAAATACCGACCATAGTGGAAACGTCTTCGGTAGCAGTATGGGACGATTGACCAAGCTTGACGACACCAAGAATCCCCATTGGCCCGGTCTGGCCCATGCCAAGCAGACAAAGGTCAATATCAGCGGTGGTATCATTCAGAAAAATGTCTACGGTGGTGGTGAGATAGGATTTGTGCGCGACAGCGCCATCGTGAATATCAACGGTGGTCAGGTTAACGGTATCGTCTATGGCGGAGGCTATGGTAGCAACGATGTGACCCCGCACGACCACGACTCTGTCACCTCAGAGAGACCCAATACCATGCTTACGGCGGCCTTCCTTGCCGGCCGTGTCTATGGACATACGTTGGTGAACGTTATCAATGGTAGGGTCACTGGCGACATCTACGGTGGCGGCGAGATGGCCTCTGTGGGTGATTCGCGCAAAATGGCTTCTGGAAATACCACTGTGAATATCGGTAGAAACAATGGTGGCTCCTATGAGGGCTCTGCTACTATCGGTGGCAACGTCTATGGCGCCAATAATATCGCAGGCAGTCCTTTTGGAAATACCCGGGTGAATATCTACGGAACAGCCCGTACTACGAAACAGGAGGCCACTTGTTCAGGTAATGACTGTGAGTACGCCATTGCCAATGTCTTCGGTGGCGGCCATCAGGCCGACTATAGGCCAGAGAATGGAAAAGCTTCTTCAGCCAAACGTGCTTATGTGCATGTCTATGGCTGCGACAACACCATCGGAAGTCTCTTCGGCGGCGGCGATGCCGCAGCCGTCTATGGCGCGAAGGATACCATCGACGGCGGTCGTTTCCACTTCATCTTCGGTGGTGGTAACGGCGAAAGCAGTGCAGCCGATATTGGTGCCGGCGGCACGGGCCTGGTGGTTCAGGGCGGCACCATCGACTCGCTCTTCGGCGGCAGTAATATCTTGGGTTCCATCAACGGACCTGTCAGCACCGTGTTGAATAACAAAGGCTGCAGCACCGAACAGATTGGAGTCTTCTTCGCCGGCAGTAACAAGGCCAACATCAATCAAAGCCTTGTTACCAATATTGACTGTGGTGTAAAGTCGATCACTGAAATCTATGGCGGTTGCCATTTGGCCGATATTACAGGTGATGTCACCCTGAACATTAAAGGTGGTACTTTCTCCCGTGTCTTTGCCGGCTCAAAGGGTAAATTAGGAGACACCCCTGCCGACTCGGCTAATATTAGCGGCAGAGTAACTCTCAATCTGCATGGTGGTATCATCGATACGGCCTTTGGCGGCTCAAATGTCAACGGTAATATCACTGGCCAGATTACTGTCAATGTAGAAGATACCAGCAGCAATTGTCAGCTTCAACTTGTTCAGGTCTATGGCGGCGGCAAGGATGCTGCCTATACTCCTTCCGATGCCACCCTGGCTTCGCCGCAGGTCAATATCAAGCATATCCGTCGCGACGGCGGCATCAGTGGCGATGTAAACGGCGGCGGCCTTGGTAGCACTGCTATTGTCACCGCCAATCCTTTCGTCACTATTGGCGACAACGTCGACGGCCACACCGCTGTCGTCACCGGCGATGTCTATGGCGGCGGTGAAGAGGCAGCGGTAACAGGTACCACCAAGGTGGAGATGCACAAAGGGACTGTCGGCTACATCTTCGGTGGTGGCGATAAGGCCAATGTTTCTGGAGCTACTACCGTTAATATTATGGGCGGTACCGTCCAAAACGATGTCTATGGTGGCGGCGCACTCTCCGAGACAGGTGGCACCAACGTCACCCTTAACGGAGTTGTGGCAGACAATACCAAGGTTCTTGGAGATATCTATGGTGGTGGACGTGGAAAGCAGGCCGAAGGTGGAAATCCCGCCGTCGGTGCCAACGTGAATGGTAAAGTATGGGTCACGGTCACCAGTGGCTCGGCACGAAATGTCTATGGATGTAACAATTTCTTCGGTTTCCCCACTGATACGGTAACGGTAAGGGTCAACGGTACTGACGCAACTGTGTCCAATGTCTATGGCGGAGGTAACTTGGCCGATGCTAGATGTGAAAATACCAACAATGCCACCAGGTCTATCGTTAACTTCAGTCTCGGTAATGTCCAGAATGTCTTTGGTGGTGGTCATGCTGCCCACGTGGGATACAGCATCGTCAATGTCTCTGGCGGCAATGTCAGCAAGGGAGTTTATGGTGGCTGCGAAAGCAGTGGCGATGTGAAATTCGATGCTACAGTCAATCTTACTGGTGGTAGTATCGGAGCCACGGGTTCTCTTGCCAACCGCGCCGACGGTGTTTTCGGTGGCGGCTTGGGAGAGGCAACCAACGTTGTCGGCAACGTGGAGGTGAATCTTAATGGCTCCACGGTTTACGGCGACCTCTATGGTGGTTCGGCACTCGGAAAGGTCAATACTTACGGTTCAAGTAGGTCTTTCGTCAATATTCTCAGTGGTACCATTTTGGGAGATGTGTATGGTGGCGGTTTTGGCCGTCTGGCTGATCCCGGCAATAGCATCACCGCCGCAGAAGCGGATGTGAATGGAAAGGTGTATGTCACTGTGGGTACTATCGATGCTTCGGGTGATTATATCGGTGGCGCATCTATCAGTTCTTATGATGATAACGGCGCTGCCCTTATTAGTGCCTACAGAAGCGGCACCCCGAAAGGCGGCAGCATCTATGGTTGCAATAATATCAATGGTACCCCCAAGGATAGTGTCATTGTGACCATCTATGGTGTACAACCTGTCAATGGTGCTGATGTATCGGATACCAATGCGAACTATAGATTGGAAAAATTTGCTCTCGACCAGGTGTTTGGCGGTGGCAACAAGTCCAGCTACTCTCCCCAGTCGGATCAAGCTGTTGTCACCCATATCTACGGTTGTGACAATACGATTCGCCGTGTCTTTGGTGGTTCCAATGCCTCCCATGCCACAAGGGTTCATCTGATTATCGACGGTGGACGTTACGGCGACGTCTATGCCGGTGGTAATGGCGAGGTTCAGCAAGCCAATGTCACCGACTATCTTTTCGTAGGTCGCCATGGTGGAAAGTTTGGAGGTTTCACCAATCAGGGAAATAATCTTTCGAATGTTCCCACGGGAACAAACTATGTGAGTGACTTGGATGGCGATTCCTGTGGCACGACGAATATATATGATATGTTCTGTGGCAACAATGACGGTCCCAGCTACAATGATATTGTCAGAACTATTACCTGCGGTGAGAACGTGAAGGTGAGAAACCTCTATGGTGGTTGTAACAAGGGTCACCAGACGGGAGATATTGACGTTACTGTCGAGGGCGGTGAAATTGACAATGTATTTGGTGGTTGCAAGGGAACGACAGAAACGCCAGCCAATGTCTATGGCAATATCAATCTCACCATCAAAGGTGGCACCATTAAAAATGTATATGGTGGATGTGACGTTAATGGCAACGTCACGGGTACCATTACTGTCAATGTGTTGGATAATGAAGATGGTACGTGTGTACTCAATCTTACTAATGTCTATGGCGGTGGACGCAATGCTCACTATCAACCTACGACGGCAGGATTGTATCCTAAAGTGAATATCAAGCATATCAAGAGTGGGAAAAGCATCACGGGCAATGTCTATGGTGGCGGCTATGGTGAGGATGCCTATGTTGTTTCTAACCCTGTGGTCAGCATTGGCGATACTACCGATGGTCACGCAGACAGAACTGCCAAGATAGATGGTATTGTCTTTGGCGGCGGTGAAAGGGCAGAAGTGCGAGGCAATGCCACCGTAAATGTTAAGAAAGCGAATACTACTGTAACAAATATCTTCGGTGGCGGCAACCATGCCAACGTGACGGGCAATGTGGATGTTGTCATCGGTAACAGCGCTGCCGGCCCCACCGTCAATGGAGATGTCTATGGCGGCGGCGGTTTTGCCCATACGGGCACCATCGGTAACACCTCCACAGATTATCATAACACCGTGACATTAAACAATGGCACTGTACATGGCAATGTCTATGGCGGTGGATTGGGCGATGACAATAACGAAGCCAAAGTCTTCGGCCCCGTATACGTAAAGGTATATGGCGGCACGGCCGACAGCGTCTTTGGCTGTAACAATGTCAAGGGTGCGCCACAGAGTACGGTGGCAGTGGATGTATATGGTTGCGACACCCTCGGTACCGTCTTTGGCGGCGGCAACCTGGCGGCAGCCTCGTTGGCACCGAAGGTCATGGTGCACAACTGCACTCCGAAGATAGGTGTGGTGTACGGTGGCGGCAATGCCGCTGCGGTGTCCGCTACTGATGTCACCATCTATGGCGGCACCATCGACAGCGTCTTTGGCGGTGGCAACGGCAGAGTGAAGGAGGCTCCTGTGAATGGAACCAGTACGGTGAAGATTCACGGTGGCACTGTGAAGAATGTCTTCGGTGGTAACAACACCAGCGGCAATATTGCCGATACAATCGGGGTGACCATCGACGCGCTGGCCGAAACAGGACATTCCCTCTGTACTATGGCGGTGGGAAATGTTTATGGCGGCGGTAACCTGGCCATCTATGCTCCTTCGGCAGAATCTGCCAAGGGGAAAGACAAATTCTCGCCCAAGGTGACTATCAAGAGCGGCACCATTGAGGGCACTGTCTATGGCGGCGGCAAGGGTATAGAGAGCAGCCTGACGGCTGGCTTGGTGAAAAGCAACACCCTGGTCGACATGCAGGGTGGTACAGTGAAGCACAGTATCTACGGCGGCGGCGAGTTGGCCTCTGTGGGTGATATCGACTTTACCGCCGGCACTCTCTCTGCAGCAGCGAATACTGGTCTGACCAAGGTGCTGATTAGTGGCGGTGTGGTAGGCGATGTCAACAATGCCCGCATGCCCTC
>Ga0310696_10004353_pt1 | contig 17377 bp, 14 predicted proteins | sample AusTroGonzalo_MG_4_FD_203885 | JGI IMG/M metagenome (GOLD analysis project Ga0310696, IMG submission 203885) | Bovine rumen microbial communities from tropical cattle in Woodstock, Queensland, Australia - Gonzalo_02 (v2) (version 2) | ecosystem: Host-associated > Mammals > Digestive system >...
CAGCGCCGGGTCGTGCCTTCCTCGTGAACGATGTCGTCGATGCCAACGACAACCCCGACCGTCTCTACTTCACCAATGGCGAGACGGCCGACGTGATAACGGCCCTGTCGGCCACCATCGAGCGCACGTCGCAGACCACCTGCGTGCTGACCATCACGCCGACGCTGACAGGCTGGAACTACGGCTCCATCCTCGACCCGACCCACGGCTACGCCGAGCTGAAGAGCATCGTGCGACAGAGCGACGGTGCCGAACTGGGCAGCAGCCGCTTCTGGCAGACCGACCGCACGCTGCGTGACGGCAAGGACTGGCTCTATGAGCACCGCCTGCACTTCGTCGACGAGTTCGCCGACGGCAATCCCGTGACCTATATCCTCACCTTCGACCCCATGCCTGAAACGGTATTGGAGGTAAGGACCATCGGCCAGGTGCCCGCAGAGGGCCAAATCGCCGAGGCAGACATCGAGACGCTCACCGTCGACTTCAACAAGGAGATTGATGCCGCAACCTTTACCGGCGACGATATCACCTTCGCCGTGCAGGGCGTGAAGCAGGATGCCTCGCAGATTGGCATCAGCACCGAGGACAACAAGTCGTTCACCCTCGACATGAGAACCCTAAACGCCACGCTGCCCAACGGCTACTACACACTGACCGTGCAGACCGCCGACATCACCGACGCCGAGGGCTTCAAGGGCAAGGAGGGCAAGCAGACCTCATGGATACTGTTCCGTGGCGGTCTGGTGCAGCTGCTCACCTCCACCTGGCCGCTCAACTCTGGCAACATCGCCATGGAGACGGTCGATGCGGGAGCGCGGTCGTCCTCGCCCGCCTTGGGAGCGCGGGCGTCTCGCCCGCATTTCACCCCTGTCGACAACTCCGCCCGCTATGGCTCCACCGTTAAATTCACAGCCACGCCGGAGGAGGGTTACGAGTTTGCCAACTGGACGCTGAACGGCGAGGTGGTGGGCTCCGACCCAACCTTCACCACAACAGCACTCAGTGACATGAACGTGGTGGCCAACTTCACGCCCAAGACCTACCGCGTGGAGATAGCGGCTGCAAGCGGAGCAGGAAGCATTGTCGGCGCAGGAACAGGCATCTATGAGTTCGGCAAGGAGCTGAAGCTCACCGCCACGCCCGCCGCCGGCTTCTACCTGAAGGAGTGGCGCGTCAACGACGCTCCGGCAGGGACGGACAACGAACTGACGTTCACTGTCAGTGGCGCGATGACCGTGGCTCCCGTCTTCGGAATCCTCGGCGATGCCAACGACGACAACCAGGTGACCACCTTCGACGTCACCAAGGCCGTGAACTTCATCCTCACTGGAGACGCCGACGGCATCATCCTGAAGGCCATCGACATGGACCGCAGCAACAACGTTACGACCTTCGACGTAACCAAGATTGTAGAGCGCATCCTAAACAAGTGATTCTTTTCCGACCACGAATTTAACGAATTAAACGAATTGTATATTCCGACAACAAATTAAACGAATAATATAAGAAGACTATGAAGCATTACAGAAAAATATTTATCTTTGTCGGTCTGTTGGCGGCACTGGGCATGAAGGCCCAGTCGCCGCTGGCACTCACCATCGAGGACTTCGACATCAAGGCAGGTGAGACTAAGACCGTTTACGTAGCCATGCAGAACGAGGGCTACGACGTGATAGCCATAGAGTTTAAGATGCAGCTGCCCAATGGGCTGTCGCTGAAGAGCAAGCCAACACTGACAAGTGAGCGCATAGGCTCGTTCACCGACGACTTCGGCGAGGTAGTGGCATCGGGCAAGACTGTGAACGCCGCGAAGAACGCCGCTGGCTACTGGATTTTCTCCATCTTCTCCCAGACCGACCAAGCTCCCTTCGTTGGCACGGAGGGCAATGTCATCGCCATGAGCATAGCCGCCGATGCCAACATAGCCATCGGCGAGACTGCCATCCACCTCTACGACATCGAGCTGTCCACAAAGGACGCTCCCTACTATCCGGCGGAGTACAGTAACAAGGTGACGGTCTGCAAGGAGAACGTCACCATCACCATGGCTCACGACAAGCAGACCTTCAGCTGCGCCCAGCCCCTTGACTTCAGCAACACTGGCCTGAAGGCATACATCGCCACCGCCTATCAAGACGAAAAGGCCACGCTCACCCGCGTGGAGAGCGTACCGGCCAAGACGGGCCTCTTCCTGGTAGGCACGGCGGGCGAGACATACACCGTGCCTTACGCCCCCTCTTCTGAGACCTACGACAACAACCTGTTGAAGCCCGTCCTTACACCGCAGGTGGTTCCGCAGACCGAGGGCGACTACACCAACTACCTCTACGGCGAGGTTGAGGGTGTGGTTGGATTCCATAAGTCCTCCGGCAACGGTACCGTCGCAGCCGGCAAGGCCTACCTCCAGCTGCCCACAGCAAGCGGTGCCCGCTTCGTAGACATCGTCTTCGGCGATGAGACCACGGGCATCAGTAACAATAACCGTGAAACAATAAACAATAACCGTGAGGTCTACGACCTGCAAGGCCGCAAAATCGTAAATCGCAAATCCGTAAATCATAAATTGCGTAAGGGCGTTTACATCATTGACGGTGAGAAAGCAGTGGTGAACAACAGCAAATGAGACTTGCCACGCACTAGGCTCGTCCAATAAAACGTTAAATTGAATAGAACATGAAAAAGATATATATGCAACCTTCGCTGGAGGAGATGGTCATGTCCACCTCCTCCATCATCACCGCTTCGGATATTGAGATCACGGAGGACGTCCATAACACCGAGATAGACGGCGATAAAGCTTGGTCGAGACTTGGGGCGGATCCCTGTGTATGGGAAAATGATGAGCAATAATTCATATTGCATTATAGTACATACATAATAATTCATGGTGCATAGTTTAACGATAAACTATGCACCATGAATTATGCACTATGAACTATGCACTATGCACTATCAGCGTAAGCCTATCTTGCTGCCGAAGTTGCAGAACCAGATGATGTAGGCGTAGAACACGAACATGGCGCAGAGGGCGACGATGACACCAGCGGCATCGACAATGGCACCCATGACGGGCATGAGCAGCGCACCACCGATAACACCTGTGTTGATGACACCCGAAGCGGCCTTGGTGTGCGGGCCAAGCTCCTGCAGTCCGAGGTTGAAGATGAGCGGCCACATCACCGAGTGGAAAAGACCAGCGGCAAGCATGAGCCAAATGCCAATCATTGATGTAGACAGAACAAGTGACAAGGCGATGCACAGAGCGCCGAGGCAGAGGCATGCCGTGAGCAGCTTACGGGGCTCAAACTTGGTAAGGATGCCGGCACCGACGAAACGGCCCACCATCATGCCTCCCCAATAGAAGGACAGATAGCTGGTAGCCATCGAGGCACATTCGGCTGTGTCCATATCGGGATAGAGCAGCTGGAAACGGTAGGGCAGCATCGAGGGAACACCAATCTCCACACCCATGTACATGAAGATGGCCAGTGCGCCTAGCCACACATGGGCGTACTTGAACACGCTCGACTTATACTGCTTCTTCTCGCCACTCTCCTCTTCGGCCTGCTTGCCCTCGTCAATCTTGGGTAGCTTCAGGAACACGAGGATGCCGCAGATGATAAGCGTGAAGATGCCTAGTCCGAGGAACGGGCCAGGAACATACTCCGGAGCAGGGGTCTTGCCATTGATGATGACGTAGGTGATGAAGAGCGGGGCAACGGTCGTGGCCACTGAGTTCAGGGCCTGTGACAGCGTCATGCGGAAGGCCCCGCTCTCAGGCTTACCAAGCACCATCACGTAGGGGTTGGCAACGTTCTGGAGCATCACCACACCCATAGCCACGATACACATGGAGAGCAGGAACACGATATAGACATTGCTTCCAGCGGAGATAGCGGCATTGATACCGAAAGAGTTGATAACGAATCCGATACCAGCTACGGCGAGACCGAGCAGCAGCGTGCCCTTATAGCCAATCTTACTCATCAACATGGCGAACGGGATAGCCAGAAGGTAGGCGCCATAGAAGGCGGTGTTCACATACTGTCCCTGCTGGGCAGTCAGGTTGAATGCCTCCGAGAGGAAGGCAATCATCGAGTTGTTCATCGTCGTGATGAATCCGATGAGGAAGCACACGATGAACACGATAATCAATGGGAACAAATAGTTCTGTTGTTTCATTTTTTTGAGTTTTGAGTTTTGAGAGTTGAGATTTATTATAGTCTCTTCGTCTCAAATGCGGTAAGTTATTGTTGTTGGTTACTATTGCTGGGATTTTCGATTTTGAAGATTTGAGGTTTGGTTGATTTTACGATTTTGACAAGGACTGCATACAGGTGATTCCATTCCTGATACAGTGAGTTGTATTCTTCGTCGGTTAAGAAACTGGCACGATGTAAGAGGTCTATCCAAAACCCCGACTCTCCAGCCTCTTTCAGTGAGATGCTCATTTTGTAGGCAAAATCATCCCTTGAAAAGGCGTTCTTTGCCTCAAAGACATTTGCACCGACACTGGTTCCAGAGCGAAGCAACTGTTTGGACATGACATACTCATGTTTGTCATTTGAGAGAGACTTGTACAGATAAACTATGTGTAAGGCGAAATCACTTGCCAAGTCGTAGATATTACTATTCGGCTCCATAGAAATACCAAATTATCAAATCTCAAATCTAACTCAAACCTCAAATCTCAAACCTCGAATCTCAAATCACAGAGAAGCGGTACACCGTCTTCTGTTTGTATCTGTGGTGCGGGTTGAGCACTACGCTGGGGAAGTACGGGCGGTTGGGACTGTCGGGGAAGTGCTGGCACTCAAAGCAGATGGCGGAGCGACGGGGGAACGTGGCACCGTTGGCTCCGGGATAGCCCGTGGCCCAGTTGTCAGAGTATACCTGCACTCCAGGCTCAGTGGTGTAAACCTCGAGGGTGCGTCCGCTCTTAGGCTCTGTCAGGCGGGCGGCAAAGCTCAGTTCGCCCTCTTCCTTCTTGTTCAGCACGAAGCAATGGTCGTAGCCTGCACCGTTCTTGATTTGCTCGTCGTCGGCATCGATGTCCTGACCTACGGGCTTCGGCGTACGGAAGTCGAAGGGCGTGCCAGCCACCTTCAGAATTTCTCCTGTAGGAATCGAGGTCTCGTCAATCGGAATGTAGAAGTCAGCGTTCATCTCCATCACCTGGTTCTCGATGGTCGGCGTGGGGTTAGCCGTGCCAGAGAGTGAGAAGAAGGCATGGTGTGTCAGGTTGATGATGGTCTTCTTGTTTGTTGAGGCCATGTACTCGATGATGAGTTCGTTTTCATCGCTCCAGGTAAACTCCACTGTCACGTCAACTTCACCAGTGAAACCCTCTTCACCATAGCTACTTATGCGATGTAGGGCCAAAGCGCGCGGTCCCATCTGCTTGGCATCCCATACACGGGCATGGAAGCCTGTCGGGCCTCCGTGCAGGGCGTTGGGGCCGTTGTTGATGGCCAGCTGATACTCCTTGCCGTTGAGTGTGAACTGTCCCTTGCAGATGCGGTTGCCGAAGCGGCCGATAAGCGTGGAGAGGAACGGTTCGGGAGAGTCGATGACGCTTTGGATATTGTCGTGACCCTGGATGACGTTGCCCACCTTGCCGTCCTTGTCGGGCACCATAATAGCACAAATGGCCCCACCATAGTTGGTGATGGCCACTTCGTAGCCTTTGCGGTTGCGCAGGATGTAAAGGTCGGTCTTCTTTCCGTTGATGGTGGTCTGGAAGTTCTCACGCTTCAGACCACAGAGATTCGCATTTTCTGTGTTTGTCATAATCAAAATGGTTTAAGTTATACAAATCTAGGTTGCAAAGTAACACAAAAAAGCCGACATGAGCAAACATATCGGCAAAAAATGATGTTAAAGTTAGCTAACGGGTATCTTATCGATACGTTTCTGGTGGCGACCACCCTCAAAGTCGGTGGCGAAATACTCGTCCATGATTTTGCGTGCCATGTCCTCGTCGATGAACCGTCCAGGCATGACGAGCACGTTGGCATTGTTGTGCTGGCGTATGAGGTGTGCTATCTCAGGAATCCAACATAGTCCGGCGCGGATGCTCTGGTGCTTGTTCAGCGTCATGTTGATGCCCTCGCCTGAGCCGCAGATGGCGATGCCGGGGTAGACCTCACCCTGCTCGATGCCACGGGCAAGAGCGTGGCCGAAGTCCGAATAGTCGCAGGAGTCCTCGGTGTAGGTGCCGTAGTCCTTGTACTCGTAGCCTTTCTCCTCTAAATACTTTTTCACAAACTGTTTCAGCTGGAAGCCGGCGTGGTCGCTGGCCAGTCCGATGGTCTTTGTCTCCATATACAATATTATTATATTAGTTAGAAAGTAACGTATAGTGGGCGAATTGGAATCAGTTTGCAAAAATACGAATTAATTGCCTTACTACCAAAAAATATAAGGAAAAAATTACCGAAGTGGTTTAAAAATTTGGACGTTAGGCAATAATTGTGTAATTTTGCACCTTCATTGCGAACTCAGCAACAACTATGCTCTATGAACAATAGTCTTTCTTCCCCTCCCAACTACCGCCAAGACACGGTGTTACCCCTGCCCATGGAGGTCATTGCCGACGCATGGGCCGTCGATGCGGCCTGTTCGGGCAATCCGGGGCCGATGGAGTATCAGGCCATCGACTTGCAGACGGGCTACCGTGTGTTCCACTTCGGACCTGTGAAGGGCACGAACAACATCGGAGAGTTCCTTGCCATCGTTCATGCGCTGGCTCTCTGCTGGCAGAAAGGACTGCACCAGAAAACCATCTACTCTGACAGCTACAACGCCATCCTCTGGGTTCGTAAGCGCCAGTGCAAGACCAAACTGGAGCGCACACCGCAGACCGAGCAGCTATTTCAGATTATCGCCCGTGCCGAGAACTGGCTGCGCACCCACAACTACCACAATCCCATCATCAAGTGGGAGACAAGTCGCTGGGGTGAGGTGCCAGCAGACTTCGGAAGGAAATAAAAGGACGAAAAATGGTGATAGCGCAAGAAAAACAAGAAAAAGTTTGATGATGTCGGAAACATTGTATACCTTTGCACGCTGAAAATGAAAAATGTAGATATTTATACGCAACTACTTAAATACTAGACATTATGATTTGGAATCCAAACAAAGAGTGTATGAGCCGCGACGAGATGAGCGCGCTGCAAGGTAAGAGGCTTCACAAGATTGTGGAGTATGTCTATCATAATGTGCCCTTCTACCGCAATAAACTGCAGGAGATGGACATTCGTCCGGATGACATACAGACCATTGAGGACATCCACAAGCTGCCCTTCACGACGAAGAAGGACCTGCGTGACAACTACCCCTTCGGACTTCAGGCTGCGCCGAAGAGCGAGATTATCCGTGTGCATGCCAGCAGCGGTACGACGGGTAACCCCACCATCGTTGGCTACACCAGGAAGGACATCGGTGTGTGGAGCGAGTGCATGGCCCGCTGTCTGACGGCCTACGGCATCACCCGCGACGACACCTTCTCCGTGGCATACGGCTATGGCCTGTTCACAGGTGGTCTGGGTGCACACTATGGTGTGGAGCACCTTGGTGCCAGCGTTATTCCTGCCGGTACGGGCAACACAGAGAAGCACATCAAGCTCATCCGCGACCTCGGCATTACGGGCATTGCCTGTACACCGTCGTATGCCCTCTACCTCGCCGAGACGATGGATAAGATGGGAATTACCAAAGACCAGATAAAGCTGCGCGTGGGAGCCTTCGGTGCCGAGCCTTGGACGGAAAGCATGCGCAAGGAGATTGAGGAACGATTAGGACTGAAGGGCTATAATATATATGGTCTCTCTGAGGTGATGGGACCTTCGGTAAGCTACGAGTGCCAGATGCAGCACGGTTCGCACATCTGCGAAGACCATTTCTACCCCGAGATTATCAACCCCGTGACCTTGGAACCGCTGCCCGCCGGACAGAAGGGCGAGCTGGTGTTCACTACGCTGACGAAGGAGGGTATGCCCGTTATTCGCTACCGCACCCGTGACCTCTGCTCGCTGCTGCCTGGAACGTGTGACTGTGGACGTACTGCCGTGAGAATGGGTCGCATAGAGGGACGTTCAGACGATATGCTCATCATCCGAGGCATCAACGTGTTCCCCAGTCAGGTAGAGAGCGTCGTGCTGTCGATGCAGGAGTTTGCGCCGCACTACATGCTCGTTGTCGACCGCGTGAACAACCTCGACACGTTGCAAGTACAGGTGGAGATGCGTCAGGAGTTGCTCACCTCTACCTTCGACACACCCGCTGCCGTAGACGCTCTGGAGAAGAAACTAGCCTCGAAACTGAAGAGCGTGCTCAGCATCGCCGCCAAGGTGCAGCTGAAGGCTCCTGGAACCATTGAACGCAGTCAGGGAAAGAGCACACACGTGATTGACAAGCGCAAGTTGTAGAAACTCCCCTTATCAGCTAAAAAATAATTGTTTTTGAACACTAAAACAACTTAAAATAGGACACGGAATAATATAATTTGCTTAATAAAAATGGAAAAAAGCGCGTTATTTGAAGAAATGTATTTACCTTTGCACGGAAATTTTCCTAATAACGCCAGATGAAACGATTCTTTAAGTTGTTTTGCATGATGCTCCTTGTACTGACGGGGCTGGCATCGTGTCTCAATGACAACGATACTTCAGTAGATACCTACAGCGACACGGCTATCACAGCCGTGACGCTGGGTACACTGAATAGATATACCCACACCATATCTTCGAATACAGGCAATGATACCATTGTCAGGAGTACGCTCACTGGCTCGACCTACAAGCTGACCATCGACCAGTTGGGACGTAAAATCTTTAACCGTGACTCTCTGCCCCTGGGAACTGACCTGAAGCACGTGGTCCTTAGTGCGGTGTCTACCAAGAACAACGGAGTTGCTTTTATCAAGTCGCTCATCAGCGACACCTTGTTTTATATAAACACTACCGACTCACTTGATTTCTCACAACCACGTACCATACGTGTGTTTTCCTCCAACGGCAACGAGTACCGCGACTACACTATGACACTCTCGGCTAGTGCCACCACGGGTATCACCTTCGGATGGCAGCTGGTGATGAAGGATGATGATCTTGCAGGATGGACTGACAAGCATCTTGTGACCATAGGTGACAGCGTGTACTTCGTAGACCGTGACTACATCTCAGTCTATTCTCCTGCACAGCAACGTAGGGTACTGGTGAAGGCATCCGACGAAATGCCTATTACCCAGCTCATTGGTGCAACCGACCATGAGGCATTTGCCTTGGGCATCGATGGACGTCTGAAAGTCTCTACCGACGGTGAGGGTGAGGTGTGGCGCGACGATGAGCTTGACGACTCCCCAACCCTTCTGCCTACAGAAGCCATTGCCATGACTAGTTGGAAATATGCTCCCGCAGACTCTATGGATTATGTGCTGCTGATAGGAAACAGTGCTGCTGACGACACCAATGCCGTGCTCTGGCGCAAGCTGAGCAGATACCATGATTATGGGCAGCCAGCCGATGGAAAATGGGTCTACATGCCCGTGGACGGCAACAACCCTTACGCTCTGCCACGTCAAGATTACCTCTCCATCACCTATTATAATAATAATGTGTTGGCCGTGGGTAGCAACATGAAACTTTATCAAAGCCGCGACCAGGGCATCACGTGGAAAACTAGTTCCACCTACGCCCTGCCCTCACAGATAGGAGGTACCCGTGCGACAATAGCCGCAGACAAACTCGAGCGTCTCTGGCTGGTCACCGATAACGGAGAAGTGTGGATGGGAACGCTTCGCTAGTGCGCTTCGCTAAATAATAAATAACAAATAATGAATAACAAATAATAAATTATAAACGCTGTGCTAAATGATAAATGACAAATGATAGCCATAATCAATACTGCAAAGTGAATGACTGCCATTATGCACGACATAAGTGGCATCTCATGGGTTTATTATTTATTATTTGTAATTTATCATTTAGCCGCGTAGCGGCGCAAGATGACCCAGAATACCGCATGGAGGCGGGTGGCGGTATAGGAGTGATAACCTATCTAGGCGACTTCAACGGAAGTCTGTTGAGCAATATGCAACCAACGGCGGGAGCCGTGGCGAAATACAAGCTCAACCCAAGAATGGCCTGGGCGGCAAACATAGCATACGGAAAGCTGAAAGGCGAATCGGCAAAGGAAAAGACGTGGTATCCTGAGCTGGCAGAAAACCCCATAGCCTTCAGCACATCGCTGATAGACGTGACAGTGTGCTTCGAGTACAACTTCTGGCCCTTCGGAACAGGGCGTGAATACCTGGGAGCACGACCGCTGACACCCTTCATCGCGATAGGAGCAGGGTTTGCCATCGCCAAGCCCGACATCGGCGACCAGACAGGAGCACTGCAACTGCCCGTAGGAGCAGGAGTGAAATACAAGCTGAAAGACCGCTTGAACTTGGCAGTAGAGTGGCTGATGCACTTCACCACCAGCGACAAGCTCGACGGAGTGAAAGACCCCTACGGCATCAAGAGCACAGGAATGTTCAAGAACACCGACTGCTACAGCACGTTACGACTGACGCTCACTTACGACTTTTGGGCACGGTGCAAGACCTGCCATAATGATAGAGACTGATATTAATTATATTGGATATATGGACTTTGAACTAGATAAAACAAGAATCCCACAGCACATTGCCATCATCATGGACGGCAATGGCCGCTGGGCTACCGAGCGTGGATGGGACAGGACATTCGGTCATAAGGCCGGCATCGACACTGTGAAGAAAATCACCTCTGAGTGTGCACGCCTGGGAGTGAAGTACCTGACACTCTACACCTTCTCTACCGAGAACTGGAACCGTCCGGCTTACGAGATAGAAGCACTCATGGGGCTGGTGCTCAGCTTCATAGAGATGGAACTGTTCACTGACAATAACGTGAAGTTTCGCATGGTGGGTGATTTTAAACGTTTGCCGGAGAGTGTGCAGAAGAAAATCAAGTATATGGAAGACCTCACCTCAGGGAATACTGGCATGACGATGGTCGTAGCCATGAGCTATTCGGCCCGCTGGGAGCTGACCAACGCCATGAAGCAGATTGTGAGCGAAGGTATCGCACCGGAGGACATCACCGAGGAGACCATCAACCAGCACCTCGTCACCAACTTCATGCCCGACCCCGAACTGCTTATCCGTACTGGTGGTGAGTTGCGTATCTCTAACTACATGCTCTGGCAGATAGCCTACTCAGAGCTGTACTTCTGCGACACCTACTGGCCCGACTTCGACGAGGAATGTCTGCACCGCGCCATCGCCAGCTACCAGGGACGCCAGCGCCGGTTCGGAAAGACGGAGGCGCAGGTGGAAAGCGAGGCTATGCCTCTAAATGACAAATAAAAACAATAAATGATAAACGCAAGCCATAAGCTTTGTATATGTAGAATGTGGAGAGTTAAAGGTTTATTATTTATTCTTTCTTCTTTATTCTTTAGCGACGCAGTCGCGCAGGAGATAAGCTACGCCGGCACGCCTCGCCAGTGCGAGATTGGTGGCATAACCGTGAAGGGTGTCAGCGACTATGAGGACTACGTGCTTATCAACCTCTCCGGCCTCAGCGTTGGGCAACAGATTGAAGTGCCCGGAAGCGAGATTACAGAGGCGGTGAAGCGCTACTGGAAGCACGGACTCTTCTCCGACGTGTCGATAAAAGCCGACTCTATTGTAGACTCGAAGGTGTATCTCACCATCGACCTCCTGCTGCGTCCACGCATTACCGAGATAAACTACACTGGCGTGAAAAAGCGCGAGCGGGAAGACTTGGAGTCAAAGCTTGGCATGGCAAAGGGCATGAGCCTCACCAAGAACCTCACAGACCGCGCTAAAATACTGGCTAAGAGGTATTTCGATGACAAAGGCTACAAGAATGCTGAGATAGAGATTTCACAGCACGATGACGTGACGGGAAAGAACCAAGTGGTGCTTGATGTCATCATCGACAAGAAAGACAAGATGAAGGTGCGCAAGATTGTCTTCGACGGCAATGAACAGCTCTCTGACGCCAAAATCAAGGGACGTATTTACACTAAGGGTTCTTTCGGAAAAATCCACGAGGCGGGTAAGTTCCATTCATGGTTCAAGGCTCGCAAGTTCACTCCGGAGCGCTACGAGGAAGCCAAGCAGAAACTCATTGAGAAGTATAATGAGCTGGGATTCCGAGATGCTGCTATAGAGTTCGACTCCGTGTGGAACGTCGATGAGAAGCACGTCAACGTCTACGTCAAGATAGACGAGGGAGAAAAATACTATTTGCGCAATGTCAGTTGGGTGGGTAACACCGTGGCCAACACCGACTACCTTAATCGTCTGCTGGGCATGAAGAGCGGTGACGTCTACAACCAGAAGCAGCTGGACAAGCGTCTGCAGAGCGATGAGGATGGCGTGCATGACTACTATTACAACAATGGTTACGTGTTCTCGCAGATAGACCCTGTGGAGGTGAACATCACTAACGACTCCATCGACTTGGAGATACGTGTTACCGAGGGACCGCAGGCATATCTCAACAACGTTCGCATCTATGGTAATGACCGTCTCTACGAAGAGGTGGTGCGTCGTGAACTGCGTACGAAGCCCGGTGACCTCTTCTCGAAGGAGGCACTCATGCGCTCGGCACGTGAGATAGCTTCCATGGGTCATTTCGAGCCGGAGACCATCAATCCTGACGTGAAGCCTAATGGAGAAGATGGTACCGTGGATATCAACTGGAACCTGGAGCAGAAGAGCAACGACCAGTTGGAACTCTCTATGGGATGGGGACAGACGGGTATCATTATGCGTGCTGGCATCAAGTTCAATAACTTCTCGCTGCGTAATCTCTTGGGACGTAACAAGCTGCACCGGGGAATCATGCCGGCTGGAGACGGCGAACAGATAAGCATCAGTGGACAGACCAACGGCCGCTACTACACATCCTTCAGTACCAGCTATGCTACGGGATGGTTCGGTGGCAAGCGTCCTAATGCATTCAACGTCGGAGCGTTCTACTCACACCAGAGCGACGTGTCGAGTAACTACTACAACTCGGCATACATGAACTCCATGTACAACTATATGTACGGCATGAACAGCTCCTATAACCCCTACTACAACAACTACGACAGCTACCTCGACGACGACAAGTATATGAACATGTTCGGACTTTCAGTAGGGTGGGGTAAGCGCCTGCGTTGGCCTGACGACTACTTCCAGTTCTCGTCCACTCTGGCCTTCCAGCGCTACATGATGAAGGACTGGCAATACTTCCACATCACCAACGGAAACTCCAACAACATTAACCTCACGCTGGCCCTCACGCGTACTTCCACGGACAACCCGCTGTTCCCCCGTCACGGTTCAGAGTTCGCACTCAGTGTGACGCTCACTCCGCCTTGGTCGCTCTTCGATGGAAAGGATTACCAGAACTTGGCCACACAGGAAACCTACGCTAATGACTATAATCGTTTCCAGCAGGAACAGGCAGAGAAATACAAGTGGGTGGAGTACCACAAGTGGAAGTTCAAGAACCGCACCTTCACCTCGCTCTCTAGCGCTCAGAAGTGCTTTGTGCTGATGACTCGCGTGGAATTTGGATTGTTGGGCTCGTACAACAAGTACAAGAAGTCACCATTCGAGACCTTCTATGTCGGTGGTGACGGTATGAGCGGCTACAGCAGCTATGCTGAGGAGACTATCGGTCTGCGCGGTTACGACAATGGTTCCATATCGTCAACAGCCAATGCCGTCGCCAGCCAGTGGACGGGAAGCCGCTATAGTGCCTACACTGCCTACGCCTACGACCGCTTCACGTTGGAGCTACGCTATCCCTTCCTGCTCGGCAACACAACCATCTACGGATTGGGATTCGTTGAGGCTGGTAACGCATGGGCACGTACCCGCGACTTCAACCCCTTCGAGATGAAACGCTCCGCAGGTGTCGGCGTCCGCATCTACCTGCCTATGGTCGGACTGATGGGTATTGACTGGGCATACGGTTTCGACAAGGTCTATAGCAGCGGAGGTATGAGAAAGGGAGGCAGTAACTTCCACTTCGTGCTCGGACAGGAATTCTAATGCGGCCGGAGGCCTAATGAATAATGAATAAAGAAAAATGAATAAACCATAATAAAGAAAAATGAATAAACTTTTAATGAATATGAAACAGATACGATTTAGTAACAGCAGAAAGAAGATAGGTTTGTTATTTATTCTTTCTTCTTTGTTCTTTAGCGTCGCAGACGCGCAGAAGTTCGCATTGGTAGACATGGACTACATCTTCAAGAACATTCCTGCTTACGAGCGTGCCAACGAGCAGCTCTCGCAGGTGTCGAAGAAGTGGCAGGCGGAAATCGATGCTATCACCACTGAGGCGCAGAACATGTACAAGAATTACCAGAACGAGGTGGTGTTCCTTTCGGCTGAACAGAAGAAGGCCCGTCAGGATGCCATCATGGAGAAGGAAAAGAGTGCCAGCGACCTGAAGCGCAAGTACTTCGGCCCTGAGGGTGAACTCTTCAAGAAACGTACAGCCCTCATGTCGCCCATTCAGGACGAAATCTACAATGCCATCAAGGATGTCTCCGAACAGCGTGGTTATCAGCTCATACTTGACCGTGCCAGCGATACGGGTATCATCTTTGGGAGTCCCAAGATTGACATCAGCGACGAGGTGCTTCGTAAGCTTGGCTACTCCTACTAACGCCGAAATATCGAAATGTCGAAATAACGAGATATCGAAATAACGAAATAACATAATCCCGAAAAAAAACAAAACAAACAACAATGAAAAAAATCATCATTTGCGCAATCTGCGCTTTCTGCGGTCTTTTCACCGCCAACGCCCAGAAGTTTGGACACGTAAACTTGCAGGAGGTCATGCAGGCAATGCCTGAGTTCACCGAGGCACAGAACGAACTGAAGAAGCTTGAGGAACAGTACTCCAACGACCTCAAGCAGATGCAGGACGAGATACAGCGTAAGGCTGAAGCCTTCGACAAGGAGCAGGCTACGTTGCCCGATAACATCAAGCAGCGCCGTCAGCAGGAAATCCAGGACTCCTATCAGAAGTATCAGGAGAGCCTTCAGGACAACCAGCAGGCCCTGCAGAAGGCCGAGCAGGAGAAGATGGCAGTCATTCAGCAGAAGATGCTCGATGCCGTCAAGGCCATCGGTCAGGAGGGTGGCTACGTCTATATCATGACCACCAACTCCATCCCCTACATCAGTACCACTCTCTCCACCGACGTAACGGCTCAGGTGAAGACCAAGCTAGGCCTGAAATAGTTTCGATAGGCATTACCTGTCTGAATCTCTTAAAACACTACAACGAACACTCCAAGAAACACATTTGCGTGTCTCTTGGAGTGGTTTTAATTTATAGTAACTTTTATTTCACGCTGCAATTATACTGCTTTTTTATTTATTCTCAGTAGATTTATTACATATTTTTTGTAACTATTGGTTGCGTAATCGTTGCGACAGCATCTGCATATACGCCTGTTGCTGATTTCAGTACTTTGCCAGCATGGAGGTGAACTCGCTATACATCTTTGCGAAATGCTCTGTCCGTTCCCCTGCATCCACGGCGTTGCAGATAGACTATCTTTGTGTCATGTACAATAATGTCTTTCCTCGTTATAGGGAACTGAGATTCTATAGTAGTACCTAACTAACCTTACTTCACCAGCTTCAATCCCTTTTCAGAAAGATAATACCGCTGTTTAGGATGGTTGGGCTTGTCGGGAGATGAACGGAGGACATAACCACCATCGATAGCAGGATTTAATATATTGACACGAACGTATCTTCTACTTGTCATATTCAGCTTTTTCATCAATTCTTCCATAGAGAACACGCGATCTCGTATCACATTTATAACCCTCTGAACTTGGTCACTAACCTGGTCAATAGCTTGGTCACTTACTTGGTCACTAGCTATACCACCTACTCGACCACTAACTTGTTCACCAGGTTGTTCACTAACTTGTTCCCCAAACCAATAAGTGATAGTCGAACTTACCAAATCACTGGCAAAATCTACCTTTCCATTCGTCAGTCGTTCCCGGGCCGCTTTACACTCAAAGTCGTCCCATTCTATCTCTGTCAATCTTTGAAGAAGTTCTTCCTCTGTCATAATATAACGGTTGGATTATTCTATGATTTCCCAAAAGCCGCCCTTGTCAGGGCCAACGCGACGGAGTAATTTACCACGCATGGCTTCAATGTTGCGCGAAATAGAGTTTTCACTAATTCCCACGAATGTTGATAGTTCTGCTCTGGAAATATATGGATTTTCCATCATTAGGAACTGACACTAAATAAAGTTTACAAATGATGTATGAAACGAATTTCCGCAATTATCGTAATTTAACCGTAATTACCTAAATTATAACAATTATGGGCAAATTATGGATATTACGGTAATTCGTTTCAAAAATCTAATTGTAAAGTTAATTAAGTGACAGTTCCTTAGCTTTAGGATAGCTATACGGTTTTCTGTCAACTTGCACCCCTCTCTCTTAGCTTTTTCTGTCAACTTTTCTGATTTTACTGTCACCTTTTCTGTCACCCTGAGAGGACTTTCTGATAACTTTTCTGTCACCTTTTTAGTGTTTTCTGTCACCTTTGGCACAGTAACCTTCAGGATGAACTCATCGGTTCGGAAAGTTGGTATTTCCGCTCCATTAACCTCCTGCTCACGACAGATGCGGTCAATTCCTTCGCCAAACTCCTTTACGTAGTGATAAGCCTTGAGGAATGTGGCAATCTTTGGATTACGAGAGAAGTGCGTGTTGCGGATGTTACTGGGTTTCACCTGTCCTGGCAACTTGCCTGGCGATTCAAATACAAGGCGGTCGTCGAACATCTTGATTTGTATCTCCGTCCCCTTAATGTTATACGCTCTGTGACAGCAGGCATTCACCGTCATCTCCTGTATCACGAATTTTGGATAATCACGAAGCGTAACAAACTGTCCATGCTGCCCCAGAAAGGTGTGCTCGGCCACTTGTGTCTCCAAAAACTCTATCGTTTTTCTTACCTGATTGAGAATGGTTCCCTCAAAAGTGACATCCTTGATGACGTTCATTTCAGCCCCCACTTTCTCGTCGATGCCGTCATAGCGGATAAAACGGGTACGGGCACGGGGGAAGAAGTTCTGAGGATTCTTGCCAAAGAGCAAGACACAAGCCGTACTGACATCTTCCTCGTCATTCTTGTTTCTTGTCACGAAATGATTGTTCTCGCGTAAATACTGCAAGGGTGATTTCCCATACCCCAACAATCTCGCATATTCAGTTACCGCATCCATGTCGATGTCATCAATGGTAGCCCAAGCCACTGCCG
>Ga0310696_10004354_pt1 | contig 17375 bp, 11 predicted proteins | sample AusTroGonzalo_MG_4_FD_203885 | JGI IMG/M metagenome (GOLD analysis project Ga0310696, IMG submission 203885) | Bovine rumen microbial communities from tropical cattle in Woodstock, Queensland, Australia - Gonzalo_02 (v2) (version 2) | ecosystem: Host-associated > Mammals > Digestive system >...
ATCTGCGCTATTTGAACCAAAACGAACGCCGTGAAGGCGAGGAATCTCCAATAGGCCTGATTCTTTGCAGCGAAGGGAACACCGAGCATATCGAATACCTTATGCTTGACGACAACAGCCCGATAAAAGTTGCCCAGTACTATACGCAACTGCCCGACAAGAAACTGCTTGCAGAAAAACTGCAGCGAGCCATAGCAATTGCCCGCGAACATTTTGCCGAGCGGAAACTAGATTCTATGAAGTAGAAATTTCCAATTCGCTTTTCAAAAAAACATGTCCTTTCGGATTTTTAATCCGAAAGTCTTGAATATAAGGATTTGTAATCCGCCAGCAAATACCTTATCTCATTACAACCCCACCGAACGCTTAATCCTAAATTTCTTTTACAAAAATATTCACGCATACGATTTTACATTTTATAGTCTTTGCAATAGTTGTGAATTTTCAAAAAAATCCCAAGATTTATTTCACCAATAGATATTTTTTGTACTTTTGTCCTGTCTCTCGCCGGTAAGTCGCTTGCGACGGGAGGGCGGGGACGACATATATTTAAGGCGTTTACTGACGCTTTGTTTTGGCGTTTCGGAATCTCGCAAATTTTGAATCCTTGTCGAAACAATAGCAACGGTGAATGCCTGCGGCTGAGTATGGTTTACTCTAACCATATACCAGCGTGGGCTTCAGCGTTGCTCGTTTTTGCAGGGATGGGCAATGCGAGAGCCTCGAAACGTGGAACGAGCAACAGTACGGATTCCACGCTTTTTTGTATGCCTATTGAAAGTGTTGTTAAAATTAGTTTTCTGCCAAAAGGAATCCGTGGCGGTAGGATTTTTTTGTAGTTGCATAATTTTAAACTTTATTAAAGAATGAATACAAAAGTTTTAGTCGCAGCATTGTTTTTAGCTGCAATGGCATTCGTAGGATGCAAATCGAAACAGGCTGTTGTTACGCCGCAGGACAAAGGTATGAAGGAAATCCAGTTGCCGTGTGAAGGGTTTGACCACGACACCGAGGAGTATTTCACTGGTATGGGTACTGCCGAAAATACCAATATGCAGAATGCCCGTTCTGCTTCGTTTGATGCAGCAAAGAGTATGTTAATGAAGCGTTTAGGTGGCTTTGTAGTTGGTTTGGCAACCGATTACAGCCGTACTATGTCTGGTAGCGCACAGCAGGACAAGGTTCAGCGTGCAATGGAAGGCGAAATGAACACCGTAGTCCAGAAGATGCTTAATGACGCAGAAAAGACTTGTGAAAAGTTGTATGAGACACAAGCGGGTACATACCAGTCGCATACTGCCATTAGGGTATCGAAGAAGGAAATGCTAGACAAGATGTCAACCGCGCTTTCGGACAGCGAAGAACTTGAAATCGAGTTCAACAGGGCACAGTTCCGCAAGTTCGCAGAAGACCGTATGGCAAAGATTAAGAGCGGAGAATATTAGGATTGTCGCTAACTGAGCTTCGTTCCTTGACTCACATAGTACGGAGTTCAAGGGACGAAACTTAGTTTGTTTTTGCTGACGGAAAAACATTCGTATGAAGAAACTTTTCCCTCTGATATTGCTATTGTTGGCGGGTGCATTCGCCAATGCACAAACTCCTGCGTGGACAAAAAAACTGCCGAAGGCTGGCAACAATACATATATGTATGTGTGCGAGTCGGCACTTGCGTATTCCGAAGCAGATGCAAGGAATCAGGCTATTGCTCGTGTGTTTCAGACTACGGCGAACCGACTGGGACAACCTGTGGATGCCGCCGATGTAAATGCAGCCGTACAGAGTGGAACTGCATTGGAAGTGATTTCAAGGCAGTTCAATATTCCGATGAACAAGGTCTGCGAATATGTTGAGAAGGTTTCGGGAGGAATGTTTCGTGTGTATGTGCTATGTCAGGTGGCTGTGGCGGGAAATATAACCGTGATATGGGAAACATTCAATGGCTGTAACGACATACACGAGTACAACAATGGTGTAGCCTTGCTGAAGTCTGCATTCGTGCCCGGTCTTGGGCAGATGGGCAAGCGACATTATGGCGAGGGCATTATCACTCTTACATCCGAGGTGCTTCTTGCTGGTGTCGGTACTGGTTGCTACCTATTTTCGAGACGGCAGCTTGACATTATGCGCGACAGCAATGTTACATATGAGGATTTTTCCAATGCAAAAAAGACCTACAATTCGTTGCGTACCACAAGCTACATTGCTTGGGGAACGGCTGCTGCCGTATATGTTTTCAACTTGTACAGGGCGTTTTCGATAAGTCCGAAATACAAGGACGGCTTGTCGTTTGCGCCTAGTGTAATGCCTGTGCAGGATAATGTTGCGCTTGGAGTGCAGATGACGGTAAGATTCTAATTAGAATTGAAAATGGATAAAGGACAATTTAAAATCGGAAGAATAATTTCGGTAAGGAGAGCCTCCTTCGTATTCATTTTTATGCTTGTTGCTTTTTCTTTCTTGTTTCCATCCTGCATAAAGCAGTTGGAGAAGGAAGGCATATACGACACAACCTTATGCAGTGGCGTGCTTCTTGACCAGCGAACCAACAATCCTGTTGCCGATGCGCGCATTTCGCTTACCGACGGCGAACTGCTTCCGCTTACTGTGGTTTCGGGACGCGACGGAAGCTTTGAAATCGAGGTTGACTGCGACCTTGCTGGGAAAGGATACTACCTGAAAGTTGAAGCCGATTCGCTATACGAGTCGCGGACTATTGCCTTGACCGAAATGGGATTTGGCAAGCAGTTCTACGAAATCGGTTCGGTGTATGTCGTTGGCCCCGATTTTCCGTTGGTAAGCACAATGGAATTTTGGGCGGTTACGGCAACATCGGTGCATTGCGGAGGTAATGTTACCGACGGCGGGCGTTCCGATGTGGTTTCGCGAGGTTTGTGCTGGAGTACAATGCAATATCCTACACTGCGCGACAGCGTTGTGGCTGTGGGCAACGGCACAGGCGTTTTCGAGACTACGATTTCCACTTTGCACTACAACACTACCTATTACATAAGGGCATACGCGACCAATGGCGTTGGCACAAGCTATGGCGAGCAGTTGAGTTTTACCACCTGCGACGGACTTCCATCCGTTACAACGGTGGCTGTTTCGTCTGTTACGCCAACTACTGCATCAAGCGGTGGCAATGTTGTTTCCGATGGCGGATTTGCCATAACTGCGCGTGGCGTATGCTGGAGCACTACAATGCAGCCTACCATTTCCAACTCGCACACTTCCGACGGCTCTGGGCTTGGCTCTTTCATTAGTTCTGTGACCAACCTTGAACCCAATACCACCTACTATCTGCGAGCTTACGCCACCAACGAGGCTGGCACTGCCTACGGCGAGCAGATGTCGTTTACTACTCTAAGTGGATTGGCAACGGTTACTACATCCGAGGTTACTGCTGTAACGGCTACATCTGCAACCTGCGGAGGCTCTGTTTCTGCCGATGGTGGATTTGCCGTAACAGCGCGTGGCGTATGCTACAGCACCACACCAAACCCCACTATTGCTAGTCCACACACTTCCGACGGAGCAGGCTTGGGCGACTTTGTGAGCCAGCTCTACAACCTTAGCAGCGGCACAACCTACTATGTACGCGCCTACGCCACCAATGGTGCAGGTACGGTGTATGGAGAGGAAAGGGTATTTAGAACTGAATAAAGATATGGTTTTCTTGGAACAATTTGATGATGAATAACATTATTAGTAATGGTAGGAATTTGGAACGGAGTAAAAATTGATTGATTATGACATCAAGTGATTTCTTTACATTTATAGGAATATTGTTGACTATAATGTCAATTTATGCAGCGATAAGTAGGGAAATGTTTCGCTTAAAATTCAATTGCTGTATTATTACTATAATTGTATTCACTATGATGTCAGTCAATTACTTAATATTCTTCGATTGCTTTTTTGAAAGGGGGATATATATTCCTTTTCTAATGAATGATGACGGCATACCTGCAAATATTTGGGCGTACATAATCTCTATCTGTTTTTTTGTCTTATTTTTTCTATATTTAGGAGTGTGGAAGTATTTTCCACCCAGCAATAATGATAAGATAATACAGCATTATAAGTCTTTAATATACACTAACAAAACCGACTTGCTTGTTTCATACATAGAAAGATACCATATTGAGGGTATAAAAAAACAAATATCTAAAATAAATGAAGAAACGAGAATCCGTGAGGCTAAAAACGAAAATGAGCCTATTGATGATATTATTTCGCAAAAAGAATCAGAAACAACTGCAACTCCAAAAATAGAAGATAGCAGCAACAATGTTCACACCAAACAATCACTAAGTATTTGTGTATTATCAGACATAATTGCTGATAGTAGTTTTATAGGTAATGTGGTGAAGGTTTCTCCATTATTTCTTTTGGAAGTTTTTACAAAAATAGAAAGTAAAGGGTTCGATTCAGATAAGTCTTTTGAAAAAAAGCAAGTTAACTTCACAAATTCTATAGCTATATTTTTTAGAAAATTGATAAATTCTCACAACAAGGATTTTATAGACGAACTAAAATGGGTTTATACAAATAGTTCTGTGTCTCAGACACAATTAAAAGAAACAAATTATTTGAAATTAATCTTCTCAGAGAATAACAGCCAAACATTTTTCTCTCGTTTTGATTTAGAAAATGTTTTTTACGAAGAGGCTCAGAATGAAGTAAAATCACAAAAATTTTGGTTAGAGAATCCTGATGAGAATTTTTATTCTAAGTATTATGAATCAGCCTGTTTCCAATATCAAATGATAGAAAGTTTGTTAATACATATTGATATAGCTAATGTGAATTTCAAAAAGGTTGATTGTTTATGTTCTCTTATCACAAATAAATATAGCAGTCAAGGCAGTGGTACTTTTGCATATGAATTTATCAATGAAATGTGTAAAATAAAAATAGAAGACAAAACAGATTCAAATAGACAGGAAAAGATAAATAATTGGAAAAAGATGTTTGAATTTATTGAAGATAAAAGTTCTGAACAATAAAATGTGCAGTATGAAAAGGATATTCGTTATATTTGTTTTCGCGTTTGCTATTGTAAATAAGGCACTTGCCTATGATTTTAGGGTGTATTACAATAGTTATTCGTTATATTTTGAGATTGTGACTGATGGTGTAAAAATAGTACCAGAGCGTTCAACATCTCCATATTATAATACTTTTCCCAATGGAGCATCAATCCCTGAATATGTAACTAATGGAGGACATCGATACAATGTAGTTGAAATTGGAGCGAATGCTTTTAATGGAGCAAGAATATCTTCTATAACAATCCCTAAATATGTAAAAAGGATTGGTGCCAATGCTTTTAAGGGATGTGCGTTAAATACTGTAAATTTTAACCCACAAAATTGTACTACTGTAGCATCTTCTGCTTTTCCTAATATAGATGTCCTGAATATTGGAGAGGAAGTGACCAATATTCCTGACTATACTTTTTATGATTGTTCCAATCTTGACTCTGTAGTTATTCCTAATTCCGTGTTATCCATTGGAAGTTTTGCATTTAAAGGATGTTCTGGGTTGTCTGCGTTTATAATAGGGGATTCTGTGGCAAGTATAGGAGAATCTGCTTTTGAAGGATGTACCAGTTTGAATTCTATTAGCATTCCCAATTCTGTATTAACTATAGGAAATTCTGCATTCTTAAATTGTACAAACCTGTCTTTATTGACAATCGGAAATTCTGTTACAAACATTAGCAACTCCACTTTTAAGGGGTGTGTTAGTTTGTTGTCTGTATCTATTCCTAATTCAGTATCAACCATAGAAATTTCAGCTTTTGAGGGATGTTCAAATTTGTCGTCATTATTAATCGGAGATTATGTTACAAGCATAGAAAACTCTGCATTTGAGGGATGTAGTAGCTTATCTTCTATCGAAATACCTAATTCTGTATTGTCCATAGGAAATTCGACTTTTGAAGGGTGTTCAAATTTATCGTCATTGACAATCGGGGTTTCTGTTGCAAGCATAGGAAACTCTGCATTTGTTGGATGTAGCAGTTTAACTTCTGTAATTATTCCTGAATCAGTGACCGATATAGGTAGCTTAACTTTTGGAGATTGTACAAGTTTATCTTCGTTGACACTCGGAAGTTCTGTCGTAAATGTAGGGAGTTCTGCATTTTCTAACTGTACTGAATTGTCGTCAGTATTTTATAATGGTTCTATAATAGGATGGTGCAATATCGGATTTGCTGATATAATGTCTAATCCGATTTATTATGCTCACAATTTATTTGTAAATAATACTTTAGTTACAGAACTTGATATTCCAGAACAAGTATCAGAAATAAAGCAATATGCATTTGCAAAAGCATTATGTTTAGAATCATTACATATTTCAAGTAATATAACGACAATTGGTGAATATGCTTTCTACGGATGTGATAGATTAAATGAATGTTATTTTAATGCTTCAAATTGTACTACAATGGGAACTGCAGACAAACCAGTATTTTATGAATGTTTTTCATTAATGACATTAAATATTGGAAGTAATGTTACTAACATACCAGCAAATGCTTTTTCCAATTGTAGCGGACTTACATCAGTTACAATTCCTGATTCTGTCAATAGAATAGGCAATTCTGCTTTTTATAATTGTAGCGGTCTTGTATCTGTTTATTTTAATGCAGCGAATTGTACAAGAATGGGTAGCAATGATTATCCAGTATTCCAAGGCTGTACATCATTAGCAACATTGAATATAGGAAATAATGTAACAACAATTCCTAATTATGCTTTTTCTAGTTGCAGAGGATTAACATCAGTTTCAATCGGCAATTCTGTTACGAGCATAGGCAGTTCTGCCTTTGGAGGGTGCAGTGGGTTAGAAGAAATAACTATTCCATTTGTCGGTGGTAGTATAACGACAACAGAAGCTTCTGCTTCCACACTTTTCGGGTATATATTTGGAACTTCAAATTATGATGGAGGAATTGCAGTAAGACAATATTATAATAATAATGATAATGCTACTTATTATATTCCAAGTAGGTTAAGAAGTGTCGTTGTAACTGGTGGCAATTTGTTATATGGGGCTTTTTATGGATGTAGCAGATTGACATCTGTAACAATACCAAGTTCTGTCACGACCATTGATGCTTCTGCATTTTATAATTGCAGAGGTCTTACATCTGTTACAATTCATAATTCGGTTACAAATATAGGAAACTTCGCTTTCTTTAATTGTATAGGTATTTCTGGGTTGTTATCTATCCCAAATTCAGTTGAAGCAATTGGGGAAAGTGCTTTCTCTGGTTGTTCTGGTATAGATTCATTGTATATTGGTTCGTCAGTGGAAACTATCGGTGATAATGCTTTTGTAGATTGTCCAGTAAGTTATCTTCACTACAATGCAAGAAATTGCACATCGTGGTTAAACTACAATAGTAATTCTCCGTTCAATCCTTTTAGGTCAACATTGCAGACCTTGGTTCTTGGTGAAAATGTTGAATCATTGCCCGATTATGCGTTCTATGATTATGATGTGCTTTCATCACTTTCTTTGTCAAATTCTTTAGTTTCAATTGGTTCCAATGCCTTTGCCGACTGCGACAATCTTCTTTCGCTCGATACTCGCAATGTGGTTTCGGTGGGCGATTTCGCTTTCGCCAACTGCGACAGGCTTGTGCAGGTAAACATTGGCGATTCGGCTCGCACTATAGGCAACGGTGCTTTCGAGGGATGCTTCCGAATGTCGTCGGCAAACATAGGCAAGTCGGTGCAAACTATTGGCAACAATGCTTTCAGCGGTTGCATAAGGCTGGTTTCTCCCGCGCTTCCCGAAACACTTACAAGCATTGGCGCATCGGCATTCAATGGCTGTTCGCGCTTCGAGGGAATGCTAACCCTGCCACGCAACTTGGCACAGATAGGCGACAGCGCATATTGGGGCTGTTCGGGAATTACGGCAATAACAGCAAAGCCAACCAATCCGCCAATAATATCAGAAAATACATTCAACGGTATTAGCAACTATGTGCCAGTGTATGTGCCCTGCGGTCGCGTGCTTAACTACTATGTCACCGACTATTGGGAGAATTTTCCCAACATACAGGAGGCTACGCCTTTCGAGGTCTCGCTTTCGTCAAACGACAATGCGATGGGTGTGGCGGTAGTAACACAGCAACCTACCTGCAACAACCACCAGTGCCACATTCGCGCAAACGCCAACTACGGCTACCATTTCCTGAAATGGACAGATGGCAACGAAAGCAATCCGCGAATACTGGAACTCGATTCCGATACGGCTTTTATGGCTATATTCGTAGTAAACAACTCGTACATTTCCGTACAATGCAACGATTCCACAATGGGTTCGGTGAGCGGTTCGGGCTTGTATTCGTACAATGCACCTGTGGAAATGCGGGCAACTCCATATACCAACTACCATTTCCAGCGTTGGCACGACGGAGTAACCGACAATCCGCGCTATCTACTTGCTACGCAGGATTCCACTTTTACAGCCGTATTTATGCCCAATGTGTCAACGGTTACGCTGTCGAACAACAATCCCGAAATGGGTACGGTGAGCGGTGGCGGAGTTTACTATTACCAGAACCAGATAAGCATTTCGGCAACAGCCAACTACGGCTATCATTTCACTTCGTGGCACGACGGCAACACTGCCAATCCGCGTATGATAACCGTTACGCAGGACACTGCGTTTACCGCCAACTTTGCGGTTAACATCTATGCAGTATCGGCAACGAGCAACAACAACACTATGGGAAGCGTTTCGGGCGGAGGTAACTACAACTACCAGTCGCTGGTGGCACTCACAGCCACGCCAGCCTACGGCTACCACTTCGAGCAGTGGAACGACGGGCTTTCAAACAATCCGCGAACAATAAATGTAATTCAGGACACTATGTTTATGGCTCAGTTTGCCGCCAACACCTACAGCATTACCGTTCAGGCAAACGACCCGCGTATGGGAAGCGCATACGGTACTGGAAATTTCAGTTACAACACTACCACAACACTTTCTGCAACAGCAACCTACGGTTATCATTTCGTGCAGTGGAGCGACGGCAACACCGAAAATCCGCGTACCGTGCCTGTAACGCAGAACGCCATCTACACTGCAATATTCGAGATTAACACCTACGCCATTTCTGTCGGAAGCTCAAACCCAGCAATCGGCAGCGCGGCTGGTGGCGGAACATATAGCTACAACACTATTGTAAACATTTCGGCAACGCCAAACTACGGCTACCACTTTGTGCAGTGGAGCGACGGCAACACCGAAAATCCGCGCACAATCACCGTTATACAGAATGCAACATACACGGCGCAGTTCTCGATAAATTCGTATGCGGTATCGGTCAGCCCCAACAATTCGAGCAGGGGAACTGTTTCGGGCAGTGGAAGCTATACATACAACACCGTTGCAACCATATCGGCAAGTGCATTCTATGGTTACCACTTCGTTCAGTGGAGCGACGGCAATACCGAAAATCCACGCTCGCTGGTCGTTATGCAGGACGAAAACTATACCGCGCAGTTCGATGCAAACAATTACCTGCTAACAGCCAACAGCACCGATGTGACACTTGGAAATGTTACAGGTGGCGGAACATACGAGTACAATTCGCTTGTGGCAATAACGGCAAATGCTATCGAGCATTACCATTTTGTGCAGTGGAACGACAGCATAACCGACAATCCGCGTACAATAGTTCTGACAAGGGACACCACATTCACGGCTTCGTTTGCAATCGATAAACATTCTGTTGCCACAACTTCAAACAATCCGACGATGGGCGAAGCGACAGGAAGCGGAGAATTTGACTATAATTCTGCAACATACATTTCGGCGGAAGCATTTACTGGCTATCATTTCGTTCAGTGGAGCGATGGAGCAACTGCAAATCCACGCAGGATAATTGTTACGCAAGACACAATTTTTACCGCTGAATTTGAAGTGAATGGCTATACGGCAACCATCACGAGCAACGACGAGACAATGGGAACGGTAACTGGCAGTGGTTTCTACGACTACCGCACTACGCTCAATCTGTCGGCTACTGCGTTTTACGGATACCACTTCGCCCGTTGGAACGATGGCAACAGCGACAATCCGCGCACACTTGTCATCACACAGGACACAGCCTTGACGGCAATATTCGAAATATCATCGTTTACGATTACCGTCGAGGCGGAGAATGCACAAATGGGTAGCGTGTCGGGGTCTGGAAACTACAACTATCTGTCGCAAGCAACAATAATTGCAACTGCTGCAACAAACTATCACTTTGAGCAATGGAGCGATGGAAGCACTACTAATCCAAGGCTGATAAATGTAACATCCGATTCCGTTTTCGTGGCGCAGTTTGCCGAGAATCCAACCTTTACCATAACGGCTTTGAGTGCCGACACAGCAAGGGGAATGGTATATGGCGGAGGCGTGTATCATACTGGCGAAAGGGCTTCGCTGGTTGCAAGTCCGCACGAGCATTACTACTTCAGCCATTGGGCAGACGGAAGCACACAGAATCCGCGTACTATAACCGTGTTGAGCGATGCAACATACACGGCATATTTCGCACCATATACCTACATAATCACGGCAAATAGCAACAATCCAGCAATGGGTGGTGTTAGTGGTGGCGGTGCATACGCATACGGGGAAACAGCAACTCTGACGGCTCGTGCATACGAAGGCTATCATTTTGTCCGCTGGGACGATGGCAATGCCAACGCGACAAGGGAAGTTCTGGTGCAGAGCGACGAATCCTATATGGCTATTTTTGCGCAAGGCAATGACGAGAATGGCATTGACGAAGTACACTATGCCGACCTGAAGGTTTATTCATCCGACGGTCAAATAGTTGTTGAATGTTCAGAAACCTTGCCAGTCTATGTTTACGACATTGTAGGTCGCCACATATATTCTGCAACCGTAATAGCAGATGAACCATTGCGCATAAATGTACCTAATACAGGCGTTTATGTTGTAAAGGTTGGCGAAATGAAAGCAGAAAAGGTGGCGGTGTGGTAAATATTTAACGAATATTTTACAGGTATTATGCGTTTGTAATCAGTGGTTTACGCTCGGTGTTCGTGCGCTAAATTATAAGTGGACTATTGTTTAGTCTCTCTAAACTAAAAATTATTTCTGTAAAATTTTTTCAAAAAGTTACCTGTTTTTGGTAACTTTTTCTTACCTTTGCCGAATCAAAAAAATAATTTTATGATTGTAGATTTCGATGATGAAAATCTTGAAGAACTGATAAAAACTGGCAGCAACATCAAGTATAAGAAGTTATCGAAAGATAAAAACTTTATGATAGCCCTAGTATCAGTTTACAATGTGCTTTTGTCTGTCGAAAAAACAGATGAATTAAAGAATTTTAGTTATTTGCACTACGAAAAATTAACGGCAAACCGTTCTGGACAAAGTTCGGTAAGGATTAAAAACGGCAGAGTAGAACGGCTTATATTTAAAGAATTTGATGGTGGAATAAAAATAGTTTTGTTGGAATTAAACGAATTGCACTATGGAAACAAGAAATAAGATAGTCCCATTTATGGCGGTAGCCCCGGGATTTGCCATTAAGGAAGAACTTGAGGCTCGTAACATAAAGCAAAAGGATTTCGCAAAAAAGATAGGTTTGCAGGCCACGCATTTAAGTGAATTAATTAAGGGCAAGCGTCCAATATCTACAAATGTGGCTGATGCTTTGGAGCGTGAACTTGGCATAAGTGCTAAATTTTGGCTCCGACTGCAAGCCGAATATGAATATGACTGTGAAATAATAAGGAAACGCGGCATAGAGGAAGAAAAAGCCCGTATGTTCATTAATGAGTACAACGAAATTTTCGATGTGGAGTATGTGTTTAAAAGAATAGGGATATTTGCTTCTTCATACGAGGAAAAAGTAAATGTCTTGACTTCTGAATTGCAACTGCCCAAACCAGCAGAATTAAAATTTGCTTATGGGAAGTTTCATAAGTCGAATCGCGTTGGCACAGACAGACGTGCAATTCTAACTTGGACTATTCTTGCCGAATATTATGCCAGACAGCAATCCGTTACAAAACAGTATAATGCCGATGATAATGAATACGTTAAGCAACTCGCAAATGTTTTCCACGAAAATCGTAATGTGGTTGAGCGGACAAAACAGATATTGTCCGACAATGGAATACGCTTTTGCATAGTCGAGAAACTTGACAAGGCTAGTATTGACGGATATTCTTTTATTGATGCTGATGGCACGCCGTCTATAATTGTAACAAAACGATTCGATAGAATTGATAATTTTGCTTTTGCAATTATGCACGAAATCGGACATTTGAAACTTCACGCATCACCAACCGACAAAAAATTCATCAACCTATTGGAAGAGGCAAAAGAAGAACAGGAAGCAAACAATTACGCATCTCAGCAGTTAATTCCAAACCATTTATGGAAGACCAGTCTTTTGCCGCAGGTTACACTCAACAAACCTTGGATTATACAAGCAAAATACAGTCAATGGGCAAGTGATAATCATTTGAACAAATGGATTGTTTTGGGACGTATTTCATACGAAACAGGAATGCATAAGTTCAGAAACGATGAAAGCCGAAAAATAAACTAGGCATTAGGAATTACATTGTGTCCATTTGTGCAGTTCGCGACTGCACAAATTCATCTAACTTGAGATTTGCAATAAGTGCAGTAAATTCAGCATTGTAATAACTACTGGCATTTACATCGTGCGAGTAGATGAGAGAATATCAGAAAAGGTGGCGGTGTGGTAAAAACTCGTGCAGAAAAGTGTCAGCATTCGGCAAAAAGTCGTGCAGAAAAGTGTATGATTTTGTTTGAAAGTCGTGCAGAAAAATGTTAATCATTCGTGCTAAAATGCTGATAAATAGACAAGTGTCCCATTGTGTGCTTTCTGTGAGGAATTTAAGCGGATGCACGGTGAAGAAATGTGACTTGTCGCAGAGGTTAACCCGATTTACAAGAATTGCGTAAAATACACTGGCATACAGGTGGTTTCTCCGTCCTGCAGATAGTCTTTGGTGTAGAGCAGTATGCGGTCGGAGATGCGCAATGTGTTATCAAATTTATAATCTCACTCTGATAAAAGCAGTAATTGGTTTATATACAATAATATAAATGATGTCTTTTAGGTTTCCTCAAAATGTTTTTGGGCGAAAATGCATAAATCCTCAAAATGTTTTGGCAACATATAGTCTTATGTCAGTTTTTAGAGAGCCCGCGCAGGAATTTACTTTCCATGGTTTATCCTTCGTGAAAAATGTTCTATTTTTGTGCAACTAAATGTAATGTGTGATTTTTGTTGAAATGGATACTTCGAATCTTGATTTGTTTTCGCAGAAGGGCGCACTTGTCGCAAAAGATGTAACGCCTTGGCAGACATTCTCCGGCAAGGGAATGAAATTCCATTTGCAGTCGTACGACTGGAACGGTTGCGCTTGCCTTTCGTACCTCACAATGAGGGCTTTTCTTGGTGTGATGAAGATGGAAACCCTCATCTGCACGCCATACGCGAAAGACCTTCCGCTTTATTCATACGACCTAATAAGCGCTTTCGGAAAACGGATTTTGATTGAGGAGGTTTACGATACGCAACTGAATCCTGTCGATTTGTCGGCAATGCAAACCGTAAAAGATACTTACCGCGATTTGAAGGACAAGCCTCTGAAGCCAGCGTGGTACGACAATCTTCGTCTTCCGCCAAGCACCGCCAAGGTTGGGGCAGCGTCGCGCCTGTAGGCATTAGTCTCCGAAATGACATCTGCATACATCGATATGTTTTCCACTGCCAGCAATGTGGATTCTGCCGCCAAGACCGCCCGAAACCGCATATATGTTGAAGGGCTAATCGGCAATGGCGGACCAGCCTTCGACACCATCAGTAAGATGCTTGGCGTTGAAGCAGCAAAGACGCTCTTCCGCCGTTATATTTTCGGAACGGAATAATACGACTCTATTATTCCTATTGTTTCATTCCCGCCAGCGGATTGGTGTCAATCAGTTTCAGCGACTTCACCATCTTTGCTGTGCCTTCCTTGTATTTCTTGAAATGGGTTGTCTGGAGATGGCTTTGGTAAGCCTCTTTGTCGGCGTAGATTTCGAGGATGTGTATTTTGTACGGATTTTCCTTTTCCTGCATCGAAAACAAGGTCAGCACGCCTGGCTCCACTTTCACCGATGTTTCCCCGACTTCCTTGGCAAATGCCAAATATTCTTCCAAAAACTCGGGTACCACTTCGATTTCGGCAAGGCGGACAATTCTTTCGCCATATTGGCGAAATGGAATGTTCTCGCCAAACAGCCGTCGTGCATTGTCGGTGAATATGTCCTGCGGATTCAGTCCGTGGGAGGCAAGGCGATTTTCCAATGCTGTTTTACCGCCAACAAGTACTTGCTCGGCAACATACGGATAGTCGCTTCCGTAAAGAATATGGTCGGGGGTGGTGATTGTAAGGAGCGCATCAATGACCTCGTCGGTAGGTGCGCCGGCAAGGTCGTAATATAGACTTGATAGGTTTGCATCAACATCGACAGGTTGCATATATCCTTGTTTTATCATCACCGGAAGCAGCGAACGGAAGCGCGGCAAGGCGTTGGGCAGGAACGAACCGCAGTGCGGCACCACGACTTTCAGATGCGGATAGCGCACCAGCACATTGTGGGCTATCATATTGAGGATTGTGCGTGTTGTTTCGGACAAATACTCGTAACTTGCCATAGGCACATCTGCAATCAGTTGTGCGTTTACCGCCGAGGGCTTGTGCGGATGCAGGATGATGATGGCATTTTGTGCGTCGAGATAAGCCATCAGAGTATCCAAAGCTGGGTCGCCAAGGTATTGTCCGTAGCTGTTGGTGGCGAGTTTTACACCGTCGGCGCCCAAAGTTTCGAGTGCGTATTTGGCTTCTCGGAGGGCAGATTCGACATCGGGCAAGGGCAGTGCTGCGCAAAACATAAAACGCCCCGGATAACGGGCTTTCAAGGCTGTACATTCCTCGTTGAACCTACGGCACACATTTGCCGAAGCCTTTGCATCTCCGAAATATGGTTGCGGGGCGGGCATTGTAAGCACCGAGGTCTGTATGCCTGCTTTGTCCATAAATGCGATGTGGCGTTCCAAATTCCAACTCGGGATAGGGAAGCCCTCGTCCATCTCGGCGCCATTGGCCTTTACAAAGTCAATGTAATTTTCCGTGATGGCGTGGCAGTGAATGTCAATTTGTGCCATGGATGGCAATGCTGAAAGGGTCATACAAGCTAAGATAATAAGGATTTTGTTCAAGATAGAATTTTTTGTACATACATCCCTGCCGCCTGTCGAGGGGGTATTCTTCGACGGAAAGATATTTGACGCCTATAAGTTTGCCAGCGACCTGATACGCAGTGCAAAGGAACGGATAATCCTGATTGACAACTATGTTGACGATACCGTCCTGCAAATGCTTGACAAGCGGCAGGATAATGTTGTGGCAAGCATATATACGAAGGAAATAAATGCAAAACTTAAACTTGATGTTCAAAAGCACAACGCGCAATACAGACCTATTGACATTCACCAGTTTGCCGATTCGCACGACCGTTTCCTGCTTATCGACGACAATGTGTATCTCATTGGCGCATCGCTCAAGGACCTTGGCAAGAAGATGTTTGCATTCAGCAAAATAACATTTGATATAGATGAAATGTTGAAAAAGTTGAACGGCAACGCATAGTTGGAATCTTTCAAATCTTCAAACATTGAACCCATTGAACTTTAAACTTTGAACAACCTGAAACCTGAAACGGCGAAGCCATCAAACGCCGCAGGCATAAACGCGAACCATCAAATTTTTGATTTTTATTTGCCACAAGGTAATGCTTGATTTATAGAAGTTTTGTACCTTTGCACCAATGCTTGTAAAAAACAATACCCACTAACTTGACCTTGCGGCCAGAGGTTAGTGGGATTCATCGACGCAAAGATAGGCATTTTTTAGATACGGACAAAATATTTTGAATATTTTATATGAAATATCGCGATTTTGAACATTTTATGTCGCAGAAGCGGCTCAACAGATACCTTTTGGCGTGCAATGGAAACAAAAGAAAGGCAATGACGCTTTATAGGTATAATTTGCGATTAGCGCAGGAACTGCTTACTATTGTCAGTTGCTTTGAGGTATCTCTGCGCAATGCAATTGACGACATTCTTGTTCGTCAGTTCGGTAGCGAATGGCTCAAGGATTCCATATCGCCCGGAGGTATATTCACGCTTCCCATACTTCACAAAACGAACAAGACGATTGCAGATGCGTTAGGAAAACTTCGTTCACAAGGCACATATTCGCATTCGAAGTTGCTGGCACAGATGGATTTTGGTATGTGGAAATATATGTACTCTCCCGTGCAATATGGCTTGACCAATCAATCGCTATTGGGTGCGTTTCCCTACAAGCAGCGTTCCACGCCACAGTTGCATATAAATCAGTCGTACATCTTCAACGAATTGGATAAAATAAACACACTCCGCAACCGAATTGCGCACCACGAACCGCTATGTTTCCCGACTGGTCAGGCTGTTATTGACACGACATATATTAGAAGAGAGTACCAGAAGATTTTGACTTTGTTTCAGTGGATGGGAATTGATGGGCGTTCGATGCTTTATGGACTTGACCATGTGCAAATGGTATGTGATAACATTGACCGACTAAGATAAAATACCCCTTGAACTGTACAATCGCGTCATGGCGCGATTCAACCTGAAACGGCATAGCCTAAGAAACCTAGAACGGCGAAGCCCTCAACGAAGTTAAACGCCGTAGGCATTGAACGGCGCAGCCCTCAACGAAGTTAACCTTTAGCTCGGCGTAAGCCAAACGGCGTCAGCCATTCAAATGCCGTCCTTTTTATAAGGTATATTTTCTAAAAATATCAGTTGATTTTCTCTTCCTCGGCCTTGTAACTTTCAATGTTCCTTTCCTTTGACGAAAAATTAATCGCAAGTTTCACAATCCTTTTGCCCGAATCCAGATGTGCCTTGGCGTATTCTCGTTGTTCTATCTGTCTCATTGCAGCATTTGCAGACCTGTTGTATTTCAACTCAATGACATATATTGTCTTTGGCATTTTCAGCACCAAGTCAGCCTTGCCAAGTGCTGTTTCCTGATTGGCGGTAATGTCAGCCCCGAAAGATGCCAATGCGGTATAAAGTATTGAATGATAATGCAATTCGTTCGCCTTCTCATTGTCCATCGAAAACGGGAATCCATAGAAGAAAACTTTCAGATGCTTGATGAACTTGTCCAAGTCATCATCCTTAGAGAAATCAATGAACGCTTTCTTGAGAGGAATGTTCTTGTTTG
>Ga0310696_10004356_pt1 | contig 17375 bp, 11 predicted proteins | sample AusTroGonzalo_MG_4_FD_203885 | JGI IMG/M metagenome (GOLD analysis project Ga0310696, IMG submission 203885) | Bovine rumen microbial communities from tropical cattle in Woodstock, Queensland, Australia - Gonzalo_02 (v2) (version 2) | ecosystem: Host-associated > Mammals > Digestive system >...
ATAGGGCAGAAACGAAAGGTCCTTTTCCCCGATGGCCGCGGCAAGCGGAGCGCCGAGCGTGTAGAGATAGCGGAAACCGTCGGACGCGACCGCCGAGACGAACAGCACGGAGGAGACATAGCGGAGGATGGTCTGCGTGTCCCAGAGGTCCGGCGGGGGTTCGCCGTCGGCCACGCCGCCGTACAGCTGCCAGTTGTCGATGGGAAAGACGAGACAGCCGGAACGGTCCGCGACGGCGGTGTCCGGGCCGACCCGGACAACGCTGAAACGGTTTTGCGTGCTGGATGAGAGGATCGCGGCGATACAGGCGAAGATCAGGTCGGAGCCGATCTTGTCCTCCAGCACGGCGCCGATGCAGAAGGAATCCGGGTGGAAATCGCGGTTTTCAGGGCGGTCCGGGAACATCTTGCGCATGAACTCGGCCATTTCGGCGAGCGTGGCGGGATGTGCCTTGCGGTACTCCGCCTCGAGCTCGCGCCACTGTTTCTCCACAAACGACTGCTTGTCGTTGTCAAACCAGCACAGATGGAGGCGGATCAAACCGGTAAGCAGGGAGATGGGGCGTTCGGGCGGCTGCATGAAAATGCGGCGGCGGGACCGTGCGATCAGGGCATGCTGAAGCTGGCGCGTGCGTTTGCGGAGACGCGGATTGTCGGACTTCTGCATATCCCGGATGACGGGCTCGAGCGCTGTGCTGCCCTTCGTGAGAAGTTCGGCCATTGCCATGCTCGCGGACTGCTCGTTTTCGTCGTCGAGCAGTTCGACCAGGTATTTCATTTCGTTTTTGTCGTCGGGCTGGTTCATCTTGCTTGGAAACCGTTTCTGCGGCGGAGGGTTGTCATGAGTGGACGGGGAATTTGCCCCGAAGCGCGTTCTGGGCGATCTGCTTCACATCGTCGTCGAAATCGGATCGGATGATCCACTGAAGGAAATCCGGTGCGTTGACCGCCACTTCGCGAAGCGTTTCGCCGTTGTGACGCCCGAAGGAGACGACCGCCTCGCCGTTGCGCCACTTGAACCGGCCGTTCTTGTCGACGTTGCCCGGATTGACCGGATTGCAGAACGCGTGGAGTTCGTCAAGCGTCTGCGGGAAGGCCTTGATGGTCTCGGGGAACTGGTCGGCAGGCATCGCGGAGTAGCGTTCGAGCTGCGCCTCGAAGACTTCGAGCGAAGCCTGCGCATCGGCGGCCGCCCCGTGTGCCCCTTCGAGCTTCTTTCCGCAGAAGAACTTGTACGCGGCGGTCAGGTTGCGCGGCTCCATCTGGCAGAAGATCGTGTAGGCGTCGAAGATGCGGCGGCCGGCGGCGGAGAACTGGATGCCGCAGCGGGCGAATTCGCGGGCGAGCATCGGCACATCGAACTTGCCGATGTTGTAGCCGCCGAGGTCGCACCCCTCGAAATAGATGGCGAGGTTCCGGGCGAGCTGGCGGAACGTCGGCGCGTCCTTAACATCCTCGTCCGAGATATGGTGGACCGCGGTCGCCTCGGGCGGAATGGGCATTTCGGGATTGATCAGACGGGATTTTGTCTCGCGGGAACCGTCGGGCATGATCTTGATGACCGAGAGCTCCACGATCCTGTCGACGAAAAGATTGACGCCGGTCGTTTCCAGGTCGAAAAAGATCAGCGGTACATTGTCGGTAAGCTTCATGAAATGACCTCTTTAAAATAAAAAGCCTGTTATACTATACCACAAAAAACGAAAAAAGAAAATGGAAGACGCAGGAAAATGCGGAATTCCGCGGAATTCCGGGGACGAGGCAGGCCGGGAACGCCCCCCTACCCCTTACTCCGGAGCAAATCCGGTCTGCCGCCCGGAGCCCGCCGCCCCCCTGCCCCGGCGCGGACTCTGCTTCCCCGAGCACAGTGTCCCGGACAAAAGAAACGGGCTCCGCGGAGCGCCCGAGTGAGGCGGTTCCGGCGGAGCGCCGTTGAAATTCCGCGCATCGGGATCAGACGATGCCGGACGAACTGTTCCGCAGATCAATCGTCGTCTTTATCGCTGTCTTCTTCCAGTCTTTCAAGGGCATACTTTGCGGGAGAATAATCCTTGTCCGCCGCCTTGCGATACCACTTGATGGCTTCCTTTTCATTTTCCTTGACGCCTTCCCCGTCTTCATAGCATTTTCCGACCGTATACTGAGCTCTTACAAGACCTTTTTTCGCGGCCCGGAGATACCATTTGAACGCCATTTCGTCGTCCGACTCCAGTTCTCCGATGCCATCCTTGTAAGCATTGCCGAGCACGAACTGCGCATCGCCGCATCCCTGTTTCGCGGCCTTGCGGATCCATTCCACGGCCTTGTCTTCGTCCTCATCCTTGACCCCGTCTCCGCTCGCATAGCGGAGGCCGAGCAGGAACTGCGCCTGAGGATACCCCTGTTCGGCGGCCTTGCGGATCCACTTCACGGCGTCTTTGCCGCTGCAGAAGAGCACGCCGTATTCACTTTGCGCCTTGGCATAGCCTTTTTTCGCCGCCTTGCCGAGCCATTTCTTCGCCTCCTCGATGTCGTCCTCAACGCCTCTTCCGGCGATGTAGCACTGCGCCAGCATATACTGGTCTTTGGGATTGCCGTCTTTGGCACTCTTCTTCAACCCGTCGATCGCTTTCTCGAACCACTGGTCCGCCTCCGCGTAATTCTCCTCCACGCCTTCTCCGTTCAGGTAACGGAAACCGAGAGCGGCCTGAGCACGGGGAAATCCCTGATCGGCGGCCTTGCGGTACCAGGTCACGGCTTTCTCCTCGTCGATAGGCCGGGTGTAGATGAAGTCATAGAAATAGATGCCGTCGGCATAATGCTCTGCCACCTCGAACTGCTTCTCGGGGATGCCGATCACAGCGCCGATCTCCGGGAAGAAGAAATAGGATGCCCCCGCGGCGGCAAGGAATGCGAACAGGAAAACGAGGAGGATAAAGGTCTTCACGCGTCTTTTCACGATCTGCACGCTCTGGCGGAGGAGGATCTTTTTCAGCTTTTTCGCCTGTTCGCGGGACGCGCATTTCCGCGCCGACTGGAAATCCGGGTCGAGCGAAAGTTTTTTCCGGCATTTGTACAGTTTGGAGGCATCGGAAACATTATACTTCTTCACGCATTTCTGAAGGAAGAAATCCGACTGCCCCGCCTGAATCTGTTCCAGCTGGGTCCGGCGTTCCGGCGAGGCGTCTTTCAGCGCGATCTGGAAGAAGCTCTCCGTCACCAGCGGGGCGGGAGACTGGACCACATCCTGGATATTGTATTTATTTTTGATCTTGCTCAGGCAGTAATCCGAATGCTCGTACTGGACCTTAAGAAGTTCGGTCCGGCGTTCCGGCGAGGCGCAGAGGAGCGCCACCTTGAAATTCGCGTCTTCCGCAAGCGACGTCTCGCAGAAACTCAGCCCGGAAATATCTGCCGCGCTGTTGGCGGCGATGCACTGGCCGAGGAAATAATCGCTCTGGCGCGTCTGCGCTTCCTGAAGTTCCCTTCGAAGAGCCGGGCGGGCGTCTTTCAGCGCGATCTGGAAGAAGCTCTCCGTCGCCAGCGGGGCGGGCGTTCGAATCAACTCCGTGACATTGTATTTCGCCTTGAGTTGGCCCAGGCAGTAATCCGCATGCTCATATTGGATCTGAAGAAGTTCGTTCTGGCGTTCCGGCGAGGCGCATTTCAGCGCCAGTTGGAACTCTTCGTCCTCGCTCAGAGTCACATGGCACCGGGAGAGCTGCGACGGGTTCTGAATGCCCTTCGCCGCGACACATTTCGACAGATGGAAGTTGACGATCGACTCCTGCTGGATCTTTTCAAGCTGACGTCTGCGCTCCGGGGAACAGAGTTTCATCGCCACCTGGAAATTCCTGTCGACGGACAGATCGCTGTTGCTGTTCTGCAATTCCGATTCGTTCGAGACCCGGCGGGAGATCATGCACTGCATGAGGTACAGGTCCGGGTTTTCCGGGTCGATGCCAAGCCCCTTCCGGCAAAGCTCCTGCGCTGCGTTCCAGTCATGCTGTTCCATCAGGATCATACAGCGTTTCAGAATCTTCGGGAGGTCGGCAGGACTGTCGGCAGCCGACGGAGACGGGGCAGCAGCTCCCGGAGCGGGCTTCGGATCCGCCACGACTACGGGCAGCGGCTTCAACGCCTTCACGCCGCCGGAGGGAGAAGCGCCTTTCAGGATCCCGGCGATGCGGTTCGCTTCCTTTTCATAGAAGCCGCGATTGAAGTCCGACGAGAATTTCAGCGCGTTCCGGTAATCGGGGTCCTCCAGGAGCGGCGCTTTCTGTGGCAGACAGCAGGTCGGGACCCGCAGGCGGCTCGCGGGATCCTCCGCATAGACGATTCCATGGCGCGAGAGGAAAAGCCCCCAGAAGGCTTCGGGGTCTTCGGCATTGCGGGCGATCAGGGATTCATAAGCCGCGACTGCCTTGTCGAACTCCTTCGCCTGACGGAAACGCTCCCCGTCTCCATAAAGCTTTTCCGTCTGGGCATCGGGAATCACAGGAAACGTGGTCTGGCTGCCGCAGCAGGGACATTCACCAAACGTAATACCTTCCGGCAGGGCAAGCAGCCCGCCGCACATTTTGCACATGATGTTTGCCATGATGGATTCGCACCTCTATAAAATTGTAAATAAGGTTTTGAAGCAGAGATTCGAGACAGTTTCGCACGGTCCTTGAGCCGCTTCCCCGGGATCCTGATTCCGTTGACCGGGTTCGGCTTTTTCGTACCTGAGAAAATACCAATAATATAGTTCGCATTTTCAAAAAAACAAGCAGTCTTTGCAAAACAAATATATTTTTTTACACAACACAAACTTCTGCAAAGAGTTACATCGTTTTTCCGGCGCCGCCGCGGTGGAATCCGGCGAGGCAGCCGGCAAGGCATGGCCGCCTCACGCCGATGCGGCGGTCTCCACCCGGAATCTCCGGTCGCCGGACAGAAGGACATCGTCGGCCGCGGCGGTCCTCAAATCCGCCTCGCCGTTCGCGTTGATCCCGGCGACGGGGATGGACCAATGCGAGAAAAAAGCCCCCGGTTTTCATGCCGGAGGCTGTGTTCTGCTGAAATAGAATCCGATGCGAAGGTCACGCGAGCGTGGCGTTCTCCTGCCAGGTCCCGAGCTGTTTGTCGTCGGAAGCAGCCAGGATGTCGGCTCCGGTGCAGATCTCGCAGGTGACGATTTCCGGTTCCACGGCGATGAAATCGTTTGTGACGGGTTCACAGGCCGCAATCCCCTCGCAGGCCGAATAGGCGCGGATGATGCGTGGCATGGTTTCGACGTAGTAGATTTCCCCGACTGAAACGCAATGTCCGCCGTCCGTGATCCCGGTCCGGCTGCCGTCGTTCTCGGGGAAATTGCACGCGTCCTGATTGAGGCCGATGTTGTAATGGGCGCTGCCGCCCTGCGAGGCGTCCGTGGACTGCATGGAGAAATAATAATCTCCGGCTTCAAGCTGGAGCGCCTTCGTGACGGCCGCATAACCGCCGGTCTGCTTGTCGAGAGCCAGTCCCGTCGTCTGAAGCGATTTCAGGGAATACGTGCCGTTTTTGTTCTCCACAAGCTGCCAGACGGTGAATTCCGTTGCGCCGTCGGCGTCGAGCGCGAAGCTCAGCGTGCTGTCGCCCCACAGCGTGAAACGCATGTAGTCGACCGCGTCGCCGAAGCCGACCCACTCGTCGGCGACAAGCTCGGAGCAGGATGCGTCGAGCACGCCGACGTCGCCGACCTCGCCGTATTCGCCGTTCTCCTTCATGTCGGTCCAGTCGTCCCAGTTGCCGCATTCCGTGTAGAACGCGCATTCCGGCATATTGAGGTCGATGCTGTAGTAGGCGTTGCCGCCCTGCGAAGCGTTCGTCGACTGCATGGAGAAGTAATATTCGCCTTCCTCGAGCAGAAGTCCCTTCGTCGTGGCGACATATTTCCCGAGCTGCTTGTCCCAGGCGAGCGCGGTCGTCTGAAGCGCATTCAGGGAGAACGAGCCGTTCCGGTTCTCGACGAGCTCGTAGATCGTGAACATCGCGGCGTCGGTCGCTTCGACCGAGAAGCTCGTCTTCATCGCGCCGAAGAACGAAAATTTCATGTAGTCGACCGCGTCGCCGAAGCCGACCCAGTCGCGAACGAGTTCGGACGTGTATTCGTCCAGATACCCGACATCGCCGGCCTCGCCGTATGCGCCGGCGGTCTTCAGATCGGTCCAGTCGTCGCAGTTCCAGCTCTCGGTATAGAACACGCTCTCCGGCGTGTTGAGATTGACGTTGTAATAGGCGCTGCCGCCCTGCCCGGCGTTCGTCGACTGCATGGAGAAGAAGTATTCGCCTTCCTCCAGCAGAAGCCCTTTCGTCGTGGCAACGTATTTCTGAAGATTGCCGTCCCAGGCGAGCGCGGTCGTCTGGAGCGTTTTCAGGGAGAACGAGCCGTTCCGGTTTTCGACAAGCTGATAGACCGTAAACGTCGCGGCGTCGGTCGCATCGAGCGCAAAGCTGATTTTTCCGGCGCTGAAGAGATAGAAGCCGGCATAGTCGACCGCATCGCCGAAGCCGACCCAGTCGGTCAGGATCGGCTCCGTGCAGTCGGCGTCGACCGCCCCTACATAGCCGACTTCTCCGCTTCCGCCGGCGACCGCCACATCGGTCCAGTCATCACCGTTGAAACCATCCGCATAGAACGCGCATTCGGGCAGGTTCACGTTGACGTTGTAGTAGGCGCTGCCGCCCTGCGAAGCATTCGTCGACTGCATGGAGAAGTAATAATCGCCCGCTTCGAGCAGAAGCCCATTCGTCGTGGCGACGTATTTCTGAAGCTTGCCGTCCCAGGCGAGCGCGGTCGTCTGGAGCGTGCTCAGGGCGAACGTGCCGTTCCGGTTCTCAATGAGCCGGTAGATCGTGAACGTCGCGGCATCGGTGGCGTCAAGCGTGAAACTCACCTTCCCGGCGGCGCAGATTGAGAATCCGGAGTAGTCGATGCTGTCGCCGAAGCCGACCCAGTCGGTCAGAAGCGGTTCCGTGCCGTCGGCGTCCGGGTCGATCCAGCCGGCGAATCCGACTTCGCCATAGGCGCCCGCGGTCTTCACGTCGGTCCAATCGTCCCAGGCATTGCCTTCCGTGTAGAACACACTGTCTTCGGCGTTGAGGGAAATGACGTAGGACGCGCCGCCGCTCTTCGCGGCATTGGTCGCCTGCATGGAGATGTAGTAGTCTCCGGCTTCGAGCAGAAGCGCCTTCGTCTTCGCGTCGTATTGCTGCGTGAGCTTGTCGATCGCAAGAGAGGTCGACTGAATCTCGCTCAGGGAGTATTTGCCTTTCTTGTCGCGGACGAGCCGGTAGACCGTGAACTCCGCGGCGTCGGTCGCGTCAATGGAGAAGCTCACCTTCCCGGCGTAATCCAGGCAGATCTTCGCGTAGTCGGCGGTAAGCCCTGCCCAGCCTTCGGTCAGGACTTCCGTGTATTCGTTGACATATCCGAGGTCACCGACCGAGCCGTCCGGGCCAAGCGTTTCGAGGTCGTCCCAGCAGTCGCTGTCGTCGTCTTCGGGGAAGAATTCGGTGTTTTCGTAGTTGAGGCAGACGTTGTAGTACGCGTCACCGCCCTGCGAGGCGTTCGTGGACTGCACGGAGATGTAGTAATCGCCTGCGCCGAGCATCAGCGACTTCGTCGTCGCTTCGTAGTCCTCGAAATCGCGGTCCCAGGACAGCGTGGTGGACTGAAGCGACTTCAGGGAGTATTTGCCGTTCTTGTCCTGCACGAGCTGGTAGATCGTAAACTTCGCGGCGTCGGTCGCATCGATGGAGAAACTGAGCTTCGCCGAGCTGCCGAGCGTGAATCCGGCATAGTCGATGCTGTCGCCGAAGCCGACCCAGCCGCTCAGGATGTCGAAACTGTTTTCGTCGACGCTTCCGGCCCAGCCGACATGTCCGAATTCGCCTTCGGTCTTCAGATCGGTCCAGTCGTCGCCGGTGTCGCCCTCCGTGAAGAACACGGTGTCCTCGTCGTTGAGGTAGACATTGTAATCCGCGCTGCCGCCCTGCGAAGCGTTCGTCGACTGAACGGAAATGTAGTAGTCGCCCGCTTCGAGCAGAAGCGCCTTCGTCTTCGCCTCGTAGTCTTCGAAATCCTTGTCCCAGGAGAGCGTCGTGGACTGAAGCGACTTCAGAGAATAGGTGCCGTTGCTCTCGCGGATGAGCTGATAGATCGTGAATTTCGCGGCGTCGGTCGCGTCGAGCATGAAGCTGACTTTCGCGGATGCCCCGAGCGTGAACCCGGCATAGTCGACGCTGTCGCCGCAGCCGACCCAGCCGCTCAGGATGTCGAAGCTGTTTTCATCGACATAACCGATGTTCCCGACCTGTCCGAATTCGCCTTCGGTCTTCAGGTCGGTCCAATCGTCGCTGTTGTCGCCTTCCGTGAAGAAAGCGGTGTCTTCGTCATTGATGTAGATGTTGTAGTCCGCGCTGCCGCCCTGCCCGGCGTTCGTGGACTGGACGGAAATGTAGTAGGTGCCCGATTCCAGCAGGAGCGCCTTCGTGGTCGTCTCGTACTCCTCCCATTCCTTGTCCCAGGAGGGGGAAGCGGAGAAAACGGACTTCAGCGAATAAGAGTTTCCGTCCTTGACGAGCCGGTAGACCGTGAATTTGATCGCGTCGGTGGAATCGATGGAGAAGCTCAGCTTCGCGGTGGAGTCGAGCGTGAATCCGGCATAGTCGATACTGTCGCCGAAGCCGACCCAGCCGTAGAGGAGATCGAAACTGCCCTCGTCGAGCACGCCGATGTCGGCCACTTCTCCGAGTTCGCCGGCTGTTTTCAGGTCGGTCCAGTCGTCGCTGTTGTCGCCTTCCGTGAAGTATTCCGTGTCCTCGCCGTTGATGCTCACGCTGTAGGATGGCGTGACGCCGTCCGGAGCAGTCCCTTCGGACTGGACGGAGATGCAGTAGTCGCCCGCTTCGAGCAGAAGGCCCTTCGTGGTCGCGATGTACGTTTCGCTTTCCGCATCCCACACGAGCTGGGTCGTCTGAAGCGCCTTCATCGTGCAGGTTTCGCCGTCGTCAACGCACTGGTACACCGTGAAACTCGCGGCGTTCGTGGTGCTGACCGAGAAGCTCAGTTTCGAGGCGTATTCCAGCTCGATCTTCGAGAAGTCGGATTCCTCGTAGTCGATCCAGCCTTCCGTCAGCTCGATGGTGTAATCTTCCTCGATGAAATCGCCTCCGCCCCAGATGAACGGATACTCGGGATAAACGATCCCGATCCACGGACGCGGCTCGACGGGCTGAATGGTGATCCAGCCGGGGTCGATGACGGGGCACCATCCCCAATTGGTCCTGCCGCCGCCGGAGCCGGAACCGGCTTCCGGGTCGCTGATGACCACATCGTAAACGGGGCCGTCGGGCTCGACGGCAAGATGATAGCCCGAATCAACGCTCGCATACGCATAGCCGTTGCTTTTTCCGACGGCAGTGTACTGAAGATCGGCGGACGAGGTTGAGGTCTCCCCGCCGACCTGATAGCTCTTGAAATTCGCCACGTCCGACGCGCTGAACACAAGCGTCCGTTTCGACACGCGGGAAACGCCGGCTTCCGGGTCGCGCCCGGCGGATGCGGCGGCGTTTTCCTCCTGAACCGGCGCAAAGGAACCGCGAGCCGGAGCCGGAACGTCGGCCTGATTTGCAGCCGCGCCGGGAAGACCGTTTCCGGCGTTAAGACGGAATGATTCCGGGGCCGGGGACGCGTCCCCTCCCCTGGCGGCCGTGCCGGATTGCGCGGCATTGGCGGTCAGGCCGCGCGTCGCGAACGAGCTGAAAGTGCCGATATCGCCAGCGGCAAGCGGGCTTCCGGCGTTGATGGAATAACTCGTCGGTGCGCCGACGCTCTGCACGGGGAACCGGAATGGAGCCCCTGCGGCACGTGCGGAAAGATCAGGTCCGCCGCCGGAAGCGAAACTTGCGTTTCCACGGGGGCGGGCAAACGTGAATTCACTGTTTCCCGAACGGATCCGGGAAGCTGTATTCCAATGATAGGACGGACTCTTTCTCGCCGTCGTAGTTCTGACAGTCCTGCCGCTGTTGAGGACCGAGATCACGTCGCCGTTCGCAAGGACGAAATCCCTGTCGGCTTCGCTTTGGCTCTCGAAGCGGTAGTTGTTGTAATCGTCAGCCATTCCAGGTCTCCTTTCTCTTGAGAAGTCAGGTCTTTGAATGTGCGATCCTGAGTCGGGGCTGGGCGTTGAATCGAGCAGGCACGGGCGCCTGCGGGGTATTAATAATATAGCTCCGCCGGGAACCTTTGTCAACCCTTTTTTGACAAAAAAAAGTTTTTTACCGCAAAACGGATGAAAAAACGGACAAAAGAACGAAGAAGCCGATCCGGCAGGCAAAGCGCTCCGGCATACGAAACGCGGCCTCCTCGCCTTCCACGGCCGCCGGAGAAACGAATGGCCCGGTCAGCGTTTTTCCGGATACAGGATGCGGCCTTCCATCATGTAGCGGGGCTTGACGGCGAATTCCGGGGAAAGGAAGTTCTCGGATGCCGGATATTCCCGCGAAGAAATGCCGAACACGGACAGGATTCCCTCGGCGGCGCGATCCAGCTGGATCGGCTGGTCCACGGCGGCCTCCGCTTCGGCGATCCGGCCGGGATATGCCTCGCGGTATTCGGGGGAGAACCAGAACAGGAACGGCACTTCGTAGGAATCCGTTTTCTCCGCGTCGCGGTAATTCTGGTTGAACCCGGTCTCGACGTTTTCGCCGTGGTCGGAGAAGTAGAAGAGGAAGTTCCGGCCGCCCGCTTTTTTCAGCTCGTCGATGATGCTGCCGAGCACGTGGTCCGTGTAGCGGATGGAGTTGTCGTAGGTGTCGATGTTCTCCTGGAAAAGCGGATTGATCTCCGACCCGGGGCTTCCGCCCGTCTCTTCCGTGAAGTACGTGAAATCTACCGGATAACGGTTCCGGTATGTGATATGGCTGCCCATGATGTGCAGGATGATCACCGTGGGGCCGTTGCGTTTCGCCAGAGCCTCGCGAACGTCGTCGACCAGGCATCCGTCGAACTCGTTTTCATGGTACTTGGGCTGCCATTTCGTGAAGAGCGCGGAAACCGAATTCTCGCCGAAATTCTCCTGCGTGGAAAACGCGTCGATGTGATATCCGGCGCGTTCCAGCACGGACATCAGCGTGGCCCGGGGATGCATCTGGTCCGCCAGGGTCTTGAACGTCAGCATATAGTACAGCGAGTTGTTCGTGACGGGCATCGCCGAGATCACGTTCCGGAACACGACGAGTTCGTCGCGCATGCCGTCCATTTCCGGCGTCGTGTCGCGGCCGTATCCGTACAGCGACAGATGGGCGCGAGCAGCGCTCTCGCCGATGACGAACACCGCAACATCCGCCGGCCCGTCAAGCTTCAGGTCTTCCGGGATATCCGGGTTCACGATGCATTCGTGCAGGACGGCCATCTGCTTGCGGGAGTCGATCCACTGATTGGGCAGGAGCGCGAACCATGCCGAGGATTCCCGCTGCACCGGATCGGGCGTGATCCAGGAGTAGACCACGAAAACGCAGAGCATCGGCAGGATGCACAGGGCGCCGACCACCGCGGACTTTTTCCGGTCCGGGATCGGCGGTCCTTTCACGCGCATCCCGATGAAGCGGAGGATCAGGAGCCCCACGGCGGTCGAAAGGACATAATACACGCAGGACAGCGACAGGATCTCGCGGAGCATGAACTCGCGCGATTCACGCCAGGAAGTCGTCGAAAGCAGTTCCAGCGTCCCCGTCTGGACCGGCGTATGGAATCGCATGACCACATAGCCGCTGACGAAGAATCCGAGCGCGGCGAAAAAGGTCAGAAACGCCGCATACACACGGTACCAGCGCCCGCGCAGCAGGAACAGCGGAGCGGCCAGGAAGATATACCCGGCGAAGGCGGACATCACCTCGTGCCATTCCAGAGGAGCCTGGTCGTGATGCACGAAAAGGCGCGGCAGATAATCCGGCCCGGCGACCAGAAAGAGATAGACGACCAGGAAAAACCGGAAATCGGTGAACACCTTGGTGTAAAGGTAGATGCAAGTCTTTTTCGCGATGTTGTCCGTCTGCATGGGCCGGATGATGTTGTTTCTGTTGGGGGTGGAGCTCGATCCCGGACGGAAAACTCCGGCGGCGCGACAATGACGGCCGCAGGCGTTCCCGATTCGGTCCAACTGTAAAATCAATAATATAGCATGGTTTCTAAAGAAAATCAAGTCAATGTCGTCTTTTTATCCGAAAACCGAGGCAAACCGGCCCTGCGGAAATGCCGTAGATTCGCGGACAGGAACGCCAGATGACACGCACCGTCCGGGCAGATCGCGGGAATTCCGCCACGTCAGGGACAAACACACTCACAGACTTAGCAATAAATATACATTAAGAATGAGAATTGGATCGGACCGCGGATTATCCCCGCGATTCTCGGCGTCCGGCGGATGGCACGCGACACGATCACCGGACGATGGCACCGAAAGACGCGATTCGACGGCATTCTCCCGGGAAAAAACGGGCGAATCGCCCGAATATTTCTTTAAAACCGAAAATATCCACTGGCAATCCTGCCTCTCACGATATATTTTAAAAGATGCGGATATTTTTTTGAAACATCCATACCCGACGATAAAACACACATGGCGCCGGTCGGCTCAGCCGACGCCGGATCTTTCCTGAGGACAGCGAATCATGACCATCTGGGATGAAATCGACACAATCTACGATCACGCAGAAGCAAACGGCGAAAACGCCTGCACGTTTTCCGTTCCCGGCACTTTTTCCGGCTACCGCGGCCACTTCCCCGGCAATCCGATCCTGCCCGGCATCGTGCAGCTCTCCTTCATCCGCCGTCTCGCGGAACGCCGTCTGGGGCTCCCGCTTCGTCTCGAAGGGGTCCGCCGCATCAAATATCTCCGACTGATTACCCCGGACCTGCCGGTCACGCTGAAGCTCGAACTTGAGCCCGGCGAAACAGACGGCACCTGGGCGGCCAACGCCTCGTTCATGAACGACGAAGGCGGGCGCGTCTCCGCCGCGAAACTGATTTTCGCAGCCAGAGAAAGCGCATCATGAGACAGGCGGAGCTCAAGCAGTACTTTAAACGAGCTCCCGGAGATCCCAGACTGATCGAAGTCACCGTCGAACACCGTCTCCAGTTCAGCGAATCCGATCCTCTCAAGATCGCCTGGCACGGCAATTTCGCGAAGTTCTTCGAGGCGGCCTATGCCGAGCTCGCACGTACATGCGGATTCGACGCCGGACATCTGGAAGGGGAAAACGTCTCCGCGCTCTTCTACCACGACGAGTACGATTACAGGATCCCCATCCCGTGCGGTGAGTTCATCCGCACCTCGGCCTCCCTCGTCTGGAGCGAAGCGCCACGCATCAACATCGAGTACGCCGTCCGCCTGGCGGACGGACGCGTCGCCGCCACCGGCTGCACCACGCAGATCTTCATCGACGTACGCGATTTCACCCCGCTCTGGCATATCCCGCTTTTCTGGGAAAGCTTCCTGAAGCGTTGGAAGGACGGTGAGTTCCATCATGGATGACCGCACCCCAGTGATCGTCGATTGCGATCTTTACACGGCGTTCGGGCCCGGCGTGGACGCATGCTGGAACGGACTGCTCGACAACCGCGCCGTCTTCTCCGACTGCTCCCGGTTCCACAACGAAAAATTCTCCACCTCGCTGGCGGCCCTGGCGCCCGGCGCCGACGTGAACGGCACGCAGGAGATCCCCGGATTCTTCCTGGATTACCTCGCCCCGACCGCAAAAAAGATGCCCCGCGACGCGGAGCTTTTCCTCGCCAGCACCGTCGGCGAGATTGAGTATATCGACAACCCCGAACGCCGCTGCACCTGCGACATGCTGCTGGAACGCGCTCTGAAAGTCTGCGAAAAAGACCACGGACGCATCGTCTCCGCCGCATGCTCCTCCTCGAACTCGGCATTCGTCTCGCTTTTCCGACACGTCCGAAGCGGACGCCTTGACTCCGCGGTCGTGATCGGGACCGACTACGTCAGCGAGTTTCTCTTCTCCGGCTTCGCCACGCTCCGCGCCCTCGCGCGGACCATTGCACGTCCATACGACCGCAACCGCGACGGACTTCTGCTCGGCGACGCCGCCTCCATCGTGAACATCTGCTCTGCGAAGAAAGCCGCGGAACTCGGCCTGAAGCCGCGTGCCGTGCTCGCTTCCGGCGGCATGAGCTGCGACGCGGTCCACATCACCGCCCCCATGCCCCATGGCGAAGCCCTTTCCGAAGCGATCGTCCACGCGCTCGACCAGGCCGGGCTCAAGCCGGACAGCATCGGCGCTGTCATCGGACACGGCACCGGGACCCGCTACAACGACGACATGGAGATCCAGGCGATCCGCCGCGTCTTCGGCGAACGCCCCGTGCCGATGCTTTCCGTGAAAGGCGCATGCGGGCACACGCTCGCGGGAGCCGGTCTCGTGGAGGCCGTGGTCGGCGTCAAAATGCTGGAAACCGGACTGATCCCGCCCCAGACGTCCCTGGTCACGCCGGAGCCGGAGGCCGCGAAATACGTCTCATCCGAAATCCGCAAACTCGAAATTCCCCGCGTTCTCTGCATGAACTCCGGATTCGGAGGCCTGAACGCCGTCATCATCCTGGAGGCCGCATCATGAACCGCGTTTATCCCTGGCACGTCATCGGCGGCGTCACGGTCGACGGCCTCAGCTTCCGCACCTGGCGCCGCGGACTCGTCTACAGCGGCGAAGACACACTGGACGCAAAAGCGAAGGTCTCCGAACCGCAGGACGAATTCCCGCATGTTTACGGACTCGACAACTTCCGCCGCGGCGACACGAAAGTTCGCACCTACATCCTCGCCTCGATCCTCGCCCACCGCGACGCTTCCGTCGACGCCGTCCGCGAGACCGCCGTCATCGACTTCGGGCGGCAGGGCTGCCACGAACAGGACATCGAGTATTTCAACGACTACCTCGAACACGGCCGCCACCTCGGGCGCGGACACCTCTTCGTCGGGACGCTCCCGACCACGCCCCAATGCGAGGCCGCCATCTCGCTCAAGCTCACCGGCCCCGGGTTCTATATGGACGCCTTCGACCGTTTCCCCGTGCTCTGGGACGAGGTCACGAACTTCTTCGAGATGCCCTGGATCCGGCGCGTCATGGTCTGCCGCTTCGAATCCGGCAAACTGACCGTCCTGCTCGCCGAACCCGGCGACACGCTCGAGATCCCCGACGGATCCGGTCCGGAAGACCTTCTCCGCCGCATCTTCGGCGAGGCATGAACGCAGGGGGAAACGAGCACATGCGCTGCTGCTGCGTGATCCCCGTCTTCAACCATGCCGCCACGGCGCCAGCCGTGATCGAACGCGCTCGCGCCGTCTTGCGCGACGTGCTCGTCGTCGACGACGGTTCGGACGACCTCGACCTCGCAAAACTCTATGCCGGAACCGACATCGAAGTCGTCCGGCATCCGCGCAACCTCGGAAAAGGCGCGGCTCTCCTTACCGCCGTCCGCACGCTCGCGCCCCGCGGATTCGACTACATGATCACGCTCGACGCCGACGCACAGCACGCCCCGGAGGACATCCGGCACTTCCTGCCGTTGCTGGAATCCGGCGGCCGCACGCTCGTGGCGGGAATCCGCGACTTCTCCGTGCCGAATGTCCCCGTACGAAGCAAGATCGGGCGCGCGCTCTCCGACTTCTGTTTCTTCGTCGAAACCGGCAAGCGGATCTCCGACTCGCAGAGCGGATTCCGCGCCTATCCGCTTCAGTACGTCTCCCGCATCCGCTGCGCCTCGCTCCATTACGACTTCGAGACCGAACTCCTCACGCGCTGCATGTGGGCAGGACTCGAACTCGCCGAAGTCCCGATCTCCACACGCTACGACCCGCCGGGGAAACGCATCTCGCATTTCCGGCCTTTCCGCGACAACGGACGCATGGTCCTGCTTCACGCCCGCCTCGTCCTGCGCCGCATCTTCCCCGCCGGCGCGGGAAATCTCCGCGGTCCGGATAACGCCCCGGCACAGACGGCCGAGAGCGTCGAACCCGGGACCGGGACTCTGCCGTCATGAGCGTCCGCGACAGCTACATCCACACGATGCACGCCTGCAACATCAGCTACGTCACGCAGGCCATCGTTAACGGCTTCGCCCCGCTGCTCTTCACGGAATGCTTCAAAAACGCATACGGGCTTGAACGGGGACAGCTCGATCCGATCATCCTCGGGAATTTCTGGGTCCAGATGTGCGTGGCGTTCTCCTGTACCAAGCTCGCGGACAAGATATCCTGCCGCCTTACCCTCATAATCGGTCAGTTCTGCTCCGCGGTCGGACTCTCGCTCATGACCCTCCTGCCCGAACTCTTCCCGAATCCGCTCGCCGGGCTGACCTGCGCGGTCGCGCTGTACGCGGTCGGAGGCGGCGTGGTGGAAGCCGTGACCAGTCCCGTGGTCGAGGCGTGTCCGTTCAAACGCAAGGCCGCCGCCATGAGCATCGTGCACTCGTTTTACTGCTGGGGCCTGATGATCGTCGTGCTCGGATCGACTCTCTTCTTCTATCTCTTCGGGGTTGACAACTGGCGCGCCCTCGCGCTGATCTGGGCCGCCGTCCCGCTCATCGACGGCATTTACTTCATGTTCGTGCCGATGCGCCCGCTGATCTCGGACGGGAAACAGGGGCTTGGCAACATCGGCCTCTTCAGGATCCCCGTCTTCTGGCTCATGGCAGTGATGATGCTCTGCGCGGGCGCCTCAGAACACTGCATGACTCAATGGGCGTCCTCGTTCGCAGAGAAGGAGCTGAACATCAAAAAAAGCACCGGCGACCTCGCCGGGCTGTGCCTCTTCGCGCTCCTCATGGGGCTTTCCCGCACACTCTACGCCGTCTTCAGCACGCGCCTCAACCTCGTCAACTGCCTCATCGCAAGCTGCGTCCTCAGCATCGCCGCATACCTGACCGCCGGACTCGCGCCCCATCCCGCCCTCGCACTCGCAGGATGCGCCCTCTGCGGCTGGGCGGCGGGCATCCTCTGGGCGGGCGTATTCAGCATGGCATCGGTCGCGATCCCGCTCGGCGGCACCGCCATGTTCGCACTGCTCGCCCTGCCCGGCGACTTCGGCTGCGGACTCGGCCCGGAGTACGTCAAGAAGGTTTCGTCTTTCTTCGGCGGCAACCTGAATGCCGGATTCCTCGCCGCCACGTTCTTCCCGGCGCTCATGCTCGGCTGCCTGCTGTATTACAAGTTCGGCTACCTGCCCCGCCACAAAGAGATTTCTCCCCGCGGCATCCCGGAAGGCTGACAGGAAACGCGATTGCCTGCAGTGCGTGCTCTCGCGAAGCAGAGCACTACTTCATCACTGCTTGCAGTGCGTGCTCTCGCG
>Ga0310696_10004357_pt1 | contig 17375 bp, 14 predicted proteins | sample AusTroGonzalo_MG_4_FD_203885 | JGI IMG/M metagenome (GOLD analysis project Ga0310696, IMG submission 203885) | Bovine rumen microbial communities from tropical cattle in Woodstock, Queensland, Australia - Gonzalo_02 (v2) (version 2) | ecosystem: Host-associated > Mammals > Digestive system >...
ATAATACACTATTTCCCCTTCTTCTATCAAATCATTTAACTGATTCCACAAACCTTTTCGCAGGGGTTTGAAAGTACCTTCGAATTTCATTATAAGTCTTCCGTCACTTGAATAACGATAGCCCTTTCCACTCACAGGAACGCCTTTTTCAAATATTCCTTCCAGCTTCTCATTATAAGGCCCGAAATACATAATTCCCTCTCCGTTGGGTCTTCCCTTGGAGTCTTTCTCGCCCCCATAACTCTTTGCATAACTCTGTGCCATCACCGTTATCGGCAGCAATATCAATAGTAATAAAAACAAATTCTTCATGATCGTTTTGTTAACCTTGATTCCGCAGCACTTTGATTTATCTTTCTTTATAAGTATCTGAGCAACAAAAGTTTCCCAGGTTTTGGCCATGTCAGAAATTTCACTTACCTTAGTGCTGCAATAGAAAGCAACTGAAATTCATCAATGACATGGCAAAGATAATAATTAATTACCATATACCATTACGATTTCCCGTTTTTTTTTCGTAAACAGGAGTTTTTTATCTGAAATTGGCAAGAAGACATGTAAAAATGAAGGGATTTTTATTGGTTAGAGGTTAGAGAAGTATCTTTAGGCCACAAAGATACAAAAACTTTTTTAATTACGATAAAATGCAGAAATAAAATATTTAAAATACGATAAAATGCATCATTTTTCTCCCTAAAATACGCTAAATCGTATTCTTATTCAAATACTTGTCGTAATATTGCTTGTTTCAATGCGTCGCACTCCTGAGAAATCTTATCATAGTTCTCTTGGAGGTGGTCAACCTTGGTTTTAAGAGAGTCGAGGGTGGTGACGATTTCTTGTTGGTTTTCAATTGATGGATAGGAAAACTTTATCATTCTCAAATCCTTTATGTTAATCTGCTTTAATGTAGAGCCTGTTGTTTTTTCTGCAAAGACATATTGCATAGTTGGAGATAACATCTCATAATAGATAAAATCTCTATAAATCTTATCCTTAAAATACAGTGGTACTATGCCTCTGTTTACGTTACATCCTTTAAGTTCCTTTGTTGCAATGCTTACAATTCCTGTTGTTCCTCGAACTCCTAACAGAATCTCATCGCCACGAAGAATAGTCCTTTTGTAAGATGAAGATATTGATTCTGTTGTACACTTCAAATCCCCAACTGTCACATACTTCTTGTTTAAATCCACAGGTCTAACTACGGGAACACCTCCTTCAATATGATTCCCTTGCTGCACTATACCATAAGATATAGGACAATTATCATCAACTATATCCTTCAGCGTTTTCTCTTCCCACCCTTCTTTTGGTTCAAGCATTTCTTTGAGGGATGCTTGGAAGAGGGCTTTGGCTTCATTGAGGGCTTTTTCTGCATTAGCCTTCATCGCATCTATCTTAGCAAAAGCAGAGTCAAGATATTCAACAATGGATTGCTGCTCGGGGAGAGGGAGTACAGGAACAGGAATTGATAAATATTTATCAAATTCTATATTGTGAATACCAGTAGTGGCTTTCTGCATTTTGCGAGTATCTCCACGCAAATATACGAATAGAATATATTTGTATAGGAACTCAGGGGTAATTACATTTCTGTCCTTAATTCGTAAAACAGATGTAAAATTACTAAATGAGTATTCACCGTCTTCTCTATTAAACAATACGGTTCTACCAACTGGCTGCTTTTCACTTCCTCCTGATTTCTCTACGATTAGATCTCCCTTTTGTAATTTTCTTGTTTTGTATTGTTTAGCTTCAACATCAAGATACTCAATGTTGTCAAAACTAAGGGTAAATGATTTCGTAAAATTTGCATTGCGAATTACGCCGACATTAACAAACGGGCCTGTCTTTCCTTTCCAAAGACCGTTCATCTTGTCGCATAAATCACCTATTGTACTGTATTCCCATCCTTCTTTCATTTCACCATCTCCATTATTTCGTCAATAAGAGTCTGATTCTCGCTGTTGAGGGCAAAGATGCTTTCTGCAATCTCGCTGGGTGTGCGCTCGTCAACTTCCTCCACCTTATTAGGGTTCTTCACGCTGAGGTCGCAAGCATCATCAAGGGCGCTGACATCAAGCGTCCAGGAATGTTCGCTTTCTGCCTGCGTCTTCTGCAAGGTAAGAAACTCTTCCATATCAGCCTCAGTAAGTGGCTGCGTCTTGGTGAAGTGCTTATCAACCTGATAATACCAAATCTTTTGCGTTGGTTCGCCCTTGGTGAAGAACAAAACAACCGTCTTTACACCAGCGCCAGTGAACACACCCGAAGGAAGATCGAGGATGGTATGAAGGTTACAATTCTCCAAGAGCATTTTTCTAATAGCACTTGCATCGCCATTGCTCAGGAAAGTATTCTTGATAACAATACCTGCACGGCCTCCAGCCTTCAGCATCTTGATGAAGTGCTGCATAAACATATAGGCTGTCTCAGAAGTACGAATCTCAAAGTTCTGCAATACCTCACCTCGCTCATTGCCACCAAAAGGAGGATTGGCAAGAATGACGTTCTTGCGGTCACTCTCCTGAATCTGACTGAGGTTCATCGCAAGGGTGTTTCCATGCGTGATGTTGGGGGCTGATACGCCATGAAATATCATATTCATGGTAGCGATGATATAGGGCAGACCTTTCTTCTCCTTGCCAAAGAAAGTGTCTTTCTGCAAGATTTCGTGATCCTTCACGCTCTTGATCTTGTCCTTCATGTAAAGGAATGCTTCGCAGAGGAAACCAGCCGAACCACAAGCAGGGTCATAGACCGTTTCGCCTATCTTGGGATCAACCACCTTGATAATGCTACGAATCAAAGGTCGTGGCGTATAATACTCACCTCCATTACGCCCTGCATTACCCATGCGCTGGATGTTGCTCTCATAAAGCACCGTCATTTCGTGCTTGTCCTCGGCACTCTGGAAATGGAGTTCATCAATCATGTTGATAATCTCACGCATATTGAATCCAGAGCGAATCTTGTTATGCAGCTCGCCAAATATTTCGCCTATCTTATATTCAAGGCTATCTGTCTGAGTAGCTGTATTCTGGAAATCCTTGAGGTAAGGGAAGAGCTTCTGGTCAACAAACTCCACAAGGTCGTCGCCACTCATGGCATTAACGGTATCCAAAACCATCTTGCCCGTCTGAGGGTCTTTTTTCTTAGGCGTAGCCCACTGGCTCCAACGATAGGAACCTGAAACGAGTCGGTTATAGGTTTTGCCTTCCAATTCAGCTTCATCCTCACGTTCCGTTTCAAGGTCATCAAGGTACTTCAGGAACAGCATCCACGATTTCTGCTCCAGATAATCCAACTCGCTACCACATCCCTGCTCTTTCCACAGAATTTGGTCTATCGCTTTGAATGTATTTTCGTATTTCATTATCTCGTTATTGATCTCGTTTGATTAGTTCAGTTGCAAAGATAGTTAAATTAATTGATAATTCAGCAAAATTGCGGTTAAGAAAGTGCAATAAAGGCTTGTTTTTATTGCCGAACGCTAGAAAAAAAAGCGTTTTAGCCGAATATAATGTCACAACTTATGTTTGAACATTATTGAGGCGCAGCTTTTAAGACGAAGTCAATTTAGACTTTTTTAAGTCAATTGACAATTGATAATTATGCAAATTCGGATGTTTTTCCTTCACAAATACTATGTTTTTGTAGTTTGTAGTAAATAATAATGGTTATGGGTTATAGGTTATGGATTATTGACTGATAATGGTTATGGGTTATAGGTTATGGGTTATAGAGGTTAGTAGATTAGGAAAAGTCATACTCTTCTACAATAATCAGAGTATAATGGTTCATATCTTTTGAATATGACAACAATATGAGTTCAATTAGAGATCAATTAGAGCCCGATATGACAGCGACATGAGGCCAATTAGAGAACAACATGAACTCGACTAGAGAACAATATGAGGTCGATAGGAATAGAACACTACATTATAGTTCTTGCCATCGGCTGCAGTAGTTAAGTAATTCTTAACAACTGAATCAACGTTTAACTCCTTATCTTTCAGTATGTTAGCTATATGCATACTGATGTTTGGTTTCGAGGTGGCAAAAAGTTCTGCCATCTGTTGCTGGTTCAGCCATATCTTGCCGTCTTTAGCAAAGAGAATATAATTAACGTCAACGTGAACGTCAACTTTTCGTTTTGGTTTTGGTTTTCGTATCGAAGCGTATCGTAGGAGCTTGCTCCGTTTCGTACAGCGTAGCTGTTATATCATCGCTTTTCATTCGCTCTAACGAGCGAGTTCGCAAGCATTTCGCATACTCTTCGCAAGCTCAAATAGCTTGCCTGAGCTTGCGAACACCTTGCCATCTCCTTGCCATCTCCTTGCCTAGAGTATGCCAACACCTTGCCTAGAGTTTGGTTTACCGTTTACAGTTTACGGTTTACATAGGTGACTACCCCCAACTAACATATGTTCAAGAGCCGGGGAACATATGTTCATGACCTTACGAACATATGTTCATAAAAAAAGGGCGCAAAAAGCGTGTTAACGCAAAGGAAGCGGGGCGGCCGTTTAGTTCCTTTAGACGGGCTACTTACTTCCTTTGGATTGCACCGCTTAGTTCCTTTAGGCTAAATGCGGAACGTTTGAGCGTAGAATACGATGAGTATTTACGTTAAATACAAGGTGTATCTAGCCTGAATACAAAAAAAGGGAAAAACAGCCGACTCTATCGTGATGATGAATCGGCTGCAAAGGTTTACTTAAACTCGAAAAGATTTGTGAAGCCTGTCATAGCGAAGACAGAGCGAATATCATCGGAAATACCTCTGATATAAACGTGGCTGCCTTTTGGCTTGGCATTCTTCAAGATGCCGAGGAAGATACGCAAACCGCTAGAGGAGATATACTCCAACTTTGTACAGTCGAGGATAATATCGTGACCTTCGCAATCCTGCAATTGTGCAGTTGCTTTCTCGGTCTCAGGAGCTGCAGCCGTGTCAAGACGGCCTTCAAAATACATTACGAAATCGTTGTTCTCTTCTTTAAATTCTGTATTCATCTTCTTAATTACTATTTAATTATTTACTATTTACCATTGTTTTTTATTTGTTTATTTACTATTTAACCATTTATTCAATAACCTATAACCAATAACCTATAACCATTACAATTAATATAACGGATAAATGATATTTACAATGATCAGAGCGATGACAAGCAGCACGATGTGCATACAAATACCCAGGCGGGCAAAGTCGGAGAACCGGAACGAGCCTGGACCATAGACGAGCATGTGAGTGGTGCTGCCTATAGGCGATGCGAAACTGAAAGTGACGCAAAGCATGAGCGACATGATGAATGGCAGGGGGTTACATCCCAACATCTCGGCCTGCTGATACATAATCGGGAAGAAGACGGCACCGGCTCCCACATCGCTGACAAACTCGCTGACAAACGAAGCAAGAATGCACATGACAGCCATGACGATATAAGGATTGTTGCCACAGAGTTGCAGCACGTCGCCTGCAATGGTATCGGCAATACCTGTCTTGGTGATGGCTACCGAGAAAACTACCGTGGAACCAATAACGAGCAATAACTCCCACTCAATGTACTTCGTGACACCTGTGATGCGGCAACACCCGAAAATCAGCATCATTCCGGCTGCCAGCATGGCTGCGGCCATAAGTGGCAGGACATGGAACGAGGAGATGAGAAACATCAGCACAAGGATGATTGCAGAGGTAATGGTCTTCGGTCCCAGCTGGGGCACAAAATGGCTGTCGAAGAAAGTGAGCGAACGACGGTTGTCGCGCTCAAATTGCTCTTCGCCCTTTGGTGGACACTCCAAAAGCAGTGTGTCGCCCGCCTGAATCTGAATCTCACGAGGCTGACCCTTCACACGACGTCCCTGACGAGCTACAGCTATCAGGGCTACATTGTTCTTCTGCTCAAAATCACAATTGGTCATCGACCGTCCAATCAGGTCGCTATTGAAAGTAACGTAAGCTGTGCGCATGCGGCGCTTTGTATCGATATCATTGATACTCCACACATGATGGTCGGCTGCTGCCAAACCATGCGTTCGTTTCAGTTCAAGTATTTCGTTAATCTGTCCAGCATAAATGAGACGGTCGCCACCAAGAATCCATTCATCCTTGGGAACAGGCATGATAATCTCGCGGTCAAAACGCACAATCTCAACCAACGAGCCGCCCTTTACGTTGTACAGACCAGCATCGACAACGGTCTCACCCACAGCTGGGTTATCAGTAGGCACAAGCAGTTCCACGGTGTAGTCGCTGGTGGTTTCGAACGATTGTTCAACAGACTCACGCGAAGGGATGAAGTGTTGCAGCAACACAACAAGAAGCACACCGACGACGGTAAGAATCAGACCTGGCAGCAGAGGTTCGAAGACGTTGAGCGACTGACCAGTCTTACTCATATAGAGACCTGCAATAACAAGGTTGGACGAGTTGCCAAGCAGCGTACACATACCACCCAATGTAGCAGCATAGCTCAGCGGTAAGAGGAGCTTGGAGGGAGCTATACTGAGTTTCCGTGACCATATCTTCACAACATCGATGAACATCGCCACCACATTCGTGGAATTGAGCAGGGCTGCCATAATGCTCGTCGGGACCATCAGTCGCAACAAGGCACTATTATAGTTCTTGGGGTCGCCAAGTACGTTTTTGGAGAGCCAGTAAAGCACACCTGTATGCAACAATCCAGCAATGATAATGAAAAACGCGGCATGAACCACAACCGGTTCACTACCAAAGCCTGCCAAACCCTCCTCCTCGGTGACGACACCAGTAACCAACAGCACAGTCAGGGCACTTAGGAAAGCAACCTCGACTGGTATCCTCGAGCGAGTCATCACCACAAAGATGCCTATGATGGTCAGAATGGTAATCCAACCGTAGATACTAAAACCAAATATTATTTCATCGAACATTGAACAATTATATTATTTTCGTTTTCGTTATCGTTTTCGTTTTTTTGTTATATTTTCTTTAGAAGCGTGAGGATATTACGTCCGTCAATATATTCGTAGTTAATACTATCCATAATCTGGCGAATTAGGTGAATGCCAAGTCCTCCTATGCCACGCTCCTCTGCTGAAAGGCTGGTATCCACCTCTGCCTTTGCTGTAGGGTCGAATGGTTTACCACTGTCGCTGATGACGAACTTCAGGCCCTTGTCGCTGATCGTGGCGTCAATACTTACCGTTCCATTGACTTCTGGAGGATAGGCATACTTCATCACATTGACCACAGCCTCCTCTATCGCTAAGTTCATCTGCATACACACGCCCATATCTAAACCTGCAGCTTCACAAACGGTGTCAACAAACTCTGCCAGTTTAGAAACCTGTTGCACATCATTGGGTAGCGTTAAGCTACGCTGATAGTGAACGTCGGGTTGTTGGTGTTTGTATTGCAAGGCAAGCATGGTCAGGTCATCGCTCTGTACAGCATCGCCCACAAACTGATGCACAGCCTGGGTCATCGAATCAATAAGCTGCTTGGGAGAATTCGGAGTCTGCCGTATGACATCAAAGACACGTTGTTCCTGGAACTGGGCGTGAACATTGTTCTCAGCCTCTGTCAATCCGTCTGTATAAAGGAAAATTGTTGTATTGGGATCGATGGTGGCTTCTTGAAGAGAGAACTTCCATCCAGGCATCACACCCACAGGGATATTCGGGTCGCATGGCAGCATTCCTACACCGCTACCTATAAGAATCGGTACATCGTGACCCGCGTTACAGTAGCGCATACGACCTGTCAGCATGTCTAATGCACCGACAAAGAGCGTGACGAACATATTCGACTCATTACCCTCCGCCATCGCTTCATTCAATTCCATAACAATACGGTCGGGCATAGCCTCGTGAGCTGCTATCGTACGGAACTGTGCACGGGTAACCGCCATAACCAACGCGGCAGGAACACCCTTTCCAGATACATCACCGATGCAGAAGAACAGTTTCTCATCACGAATGAAGAAGTCAAACAAGTCACCGCCAACCTCCTTGGCAGAGTCAAGCTGACCGTAGATGTCTATATCATCACGTTCAGGATAAGGCGGATATACCTTTGGAATCATCGACATTTGTATGTTCTTGGCCACATGCAACTCACTCTCCATAGATGCCTTCTGGGTTGTCGTCTCTTTCAGTTCATCAATATATTTCACGAGCGAATGCTGCATGCCTGTAAACGAGTGGCTCAACTGACCTATCTCGTCGATACGCTTCAGCTTAGGCAGCTTTGCATCGAATTGACCCGAAGCAATGGTTTCTGCTCCTTCTGCCAATCGCCGCAACGGATTCAGTTCGCGAGTGATGATACGGATAAAGATATAGAGCATAAGCAGCAAGCCGATAAATACAATACCCATTACACTGCGGCGCAAACGGTCGAAGCCGCTGAAGATATCGCTCTCAGGGCAGACGATAGCCATTGAGCATCCAGTCTGTCCAAGAGGTTCGTAGAACACATAACAGTCTTCATCACCTATATTCATGCGCTTCAGGCCCTTCTCACCACGCTGCATGGCATGACCCAATGCGGTCAATGCCGTATCAGGCTGCTCCAAGGTCTGGGTAAAGATGGTCTCGCGCGAAATCTTCATCGTGTCGGGATGTACGAAGTAGGTGCCGCCACGACCTATCATGATACTGTAGGAATTAGGATAAGGCTTCATAGACGAGACGGTCTTTGAAAGCCATGCCAAAGAGATATCGGTAGCAATGGTGCCGATGAACTCTCCATTCTTGTTCTTCAACGGACGGCAGTAAGAAGCAATAAAACTCTCAGAATATTTCCAATTGGGATTATGATCGAAATAAGGTTCCGTCCAACAGGGGCGGTCGAGCAAATGACACTGTTGGTACCAATCCATATAGAAATACTCGTACAATTCATTTCCTTCCTGTATCGAAATAATCGAGTCGTTCTCCCATTGAGAGTAAGCCGAGAAATAATAGCCTTGATCCTCGAAATGAGATGGCTCAAAGGCAATTGAGCAGCCGAACAAGTCTGGATTATTGCGCAGGATGCTCTCACTATAGACAAACATAGAGTCGGCCTTATCGGGATGTCTCATCACAAGCCACTCCGTCATCGTTGTCGCAACCTCTGCACGATTTAAGATTGCTTCCACACGCATCGAGGTGTTATCCAAGATTTGTGTAGCGCGGTTGATTGCTTCCTGTCGGACTGCATCACGCGACTGATAGAACAGGAAGCCAAGAGCAGCATTGAATATCAAGGCAGCAAACAAAACCACCCACAGGCTGACCCTGACAGATAGTTTTTTACGAATATATCTTATAATCCTTTTCATAACTTAACCCTAACCTTAACTTCATTTTTTCACATCTCCACTTACCAGTTCCTCATACGTCACTTCGCGAGCCAGCATCATATTCTCCACCATCAATCGACTAGCTAGGCGCACCATATCCGGACGCAGACGGAACTCGCGCTTCTTTGACTCGCGATCCACTTGTAGGCGCAGCACCTCCTTAAGCATCAGTCGTTGCATTACTCGGTTGGTGGCGATATGCTCTCGGTCTACGTATTGCATCACGATATCAAGCGTCTCATCGGGATGCTGGGCAGCCCACTCCCACCCCTTCTTGCTGGCAGCTGCAAATCGACGAGCCTGCTCCTTATGTTTATTGTAGTAGTCGCGGGTCATATAGACACCGTCCTCCTGTACGTTGTAACCATGATCGCAAAAACGATATACGTTCTTATCTGTCATCTCGATACCAGCCTGTACCAATTGGTAGTACTCATTGTAGCTCATTGCCACCGTAGCATCGAGGGCACCAGAGACGAAGAGATTGACATTCTGAGCAAAGCGCACCCATTCATAATCCAAGCGGTCCTTGATACTCATACAGATGGCCAGTTGTCCGAAGCCCACGCTCCATACGCCCACACGTGCACCTTTCTGCGACAAAGGATCTTGATTACGGGCAGAAACAATCACCATTCCGTTGTTCATCGATGTCTGCAAGATATTCACCAATGGGGTGCCGTTGTCCACAATCTCCAAAGCCTGACATAGCTGCAGCGTCGTAGCCTGACACTGATTCTTACGCATACGACTCATAGCAGGTTGTGTGGCAGTAGGATGTTCTATACGCACCTTCACACCAGCATCACGGTAGAACCCCTTCGCTTCTGCCACATAGTAGCCAGCAAATTGAGCCTGTGCTGTCCATTGTGGCGTAAACACAATCGTTTCATCCTGAGCCGCCACTTTCTGAGCGTGAAGAAGAATTGAAGCATTGAAGCATTGAAGGATTAAGATCCCAATAACCAATAACCTATAACTTATAACCTTATTATTATTCATATCAATTTGTTCTAAGGATACTTGGAATCACGTCATTAGCGATCTCGTCCATAACGCGGTAAAGTTCCGAATTCAGTTCTAATGTCGTCATAGTCCTAACTTTATTAATTGTTTGCGGCAAAGTTAAGGACTTTTTCTGACAAAACAAACTTTTTCTGCAACTTTTTACTTTTTTCGTACGATAATTGAAGACTTCTTTGTACCTTTGTAAGTTGTAAGCGTATACAACATCCCTGCGCTCTGCGGCTTCCCTGCCGCTACCCGCATGTACCTGAGGCAGTAGAGACGATTATATAACTTTGGACAGCGGCCAATTAAATACGCTTTTTACGCTGTGAATAGGTATCAAAAGAGCCGTATAATTATCATGTGTCTTGCCGTCACAGATATTTTTGATTTGAGAAAGTTTTTGACTATCTGACTGATTCGAGTTCAATATCTCTACTAACATTTGGTCAGTTATTTGTTCAAGAACCCCATCGCTACAAAGAAATATATAATCACCGCTATGAACAGGAAGCTGATGATAAGTAGGTTCAGTCCTTTCACAAGGCTGAACCGCTTTTGTAATTACATGAGCCATCGGATGAATTTTGCTTTCTTCTTTGGTGATGAGGTTGGCAGCAACTAAATCTTCTACGACAGAATGGTCTTTTGTTCGAAATCTAATGCCAGCATGTTTACCTGTTGACACAATATAGGCACGACTGTCGCCAATATAACCTATTAATATATCTTTCTTGTTCCCAAGAAAAACTGCAACAAAAGTAGTTGCCATTTTGCGTGTATCATTGGGGGTGTCATACTTATCCAATTCTTTCCATGCACTTTCTACAGCAAAAGACATGGCCTCCTTGAGATTATTGCCTTTTAACGTTTTTGAACCGTATTCATATAACGCAGAAGCAAATACCTTGCTCGCAACTTCTCCTTTCTGCCGCCCACCAACTCCATCACACAGGATAAAGCATCTGTCTGTACTATTTGCTTCTATAGGCTGGAGATAGTCTTCCTGATTATCTTTCTGACCTATTTCTGAAAACCAAAGTGGGGTCCTTATTGTGATACTCATTTACTTCTTGTTATTCATTAGAATAAAATTCTTATTAAAATTACCCCAGACCACAGGATGCTGGGCATCGTTAGCCTTTCCTGTAAAACTTTCCTTTACATGTTGTTGTAGGAATTTGCTAATTTCCCCAGTTGTCACTAAACTGTCTCTGTTGACATCCGCTCCACCTTTTAGACCTTCAAGTAAATGAGTCGTGAAATAACCATTGTCTAAATTGCCATAGTCGAAAGAATATTCATTTCCTCTGGATGACAGAATCGTAATGATCTGAGTTTTATCCAACAACTTTTGTTGGGTCTCATTTATCTCCGATTTATGACTGGTACGGATATCTCCCGAATGACATGCATCAGCAATTAGGATCTTTGCAAATGCTTTTTGGCCTTTGAAGAAATTACGCACATCATCATAAGTTAATCCAGAAGAAAAGGTTTGATTCCAATCATAAGGGCAGAATCCTCCCGTAGACCCTGTTTCTGTAATAAAACCATGTCCACTAAAGAAGAAGATGATAATATCACGTTTGGTTGATTTGCCAAACACCTCACCTACCGTCTTCTTAATATTGCCCAATGTTGCTTCATTATCATGAAGTGTAACAACTTCACTATTTCGTCGACCAAACAAATTTGCCATTGAATCAGCATCAGCAATCGAATGCGTCAAATCTGCCGTTCCTTCGAACTGATAGTCATTGATTCCCACTGATACCATATATACCTTGCTCTTCTGAGCAAATGCATTTATAGCACAGCAAAGACAAACTACTGTTAACGATAAAGATAAAGAAAAACTTAACCTTGACAATAACTGTATTATTAAATCTTTAATCTTCACTATGAATCAATTATAGGAAATCTATCGCATTCGTAGAGTCATGTACAACATCTGGGATATCCGTATCAGAGAAATCTTCAGGGGCAAACATGTCACCATCAGCCTTTTCAACATAATCTGCTCCCAATTCAGTATCAGCATCATTCAAAGCAATCAAATCGGAATCATCTGTTTCTGCAAAATTCTCGCTCATCCAATCTTCGTCTTCCTCAATCTCAGTAATTACCATCTCATCTGTTTCTTCAGCCATTTGATCAACTGGCTCCGTTCCAACTTCATCTGCATACAAGTCTTCTGTTGAGTCAATAGGTTCGATTATTACAGAACTATCCACTTGGTCAGCTTCAGTTAGTTCCGCAGAAGTGGGGATTGCTGTTTGAGAGACATGGTGATGACGATGATGAGTATGACTTGAAGAACGATGAGATGTGTGATTATGACTTATCTGTTCTGTATTCTGCAGAATGGGTGATTCAGAAACAGGCGCTTCCTCAGTGATTTGAGGGGTTTCTGTCACCAACTTTTCATTGGTCTGATGATCGTCCACAGGCTTATCATGATTCACTATCTCTTCTTTGGAATGGTCGTTATCACTTCCTGACAACATCGTTGCTGAGACTCCAATGGCAGCAGCAGCACCCGATATCTTTGACGTTTTGTCTAATACTTTTATAACTTTCTTTGTCATATTACAATTTATTTAAAATGTTTAAAACTAATTCTATCTGTAAGATAACTATCACGAAAGACATTAACTATCCAACAAATCATTTGCTGTAAAATCTTCGTGTTCAGTTGGTTCTATCGTGAAATCGTCGTCACCAACAAAAACATCATTCTGAGTCACATCAACGTCAGAATAATCACTTTCGATAATGTTTTCATCTTCAACGGTGTTTGGCTCAGTATCATCATCTGAAAAATTATCGATTATTTTTTTCACGTTATTCTTTACGATTTGTACATTTGCTAAAATACCAGCAGAAGCCGTTATGATTTCTGCAGTAGTTTTCATCGCTTTCCCTTTGGAAATATTCGACGGATTATTGTTTTCACTTTTCATTTTAATTTACTAATATTTAATTTAACTTGTTTTATTTTTTGTTCTACTTCTGCTTTCATATCAGCAGGAGGGTTCAACTGCAGGGCCTCATTATAATGATTAAGCGCAGTTGTTAAACATTCTAAATCATCATCTAATTCAGCATCAGCATCTGCTTTTTGAATTAAGTCATCAAATTCTTTTTTTGCAAATACCGCTTCTGGTGCAGGACTTACAGTTTCTGTCGTTTTCTCGCTTTGTATGGATTTAGATGTTGAATCCACTCTTAATGAATCCTCGTAACTCGTGGGTGTAACAGAAGACTTATTATTAATGAAGTAGATAATCCCCCCAATGATTATAATACTTAACATGATACACATTAGCCAAATAAGCCACTTTCTCTTTGATGTTTTTTGAGGGCCTGAAGTCCTTGCTTCATTCTTTAAGTATTTTTTTGAAGGTTTTTCTTTGCTGCCTGTCAATGACACATTAGTAGCATAAATATTTGTTGAATCATCTGCAGGCGGTGGCAGTACTTCATCAAGTTCTAATGGCAGGTTATCTTTTTTTATTTCTTTTTCATCAGAATCATTTTTTGTAAATGATATATTCCATTTTTTCAGTGTTGAAATAAAAGATTTATTATCAAGCAACGACAATACTGCTCCAATATCCTGAGGACGGTCTTTTGCATTCAGCTGCATACAATTGCGTATGATTGTTTTACTGACTGCACTCAAGTTTTTAGGCAAGGAAATGTTATTGGCAGACATGATAATATCTGAAATAGTCGGTGGATTCTTACCAGTCACCATCTTATAAAAAGTTGCCCCCAGAGCATAGATATCTGTTGCTGGCATAAAATGCTGAATGGTGTTCTCCATTTGCTCAATAGGAGCATATCCCGATGACATTCCAAGCAACGTAGAGTTGTTTTCCCCATTCACTTCATCGTACTGTTTCGAAACTCCAAAATCTATCAAGATGGCACGATCATCACCCGAGCTAGTGTCAATCAGTATATTCTCTGGCTTTATGTCAAGATGTAGTACCTTCTTGCTATGGATATACTGAAGCGCATCGCAAATCTGTTTAAAATAATTGATTGCAACATCCTCTGCCAACTTGTGATTAGGAGAGTTTGCTATCTGTTTCGCCAATGTACAACCATAAATATAGTCCATTACATAATAAGTCGTACCATTTTCTTTAAACACATCAGTCACACGTACTATATTATTATGATGTAACTGGAATATAGACTTCGCTTCTTTAAAGAATTTCTGTTCCAAACTATCAACGAGTGCAATTTTTGACTTAGTCGTCACGAATACTGAATTTGTATTTTCGTCACGATCACAGAAATCCTTCACAAAGAACTCCTTAATCGCCACACGACCGAGCATTTTTTGTTCGCCCTCGTATGTAATTCCAAAGCCGCCCTGACCACACGAACGGACTATTTTATACTTATCTCCTTGAAGAAATGTTCCTGCCTTTAGTTCCATTTAAACCTTGACTTAATTATTAACAATTGCGTCAACCTTGATTTTCACAAGAAAAAGACTCTAACAGCCTAAACTATAACGACATAGCCAATCGGAAGCCATAATAGTTAGATTTGTAATTTGAAGTTTGATGTTCTGCAGCTGTTGGTTTTAGTTTTTTCCATAAATAATCAGATGTCGCCTCTGCCTCATAGAAACTACCACCTTTCACTACTCTATCAGAATCATATCGCGAATTCGTCCATTCCCATACATTTCCACTCATGTCATACAAACCTAATTCATTCGGTTTTTTTCCTTTGACAGGATGCAATCGCTGATCCGTCCATGCCACATCACTTACCTTGTTACTGCCACTGTACGTAAATCCCTGTGACTTATCTCCACCCGATGCAGCATATTCCCACTCGTAATCTTCGGGCAGACGAAAACGTCCATTCGTCAGTGCGTTCAATCGGTCGATAAAAGTATTACATTCATCCCATGAGACATTCGTAACTGGCTTCATCGCACTTTCCGACCCTTTTCCAAACTTCATGACCACATCCCAAAGCAATTGAGTCACCTCTGTTTGACCAAGAGCAAATGTTTGAATAGTCTTTCCAGTAGATGTCGTACCGGCATCAATCGCTACCATCGTGTACGAAACTGTTGTCGCCCCATTTTTCAGTACAATGGAATGATTGCCGTCTTCACAATGAATCGTCCAGCCCCCTCTTGATGGTTTCTGAGATTCTGTGACCTTGGGCTCTGTAGTCTCTGTGGGTTTAGGTCCTGTGGTTGGATGAAACCGTAGCCGTCCTACTTCCGTCAGATAATTCTGAACCATCTTTTTGTCAGAAGCTGTAGTAGCATAATTGTTTGCGGCATTCAAATACTTTTTTGTTTGAGTAATTGCAGCATTGAATTCTGCACTTGTTTTAGCCGCTTGCGCTTTCTTCATTTCTGTTTTTGCTTTGTCAAGGCGGTTCTGAAAGGTAGACTTTTGTGCACTTGCAGAAATCGATAACATTCCCGCAAGTACACATAATATGAAGATTCTGAATTTACTTTTCATGAACTAAAACGATAACTTTTAACGTTAACTACATCACGTCACTTTCAAATTAAAAAGCAAAACCTAATCCGAGATAATTCTTCGACTTTTTTACACAGTCAATATCTGATAAGTCAATAGTTTTATCTTTACCATTCTCTTTTACATCAATCTCATTCTTTAGCTTGTAATGGTACTCAAAAATATAGAAAATTGATAGACGGCCCCATTTCAACATCACACCCAACTGAGGAGTAATAGCACTAACAAGTTTTGTGTTGTATTTAACATTTGAATTCTTTTCTTCCTTATCAGTGTAAACCATCGTCCCAGTATATCCAGGACCAAAGAACAAGTGAAGGCTTGGATATTTAGGGAACATATACCCCATCCACTTAAAATAATCAGTCTCTGGATTTGGACACAATAACTTGATAGTCCATCCAAATGCAATCGCAAACTGAGCATGATTCTTAATATTGTAAACAGAAGAATCATTCAAATTATTATATTGAGGAATCCAATCACTTTGGGCAGCATCCATCAAATCCTTATTGATACGGACATTGATAAAACCTCCTCCTTTTCGCTCATTATATGTTCCATAGTGTACTCCTATAGGCTTATCTTTATCGAAAATATAGCCTACTACATGGGGTAATACACGTTTTTTAAAACGAATCTGTTCAATCTCGTCAAAACGAGACTGAGCTTCTTTGCTAGATAAGCAATGATTTTCTATTATTTGTTTATAGAAAGGTTGAGCTTTATATAGTTGATTATTTTTATAATACCGCTCAGCCGTAGCCATTACATTCGTACAAATTTCATCCAATTCTGTATTACAATACTTTATTCTTTCATCTGCTTTAGTATCTTTAGGGTTCATTATTTTTATTTTTTTATAGAGGTTAGCTGCTGCATAGAAACGTTTTTGAGTGATAGAATCTTCGGCTGCATCACGAAGAAAGAGGATTGAGTCAATTGTCGCTATACGTCTTTCTGCTTCATCTTTTCGCACATTTGAGCATGATTTTGCTGTTTCATATTCATTGCGAGCAACTTCGTAATTGGCTGCTTTAAATTCTTCTTCAGCTTGACGACGGTATTTGTAATAACCCTGCACAAACGGGCCGTCAGGATCAAATACTTTGATAAGATATGCTTTTTGGACTTCTGGTAAATCTACAGAATAAATCAGTGTATTAAAACCAGCAGATGTAATATTTAGATCTGTTTTAACGGGACCACGAGACATATCAAAATCTATATAATATAATACTTCACCAGCACGAGTTCTAATTCTTGGTTTCATTGTACCATACAATGATGAATAGAAATTAAGTGTCGGTAGTGTAGAATCACACTGTACAATGATAGCAGACTGCCGACCTTCAGCGGAGTAATTTCTACTATCAATCAGTTCATACTCTAACAGGCCTTGAGCCGAAACGGTAATCACGAAGCAATAAAATGTTGCCATCAATAACAATTTTAGTTTCATACTGTTCATATTTTTAATTAATAATCA
>Ga0310696_10004363_pt1 | contig 17353 bp, 12 predicted proteins | sample AusTroGonzalo_MG_4_FD_203885 | JGI IMG/M metagenome (GOLD analysis project Ga0310696, IMG submission 203885) | Bovine rumen microbial communities from tropical cattle in Woodstock, Queensland, Australia - Gonzalo_02 (v2) (version 2) | ecosystem: Host-associated > Mammals > Digestive system >...
TTTTTTAATAATATAGAAAACAAAATAACTTTACTTGGAAAATGAAGAAGGCTCTTTTTACAATTGTCATGCTGCTTGCAGGCTTCACCATGCAGGCACAAAAGGACGTCTACCTCACCGACATCGATAAGGGGTGGAAATCCAAACCCATCGAGAACGTGCTGAACGGCAGTATCGGCATCCTGCTGGAGGCCTTCCACCAGACCTGGCCCACCTATGTCACCCGCGACGCCTGCGGCGTGATGGAGCAAGGGCTCGACCACAAGGTGCTTGATCCTGAGATGGGCTATCAGGTGACCGTCGACGCCGACAACGGCTACGCCGAAGTGGACAACGCCGGTACCGATGGCCTCTACATGCAGGCCTGCATATGGAACCGCGACAACGGACATAAACTCTTCGCCGTCATGATAGGCAAGCCCACCGACCCCGAACTCGAGGTGGTCTGCTTCTACGACTACAACCCCAAAACCAAACGTCTGACTCCCGAACCCGATATTCTCTCCGACTTCCGCCGCAAGGGTGAAGGCAGCCAAATCGCGCACAAACTGCCCCGCAAAGGCAAGGAACTGACCATCCTGGAATACGACCTGCCTCTCATCTACGCCCACCACTTCCCCTGGAACGGCATGCAGCCCGTCTTCGACAGGGTCGATATCGACAGGGAGACGATGAAGAAATTCGAAGAGAATCTCGACGAGTCCTTCCCCGTGAAGTTCAAAGGGCAGAAACCCGACATCAGCGACTTCGTCACGGCCATCCTCTCCCGCGAAGAACTCGGCGAGGCTCTCGGAGCCATGGCCACAGACTGGAACAAACACCTGAAAGGAAAAGCCCTGCCCAAGAACATCCAATTCACCGTAGATTCCAAGAACGGTTATGTCTGTTATGATGTCGAACAGCCCGAAGGGGAGAAACTCATTATCGAATACTGCTACTGGAACTGCGCCGACGGAAAGCACAAGCTGGTGGGCGAGAATATCGTGGCCCTGCAGAACGGAAAACCCGTCGACACCGAACTCACCGGACTCTCCTTCTACTGGTACGACAACTCCTCCAAGAAACTCTGCTACAAATATGCCTTCGAACTGGGCGACGAGATGGAAGCCGAGGTGGGCTCCATGGGCTGTCTCCGCAGTCTCCCCCGCCAGGGCAAGACCATCGACTTCGTCTACTTCACCGACAAGGGCAAAGTGACCAAGAAACTCACATGGAACGGCAGCAAGTTCGTAAAATAAAGGGATATGGGTTATAGGTTATTGGTTATTTTTCTTTGCGTCTTCATTTCCTCGGCGAAGGCCGACGTCCTCGGTGATTTCCATTTCGAGGGCACGCTGGGCGACAAGATAGGCGTCTCCATAGAGTTTGCCGTCAACGGCGATTATGTGGCCGTGGGCGAGATTGTCTACACCAACCACAAGAAACCGGTCCGGTTCCTGATTGTCGGCACCTGGACCGGAGACGAATACCTCCTCAACGAGTACAAAACAGACGGCACCGTCACCGGCTGCCTGCGGATGAGAATCGACGACACCACCTACAACGAGCCTATCCTCACCGAAGGCTCCTGGTCCAACCCCAAGAGCGGACAGGTCTACCAAATGAAAAACATGGAGTATATCGGAACCTCGTCCAACAGTTTCTGGGACTACGCAAAAGAGGAGGACATCGACGGCGAGTATGTCTATCGCCATTGGGACCTCGCGTCGAACTCCTGGAAGAACGGCCACGCCACCTTCCGGCTGGCCGGCGGCCACAAGGTCCGCTTCGAAGTCATCAACGAGATGCCGGACTCCTACTACAAAAGCCTTCCCGGCCGTCCCGCCGACCTCACCGCCACCACCTACAACAGCTTCTACTACAAAGAGGCCAACGACTGCGGTTATACCTTCAGCGCCCACTTCTTCAAGAACTTCGTGGTGCTCATCTCCGAAGAGAACCCCGAAGCCGCCGTCTGCAGCGGAAAGAAAAACAAAGTAGACGGAGTGTATTTCAAATTGAAAAATGAAAAATAAAAACAGTATAATCATGAAAAAAAATTTGTCCTTTTTCTCCCTGATTCTATCCGTCCTTCTCCTCACCGCCTGCGGCGGCAACGGCCAGAAGAACGACAGCATCGACTCCACCCAAACCGACGTGGTCCTCGACGACCATGAGGACTCCATCCGTCACACCAAGGAGTACATCGCCCAGCGCATCGACACTCTCTACAAATACAAAGATGACGCCCGTTTCTGCTCGGCCGACTATCTGTCGCTCGACGCCCAATGCAGCAAGTTCAGCCACGAGATGGGTTATGTCTACCGCGACTACGACCACTGGGTCGTTGGACAGGACATAGACAAAAAATGGAGCTACAAGATTAAGGAAATCAAGAATATCACCGAGACAACAGCCGATGTCGAACTGACCGTCCAAAACTTCAAAAACAGGAAAATCATCCTCAATCTGGTCTTCGAGCGCGGCGACTGGTTCGTTGACGACTTCCACATCTCCTTCTCCGGCCAGGATCTCGGCAATGTGAGCGAGAAAGCCGATATGCTCACTTTCATCTACACCTGCAACAACGAGAAGATTGACAAACAATATGGCAAGACCTTCGACATCAACAAATATTTGAACGACATGATTGCCGCCTCAGAACTTGGCGACGAAGTCGTGTTCGACAAATATGCGCTCATCGATGTCGACCTCGACGGCACATACGAGGTCCAGATACACACTCTTGATGACTTCTACGATGCCGTCTTCTCCATCGCCGACGGCAAACCTGTGTTACTGGTCCTCTCCGATCCCCACACCATGCTGGACTACTTCGAGCACGGCGTAGCGGCACAGGGCGGCTGCGGCACCGGCTGCGCACGCGGCGAGTTCTGCATCATCAAGGACAGCCGTCCCGTCTGCCGCACCACCTGGATGGACCAGTACAACATGAAAGGCGACAAAATAGACAGCGAAAGCGGATACACGGTCAACGACAAGGGGTGCGACGAGGAAGCCTACATGAAAGCGATGAGCGGCATCGGAAAATATGTCACCTTCGAGCCCATCTGGCATCCCATCGAAATCAGAAAGACTCTCTCCGACTACGCCGAATAAACGGTGACGGGTTGCATGTTATGGCTTATTGAGAAATAAGGAATTGTATCAAACCAACTAATTGTATTATGAAGCATTTGTCCTTTCACTCCCTGATCCTCTGTCTCGGCTTATTTTCAATTTTCAGTTTTCAGTTTTCAATTTGTGGAGCCCAGCCCATCCAGAACGGTGACAAATTCTGGGACGGAGCCATCTTCTACCAGGCCAGTACCTTCAGCAGCGGTGCCGTAGACCTCGTCGGCAAGGATATCAACGGCGACGAGTACAGTATCTCCCTCATCCGGGACGAAGACAAGAACGAATATTCCGTCTTCTCCCGCAACGGCGCCATCGCCCTGCGCGTCAACGAAGGGGCCAGAGTGAAAAAACTCTTCATAGACCGCGTTTCCCACTTTCTTGTCTTCTACAACAACAAGGGCGATGCCGCCTGGACATTGAGATACTTCCTCAATGCCGACCTGCAGAGCTGCACCCTCATGGAACGCAACCTCGAGCAGATGCCCGCCTCCGAAGTCATCACCACCCACTTGCTCAACACCACCTGGCTGGCGCGCTTCCCCAAGGAGGAGCTGCGCCTGATGCGCAACGAGATTCTCGCCCGTCACGGATGGAACTTCCAATCCAAAGACCTGCAGGACCACTTCAAGAAAGAGAAATGGTACAAGCCCGTCAAGGACAACAGCACCGTCGTCCTCAGCGACCTCGAGCGAACCAACCTCGAACTCATCAAGACCGAGGAGGCCACGCCCGATGATTACCGTTACAGCATGCTCTCTCCCGAGATGTTCCCCGGCGGCCTGGCCGACGACGGCCGCGGACCCGAGGAAATCAACGGTGTGCAGACCTATACCGTCACCAACGAGCGCGAGTTTCTCAACGCCCTCGGTCCCAACCGCACCATCGTCCTCGCCAAGAACGTGCACCTCAACCTCTCGCGCGTCCTCGAGAACGAAAGCCTCTTCACCGACAACCCCAACCGCCGCTGGGTTCAGTCCGGTGACGACTTCATCGGCACGATTCCCCTCGTCATCAGCGAAGGCGAGACCGACGGCCAGCAGCTCGATCTGGTCAACATCGACAACCTCACCATCCGCGGCGCCGAGGGCGCCAGCATCGAGGTCGACCCGCGCTACTCCTATTGTCTCTATTTCATCAACTGCCACCACTGCCGTGTGGAGAACCTCACCATCGGACACACCGAATACGGCTTCTGCTCCGGCGGCGTCATCGGCGCGAATAAATGCGATATTATCGAAGTTCTCGACTGCGACCTCTACGGCTGCGGCACCTACGGCTTCGATGTCATGGAGAGCCGCAATCTCGATGTCCGCAACTGCAACATCCACCACTGCACCTATGGCATCATGCAGCTGCGCAAGTCGCAAGGGCTACACTTCACCAACTGCGACTTCTTCCGCAACAAGGAGTACGACCTCGTCGAAGGACGAGGATGCAAGGACGTCACCTTCACCGACTGCCGCTTCTACAGCAACGAATACAACAATACCCTCTTCAGCTTCGACTCCAAATTCGTCCTCGAAGGCTGTGAGATCTACTGTCCCACCGACAAACTCGGCACCATGAGTCAAGCCGACCAGTCGGGCAAGAAGAACTTCTTCTCCCCCGAGCCCGATCCCCTCAACCTCGCCACCCGTCCCATCGGCCCCGACCAACAGGTCCTCGCCTCCATGCCCATGTTCCTCTATATCCTCGACAAGGACCACATGCAGATGGTCTACTGGAGCGACGTGAAGGAGCCCGTGCTGAATGATGAGAGCGCTGACTATTTCGAGGCCGAGCACCAGCGCTGGGAACTGCAGGAAAGTTTCCGCCAGAATGCCGCGAAGTACATTAACCTCATCACTCCCTCCGGCAAAGTCTGCATCCTCAAACACCTTGGCGAGACACTCAAGGATTCCAAGGGCCGTGACATCTACCCCGGCGAACTCCACAGCCGTCCCTCCATCCCCTCTCCGGGCTTGAACTATGCCTTTGCCTACCCTGGCAACATGCTTTCGGAAGACGAAATGTGGGGTATGTGGGTTGTGGTCACCAACGACTACCTCCGCAGCCACGCCTTCGTCCCGATGACTTACCACCTCGACAGTCCCATGACCCTGCCCTCCAAGGTCGTCAAGCAACTCGAGAAACAGTATAATATGAAAGCTGAACGCTCGCAGCTAATAGAATCCAATGACCGCTTCGGCTACGGAGTCCTCCAGTTCAAAGGTCCGTGGGAGACCCGCATCAGCGAATACGGCGACACCACGCAGGTGGCCTTGGCCCTCGAGGTCTTCACCGTCGACGGCAAGGTCTACGCCTACCCCATGGAAGGATACTACGACAACGTCTACGGCCCCACCTGGAATGCCGACGACGGTGGCGAATACATGTCAGGCGACGTCATGGTCTTCGACAGTCCCGACGGCCCCGAATTCTGCCATATCCACGGCGCCCCCGAGAGCATCACCGTCAGCCTCTTCTCCATCCGCGACGGCAAACTCACCCACCGGCGCTACGAAGTCTACCACGCCCTCTACGACGAACCCGACCCCGACGGGGAATAAAATACCTTGTAACACAATAAAAGCTCCGGCGTGCCGTTATAGACGATATGAAACAGAACAAAGTTCTTATCGTTTACACCGGCGGCACCATCGGCATGGTGCGGGACGAGAACGGCTCGCTGCACCCCTTTGCACTCGACCGCATCTATGACGCCGTACCCCTGCTGAAACGCTGCCAGTACGACATCGATTCCGTGACGCTCGACAGCATCATCGACTCCTCCTGCATGACACCCGCACAATGGGTGAAAATCGCCGAGATTATCGAGCGCGAATACGACCGCTACGACGGTTTCGTGGTGCTCCACGGCACCGATACCATGGCCTACACCGCCTCGGCCCTGAGTTTCATGTTCAAGAATCTCGCCAAGCCCATCGTCCTCACCGGCAGCCAGCTGCCCCTGGGCATGCTGCGCAGCGACGGCCGCGAGAACATTATCTGCGCCCTGGAGATAGCCTCCACGCACATCGTCACCATCCCCGAGGTCTGCATATTCTTCGACAGCCACCTCTACCGCGGCAACCGCAGCACCAAGATCAACGCTGAGAACTTTGACGCTTTCGAAAGCTACAACTATCCCCCGCTGGCTAAGTCCGGCATCAATATCACCTTCAAGGAGCGCCTTTTCCTGCCCATGCCCACCGAACCCTTGCAGGTGCGCAAGCGCTTCGACACCCGCGTGGCGATACTGAAACTCTTCCCCGGCATCGGCCCTGATGTCGTGAATGCCGTGCTTCACACCCCTGAGTTGCAGGGCGTGGTGATAGAGACCTACGGCTCCGGCAACGCCCCCACCGACGAGTGGTTTATCTCCGCCCTCGACGACGCCATCCGCCGCGGCATCATCGTCCTCAACGTCACCCAGTGCAAGGCCGGCTCTGTGAAGATGCGCCAGTATGCCGCCAGTTGCGACCTGGACCGCATCGGCGTCATCGGCGCCGGCGACATCACCATCGAGGCCGCCATCGCCAAGATGATGTGTCTCCTCGGCGAATACCCCAACGACAAAGAGCACGTCAAACTGCGCCTCAGCCAGTCCCTCCGTGGCGAAATCACTGAATGAAATGAAGAATGAAGGATTAAGGATGAAGAATCCGGCTTCCGCGACACTCTTGCGAAAGCCTCTTCTTTATTCTGTCCTGTTATTCCTTGCTCTTCACTCTTTACCCTTTGCTTCCGCCTACGGGCAGATCGGCAACCTCGGCAAGTTCGATTCGCGCCTGCTGCACTACGGTATCCAGATAGGCTACACCCAGTCGATGTTCGACCTTGAATTTAGCGACGAGCCAGCGCTCCGCGAGACCCTTCAGGGTGTCACCTCCTACTATGCCGCAGGCTTCCATATCGCCGTCATCGGCGACCTGCGCCTGAACGACTGGTTCAACCTGCGTCTGGTGCCCGGCGTCACCCTCGTCACCCGGCAGGTCTCCTACGCCTGGGAACCAGGATACCTTCCCTCCCACCCCCTCGCCGAACGATGGCGCAACGTCGAGTCCGTCTACGGAGACATCCCCTTGGAACTGAAATTCAGAGCCAAACGCTATGGAAACTTCCGACCCTACCTCACCGCCGGCATCTCCTACGGCTTTGATTTCGCTTCGCTGCGTGAGAACAAGAACCTTACCGACGAAAGCATCATACGGATCCAGCCCCATGACTTCCGCTACTCTCTGGGCGTGGGTTTCGACGTCTTTCTGCGCTACGTGAAGTTCGCCATCGAGTTCAAGATGAACCTCGGCCTCGTCGACCTCAAGGTCGAGGATCCCGACATCTACATCCGTTCCTTCAGCAACCTCACCACCCGCACCTTCATGCTCAGCTTCACCTTCGAAGGCTGACGGCGAGTTCTTTTCGAACGGCGTTTTTCTCTTTATAACGCCGATTTTTCGTATCTTTGCAACCATGATAAAACGCAACACCAGATTCAACTATCTGATTTTTATATATTTGTCAGGAATGGCATTTTTTACGCTGTTCCGAATTGCCGAGACGGTGGCCTATTGTGCGCAGACCGAGGGCCCCGACGATTTCGGCGGACAATATTTCCATGCACTGCTAAACGGATTCCGTTTCGACACCACAGTGAGTTGCTATCTCCTCGCACTGCCAATGCTGCTGCTCATCATCGGTGAGATGACACGCTTCAGGAAGCGCTGGTATTATGCCGTCATCCACTATATACTGATGGTTCTCTACACGGTGGCTTTCTTCGGCTGCGCGGCCGACATACCCTATTTCTGCGGCTTCTTCACCCATATCGACGTGGCGGCCCTGGGATGGACGGACACCTTCGGCACCCTTGTGAGCACCCTCTTTGGAGAACCCGTCTATCTGATGTACCTGTTGGCGTACATCGCCATCATGGTGGGATGGTGGCTGTTGGGACGGCTGATTTTTAAGTCAACAATTGGCAATTTACAGCCCACGGCGATGCCGTACCGGTGGAGCATCCCCGCCGCGGTATTGATAACAGGACTGGTGTTCCTCGGAATGAGGGGCACCGTCTCGAAAAGTCCGCTCCGCATAAGCACGGCCTACTTCTGCAGCAATCCCTTCCTGAATCAGATAGGTGTCAATCCGGTATTTGCCTTCTTCAAAAGTGTCCAGGAATCGGGCAAAGACTCCAACCGGCCCGTCAACCTCATCGATGCCGAAACCGCCGAAGAGGTGTGTCGCGAACAGCGCGAATGGCCTGTTGACGAGAGCCTCGACGAAGCCCTGTTGCGCCTGCCGGAGGGAACAAACGTGGTGGTGGTCCTCATGGAATCCATGGCGGCATCGAAGACCTCACTTTATCGCGGAAACGACAGCTACACTCCCTGTCTCGACAGTCTGATGCGGGGCGCGCTGACCTTCCGCGAAGCCTACTCCGCCGGCATCCACACCCACAACGGCATCTACGCCGCCCTCTTCTCGCAGCCCGCCATCCTGGCGCGCCAAATCATGAGGAACACGCCCATGCACCATGTGTGCGGACTGCCTCGGGCACTCGGCGAAGCCGGCTATCACACCGCTTTCTTTGTGGGCTACGACGAGGACTACGACAATATGCAGGGATTCCTCTACCACAACGGGTTCAGCCTTGTGGCGGGCGAGCACAAGTTCCCAGGGAAAGAGGCTGAAAGCCACTGGGGATTACCCGACCATATGCTGTTCAACCATGTGATAGAACACTGCGACAGCATCAGTCGCCGCGGACCGTTCTTCGCCTGCTGCATGACCTGCAGCGACCACACTCCCTACTATATCCCTGACGGCATCGGTTTCGTCCCCCGGCACAAAGAGATGGCGGAGAAGACCACCGAGTATGCCGACTGGTCCATCGGACAGTTTATGCGACAGGCGGCAGAAAGGCCATGGTTTGGAAATACCCTTTTCATCTTCATGGGCGACCACGGTCACTTCGGCAAGCCCATTTATGACATTTCGCTGAATTACACGCATGTGCCGCTTATCTTCTACGCGCCTGGCAGGATAGCGCCCCATTTTGTCGACCGGTTGGCGATGCAGATTGACATCGCCCCCACCCTGTTGGCCCTCCTGGGCATCGATGTGCCGCGGCCCATGCTGGGCATCGACCTGATGCGCCACACACGTCCTTACGCCTATTTCAGCGCCGACGACAAGATTGGCTGTGTCGACGGCGAACTTTTCTACATTTACCGTGCCAACACGCAGACTGCAAGCCTCTACCGGTACAAGAAACACTCCATCACCGACCTTGTCGACAGTCTTCCCGAACGCGCCGAAGCCATGCGGCGTTATACCATGGGCATGACACAGATGAGTCAGAAGATGCTCCTTGACGGGAGCACGGCATGCGAGTAGCCAAAAGATTATAGTTTACAGGCGGCGAGAGCCTCGACGCAACGGATGCCGTCGAGAGCGGAGCTGACGATGCCGCCGGCATAGCCGGCGCCTTCTCCGCAGGGATAGAGGCCGGCGAGCTGCGGATGCTGGAGCGTTGTTTTGTCACGGGGAATGCGCACGGGCGACGAAGTGCGGCTCTCGACAGCCAAGAGACTGGCCTCTTCAGTAATGAAACCGTGCATCTTGCGGTCGAAATCCCTGAAACCCTGTATCAGACAGTCGACGACGAAATCGGGCAATATCTCGTGCAGCGGGGCGCTGACGCAGTGCCCCATGTAGTTGCTCCTGTTAAGGCGCGAAGAGGGCTTGCGGCGCAGAAAGTCCACCAGCCGCTGCGAGGGTGCGTCGATGGTGTTGCCGGCAGCCTCGAAGGCGCGACGCTCGACAGTCTTTTGAAAGTCGAGCAAGGCCAGAGGCGAGAGGCGGGAAGCGAGAGGCGAGACATCTTCAGCGCTTACCGTCACGGCAATGCCGCTGTTGGCGAAGCCGCTGTTGCGGGCGGCGTTGCTCATGCCGTTGACCACTTGCTGGCCCGCTGCCGTGGCGGCCGGGACAATGACGCCTCCCGGACACATGCAGAAGGAGAAAACACCGTGTCCACCTACCTGCGCAGTAAGACTGTAGGCGGCGGGAGGAAGCAGCTTGGAGTAGCCCTTGCCGTGGTATTGTATTTCGTTGATGAGCTCCTGCGGATGCTCCACGCGGACGCCGAGGGCGAAGGGTTTGGCCTCGAGGAGCCATCCGCGACGGGTGAAGAGTTCGTAGATGTCGCGGGCCGAGTGGCCGGTGGCGAGAATGACAGCGTCGGCGTCGATTTCCTCGCCGCCGGCGGTAACCGCACCACGGACGCGGCCGTCCTTGACGATGAGGTCGGTGAGGCGGGTGTCGAAGTGGTATTCACCGCCGGCCTCCTGGATAGTCCTGCGCATGCCGGCGATGATGGCAGGCAATCGGTCGGTGCCGATATGGGCGTGGACGTCGACCATGATATCGGGGTCGGCGCCGTGGTCCACGAAGAGGCGCAGCACCTGACTAACGTCGCCGCGCTTGGTGGAACGGGTGTAGAGTTTCCCGTCGCTGTAGGTGCCGGCACCGCCCTCACCGAAGCACCAGTTGCTGTCGGGGTTCACCTCCTTGGTGCGCACCAGGGAGACGATGTCTTTCTTGCGCTCCTCCACGGGCTTGCCGCGTTCGACGATGATGGGCTTCATACCCAGCTGCAGCGCCCTGAGGGCGGCGAAGAGGCCCGCGGGGCCGGCGCCGACAACAAGGATGCGGGGGGCATCGGCGGCCGGAATATCAAGAACACTCGGAGTATCCGGAGTATTCGGACCTGTTTCGACAGTACAATGGTAGAGCACTTTCCGGCGTCGACAGTCGATACTGCGGCGGGTGATTCGGAAAGGGGGCAATTCACCTTCCCGCACACCCATGGCTTGCGCCACCGCCCGGCGGACGGCGGCCTCGGAGGCATGCTCCTCGGGGGTGAGGTCTATCTGAAACTGTTTCATCGGGCGGTGTCAAGTAGGAATTGGAGTTCCTTGATTTCGTCACGGTATTTGGCGGCGGCGAGGAAGTCGAGCTCTTTGGCGGCGAGCTGCATCTTGCGCTGCCGGTCGCGGATTTCTTTCCGCAACTGCTCTTTTGTAAATGAGAGAAACGGAGACGGAGCAGGCGTATCAACAGTTTCTTTCCCTCCGTAGGAGGCGCGGGATTCGGCGGCCTGCGGCATCGTGTCTTCCTTGTAGATGGCGACGGGATCCTTATCCGTAGCGTTCCGCATTTCGGCCGCATGCTCAATGATGCCGGTGGTGCCGAGGATGGCGTCGGTGGACTTGACAATCTGTTTGGGCACAATGCCATGCTCCATATTGTAGCGGATCTGCTTCTCGCGGTGGCGGTTGGTGATGTCGATGGCGCGCTGCATGGAACCCGTGACGGTGTCGCCATAGAGGATGGCCTTGCTGTGCACGTTGCGGGCGGCGCGTCCGATGGTCTGGATGAGGGCGCGGTCGCTGCGGAGGAAGCCCTCCTTGTCGGCGTCGAGGATGGCCACGAGCGAGACCTCGGGGAGGTCGAGTCCTTCGCGCAGCAGGTTGACGCCCACCAGCACGTCAAAGACACCCATGCGGAGGTCGCGCATAATCTCCACACGCTCGAGGGTGTCGACGTCGGAGTGGATATACTTGCTGCGGATACCCAGATTGATGAGGTAGGAGGTCAACTCCTCGGCCATACGCTTGGTGAGGGTGGTGACGAGGACGCGCTCGCCCTTGTCCACGGTATTCTCTATCTCATCCAGCAAATCGTCAACCTGACTGACGGCGGGGCGTACCTCGACGACGGGATCGAGGAGTCCCGTGGGACGTATCACCTGTTCCACCACGATGCCTTCCGCCTCATTGAGCTCGTAGTCGGCAGGCGTGGCGGAGATATAGATGGTCTGGCCCGTGAGGTTGTAGAACTCCTCGTAGGTCAAAGGACGGTTGTCGAGTGCCGACGGCAGACGGAAGCCATACTCGACGAGGGAGGTCTTGCGGCTGCGGTCGCCGCCGTACATGGCACCAATCTGGGGCACGGTGACATGGCTCTCGTCGATGACGAGGAGGAAGTCTTCGGGAAAATAGTCGATGAGACAGAAAGGTCTCGTGCCCGGCTGACGGCCATCGAAATAACGGCTGTAGTTCTCAATGCCGGAACAGTAGCCCAACTCCTGAATCATCTCGAGGTCATAGTTGACGCGTTCCTCGAGACGCTTGGCCTCGAGGTGCTTGTCGATGGAGAGGAGGTAGTCGCGACGGTCAAACATGTCGCGCTGGATCTGGAGGATAATCTCGGGGAGGTGATCCTTGGAGGTAAGGAAATTGGAAGCGGGGTAGATGGTTATCTCGTCGAAACGCTCGAGGCGCTGTCCGCTGACGGGATCGAAGCTCTCGAGCGACTCCACCTCGTCATCCCAGAAGGAGACGCGATAGCAGAAGTCGGCGAAGGAGGGAAAAATGTCGACAGTATCGCCCTTGACGCGGAAGCGACCGTTAACGAATTCAATCTCGTTGCGTACATACTGTCCGTCGAGAAGGCGCATCAGAAGCTGGTCGCGCTGGAGGCGGTCGCCTACGCGTATCTCCACGGTGCCTTTCTTGAACTCGTCAGGGTTGCCTATACCGTATATGCAGCTCACAGAGGAGACCACGATGACGTCGCGGCGGCCGGAAAGGAGTGCGCTGGAGGCACGGAGGCGCAACTTGTCGAGTTCGTCGTTGATGGCGAGGTCTTTCTCGATATAGGTGTTGGTGGCGGCGATATAGGCCTCAGGCTGGTAATAGTCGTAGTAGGAGACGAAATATTCGACGGCGTTGTCGGGGAAGAACTGCCGGAACTCGCCGTAGAGCTGTGCCGCAAGGGTCTTGTTGTGGCTGAGCACCAGTGTGGGGCGCTGGAGTTCCTGGATGACGTTGGCGACGGTGAAAGTCTTACCGGAACCGGTGACACCCTGCAGGACTTGGGCACGCTGACCGGCACGAACGCCATCCACTAGTTGGCGGATGGCGTCGGGTTGGTCGCCCATGGGGGCGAAGTCGGATTTCAGTTTAAAGTCCATTCTGCGGGACTATTTGGTGGAGACCACCAGATAGTCGGTGTACTGCCAGAACTGGGTGGGGTTGAGGATGTGGAGATAGGCGGTAACCTTCTTGTTCTCCTCGTCGGCCACGAACTCATAGCTGCCTTCAGGATGCTGGCTCACAAGAACGGGTTTCTTGAGATTGAGGGTGATGGTGGTGACCTTGGTGCGGTCGATCTCGGTAAACTTGTCGGTCTTCATGTTGGCCACGGTGCCCTGCTTGCGGCCGATACCGATGAAGCCGCCGCTCTTGGTGACAACACCGGCTTCCTTGAGCTCGTCATAGGTACCCACGATAAACCAGGCACGGTTGGCGTCGGCGATCTGCTTGGCGATAACCTGGGTCTTCTCCTCGTTGGAAGCGGTCAACTCACTGACGTTCTGATTGAGGTTGGCGACATTCTGATGGAGATCCTTGATGACCACCTTGTTGTTTTCAAGTTCGGTGAGCAGTTCGGCGATCTGTGCCTCCTGGGCGGCGCTGCGCTCCTCGAGACGGGTGATATAGGCCTGAAGGTCGCTGTTCTTTCCGTTGAGAGTTTGAATGCGGCCGTTGAGTTGACGGATCTTCTCCTTGTTGGCGGCCATGGTCTCCTGAAGAGCAGCCATGCGGTCGGTGATGGTGCGGCGGTTGGCCTCGGGATTCTTGCGGCTCATCTCCTGCATGACGGCGTACTCCGACTCAAGCTGGGCAAAAGTGCTGTCGATCTCATTAAGCATTGCCATGAGACTGTCGCGCTCGGCAAGACCGATGTTCTGCTGGGCGATGATATCGCGCATGGAGTCAATCTGCTTCTCGGCCTCGGATTTGGCGCCGCCATTGCAGGCCACGAAAGCGAAAGTAGCGATCAAAACGCTGACTGTCAAAAAGATTTTCTTCATTTTAATAAGGGTTGTTTATTTTTTTGAAAGTGATAACGCTTCAACGGATATTTCTATTGTGCGCGTGCTTGTTAAAAAAATATAAAAAAAACGCGGCGGCCTCCGGGGTCACCGCGTCCATATTAATCAAAACAACTCTTATTTCTTCACAATCTTGCTCACCAGGCCCTCCGAGCGGAGCATGTAGACTCCCGACGGGAGGGTTGTGAGATCGAGAGTGTTGCGGCCCTGACGGAGGTAGTAGTCGGCCACGAGGGTTCCCTTGACGTCAAACAGGAAGACCCTGCCGGGACGGACAAGAGTGACAAAGAGGTAGTCTGCCGTGGGGTTGGGATAGACAGCCACCTGCGGAGTAAACTCCATGTCATCAATGCCTTGCAGCGAAGTCAGCACAGCGACACCGGTAAGGTCGAAACCGCCGCTGGCATAGTCCTGATATTCGTTGGTGGGATAGGGATCGTTGACGATATGGCCGAAGGCGTCATAGGTAGCATACTGCGGATCGATGGTGCCCACCACGTCGACAAGACGCACATGGGTAATGTTGTCGATGTCGATACCGGCGCTGTCGCGCAGTTCCTCAAGGTCGAAGGGAGTACCATAACCCACACGGAACTTGCCGGCAAGGTTGTTGAGATTGGTAGGGTCAAGGGAGCCATAGGATCCCACCTGTGTCCTTGTCTGGGTAAGCGAGGTGGAGGGGAAGCGCACAAAACGCTCGCCGTCGGAGCTCACCTCGACAAAGGCCAGTTCCAGGAAGCTGTCATTGAAAGAGTTTTCATAGACCGCAAAGTCGGGACCCGATACATTGTGAATAGGGGCGCCAAAAGTGAGGGTGGCGGTACCGCCGTCACCGAGACTGACAGCCACCGTAGTGACAGTGCCGGCAGGACCGATACCATACTCCTCCTCGCCATAACGGGCAAGGGGGCCGTCAGGATTGACGATGTCCACGGGACCGCGATTAACGGTGCATCCCGTAGCCCAGCCGATGATAGCACTGCTGTCGCAGTGGACGGCATTACAGCCAGGGGTGCCCACCGCACCGCAAAAAGAGCCCTGCCCCCAGGCACTCGAAGAGAAGCCCAGGGACAGCGCTGTCATGAAAAAGACAATATTCTTCATCCGTTATTCTTTGACGATTTTCACCACACTGTCAGCCACGCGGAGCATATAGACACCGGAGGTGAGGCCGCTGAGGTCGAGACGGGTCTCGTCGCCGTTGACGGCAAAGGTGGCGACGACGCTGCCACGCATGTCATAGAGGACGGCGGTGCCATCGCCCTCGATGCCGCTGACCATCACCCTGTCGGCAGCGGGATTGGGATAAACGCTGAGGCTGACAGCCTCGGCTCCGGCGATACCCTGAGTCTGGGGCACGCTGACAGGATGGATATCCATCGTGTAGACATATGAATAATACCAATATCCACCATATTCCATACTGTCGACGACGATTCCGGCGGCAGGCTCTGCCCACTTCTCGAAGTCACCATCGTTGAGAGACTGACCCATGCCGGCATCCATGACACCGTTATTCTTGCTCTCCCAGTAGCTGTAAGCCTGCTTGCGGAGAGTATCTCCGGGAGCGACAACGAAAATAATGTCATCAATGCCGTACTGGCCCAGCTCGATGCTGAAACGCGGGTCGGCGGCGGCGATGTCGTTCATCATATCGGAGACAGTCTTGTTGCCGTTGAATTTATAACCCCAGGCAAGGGCGGTGTCAGCCCAGTTGACGGCCATAACCACTTTCTTGGAACCTTCGCCCACCCAATAGACGATTTCACTGGCGGCGATGGTGGATTCTTCGGGCATCGGCTCGGCGGGAGCGCTGACAGGATAGACGGTCATGGGGAAGACCATGGCGTAAGTCACAGTATCGACGGTGATTCCCACGGTGTAGTCGCCCCACTTGAAGAAGTCATTGTTGGCAAGCATGGTAATCATGCCGGCGGAAGCGTTGCTGTTGCCGTTGAGGGTGCTCATCCACCAGCCGGCCATGACAGCGCCGAGAGTGTCGCCGTTTTCGACAAAATTGATGTCGTCGAGCCAGCTTTCACCGCTGAAGGTGAAACGCGAGTCTGCCGACTGGATATCGATCATCACATCTTCAACGCTCACGCTGTCGGTGCTGAAGCGGTAACCCCAGGCAAGGGCGGTGTCGGCCCAGTTGACAGCAAAAACCACCTGATTGGCGCCTTCGCCCACCCAGTAGAGAATATCACTGGCAGCAATAGTGGCGTCCTCAGGCTGCGGATCGGCGGGAGCGCTCACGGGATAGACGGTCATGGGGAAGACCATAGCGTAGGTCACGGTATCGACGGTGATTCCCACGGTATAGTCGCCCCACTTGAAGAAGTCATTGTTGGCGAGCATGGTAGACATACCGACGGAGGCATTGCTGTTGCCGTTGAGTGTGCTCATCCACCAGCCGACCATGACAGCGCCGAGAGTGTCGCCATCTTCAACAAAGTTGATGTCATTGAGCCAGCCACCACCGTTGAAGGTGAAACGAGAATCAGCCGACTGGATGGCCGTCATCACATTTTCAACGCTCACGCTGTCGGTGCTGAAGCGGTAACCCCAGGCAAGGGCGGTGTCGGCCCAGTTGACAGCAAAAACCACCTGATTGGCGCCTTCACCCACCCAATAGAGAATATCACTGGCAGCGATAGTGGCGTCCTCGGGCTGCGGATCGGCGGGGGCGTTGGGGTCGGTGGCCATAATCATGGTGTCGGCGGTGCCCATCTGCATCCAGTCGACAAAGTCGCCACTCTGAACCATGTCATAGGTGACACCCGACGAAGCGCGGGACGCGTCGTTGGAATCCAGCCAGTTGTACCACCACCAGCCGTCAATACCCTCAAGACTGAGTCCCATCTCGGTGTCGACATAACTCAGGTTGTTCACCCATGTAGTATAATCCATGGTGAAGCGCGAGTCGTAGGCAGCGATAGTGTCCATCAATGATTTGAGCATGATGGAACCGCCGTTCCACTGCACACCCCAGGCGATGCCGATAAAGTCCTCGTTGTCATCCTCCCAAGTAATGGCGATAACGGCACGGTTGCTGCCCGTACCGGTCCAAAACTGGATGTCACTTTGGGAAACCGTAGGATTCCCTGTTCCCCACTGAGCCATGGCGCCGAAAGAAAGCACCAGACCCAAAGCTAAAGTAAGTACTTTTTTTACCATATTGATATTGTTTTTTATTTAGTTTGTTATTACCTTCAATCTCAATATCGGTAACGGAAAATTTTCGGGGAAAAGACCTGCGGTCTGCAAATCTTCTGTCACCGGAGTGCTTTT
>Ga0310696_10004364_pt1 | contig 17350 bp, 22 predicted proteins | sample AusTroGonzalo_MG_4_FD_203885 | JGI IMG/M metagenome (GOLD analysis project Ga0310696, IMG submission 203885) | Bovine rumen microbial communities from tropical cattle in Woodstock, Queensland, Australia - Gonzalo_02 (v2) (version 2) | ecosystem: Host-associated > Mammals > Digestive system >...
ACATTATGGAACAGCTCAATTCAGTTACCCTCCGCGGCATCATCGGGAATGCCCGCATCCAGAACATCGGCGACACCGAGATGGCACGCTTCAGCGTCGCTACCGACCACGCCTTCAAGAACCGCAGCGGCGAAGCGGTCATCGAGACCACCTGGCACCAGGTCACCGCCTTCAAGAGCGACCGGATGCCGGACTTCTCCGCCCTCGTCAAGGGCGCCGGCGTCGAGGTCAAGGGCCGCCTCCGCAACAACCGGTTCACCGACTCCAACGGTGTGGAAAGGACCGTCACCGAGATCCTCGCGTCTCAGGTCAGCGTCATCGGCGGGACGCTTCAGTAACCGTCGGGGAGACGGGTTCTCCTCTCCTGCTTTGCTCTTCTCTGGCACCGCCCCGGACAACCTCCGGGGCGGATCTTTTCACGATAGTATCAAAGTATCATAGTATCATTGTTCAGAAAGTACCAAAGTATCGAAGTATCGTAGTATGCATCGCTGCAGCGTCTTTCTTCTTTTGACACGAAGCGGATTCTCCGCTCATGCGGCCCCGGGTATTGGCGTATATCCTTTCTGCAAATCTAAGCTCGCCCATCGATGCGTCAAGCCAGACCTGTGGGCAGGGGAGACTGACAATCTTCCTCCCGTGCGGGAGCGTATTCTCCGTCTCCGGCTTGCCTTCATCTTTACGGGCTCGCTTTCCGAAAGCAGAAAAATATACGCATCCCCGGGGCCGGAAGGCTCGGAAAAAAGGGAAAAGAAATGAGTTCGTGATTATGGAAGATGCATTGACTCTCGTCCTGGTCATCGTCCTCTGCCTGCTCCTGAAGCCGCTCATATCCGCAATCCTGCGCGGACTGGGAAGCTCGGAGCACCGTAGGGACAGGTAGGGTGCTGGCGGTGCGATAGGACTGGCATATCATTAGGTAGGTTGGCTACGGCATTTGGCGCGGCCGGCTATTTTCGTATCTGCAACCGGGTTGCGAAGGATTCTCCGTATCTTTGTACCTGAAAGAATGAAATCATGAGCGACAAGATCCAGAAATCCTACCGGCAGTCCCGGAATATCTATGATGATGTCCTTACACGGTCCACCTGGTGGAGCCGCCTGTACATGGACATCTTCTGGGGCGGAGTGGATGACAACGAGATCGCACGGACCGTACTGTCTTATATCCCGGATGACTTCTCGGGGAAGCTGCTGGACGTTCCTGTCGGGACCGGCGTCTTCACAGTCACGAAGTACGCACGCATGAACCGGGCAGCCATCGTCTGCCTGGACTACAGCAGCGACATGCTCGACCAGGCACGAGACCGTTTCTGGAAAGTGGGGATAGGGAACTGCCGTCTGGTCCAAGGTGATGTGGGGGCACTTCCTTTCGGGGACGAATCCTTCGACATCATCCTTACCATGAATGGCTTTCATGCCTTCCCGGACAAGGAGAAGGCCTATTCCGAAGTGAATCGGGTTCTGAAGGCTGGCGGCCGTCTGGTCGGCTGCTTTTGCATCCGGGGCGAATCCCGCCGGACCGACTGGCTGATGGACCGGATCCTTTCCCGCAGAGGCTGGTTCACACCGCCTTTCGAAACCTTCGACTCCCTGAAAGCTAGGCTGGAGAAGGGATACCGGCTCGAAGAGTATCACAAGGAAGGGTCTATCGTGTATTTCATAGCAACGAAAGAACCGCATTAGGATATGAGGACATTCCTGAAGATACTGACCCTGTTCATCGCCGTCGGAGCCGTCGGTGGTGCCGTGATGATGTGGATGGATCCCACCGGTGTGAGCTGGGGAGGGGAGCCGATGCTGGATCTGCTGCGGGCTAAGATGCCCTGGCCGGAGGTCCTTTTCAAGGACTTCATTCCATCCGGCTTCGCCCTGCTGGCTGTGAACGGCCTGCCTCAGATTTTTGCCGCACTGATGCTCTTCAAGAATCATCGTTGGGCCTACTGGGCCTGTCTCGCATGCGGAATCATCCTCATGCTTTGGATTGTGTTGGAGTGGTGGATCTGGGGATTCGTGGCCCTGAGCAACATCTACTTCATGCTGGGGCTCGTCGAAGTGATTGGCGCCGTTTTCTGTATCAGGCGCTTTCGTTAGAAGGTTCGTCAATCCTTGAATAAGAGGGCGGGGCCGCCGGTGTGTTAACGCCGATGGTCCCGCCTATTTTAGGAATGAGACTGAACCTTATTGGATGTCAATCTGCTTGACCGCCTCTTCCTTCTGCGCCTTCTCCTTCTTCGGGATGTGGACGTTCAAGACGCCCTTCTCAACCTTGGCCTCGATCTTGTCGGCCTCGGCGTCGTCAGGCAGCAGGAGCGTCTGCTGGAACTTTTCGTAGGAGAACTCGCGGCGGAGATAACGGCCGTGCTTCTTCCCTTCCTTCTCCTCGGTCTTCTTCTCCATCTCGATGTGCAGGTTGTTGTCGGCATCGACGTGGACCTTGAAGTCCTTCTTGTCCAAACCAGGAGCGGCGAGCTCGACGTCATACTCCTTTTCGGTTTCCAGAACGTTGATGGCAGGGGCCGTGTAAGTGGGCCTTTCCATCCAGCTGGTGTCAAAAAAGTCATTGAAGATGTCCGGCAACCAGCTGTCTCGAGTACTTCTAATTACAGGTAACATAACTCAAAAACTTTAATCGTTCCGGTTTCGGGCTGTTCTGCAAGGCCTTGTTCCCGGGGCTCCTTCGCAGAGCCGCTTGAAAGAGTTGCAAAGCCTGGCCCAATGCCGAAAAGATGGACAAAGTGGCACGAAATGAGTCAGAATGTCCATTATTGTGACAAATAGTCCAGGATGCAATAACCGCGTCCGGCGTGCCGGATTACAGAGCGTAATCCAGCCGCATAACCTTGACAGGACGCTCGTCGCTCCACGATATAGTCGAGCTCGTCCTGCAGTCCGCTCAGCGGCATGTAGAACACAAAGAACAGTCCGGCCGTGCAGAAATCGATCAGGCCGAACCAGAACCCAAGACGGTTGGTGTGCTTGAATCTCATGCTGGTCTAAACAGAGAGGATTTTCTCGATGGGCTTACCTTTCGCTAGGTCATCGATCAACTTGTCCAAGATGCGGAGGTCACGCATCCTGGGATCCTCAATCTCTTCCACACGGATACCGCAGATCCTTCCCTTGACATTGAACCTGGCTGGATTCATCCGGGGTGCACCGTCCAGGAAGTCGCCGTAAGAAGAATCGCTATCCAGAAGAGAGACTAATTCTTCTTTTGAATAGCCGGTGAGCCATTCGGTCACTTCGTAGACCTCGTCTTCCGTCCGCCCCTTCCGCTGACCCTTGGCGATAAGAAGAGGGAAGACCTTGGAAAACTTCATCTCAAAGACATCCATACCTATGACTGCTGTTCTGCATCCTGTCCGGGAGTGTGGTTGTAGACGACCATTTTGTCGTAGAGCTCCGGATGCTTCTCAAGTATCCGTCCCAGTTCATCGACTACGCCCGGATCGGAATCCTCCATGGAATCGAGCATGCTGCGGATCATCTCGCCGTAGGAGACAGTCCTGCCATAGGATGCGCAGAAGGCCAGGCGCCAGATCTTGAGTTCCTCGACGAGGGCCTTCGGGAGGTTCAGGGGAGTGTATTCAATCTTTGCCATAATGCGAACGATATTACATGACAAAGATAATGATTATTTTAATTAAAACAATTAAAATAGTGAACTCTATCACTCATCTCTCTTCTTGCGCTTCCCGAGTGGCCCGTGATGGGGCCCACGATTAAGCTGTATGCCGTTACGGTTAAGCACGCGAAACACGCTGGCCCGGCTGGCGTATCCACTTGCCTCCCAGATGTCGTCGATGGAGTGTCCAGCGTTGTACATGCTGATGATGGTCTTGTCCCGGTACTGGCGGAGGCCCCGTTTAACGTTCGGTCTTACCTTGCGGCTGCTTTTCAGGCCCTGCTCGGATCGCCTCACGGAAGTGGCCTCGGAGGAAAGGCGCGAAATGGTGTCTATCACATCGTTAACCCCGGTTTCGGGAAAGAGTTCACCGCCGGTGTCAATCCGGTCATGAATACTGACCAGGCGGACCCGATACTCCCGGCAGAGATCCAGGAAGACCCCGAGCTCGCGGATGCCGCGAAGGGCATTGCTGAGTTTGCTCACCACAATCACATCGCCCTTGCCCAGGCGGGTGAGCATCCGTCGCCACTGGGGACGGTACTTCTCCTGGGCGCCCTCCTCTTCTATGATGTTGTCACAGCCGAATGCCTTCATCCACGCAAGGTCTTCGTCTTTGGTGGAGAGGTTTTTTGTGAGAAAAAGGTATCCGTATTTTGCCATATATCAAGTCGTTCTCTGCCGCTAAATTACAAAGAAATGTTGACACGTCAAATGATACTCGGGATTATACTGGTAACCGTACCGGCTTAATGCCGGTAGTCTGCTCATGCCACATGTCCAAGAGTCTCTGGAGTGATGACAACAGGGGGGAGGAAATGCCATCCCTATTAGCGTAAATGGCCGAAAATAGGTATCTTTGTTATAGGTTCAAGTGGCTGAAACCAAATAGTTTAGTATAGTTTACCGAAAGCATCTATACTATACGGTTTTCCCGGCGGCCAAAAGGGGATTCAAAGAATTTCCGATTCTCCGGAAGCACGGGAACGGAGCCTTCGAAGAGCAGGGAAGAGCCCACTGATGAAACGAAGTTTTCACTTGAATCCGGATCTCCGAAAGGAATCCGAGTATCATTTTTAAGCGAAAAGTATACTCGAAAGAAAAAGATATGAACAGTAAAGAAATTGCCAACTTCCGCCAACTGGGCGACATGATGCTTCCCCGGCTGCTCGACGCGAACTTCCTCCGTAACATCGACGACTACGGGGACTACGCCCTGCTGACCTACCACCTGGCAGAACCGGTCCCGATCCAGACCGCACTCGACGACATGGAGGACAACATGGACCTGAATGTCCTCTACCATGTCGAGGTCATCTCTGCCGCGACGAGGGGTGAGCACTGTTGCGCCTACTGCGTACCCACCAACGGGAAGATGTACAAGGTCAACGCGCAGTCCCGCCAGGACAAGATGCTCGACACGGTCTACGTCTATGTCTACGAATCCCTCGAAGTGATGCTCGAGGCCCTGAAGGAGGACCTGGTGCAGCACACCCGCGGACAGCACGTGATCTGCTCGATGGACATGGCCCGGCTCGTCGCCGACTTCATGTAGTGCCAGCCATGGACGAGAGACTCTACAGGCAGCTGGTGGCAGTGATCCGGAAGCATTCCTTCCAGATCAAGGTCGAGGACGAGGACGGCTACCACGAATTCACCTCGGACACGTGCGAGGAAGGGGAGACCGTCCTGGTCCGCTGCCTGACGCTCCGCACGGACTACGCCTATGGCGACTACCCCCGTGGGCACCTGTGGCACATCCCTCTCAGCGACATCCACAAGGAGATCCGGAAGATGTCCCGGTCCGATACGGAATTCATGTGGCGGACCCGGCGCCGGGACCTGAACAGATACGACGTCGAGAAGATCATACTCGGCGCATCCCACGGAATCATTCGGCTGAACATGGTCTGACCCTTCGATGCCAACCATGCCTGGCAGATTCAAGAATCCATCTTATCCATGCAAATACCACAATAGACATGACACTCCTTGCTGCAATCGTCCTTTTCGTGACCGTTACCTTCTACGCTGTCCTGCCATTCTTCTACAGGCGTACCTCGGCCACCTTCACGGCTTTCTACCACCGGATGGCACTTTCCGCGAAGGCCCGGTTCTACTACCGGGTCATCGTCTCCCTGCAGGTCTTCCTCGTGAACCTCTGCTTCCTGGTTCTCCAGGGGCCGAGCTGGTGGCAGTTCCCGGGCCTCGTGCTCTCGATGCTCCTCATCCCGGACAAATGCACGGCTGCCATCTTCCGCTGGCTGCACGACGACCGGCGTGCCCTGATGGGCGCCTTCGCCCTGTTCTTCGTCGTGATGGCATTCCCTCCGCTCTTCAACCTGAGCCTTTCGCTGGGGATGGTCATGATCGCCTCGGCGTTCTATCCGTCATGGGTAATCACCTTTTACTTCATGCTTGAGGACGAGATCTTCAAGAAAGTCAAGAGGACCCCGGAGAACATCGCAAAGATGTATTTCTGTTCGAAACGTACCAACCGCAAGCTGGCATTCCTCGACCCATAAATGCCACGCCCGGAGCGGCACGACCAACCCGATAAAACACATCCACAATGAAACGAACCAAACCCACGCAGCCGGGACATCCGTGCCCGGACTATATCCACTCCCTGCCGAAGAAGCTGGCAGATACGCTCCACTCCAAGAGCAAGGACCGGTACACAAAGTACGACGCCTTCCACTACCTGATGGAACGCCAGGCCGTTCACACTTCGGACCAGTCCAAGAACCACACCCGTCCGTTCACCGTCACCATCACGGAGCTCTCCGTCGACTGGGGCTGGCACCGCCATACGGTGACCGCCTTCCTCGGGAAGCTCGTCGCCCTGAACTACCTCACGGTCGACAAGACCCCGGAAGGATTCTCCCTGCTTCTGAATGACCTCTTCCTTCCGGACCGTTAAGAGCCGTCCGGACCTCGGGCTTGCCCGGAGTCCAGCCGGGGCATGAAAGCCAGGAAACGGGCCGGAAAACGGCCTTTCCGGGGCTTTCCCATCTTCGCCGGAGATCATCTCGGAAAGATGGTCTTCCTTTGGCAGCGGGCTTGCCCGTTTGCCACGAATGAAGGGAGGTGGGTAACTTAATACCCCCTTGGCCTGACGCCCAAGAGGAGGAGTGCCGATATACAGCAAGCTGGGCACCGGGATGACCCTAGGAAAGGGAAGGAATCAACCGTGAAAAATGACGCTTTATGAAAACGCAGAAACAGGTGGTCCACTTCCAGGCGAAGAAGGGATTCACGACCTCACAGAGCAACGAGCACCAGAGGCGCTGGACCGAAAAGGGCTGGGAGCGGGCGAACGAAGACGGCCGTATCGACCGCACGCGCACGCGCCTGAACTTCGAGATCGTCCGGGGCGGGAAGGTCCGGCCTGTGGACCAGAGCAAGTCCATACCCGAGATATTCCGGGAGAACCTGCGCTCGCGCGGGATCGCCGACCCGAACGCATCATGTCCTGAGAACCCCAGGATCCGGACGGTCGTGGACTTCATCATCAGCGGCTCGCACGAGCGGCTGTGCCAGCTGGCTTTTGGCAGACAGAAGGTCGACCTCTCCCCGGGGGCCGACAACAGGGGCGTAAACCGACGTCAGGAAATCGAGCGCTGGGCGAAGGATATGTATGACGTCCTAACCGGCAGATTCGGGGAGGATAACATCCTGTCGTTTGTCGTACATCTGGACGAGCGCACGCCGCATATCCATGCCGACATCGTACCGGTGACGCCCGCCAACAAGATCTCCTTCAAAGAGGTCTTCTGCGGGTCTGACAAATACGAGTACCGCCGCAGGACCCTGGCCCTCCATGACCTCTTCGGAGCCGTCAACCGCAGGTGGGGACTGGAACGGGGTGACAGTGTCTCCGTCACCCACGCGAAGAAGATTAGCCACGAGGAGTACAGGCGCGAACTGTCAGGGGAGTGCAGTACACTCGAGAAGGAGGTGGACCGCAAGAATGCCACCCTCAAAAGCCTTGAAGGGCAGATCGCCCAGGCGGCAAAACGCATGAAGGGCCTCACCACTATGGTCTCCAACCTGGAGGCTGCGAGGGGCCGTATCGAGGAGGAGATCGACGCCATCCGGCAGTCTCTGTCCGACGAGGGCCTTGGCACGGACCGCCGGTCCGACCTCAGGGCGCAGGAGGAGTCCCTGCAGAAGAAACTCGACGAGATCCTCGCCAAGCTCGACGACAAGCGCGGCAAGCTCAAGGACGCGGAGCGCAAGCTCTCGGAACTCAGGCGCCAGATCGAAGCCTCGGAGGAGCGGCAGGAGGAACTCGACAAGCAGATCCGCTCTGCCACGTCCCAGGTGTCGGAAATCGCCCTGAACAAGGTCGGGATCCAGGCGCTGTGGACGGTCCTTCGTGACTTCCAAATCTTCAAGAGCATGCTGCCCGAGAGCGAGTCATCTCTGATGGACGATTCGCTCCTGCAGGACATGACACGCCAGGGCGCGGGGATCATCACCTGCGCGGCACTCCTCTTCGTGGGAATGGTCGACCAGGCCACGACCTTCGCCGAGAACAAGGGCGGCGGAGGCGGACACAGCCACGGCGGCTGGGGACGCGACAAGGACGAGGACGACCGGGCGTGGATCATGCGCTGCCTGGCACGCTCCCGTCAGATGATGGCCCCGGCCGGACGCCGGATCAAGCGCTGAGTGCCGACCGCAAGAATGAATTCAACACGAACCTTAAACACACGAATCACAATGAAACGACACATGATACTTATCATCGTCCTGTGCCTTGGAGCGTTCGCCGCCCGGGCACAGGACACCACGGCGGTCTGTCCCCAAGGACAGATTCGCCAGAGCTGCGAGTGCGGATGCCACAACCGTCCGGTCAACGACTACGACGGTCTGAACTCGCTCCGCGCACGCCTTGCCAATCCCAAGTGGGACGGGAGCATTCCCAACATAGGCACGGGGATGAAACTCGAAGGTGGCAGGATCAAGCCGCTTGCATCTTCCCCGGAGCGGCAGGAGGCCGAATCACCGGTGACGTCTTCGGGAAGTTATGCTGGTGAAAATGTGGTCCTGGAAAACCCTTTCCTCGAAGAGATGGGAAGGGGAGAAGTGCCAGTCGGAGCGCCTGTCTATGTCTTCTTCCGGCTCGCGGGATCCTATGTGACGGACTCCCCGCAGCTGCTGAACATACAGTCCGCGGCCCGGCTGGCCGTCGCGGAGAACCTGCGCGTGCGGATCACCGGAGCAGCCGACTCGGCAACAGGATCCTCAGATAAGAACGCCGCGCTCGCGCTATCGCGGGCGGAGCACGTAGCGAAGCTGATGAAGGAAATGGGAGTACCTGAGGAGAATATCGAGGTCCTCTCCGAGGGAGGGACAGCCGAGTACAGTCCGGTCGAGGCGAACCGCAACTGCCGGATAGAGCTCTTTATCCGGTAAAATGGAAGGGAAGGTTCGAACCCAACAACAATACAATTTCAACAATAACCAAACACACATCGCCATGAAAAAAGTAAAGGAAGAGAACAAGAAGAAGACGAAGAAGTATTTCGTCGCCGAGGTGTTCAACTGTGGATTCTCGCCGAACTTCAAGTTCAGCACCGATTCCCGCGAGGACGCAGTACAGTATGCCGAACTCATGCGGCGCAACAACCCCGATGATGAGTTCGTCGTACTCGAACAGATCTGACAGAGGGATCAACGGACCGACGCCTTCGGGATATCCTCCCAGAGCGTCGTGTAGTGCGGGCTCTGGTGCTCGCGCGACATCCTGATCTCTCCGTTCCCCTGGGAACCCAGAAGGACCGCACCGCGGCCGAAAAGCTTATGGATGGAGTCGATGCTCGTTGAGAGTCTCGACTCCTTTTCTAAGGCGTCCATGTCTGAAAAGAGGGAATGGGCATAACCCTCCTCCTGTACGAGCTTGGTGATGACGACACCCGCTTTCTTGTAACCGTAGCCTTCCCTGAAGAGGTCCCGGCAACCATCCAGCGCATGACGGATGAAGACCCGGTGATCGGCCGTGCCGTCAGGGATGACGACGTGGCTGCTGCTGAAGGCTTGGGGGGCATTCTCCTTGAAGCGGTTCGTCATGGCGAAGACGACCATCTCCAGGGCGATCGAGTTCTGCCCCCGGAGCTTCGTCACCGCGGACTCGGCGAAGTTGGCCACCTGCTCAGAGAGTTCCTGCAGCGTGGTGATCTCCTTGCTGAAGCTCCTTGACACACAGATGGTTTGGCGAGGCTCAATCATATCCTCCAGCGCAATGCAGGGGATGCCCTTGAGCTCCTTCCACGTCCTGTAGCCGGGCAGGTGGAAGAGCATCCTCACGGTGGTTTCCGGCAGGGAGACATAGTCCCAGGCGGTCCGGACGCCCATCGCCTCGAGCTTACGCATCATCCGTCTTCCGATGCCCCAGACATCCTCGGCCGGGAATTTCTTCAGGACCTTCTCGATGTCCTGCGGCCGGTGCATGTAGCAGCCTCCCTTCAACTTGGGGTATTTCTTGCAGAGCTTGGAGGCGATCTTCGCGAGGGTCTTGGTCGACGCGATGCCGACGGACACCGGAATGGAGGTCTGTCTCCAACATTCACGCGAGATCTCCTTGGCATACTTGTCGAAGTCCACGTCGATACCGTCCAGGTCCAGGAACGCCTCGTCGATGGAATAGACCTCGACGGAAGGGGAGTAGTTCCTCAGGACCTCCTGCACCCTTCGTGACATGTCGCCGTACAGCGCGAAATTCCCGGAGAAGACATGGACATGGTTCTTCTCCACGATGTCCCTGATTTTGAAAAGGGGATCGCCCATCTTGATGCCGAGCGCTTTGGCCTCGTTGCTCCTAGCCACCGCGCAGCCGTCGTTATTGCTGAGCACGATGACCGGTTTCCCGTTCAGTTCAGGACGGAAGACCCTCTCGCACGAGGCGAAGAAATTGTTGCAGTCGGCTAAGGCGTACATTTATAAGTGTTTGCGATACTTTACTTGGTGAAATTATTTCACCGATAGTGGGGAAGTTTTTTCCCCATCAGTTGCGAAGTTTCTTCGCAGGGGACATGACGTCACACCTTCTTGATGACCCAGGTGACGACGCCCCAGATGAGGAAGTCGTTGTCCGGGCCGACGGGTATGGGTTTGTACTTGGTGTTCTTCTCGTTGCAGGGTAGCAGAATCGCTCCGTCCTCGTGGATCTCCACGAGCTTGACCGTGTACTCGCCGTCGATGAAGCAGACGGCCTTGCAGCCGTTGTACGGATCGATGCCTCGGTCCACGATGATAATGTCGCCCTCATCCATGTCTGCATCCACCATCGAGATGCCGTCGATGCGGAAGAAGAACGTAGAGGCGCTGTGCTGCACCAGCAGCTTCACGAGGTCGAGCTTCTCGCGGACCTCCTCGGCCGGGGACGGGAACCCGGCCTTCACCGTTCCGGCGAACGCCAGTTCCAGGGAGTCTTCTGTTAGCGGATGCGGAATCATGGGGACAAAGATAGCAGGGGAATGTGCCAACTGGTGACACAGAATGGAAAAGTCGAAAGACTATTTTGCCGTGAAGGTGTAGGTTATCGTCCCGGGATGGTTGCTGGAGACATAGACGTTAATATTGAATTTTGTCTTCAGGGCAGCTTCCTTGCACTTATCCAGAATATCCTCGTCTTGGATCGTCGTACCTGTTCCGACTTTGGCGCGGCTCACATTTCCGCCCGGATCGATCGTTATGCTAATAACCACGGTACCCTCCGGCCCGCTGGTAACCTGGGGAAGGGTCGACTTCTCCACGTACCTGTCTTCCACCTTGACCTTGGACGTGACGGAAACCCGTCCTGAGGACGGCGAAGATGATGGTGCGGAGGCGGCGGCTGAACTGGCGGCGGGCTTCTGCTGGGTGTTGGAGGAGGAGGCGGCCTGCTGGCGGTTGGAAGAGAGGCGGTCGACACTCCTCTCGAGGCTGTTCACCTTGGATTCGAGGTTCGCGACACTCCTGGACAAGGCGGACACCTGCTTGGAGGAGGCGTCCGGAGAGGGGACGGATCCGATTTCCGGGAACGTCGGGAACTCCAGCGTATCTATCTTGGCGGAGAGGGCCTCCACCTTCGAGGAGAGGGCGTCCATCTGTTTCTTCGTCGTCTCCGTCCTGTATACGTTCAGGCCGAGCACGAGGATCAGCGCCGCCGCGATCGCCTTTACCAGGTAACTGTTATTGTTGTCTTCCATATGGTAGTTGGTTAAAAGCCTATCTTGTTCCTCGTGGGTCTGCGAGGGGCATTGAGGTTCACGAAAACCGTCTCCTGATAGTCGCAGCCGTATTTCCTGTTCGAACAGGCCAGGACGCTGTAAGGATTCCCGTTCACGGCGATCCCTTTCTTCACCTCGACGCATCGTCCGCACCGGCACTTCGGGCAGCGCTCCTCCTCGGGTATCACCTCTTCCTGCTCCACAGGCTCCTCCGTCCGGATGAACTCCTTCACGAAGGGCGAAGGGTTGTTCATGTCGTACAGCACCCAGGTATGCTTCTTCGCGCGGGTGATACCGACGTAGAAGATGCGCCTCTCCTCGCTGTAGGCGAACTTGTCAGGCTCGCTGAGAACGTACTCCAGGATGGGGCTGTCCGCTATGTTGGACGGGAAGCCCAAGGTGCCGCCGTTGCAATTGAGAACGATGACATAGTCCGCCTCAAGGCCCTTCGACTGGTGGACGGTGAGGAAGTCCATCCTCCTGCCGGCATACGTGACGTATGCCTTGTCCTTGATGTCGTGAACGGTCATGTCGGAGCCCTTGAGCACGTTTACGTCGAACGAGTAGCGACCCAGGAGGATGACCTCCTTGTCCTCGGGGATGCTCCCCAGGATCCATTTCACGGTCTCGGCGACGTCATTCCCACGGTCCGTGGAGATGAAGTCCAGCTTGGTCTCGGTATCGTCCCTGAAAGGCCGGACGTTCTTCGAAGCCTGCTCCGGGTTGGCGAGGATGAACTTCGAAGAGGCCGCGATGGCAGGTTCTCCGAACCGGTAGGTGGTCTCCATCAGGCATTTCTTCGTATAGCCGAAATACTTCTCGAAACTCTTGAAGAGGGCCATATCGCTCCCGGCGAAACGGTAGATCGACTGCCAGTCGTCTCCCACACAGAAGAGCTTCGTCAAAGGATCCTTCCTCCGGAGGGACTGGAGGAACCGGTAACGGTCCAGGGAGATGTCCTGGAACTCGTCCACGAGGATATAGTCGTAATCGGGCCGGTGGCCGTTGTTGCACAGGTCAGTCGCCCGGATGATCGCATCGGTGAAGTCGATCTCGCCCTTCTCCTCCTCCATCCTGCGGTATCCGTTCACGAACGGGGCGACGATCTCGTTCAGGGTGATCCTGTCCTTGGAGAGCGCAGCCTGGGCGATGACCGACGACATCGTCTCGTCCTTGGACTTGAGCAGGAAGTTGAAAGCCGTGAGCATCCCGAGGATATTCTCCTCCTGCCTGACCAGTTCGCGGGACATCTTATCCGAACCGGCGGACGAGAAGACGATTCCGAGAGCGTTTAACTGGGAGGCGAGGTTCGTGAAGACATCCCCGCGATGGAACCCGGCGCTGGAGGTCTCCAGCAGCACCGTCCCCCTGTCCCTGTGGAGATCGCGTTTCCACCGGATGCCTTCCTTGTACTTGGCCTCCTCCTCGGCGGTGAACCATTTCGGGCAGCGGCCATATTCGTTGACTGCGAAATGCTCCAGGTAGACCCTGTGCAGGACCCCTTCGGAATCCTTGTAGTAGATCGAGAAATCCGGGCAGTACTGGCGGAACTCGCTGTCCGTGGTGGGGAACTCGTATTTCTCCTCGTAGCGGAACTGGACGCCGCGGCTGCCCAGGAAATCACAGATCTGGCTCTCCTCGTCGGACTTGCAGAAGACCGCGCGGCCGTCCATGTCCTTGTAATAGGCCTGCACGCCGTATTTCTTGCGGTCCAGCATGTAGGCCTCCATCGAGGAGTACTCGAACTGGTCCTTCATCTTGTAGCGGGAACGGACGATATAGTCGGCGATGGCACGCTGGAATGCCGGGTTGTCGTTGAAGAGCTGGTGGTAGACCTGCACGGAGAAGTCCTGGGGCACGATGGTCGGCTTCTCGCCGGTCGCCTCACCGATGATCTCCAGCGCGAGCTTGTGGAAGGTCCTGCACTTGAGGTCCTTCTCGCCGAGACGTTCGGAGAGGGATTCGGCGGCCTTCCTGGTAAACGTGATCAGCAGAATCTTCGAAGGGTCCACCTTCTGGACGTCGATCAGGTAGCGGACCTTGCCGACCGTCGTGAGGGTCTTGCCGCTGCCCGCGCTGCTGATGACAAGGACGTTGTCCTCCAGAGAGACGACGGCCTCCCGCTGCTGGGCATCCAGCGGATAGGGGAGTACCGTGTCAAAATACTTGGCATAGTCATGCAGCTGCTTGCGGACGAACTCCTCGTTGTTGACCTTCTTGAAGGAGACACTGTCGGACATGGCCTTGTGGAAACGCTCGACGGTGTCCTTCTCGGGATGTCTCTCCAGTTCCTCCGAGCCGATGACCTTCTTCACCTCTGACAACAGGCCGGAGTACTTTTCATCCAGACTGAGCCGCTCGGACTCCGTGATGTAGTGGCTGTAGCTGTAGAAGGAACTGATATCCTTGAACGCGGGTCCGACGTTGGGAACCTCACGCTCAAGGATATCCAGCCGTTCCTCATGCCTTTTCTTTTTCGAGGTCCTGACAGCATACACGGCGAGCAGGATACTCGCAGTGACTAGCAGTATGATCAGGACATACAGCATTGGCAATGAATGGTGAAAAGTGTTTTGTAATCGCAAAGATAACAAAAATGGCGGGCCTGCCCAACAACGGACACAAAGGAAAACTGCCAGAATGGTTTGCTGACCGGATGACCGGGCTACTCTTCCATTCTGGCAGTGCCCTAAATGCAAAGCCGGGGCAGTTATTGTCTCAGGGATGAATGATATGCCTTCCTCGCATCGTCCAGGACGACGGGAAGACCGGCCTTCTTCCTTTCGGCGAGCCTCATGGCGATCAACCGGAGCGCCTGGTCGCACTTCGGGCAGGTCCCCCTGCATCCATCGCCGGAAGAGGTGCATTCCTCCTCCGTGAACGGGATACCGTTCTGGATGCAGATGAGCCTCCGAAGCTCACGCAGCCTGTTGCATTTATCCTTTCCGTTCATCGTCTCCCTGCATGTCGTTGTTCTCTGGCTTCAGGTCTCCCATCAATTCATCCGGATCGCCGGGGATGCCCATAGTCACGATCTCCTGATAGGGCTCGTGGGTCTTGATGTACGTGAAGGTCTCCGTCTCGAACCCCATCTCGTGCAGTGCCCTGACGCTCTCGACCTGGTTGCCTTCCGTGTTGAACTCCGGGATGAGCGGGACCCTGCAGAGCACCTTCGGGGCGTATCCGTTCTTGGAAAGCCACTCCAGGTTGGTGTACACGAAGTAGTTGTACTCGTGGGTGTAGTCGCAGTAGATCTCGGGATTCATGTCCTTGACGTCCACGTAGAACTTCGAAACGAAGGGGGCGAGCAGCTGGATGTGCTCGAGTGGGACGTTCAGGCTCGTCTCCAGACGGATATCCAGTTCGTCGTCAATCTCCTTGCACAGCTCGTAGAAGTCCCGGATGAACCGGCTGTGGAGTGCGGGTTCCCCGCCGCCGAACGTGATGCCGCCGCCCGTGACCTTGAAGTAGGAGCTGTCGACCATCAGTATATCGTACAGCTCGTCCGTGGTGAACTCCTTCTGGATGCCGCTCCTGAGGAGCAGCTTGTTCAGGCAGTACTCGCAGTGCAGCGGGCAGCCGCCGAGGAGCACGAGCGTACGGATCCCGGGCCCGTCGACGTTCTCGCGGAGCCGCTCGAAGCCCATGACGGGGGCCACCCTGTGTTTCCTTTTCTGCTCCATGGCTACGGTTCCGTCTTGCCGACCTTGGTGTGGTCTTCCACCTTGATATCGATGTTCTTGCCCTCTTCCAGATAGAAGACCTGCTGCACCCAGTAGTACTGTGCCGGTGCCGCGGAATTGTCCGAATACATCTTGATGTAGAGCTTGACCTTGACCGCACGGGAATTGGCCGTGAACGTCTTCGTGGAGCCGTTGACGGCCATGTTCAGGGCGTTGTTCGCGACCTTCTCACCGGCGTCGTTGTACTCGTAGGCGGTCAGGTCGTAGTGGACCGTCGAAGTGGACGTGACGGAGGACATGGCCATCGTCACCGTGTAGGTGGTGTCCGGCTTGGCGGGCTCGGCCTTCTCGCAGGAGAAGACCAGCGCCAAAGCCAGCACGGAGAGCAGGGAAGTGAGGATTCTTTTCATGGCGTCAGAGGTTAGTTCTGGTTCTTGATGTTGACGATGACCTCGACCTGCTGCTCGGGATGGACATCCGGAGTGAGGCGCGTGATGCGCACGTCGTAGATGTCGTCGAGCCCCATGTCCAGGTACTTGGAGATGTCATGGTTAGATCCCCTGGGGATGAAACCGAGCTTGTACTCGCCGTAGTAGATAGCGACGGCATACGGATCGAAAGGATTGTCCTCCTCGCGGACCAGGTCCAGCTTGGTCCCGATCTTGAGCATTTCGAAGGCCTCGCAGCCTTCCCAGTAGCCGAATCCGGCGATGTGGAAGTTCGCCAGATGGACCTTCTTGATGGGTTTGCGTTCTTTGCTTCTCATAAGGCTTCTGTTTTTAGAGGATTAAACTGTCATTATTGCTTTCCGAGAGCAAAGTAACGGGGAGGTTGCACCAAAATGTGGGACATATTGAAAAGTTTTTGAGAAAAATACAACACCCCGGCCTAAACCGGGGTGAGGCTGGTCCGACCCCGTCTCCGGTAAGACGAACCTTGAGTTAGGGTGGCCGATTTGCACGGCTGCCGGCCATTTCAGACCGCTCGGTTCTAAACATCTGGGATCTACCCCTGACCCCTTCAGGTTTCGCTGCTAAAGAATCATCCTAGAAAAGGCTGTTCTTCTCCAGCCACCACCTCTTTGGTGTTTGGGAGCGCGGAGGGGTCGAACCTCTCATTATGTCCAGCAGACTTCCGTTTCCCGCAACCGGCAGGACGTATCACGTCAAACCGAACATCCCATACGTTCCACGAATCGTGGCTCTACGCTCCTTTTCAGAGAATCCGCTACGGGGGACTCGAACCCCTCCTCCCGCGCTCGTCCGGTTTGTTCCAGATACACCGACATCTATAGCGATTCTCTTACATCGAAAGAGCAACGGAACCGCTGGGCATCTTAAAGAATGTTAAGGCTGCTGTCCTGTCAACTCATCCGACTGTTTCCAACGGCGTAAACTTAACTTACCCGCTGCGGAAAAGAACCAAAGCGAAGCCCCCGTTAAGTGGGTTACCCCGTGTCTCTTCAGGGAGCGCGGAGGGATTCGAACCCTCTCCTTCAGCGGATCGTCTTGTGGGTTTACGGCTAACACCCGTTCCCGTGAAGACGCTCCGTTTCCTCTTGTGTCCGACATATGTAGGTGTCTTCGCTCCTTTTCGAGGCGGCGACTATATAGCTCACATCTTAGAAATCGCTAAGGCTGCTATTCTGTCGCCCCTCTACATGAACGGAAACTCTATCGAGTCCGTACCGGCACGCCCAATTTCTCAGACGGCCTAAAACCAGTCGTGGCCATTGTATCAAGTGAGGTATTACGCCTCACCTCTGCCTGGATTTCACAGGGGCCGCCAATCCGTAGAATGGGTTGCCTCCGCCGGGTTCT
>Ga0310696_10004365_pt1 | contig 17348 bp, 12 predicted proteins | sample AusTroGonzalo_MG_4_FD_203885 | JGI IMG/M metagenome (GOLD analysis project Ga0310696, IMG submission 203885) | Bovine rumen microbial communities from tropical cattle in Woodstock, Queensland, Australia - Gonzalo_02 (v2) (version 2) | ecosystem: Host-associated > Mammals > Digestive system >...
TCAGGGTGGGGTAGATGTCATACACGCGCACCGCTGGTTCGAGTGCGGACAAGCGGCGGCGAATTATGCCAGCACAAAGCATATGCCCTACGTGGTGGATGTGATGCAATGCGACCTGGAAGCCTACCATAAGTTGTTTATGTTTAACAAGAAGGGGGCCGAGAATGTGCTTGCGGAGGCAGCGCGGGTGATCTTCACCAGTCAGTCGCAGCAGGAGTTCTTGGCGCAGCATCTGCCCTCCAAAACCGCCGACACCGTCTTCTTCCATTCTATGATGTTACTGGAGGCGCTGGATCCCTTTTGGATTTCCCATATCCGTATCCATCCGCCTACCGCGTTGGTACACATCAAGTTGCTGTATGTTGGTACTTTGGATTCCCACAGTCATTTGGATGTGGTGCATCATGCCATGAAAAAGTTGGAGCGCAGGAACTACGATGTTACCCTGTCTGTCGTGGAAGATTATACGAACGAGGAGTTACTGGACGTTTATCGCAATCACGACATTATGCTGCAGTTAGATGAGAAAACGCCTTCTACACAGCGTTTTGCCGAAGCTTTGTCGCAAGGGTTACCGGTGCTTTATGCCCCGAATAACGTCTGTGACGGCATCTTCAAAGAGGGTCTTGCTGGTTATGCGGTAAACCCGAAGAGCTCGGACGATTTAGCCCGCACCATTTTGAATGTCAGTGATTTGTTTGGAACCATTGAGCAACATATCAGCCGTTTGCATCCGCTGAGTCAGTTTGACGGTCGCGAGCAGGCCTCACATTACGTCCATCTCTACGAAAACGTCGTAATGTCTTAACGTCACATCTCAAGTCTTAAGTCTCAAGTCTTAAGTCTCAAGTCTTAAGTCTCAAGTCTCAAGTCTCTAATCCTTCTTCACAATCGAAATATAGGTGTAAATCGGGTAATGGTCGGACACGGTCAGATCTTTGCACACCGTGTATTGGAAATCGTTGAACTGCTTGTCGTGGGCAATGTAGTCGATGCGGTAGGCGGGGAAATTGCCGCCGATGTAGGTGGTTCCCGTCCCTTTGCCGCTGCTGCGGAACGAGTCCTTCAGCCCGCGCATGATTTTGTTGTAGCTGAACGATGCCGGCGAATCGTTGAAGTCGCCGCAGAGGATGACAGGGTAGGGGCATTCGCTGATGTGCGCGTGGATGCTCTTCGCCTGGCGTTGCCGCAGCACGTATGCCATGGAGATTTTTTGAGACAGCTTCTGCGCCTTGTTGTTGAAGGTCGAGTCGTAGGATCCCGCCCGGATGGCCTTGCCAGTCTCGTAATCGGTGCTGTCCAAGTGCATGGATGCCAGGTGGATGTTGTAAACCCGCAGCGTGTCGCCGTTGAAACGAATATCAACATACATCGACTTGTTGCTGGAGGAGTCGGAGGTCTCCACAAAACCGCCGCCCACGATCCGGTACTTACTGAAAATGGCCATCCCGAATTCGTAGCCTAACTTGTTCTTGTAGGGCAGCAGTATCTTGTGTGTCCTTTCGTTATCCTTGATGTTCAGTGCGTTGATAATGGCTTCCGTGGAGTTGAACCCCGTTTTTCCCGACCCGTCGTAGCTGTATTCCTGAATGCAGAGGATGTCGGGCTTCTCGTTTTGCAGGAAGTGAATCACCTGCCGGTTCAGCGATTTTTGGTCGCTGCTGTAGATGTTGAAGGCCTTGGCGTTGTAGCTCATCACCTTCAGACAGTTGGCGCATACTTCGGGCTTTTCGCTGCCGCGGAACTGGAAATGTCGGTCGATGTTGTTGACATTGAGGAGGATGACGGCGACAGGCAGTAGTGACCAGAGGGGCTCTACAAAGAGCCAGATGAAGGCGATGGCGAAGTTGATCAGGAGAAGATAGGGGAAGAAGAGGCCGCAGTAGGCGATGGTGCTCGAGACGGAGGGCGGGAACAGTTTGGCGGCAAAGGAGAAAAGGAGGGCGATTGTGGCTGCAATGGTGACCACAATGAGCAGAAATTTGCCTAAAGCCTTGAGCTTACCGCCTTTTTTCTTCGCCATCCCCGATTATTTCTGAGAATAATGAAACAGAATGTTCTTCTCTTCGTCAGTCAATGAACCGTATCCGCTTTTGGAAATTTTGTCCAAAATGCCATCGATACGCTTCTTCTCCTCTTGTTTGCGGGCGTTGAACTCCTCGTCGCTGAGGGGACGGCCGCTTTCATGGGAGACGTAATACTTTGACTTCCCGGAGGATTCCCTCTTCTGGAATGGCCATTTCCACTGACGCTTGTTGTCGCGGTTGTCGGAGATGTGGTAGTAGTTTTGATCTCGTCTCTGTCGGTCGTTGCGGGTCCAGAGCAGAATCAGCAACACACCGAAAACCATACCGCCCAAGTGCGCGAAATGGGCCACACCGTCGGAGGTGCCGGTCACGCCGTACACCAACTCGAAGATACCGTAGAACAGCACGAGCCATTTGGCCTTGATGGGGAGGAGGAAGTAGATGTAGATGGTGGAGTTGGGGAACATCCAACCGAAGGCCAGCAGCACGCCATAGACCGCGCCGGAAGCGCCAATCAGCGTGAAACTGTTCAGGTAATGGTCTTGTAGCGTTATGGTGGCCGCCACCAACTCGTTCAGAGAATCGGGATTGCGTTGCAGCACCCCGTAGTTGTTTTGCAAAGCACTCTGCAGGGGCACAATAGTGTTGTTTTCAACCAGATAGCGGTAAGTTTCCAAGGAAGGGGCATCCAGGAACTGGTTGAACAAGGCAATGGAGGGACCGATCTCCACGGCAGTGATGATATAGTGCGTGAGAGCGGCACCGATACCGGTTATCAGGTAGTAAATCAAGAACTTGCGTGTTCCCCAGGTGTTCTCGACCACGGCTCCGAACATCCAAAGCGCAAACATGTTGAAGAAGAGATGCCCGAAGTTGGCGTGCATGAACATGTAGGTGATGAACTGCCAGAAATGGAAGTCCGAGGCCTTAAAATAGTGCAGCCCCAGCCATTGGTTCAGGTCGCAGATGTTCGCCTTGGCGAAAACATAGGTGGCGAAAAATAGTAAGATGTTGATTATAAGGAGGTTCTTGATTCCTTTCGGTAAGATGTTGAATCCGCCGATTCCAATTTGTCCGTTGTTCATTAAAGGTTTAAGGTTTAAGGTTTAAGGTTTAGGGTTTAAGGTTTAAGGTTTAGGGTTTAAGAAGGTTAAGGGGTAAAGGTTAGGCCATAAGCCAAAAACTGGGTGCAAAAATACTCAAAAAAATTTATTTTTGTCTTAAAAAAATCAAGGTGCGGTTTGATATTCAACTTCCTGATAATAAGAGTCTTCGCATTCGAGAGATGATATGGTCTTGGGTGCGAAAGGGAGTGGTTTTGCCGATTTCGCCCGCCGACTGCCGCGATATCGTCATCACACACCGCGCCTTGACCGCCATTTCCACATCTGGGCAATCACCTGTTACCATTGACGTCGAGGACTGCGGCGCCGCCTATCGTTTCTTGATGCCGGCTCTCGCTGCCACGCCCGGTGCATGGCTGTTGACGGGCACTCCGCGGCTGCTGCAACGCCCGATTCTGCCGTTGGTGGAGGTGTTGCGCGGCATCGGTGCCGACATCGAACAGGTAGAGCAGGGGTGGTTGATACAGGGTAGGGTATTCCGCCCAGTGGAGATGTTTCATGAAACGTCTCTGCCAATCGACGCCTCCCAATCCTCCCAGATGGCTTCCGCCCTCGTGTTGGCGGCTCCGTTGTTGGGGCTACGAACCCTCCACCTCACCACGCCCGACATTCCGTCGCTGTCGTACCTGCGCATGACGCTGGCCTGCACCCGCGATTGGCTTGTCGAGATTCCCGGGGTAGAATGTCCCGAAACGCCCATCGGCGCACCTGGTGACTGGAGTGCCGCACTCTTCTGGTTTGCCTATGCGCGTCTGCATCCGGAGCACACCATAGTGCTCTCGCCCTTGTCTTTGGAATCCATACAAGGGGATAGTGTTATCTATCGATGGTTCAAAATGTTGAATGTAGTTGTTTCAAGCAATGATTTAAGTGTTGAAATAGCCGCAAAACCCTTAGAAACGATGCCGCGATTGGTGTTGGATGTTCGCGATCATCTGGACACGGTGCCGGTGATGTCCGCCTTGGCTGCCCTTTTGCCCGCCGACATCACTTTCCAAAATGTGCGGAATTTGCAGTATAAGGAATCCGATAGATTGCATGCATTGGCCACGCAACTGCAGCCCTACGCACAAATCACGATTACGGATAATGAACTACGTGTGATAGGAAAGGGTCAGCCGATAGCAGCAGGGGCAGAGTTCGATACTCTTCACGACCACCGACTTGCCATGGCCTTTCTGCTGTTTTCTGACGCGAAATTGAATGATACCGGATGTTTGCGGAAGTCTTATCCTGAGCTGATATCTCAACTATTCGTTAAGTGAAGGTTTCCCCCAGAACCGCAACACGGCAATTTCGGCGAGGAAACAGAGCAATGACAGCACTAAGAACCAAGGCCACAGCGGTTTGCCGTTCAGACGGTCGCTCACGCTCTTGGCGATATTCTTGGTGTCGGCGCTGATTACCGCCACATTGTCACCGAGTTCCTCCGCCATCTTTTTCAGTTCGTCTTCGCTGTAGCAGTTCAGGTCAGATTCGCGGCGATTCATGTTGAAGGCCAGCGTGCCCAACACCTGTCCGCCGCGCATGATGTCGTACCAGTCGCTTGTATGTGCCTGATTGTGAAAATATAACGCGGTTTCGTTGCCCAATCTGCGCTGTTCGGGGATGAACTCTTCGTTGCCTTTGCGCGACCGCAGCACTACCGCTTCGTCGGAACCGTCGCTGGGCAACATCACGCGCTGCATCTGGTCGATACCGATGAGATTGTAGAGCTTCTGCTGCGCGGCGTTCATGATGCCGATGTTGTGCAGCGGCACGAAGAAAAGTGCATGGCGATGGGCGTTGCCGAAGTCGTCGTTCATGGCCACGGCAGAGAGGATAACCTTTCCTGATTCAAAGGGATAGGAGACTAAAAGCGGGGAGTTGTCCTCCAAAGTCATGATGATTTCGCTGCCGTTGGCACCTCCGGAGATGGCATAGTGTTGCAGCGTTTGCGGCATGTCGATGCGGCCGTCGTCGGTCTCCAACGCCCCTTTGAAGTAGATGCTTTCGCGGTTCAGCGTCTTGCACTTCAACGAGCTCTTCACCAAGTTGCCGTAACGGCCTGCGTTCAGCGATTGCAGCAGCCCGTTCACGCTGTTGTCGGCCTTTTCGGAGGGGAAAACCAGCAGGGTGCCGCCGGCCTTCACGAACTTCGTCAGCTCGTCGGCAAGACCTGAGGAGATGGTCGGCACCTCACTCAGCACAATGATGTCGCTTTGGCGCAGTTGCGTGTAGTTGACCTGTTGGTAACTCATTGGCTGATAGGTGAAAACAGAATCTTTGCCGTACAACGCGGCGAGGAAACGGTTGGGCTCCTTGTCGTAAATCACTGAAATGGAGCTGTTGTCGGTGACTTCGTAGGTGAAGTAGAGGTCGTCGTCGAAGGTGATGGGCGCATCCTCGATGCTCACCTTGCCGCAGTTGGTGCCCGGCTCGTCAATGCGGTAGGTCAGATGGCAGTCGCTGTAACCGCCAGCCGGGATATCGATGGCGGCGATGGCCTTCTGCTTTTCGTTAACATGCAGCTTCACAGGCACTTTCTGCACCTCTTCAGTGCCGTAGTTGTGGATTCTGGCGACCAGTGTGACAGTGTTGTCGAGCTTGAAGATGGGGGCCAAGAACCAGCAGCTATCCACGCCTACGTTGCTGATCTGCTCTGCCGGAGCGGGAATCAGACCGATGTGCGCGGAGGAGTCGTTGCGCAGCACCGACACATCGAAGCCGTTCTTCTGGAAGTCGGAAATATAGTAGTGGATGACGTTCTCTTTGTTGGAATTCTGTAATGTGTGGCTTTCGAATGCGTGTATCTCTTTGAAAGTATGGCTGTTGGGTGAAACAGCGATGCGGTCGAGCATCTCCAACATCTGGTCTTTGTTGAGAATGTGCGACTCCTCACCGCTGAAATCCTGCGTGGTGAGCACGAAGTCGTCGGAGAAGTCGAACGATTGCACGATGTTCTTGGCGGCATCGACGGCATCGTAGAGGCGCGAGCCATTCTTGCTGTCAGTCTCCATCGAGTAGGAGTTGTCCACGAAAACGGAGATTACGTTGCCCTTAGCGGCGCTCTTGTTACTGCCGCGCAAGAAGGGCTGGGCGGCGGCGAGCACGAGGCATGCAATACCCAAGATTCTCAGTGCCAGTACGATAAGCTGCTGCACTTGCGAGGCGCGTTTCGTCTTCTTCTGAATGTCCTCCAGCATCTGCACGTTGGAGAAATAGACGGTTTTGTATCTTCTGAAGTTGAAAAGATGTATGATGATCGGGACCAAGATGGCCGCGAGACCGATGAGCATCAAGGGGTTCGTGAATGACATTCTATGCTAGTTTTAAAACGGCGGCAAAGGTACACAAAATACAGATATTATAATGCGGAATTGCACTCGTTGAGGAATTCATCGTCGATGTGCAACAACCGCGCGATGGTGAACGCCTCCTTCGGGACATCGTCGTTGCGCGTCTCGATAAGGGAGTAGTCCATATAGTCGGAGATGTGGCCGATGCTAAGGCTGCTGATGTTTTCGGGGATTTGCAACCCTTTGACACGCAGTCGCTTGCAATCGACATCCAGACCGCTGTAGTGGGTGGTGACGATGGCGGTAAGTGAGAGTTTCCGGCAGATGCGGATGAAGCCGTTGACCATCCGTTTGCCCTCGTCGGGGTTGGTGGTGCGGGCTAACTCATCCACCAGCGCCAGCACGCGTTTGCCCTCGCGCGCAGTCTTGATGATGCGGTCGATGGTGAGCACCTCCACGGCGAACGACGAGAGTCCGCTGAGTGCCGACTGACGGTCTCCGATACTCGTAATGATCTCATCCACAACGGGTAAGGTGGCATACTCGGCGGGCAGGAAGAATCCGAACTGGAACAGATATTGCGCCAAAGCCACGGATTGCAGCAGCACTGACTTGCCGGCCATGTTAGCGCCGGTGATCAGCACGGTCTCCCGACCGAAACGAATGCTCACCGGCTGGAATTGACGACCTTTCAATGCCAATACCTCCGCGATTTCGGGGTTGGTGAGGTTGACCAGATCGTGATTTTCACCGATTTGCGGCCGGCAGGCCTTCCAATCGATGGCCAAACGGGCCTTGGCAATCAGCAAATCCAAGTAGGCGGTGTTGCGGAGGTTTTGCGACAGCGCCTGATGGTAGGGCTTCAGCTTCTCGCTCAGTTCCGTCCGCAGACGGTCTTCAATTTGCTGTGCCTGAAAACGATAGGTCTCCTCCTCCTGACTGTTGCAGGCCGCTTTGAGCTTCTCGCGCAAGCAGGCCAGGTCTTCATCATAAGCCGAATAGACGTAAAAATGGGGGATGTGTGTCTTTTCCGGGTCGAGAATATCGATTACCGCCTCCATCGGGGCATATTCCAGCCACGGAATCCCCAACTTTTCGACATCCAATGCGATGGAACTGGTTAGGATGGCCGTCTTCTTGATTTCGAACAGCTGTATGTCGTCCAATACCGCACCGTTTTCCAAGGAGAGCAGGGTAGGAGCGATGTTGTTAAGCTGGTGTATCTGCTGGCAGAGGTGGGAGAGCACGGGGCGGTGACTCTCGTCCTGCCACAGCTTGATGGTGTCCGCCACATGCGCGAATTCGTTCTGCAGTTCGCTGGCATCGGTGCAGAAGGGCAGGTTCAGCAGGTGCTGGCGGCCCAAAGCGGAATGGAATTGCAGTTTCTCGAAAACGAAACGCAATGACGGCTGTTGTTCGAAGGCGTTCTTGAATAGCATGGTGTCCACTTTTTTGTTTAATACGGGAGGGTCAACGCGGTGGTGTCGATCAGGTCGGATTTCTTGCTGACGATGAGCGCGGAAGCGTCGCTCAGCAGTCTTTCCGCCGATTTCTCCTCGCTGATGTAGTAGGCGATGGAGTTCTCAAATTGCTCGTTGGTGATTTTGTAGCGGTCGAAAAGGTCTTTGTAGTAGCGTCGCGCCAGCTCGTCTTTTGAAATGGAATCGGGGAGCGACAGTTGGAGGTAACTCTCGATAATGTAGCTCTCTGCCAGGATGTTGACCAACGTGATGCGGTTGATCAAATGGTCGGGCTTTTCCATGACATGCTTCTTGCTGTTGCAGGCGGTAAAAAGCGTCACCAGCAGGAAAAAGAGGGCTATGATTCTATATAACTTATTCATTTTCAGGAAGATTTTGAACAGGAGTGTATCCTAAGTTGACACCCGCTTCGATCATGCATTTGTAGGCGGCCTCGCGGGTGTTCTCGATGTCGCCGTCTAAAATGGCGTTGCAGACCACATCTTTGATGTCACCAATGGCTCTGCAAGGCTGGAGGTTGAAGGCCTTCATGATATCCTCGCCGTTGATGGGCGGTTGCCAGTTGCGCAGACGGTCTTTCTCCTCGATTTCCACCAATTTGTCGCGCACAATCTCGAAATTCTTGTGGTAACGTTTGATTTTATCGGAATTCTTGGAGGTGATGTCGGCTTCGCAAAGCATCATCAGGTCGTCGATGTCGTCACCGGCCTCGAAGAGCAGACGTCGCACGGCGGAATCGGTGATGTTGTCCTCCACCAACGCGATGGGTCGCAGGTGCAGGTTTATGAGCTTTTGGACATATTTAAGTCGCTCGTTGACAGGTAGTTTTAATCTGTGGAAGATTTTGGAGGCCATCTTTGCGCCCACCACTTCGTGACCGTGGAACGACCATCCGTGCAGCGGGTCGAAGCGCTTGGTGACCGGCTTGGCGATGTCGTGGAGCAGCGCCGCCCACACGAGCCATACATTCGTGCTGCTCATGGCCACGTTGTCCACCACTTCCAGAGTGTGCAAGTAGTTGTCTTTGTGACCTTTGCCGTTGATATTGTCCACGCCCTTCAGCGCGATGAGCTCCGGCAGGAACTGTGCCAGCAATCCGCTCTCGTCGAGCAGTTTGATGCCTCGGGAGGGGCGGATACAGTGCAGAATCTTGTTGAACTCCTCCATGATGCGTTCTTCGGAGATGATTTCGAGGCGGTAGGCGTTGCGCTGGATCGCTTCGAAAGTGTCGGGGTAGATGTTGAAGTTGAGTTGGGAGGCGAAACGCACGGCGCGCATCATGCGCAAGGGGTCGTCGGAGAAGGTGCGGTCGGGATCGCAGGGAGTGCGGATGATTTTGTCGGCGATGTCCTGCAGCCCGTTAAAGGGATCCAACAGCGTGTAAGGATGCTCGCCGTTGAGGGAGATGGCCATCGCGTTGATGGTGAAATCGCGGCGCAGCTGGTCGTCTTCCAAGGTGCCGTCCTCCACAATGGGCTTGCGGGAGTCGCGGCTGTAGGACTCGCGGCGCGCACCCACGAATTCGATGACGCTGCCCTCGAAGTGGAACTGCGCGGTGCCGAAATTGCGGTAAACGTTGACGTGCAGGTCAGGGGAGATGAGCGCGGCGGTAGCTTTAGCCAACTCAATGCCGCTGCCCACCGTCACGATGTCGATGTCGGTGTTGTGGCGCTTCATGATGATGTCGCGCACCACACCGCCCACCACGTAGGCGTCATAACCCAATTGGTCGGCCGCGCGTTGCACGTACGAATAGATAGGGTGAGTAAGATATTGTCTGTAGTCCATGAATGTAATCTAAAACATTAGTTATTAAGCCGTTCAGCCACCACTTCGGCAATGTCCTTCACGTTGGCCTCCGTGCCGTGACGGAAGGCTTTCTTGCACATCGGACAGGCGGTGACCACCACGTCGGGGTTCGGCTCGGTGAGCACGGCCAAGGACTTGTCGCGCAATTTCGTCTGCTGCTCGATCGACAACACAGTGTTGCCTAAGTTCATGCCGCAGCAGACACTGTTCTCCTTCTCGGCGGAGATTTTCTTGAGCTGACCGACAGCCTTCAACACTTCACGGGGTTGTTTGTAGATGCCGGAACCGCGTCCGAGGTCGCACGGATCGTGGAATGTGAACGTGCTATCCGACTGTTTCACAGAGAGTTTTCCGGATTTGATGAGCTTGTCAATGAATTCCGTATGGTGATATACCGGAATGGTGAGTTTGTATTCGTGTTTGAAGGTGTGGTAGCAGATGGGGCAGGAGGTGACGAGTGCGGTGGCGTTGCAGGAACTGATGAGTTCTGTGATTTTGCGGCGCAGGTCGGCGGCCTGTTTGTTGAAACCTTGCTGCATCAGCGGACGGCCGCAGCAGATGGCGCGTTCGCCGTCGAGATGCCAATATTTGACTCCGGCAGCGTCGAAAATGGTCTTCATCGACTGGGAGATGGTCGGGGTGAGCTGGGTCATGCAGCCACCAAAGTAGGCCACGCGGCCAATGGCGTTGAACCCCTTCACATTGTCGAGATAGCGATAGTTGTCGCTCATGTCGGTGTCGCCCTTGTCGCGGGAGATGCGGCGGATGCTCATCAGGTCGATATCCACGGGGCAGTCTTCGGCGCATTGGTGGCACATCAGGCAGTTCTTGCCGGCGGCGAGGATGTCTTGATGGTGCTCCAGGTTACGGAGGTTGCGCAGCAGATAGACGCTCTGCACATCGTTGATGTCCAGTGTGTTATAGAGAGGGCAGCGGTCGATGCACATACCGCAGCGTGAGCAGGCGCTCAGTTCGTATTTGGTGTAGCCGGTCATCTTCACGCTGTCGCGCAAACCCAGTTTGCGGAAGTAGATGAGGAACACTTCGGCGAAGATGTGCATGTAGCGGGTGAAGGGCAGCATGAGGAAGAAGATGCAGAGTGCGAGGGAGTAGAGCGACCAAAGGGGCAGTTCGAGGAATTCGGCCGCGGGACGGCTGAAGAGGTCGCCGAGGGTTTGGGTGAGGAAGCCGCCGTTGGCGTAGAGGCGAGCCGTAACCGACTCGCTCAGAAGGCGTAACGGAAAAATGCACCACAAGGCGATTTTGACGGTTGTGTCCATCACCGTGTGTTGGGTGGTGCGCTTCATGCCGAGAATGCGGGAGTGGATCTTCTTGACGAAAGCCAAGAAAATGCCCGAGAGCACGTAGAGCAGCAGCAGGTCCATGAGTTGGGTGAAGAAGACCTCGGTGCCGTTGACGGGCGGGTTGTGGTGGAAGAAGCGGTAGAAGATGGCACACCAGAAGTGGAACGGCCCTTTGATGCCGATGCGGCTCTCGATGGCGCCGAACAGGATGAGGAGGAACCAGCCGAAGGCGATGCTGCGGTGCATATATCCTAAGCGCCAGTTCTTCTTGGTGATGCGCAGGTGCAGGAGACATTCGCAGAAAACCTCCCAAAGGGCGGGCACAATCCGCGTGGAGAACATATTTTTCTTGATGAGTGCCTGCTGTTTGCGGTCGAACTGCTTGATCCAGCGCACGAATTTGTAGCCGCAGATGGCAAACAGGGCGATGGTGCCCATCACGAACGGAACGACGAAAGGATGAAAGTTTGCCATGGCTTAGAAGGTTTCGTGAGACGGGGTTAGGAGTTGTCGCATGTTGATGATGAGCGAGCGCAGGTTGACACCGCGCGGGCACACGAGGGTGCATTTGCCGCAGAGCATGCACTTGCGGAGCTCGTCGGCGAGCTTGTCGTACTGTCCACGACGGAAAGTATTATGTACTTTGCGGATGTCGAAATCGGTGAACTGCCGTGCCGAGCAGGTGGCCGTACAGCCGCCGCACCCGATGCACAGGCGATATGAGGGAACCTCTTCCAGCAGACGGTCGGCCTTGCGCAAGTCCGCCTGACTGAGGTTGAAGGAGCGTGTCTTCTTAATGGAAAATCCGAAATTTGCCATATTACAATATATGTAAAAAACCAAGCGGCAAAGATACACTTTTTTAGCATGCACGCGCGTAGCCATCTGCGTCCCGCAGATGTAGTGGCGGCGGGCGCATTGTCTCCCTCTTTGTCGGAAATTGCCGTGTACTTTTGTTCTGCATATATCCAACCATTCTCAAAAAAGTGTACTTTTGCAGCCAAATGCCTTTACGGATAGGTTAAAACAATTGATAGTATGCATAAAAGACTATTCTTGGGAATGATTTTGGCTATGTTGCTGATTTTCAGTGCGTGCCAACGGGAAGCCCGACAACTGGTGGGCGAATATAGCTACAAGCTCTCCGGCGATTTGATCATTATGAGTTCCAACGGCTCAGAGTCTCACCATTATTTGCATCGCATCGGACAGATGAACGTCTTGCGCGACAAGTCCTCGAAAACGGGATTTGTGGTCACGATGAACGAGATGAATGGCGGTTGCTACACCTTCCCGGCGGAGCTCAGCGGCGACACGCTTGTGCTGCCTCCACATACCTTCACCACAACGTTCCTCTCCTCCGACGGCCTCGATATCACCATCTTCAATCCGGATGACAATCCCACGATGGTCTATACCGTGAGAGCCACGGGTGGCGGACGGATAAACGGCGATGTGCTGATTTTGAAGGAGTCGTGGAATGGACAGCAGGTAGGTAACCCCATCGTTACCTTTCGCGCCCCGGAAATGACGATTTTGGCTGAAAAGAACTAACACGATGAAAAAGGTATCGCATATTCTACTGGTTATCATTGGGCTCTGTCTCGCTGTTGCGGGCTGCAAACGCGAGAAAACCGAGCAAAACGCCGCACCACCCGTCACAGTGCAGGTGATGGTGACCGACACGGTGTCGGGCAATATGACTCGCACCTATGTGGGTGAAGTGGAGGAGAAACTCTCGGTGGCGGCAAGTTTCCCCACGGGTGGACGTGTGGAACGTGTCTATGTGCGCGAAGGAGACCATGTGCGCGAGGGACAGACGCTTGTTGTCATCAACAGCAGCAACGCGCAAAACGCCTACAACTCTGCCAAAGCCTCGCTGCAGCAGGCCGAAGATGCTTACAACCGACTGAAGAAAGTGTACGAGCAGGGGAGTCTGGCCGAGGTGAAATGGGTGGAGATGCAGACCACCTTGGAGAAGGCCCGCTCGATGGAGCAGATCGCCCGCAAACAGCTGGACGACTGTACCTTGAAGGCTCCGATTTCCGGAGTGGTGGGCTCTTGCAACGCCAAAGCGGGCGGCTCGCTGCTGCCCGGTGAACCCGCTGTCACCCTCCTGGACATGGGCAGCGTCTCCGTTACCTTCTCTGTGCCCGAGAGTGAAATCGGCTCCGTGAAGATGGGCGAAGAGGCCTACGTGCTCGTGCCTGCTCTCAACAACAAGCTGCTCACCGGCCGAATCACGGAACGTAGCATGACGGCTTCCAAAGTCTCGCACAGCTACCAAGTGAAGATTGCCTTCCCCAATCCCGACAAATCGCTGTTGCCCGGCATGGTTTGCAAGGTGATGCTCGACCAGCCTGACAACCAAGGTTTTGTGGTGCCCGCCAAGTGTGTGCAAACCCGTCCCGAGGGCCTCTCGGTCTGGGTGGTGGAGAATGGCCGTGCCCAACACCGCCTCATCACCTCCTCCCAATTTGTCGCCAACGGTGTGCTCGTCACCTCCGGCCTCCACCCCGGCGACACCATCATCACCGGAGGCATACAGAAGTTATATACCAATGCTGAATTGATAATTGAAAATTGATGTCAATAAAACACCACATCTTATCTGCCATGCGCAGCCACAATATCATCTTTTTTATTGTGGCCTGCTTGGTGGTGTTCGGCATGTTCGCGTTGCCGCGGCTCAACAAGGATGAGTTCCCGCAGTTCATCATTCGTCAGGGCATTGTGGCGGTGGTCTATCCCGGTGCCTCCTCGCAAGAGGTGGAGGAGCAGGTGACCAAGCCGCTGGAGCGCTTCCTCTTCACTTATGCCGAAATCGACAAGGAGAAGACCTACTCGGTGACGGAGAACGGCATTGTGTACATCTATGCGGAACTGCGCGTGTCGGTGCGTGACAAGGACGAGGCGTGGTCGAAAATCCGCCACGGACTGCAACTCTTCAAGAAGACATCGCTGCCAGCGGGCGTGTTGGAGGTGGTGGTGGTGGACGACTTCGGCAACACGTCGTCGATGCTGCTGACTGTGGAGTCGCCTGAGCGTACGCCACGCGAACTGGAGGATTATGCCGAACAGCTCTGCGACCGTCTGCGCGGCATTCCCGAAATGGGCAACATCAAGATTTTGGGGCAACAACATGAGGAGATTGCCGTGACCGTCGATCAGGAGAAGTTGGCGGCATACGGCATCAGCCAGCGGGCACTGCTGCTGGAGCTCGCCACGCAGGGCTTGCGGACGATGGGCGGTAGTGTGGAGAGCGAAGCCGGCGAGGCGCAGGTCTATGTGACGATTCCGTATCAGTCTGAATATGAAGTAGGTGAGCAAATTGTTTATGCCGATCCCACCGGCAATGTGGTGCGTTTGCGCGACATCGCCACCATCGAGCGGCGTTATGCGAAACCCAAAAACTACATCAAATACAACGGCGCCTCTACGGTGCTGATTTCCATGGAGATGGCTCCTGGAAACAATATCGTGGCATTCGGCAAAAAGGTGGAAAAAGAGATCGAGCAGTGCAAGAAAACCTTGCCGCCCGATGTGGATATGCATCGAATCACTAACCAACCCTACGTGGTCGACAAGTCGGTGATGTCATTCCTCCGCGACCTGCTATTCTCCATTCTCGTGGTCATCTCCGTGATGCTGCTGCTCTTTCCGCTGCGAACCGCCTTGGTGTCGGGGTCCAGTGTGCCCGTCTGCACCGCTATCACTATGGGGTTGATGCTCATCTTCGGCATCGAGCTGAACACGGTCACCTTGGCCGCCCTCATCGTGGTGCTCGGCATGATTGTAGATGACTCCGTGATTGTCATCGACGGTTATACGGATATGTTGCAGCGGGGTTATTCCCGCTGGTACTCAGCGTTTTTCAGTACCAAAGCCCTGTTTGTCCCCATGTCGCTGGCCACGCTGGCCATCTCGGGCATGTTCTTCCCGATGACCCGCATCATCACGGGGCCGTTGGGCGATTTTGTGCAGCTTTTCCCCTGGACGGTCTTGTTTGCTTTGGTATGCTCCATCTTCTACGCTGTATGGGTAATCCCTTATCTGTCGACGGTTTTCATCAAGAGAAACAAAGACGGCATTGCGCCCAATCGCTTTGAGGCGGCGCAAAACCGTTTCTTCATCTTTTTGCAGAACTTATATGAGAATGTGCTTTCGCACTGCTTCCGCCATCCGGCTTTCGTGATTTGCTTTGCGATAGGAGCTGTTGTGCTGGGCGGGTTCCTTTTCACCCGGCTGCAAATCCAGATGCTGCCGAAAGCCGACCGCAACTGTTTCGCGGTGGAGATGCATCTCGCTGACGGAAGCACCCTTGAACAGACCGAAGCCATCGCCGACAGCATGGAGATGGTGTTGCGTGCCGACCCGCGTGTGGAGTCTGTTACCTCGTTTATCGGCTGCTCCTCGCCGCGTTTCCATGCCACTTACGCCCCGCAGATGGCGCATAAGAACTACGCGCAGTTCATCGTCAATACCACTTCCGAAAAGAACACCCTGAAAATCATCCGCGAGTATGGTCCCAAGTATGAAAACCACTTCCCAAATGCCTATATCCGCTTCAAACAGATTGACTATCAGGCGGTAAACAATCCTGTGGAGGTGCGCTTTTGGGGTGATGATTTTGAAAAGTTGAAGAGTGCCGCCGACTCGTTGAAGACCCACTTGAACACCTTTCCGGAGCTGACGTGGGTGCACTCTGACATGGATGAGACCTCGCAGAACATCCGGATTTCGTTGAAGAGTGACGAAGCCATGCGGCTCGGTGTCACGCAAACCGCCCTGTCGCTCTACCTTTCCGGCGCGTTGGGCGGACAGAACCTGACCAGCGTTTGGGAGGGAGACTACAAGGTGCCGGTGATGCTTTACACGCGCGAACATGGGGATACCACCACCTACCAATCTATCGAAGATCTGCTTGTTCCGACTTCGATACCGGGTACTTGGGTGCCTGTTCGACAGATTGCCGATGTGGAACCGGAATGGCACGATGCGGTCATTAACCGTCGCAACAGTATCCGAACCGTCACCGTGGGCGCGGATCTCAAATACGACTTCAGTCAGCCCAGCGTGATGAAGAAAATCGACAAATACCTCAAGAATACGCCTCAACCCGACGGCGTGGAGATCGCTTATGGTGGTCTGACCGGGGTGAATGGTATGGTGATTCCGCAGATTGCGCTCAGCTTCTTTGCGGCGATATTGGTGCTATTTATCTTCTTGCTCTACCATTTTGGCCGGCTGGATGTTGTATTCCTCACATTGTCTGCCAGTTTGATATGCGTTTTCGGTGCTTGTCTCGGTCTCTGGATTTTCGGTCTTGACTTCAGCATCACAGCCGTCTTGGGCGTGGTGAGTCTGATGGGCATCATAGTGCGAAATGCCATCATTATGTTCGAATATGCGGAAAATTTGCGGAATAATCACCACTACAGCTCGAAAGAGGCGGGATTTGAGGCCGGAAGACGCCGTATGCGTCCTATCTTCCTTACTTCGGCTACTACCGCTTTGGGCGTGGTTCCGATGATTGCGGCGCACACCGCCCTTTGGATGCCGATGGGTGTGGTGATATGCTTCGGCACCATCTTCTCGCTGCCGCTGGTGGTGACAGTGCTGCCCGTGGCATATTGGCAGGTGTTCAAGAATTCAAAGTCAACAGGCAACAGGCAATTGGCAAAAGAAAAATGATGAAACGATATATATTGTGCATATTGGTTTTGTGGATGGCGGTGACATCCAATGCGCAGCGATTCCCTATCGACAGCTGCTTGCTTTCGCTGGATAGCTGCAAGGCGTTGGCGTTGCGTAATAATTTGGAGATTAAGAACGCTGCGTTGGATGTGGAGGCGGCACAGGAGGTGAAGAAGCAGGCGTTTACCAAATATTTCCCCAATGTGAGTGCGATGGCGGGCGGCTATTATGCAGCAAAACCGCTCATCGAGTATGGTATCAACGACATCGGCAACGCCCAGGCGCGTCAGTGGCTACATAACCTCTACTTCGAGTACGGTGCCGCGATGGGGCTCCCTGACCGGATTTCATTGTGCGAGAATGGTGTGCTGACGGGCGCAATGCTACTGCAGCCGGTCTATATGGGTGGGCAGATTGTGAATGGCAACCGTCTCGCGAAAGTGGGTGTGGAAGCTGCGGAACTGCAAGGACAGCTCACCGAAGAACGTATCCTTCAGCAAGTGGAGGAGTACTATTGGCTGATTATCTCGTTGCAGGAGAAGTTGAAAACGTTGCAACAGGCCCAGATGTTCTTAGACACGCTGAAACGCGATGTCACTGTAGCAGCGGAGGCAGGATTGGTTTCCAA